>Ga0222659_1000245_pt1 | contig 38471 bp, 32 predicted proteins | sample AntAcemetagen547_FD_179850 | JGI IMG/M metagenome (GOLD analysis project Ga0222659, IMG submission 179850) | Saline water microbial communities from Ace Lake, Antarctica - #547 | ecosystem: Environmental > Aquatic > Non-marine Saline and Alkaline > Saline | place: Antarctica: Ace Lake...
AAATTTATCTGCGAATTCCAATATTGTCATACCTTTTTTGTTTATTTGTACAACACAAATAAAGCCGTTGACAACGTAAACTATATACGTACTGGTATAAAGGCGGGGAATCAATTTTTTTTTTTGATTAGGAAAAATTAGCTCTAAATCGTTTAAAAATAGTGCTTTATTCAATAAAAAGAGGACTCCATGGCTAAATAGAGTCCTCTTCAATTAATTCGTTTGAAATGGGCGATTTGCGTGCAAGAAAATCGTCATGAATTAATTAACAGTACTGGACAGCATTAAAAGGTTGACAAAAGCTTAAACATTATTGAAGTCAAAATTTAAATCCAGTACTATTTGGTGCAATGTACTACTTATTGTTAATTATACAATAAGTAATTTTTTAATTTCACAAAATAGAATCATAATGTGTTTTTTTTAACTAATTACATTTATTTTATGAGCCATGATCCTCCAACAGCTTTAACCGTTGGTAAGGCTAAATAATCTTGATAGTCGTGCTGACTGATTCCGCCGGTAGGGCAAAATGAAACTTCAGGAAAAATGGCTCCATAAGTTTTAAGTGCCGCAATTCCACCGAATAGATTTGCAGGGAAAAATTTGAAATAGCGCCACCCGTGTTCCATAGCACTGATGATTTCACTAGGTGTTGATACACCAGGTAGAAAAGGAATTCCACTTTCTTCAAATGGTTTGATAAGGCCAGGCGCCAATCCAGGACTTACCATGAAATCAACCTTATATGCAACACATTTTTCTATCGCTTCTGCGCCTGTAATTGTTCCAACGCCAATTTTAAATCGATCCCCAAACTTTTCTTTTGAAAGTCGAATGGCTTCCCAAGCGATTGACGTTCGTAAAGTAATTTCAATACAGTAAACCTGTTGCGCTTCGAGTTGATCAAAAATTGAATCAATTTCTTCAATTGACCTTATTGTTACAACAGGAATGAGGGGATTGTTTTCAAGAATCGTAGAAATATTGTTTTGCATATTTTCAGTTGTTTTAAAGGAATCCTGCACCGCTTTCACTGTCGGATAGTAGGTTTCGTAAATTTGAAAAGAGCGATCTACCATGACTTTGATCATTGTAATTCACCAATCGATCAGGTCTCGAAGCAAGCTCAGGAGCCAGACATTGTAGTTCACCCGTGATTGCATTAAGGCGAATTCGATCGCCCGTTTTAATCTTACCAATAAGACCGTTTAAGGCAGCTTCTGGACTGACATGGATTGCAGCAGGCACTTTACCTGAGGCTCCTGACATTCGTCCATCTGTGACTAAGGCAACGCGGAACCCTCGTTTTTGGAGAATGGTAAGTGACGGCGTGAGGTTATGTAATTCCGGCATTCCTTTTTGTCGAGGACCTTGAAATGGGAGCACTGCAATGAAATTTTTATTCAATTCATTCGCCTTAAACGCAGCCATCATTTCTTCTTGACTGTCAAATACAATCGCGTCTTCTTCGATTACATGAAATGCTGGATCAACTGCGGATGTTTTAATCACAGCTGTACCGAGATTTCCTTTTAAAACTTTTAATCCACCCGTTGTACTGAACGGATTTCCAGTTGGTCTAATTATGGCTTCATTTCCAGATTCAATCGGCCCCGTTTCGTAGGTGAATTGGTTGGCTATTAATTTCGGGTCGAGCGTATATTTAGTGAGACCTTTTCCGAGGATCGTTGTCACATCTTCATGAAGCAGTCCGTCCTTGAGTAAGGTTGAAATTACGAAAGCCATTCCTCCAGACGCATGAAAATGATTCACATCTGCTGGTCCATTCGGATAGACACGCGCAATTAGCGGAACGATATCGGATAGGTCTGAAAAATCATCCCATGTAATTTTAATTCCTGCGGCTTTGGCAATCGCAATTAAATGTAACGTTAAATTGGTAGAACCTCCTGTAGCTAGTAACCCAACAATTCCATTCACCATTGTTTTTTCATTCACAATTTCACCAAGGCAGAACTGCGGATCATTTGAGCGAATATTAGCCAGAAGTGTTCGAATGGCTTCTTTGTTCATAGCTCTTCTCATGACGGTGTCAGGATTCACAAAGCTTGAGCCGGGCAATTGAAGCCCCATAATTTCCATCAGCATTTGATTGCTATTCGCAGTGCCATAAAAGGTACATGTTCCTGGCGAATGATACGAATCTGATTCACCCTTTAGTAATTCTGCTCGGGTAATTTTACCCTCAGCAAAATCTCTTCTAATACGTGCTTTTTCATCATTGGAGATTCCGCTTTCCATTGGTCCTCCTGGCAGAAAAATGGAAGGAAGATGGCCAAAACTGAGGTTACCAATCAATAAGCCGGGAACAATTTTATCACAGATTCCAAGGTTGACAACACCATCAAACATGGCATGAGATAATCCTATCGCCGCTGATAGCGCAATTACATCACGACTGAGGAGGGAAAGATCCATCCCGTCTTGACCTTGCGTAACACCATCACACATGGCTGGTGTTGCTCCTGCTACTTGAATTGTCGCATTCAATTCATTTGCATACGCTCGTAATTCTTTCGGATATTCTTCGTATGGTTTGTGTGCAGATAACATGTCGTTATAAGCCGTAATGATTCCAATATTCGGTTGGGCTCCTTCCGCCAGAAGTGATTTATCTTCAGCGTCACAGCCCGCAAAGCCGTGGGCTAAATTGCCACAACTTAATTTGTTCCTTTTTACACCGCTTTCAAAATTGGTGCGAATCATATTCAAGTAATCGCTTCTTGATGCTGCGCTTCGCAGGATGATTCGATTCGTTATTTCTTCTACTTTTTGATTAATCATGATCTAAATAATATATTTTAACATCAGGACGATCTGCTAAAAATTGGTGAATAGGTAAATCTGCTTCATTTTTCGCCAAAACTTCTTTTTTCTTTTCGCCAGAAATGAGGAGGTAAATAGTCGTTGCTTCTTTCAATAAGGCATAACTACAGGTCATCCGTTCTGTAGGAAAATCTGGTGCAGTTGTTGTAAAAATAGTCGCTTCTTTTGATTGTATAGCTCCATGAGAAGATTCATCTCCCGGAAAGAAAGAGGCTGTATGTCCATCAGTTCCCATGCCCAGCACAACAAGGTCGGTACGCTCAGCAAAGGGCTTATAAGCAATTCTAGCTAAACGTAAATTTTCCTCTTTATCTTCTGTATCGCAGACCATGCCTACGATCAGAGATGGATTCTTATCCATGTTTGAGAAACAATTGCGAAGTAGTAGTTCATTGCTCCTAGGATGAGAATGGTTTACATATCGTTCATCAACAAGACCGATTTTTAAGGCATTCAATTGAGAATACTCCCTATTTAATCGTTGATAAATCGGACCGGGTGTTGAGCCTCCAGATAAAAGGATGCGCACTTCATTTTCTGCCTTCAAACAGACATTCAAATCTGCCGATATAGCTTCTACAATAGCATCCTCAAATTGATTACGGTCCTTAAATTCTAGCATTTTTTTTAATTATTTTGTTTGCCACTCGTGTCCTTCGTCTAGCACTTGGTCCCCAGGTCCCCACGTACCTGATTCATATAGATCGAGTGGAATTTGTTTTCTCCAATTGGTATTGATTGATTCAATCCATCTCCAAGCAGCTTCTAATTCATCATGGCGCATGAAAAGGGTTTGATTACCTCTTAACACATCAATGATGAGTCGTTCATAGGCATCTGGCATCCGCTCCTTGAAGGTGTCAACAAAATCTAATTTTAAGGAGATGGGTTTGAATCTATACCCACCCGGTCCTGGAATTTTGCTCAATTGCACCAATTCAATTCGTTCGTCGGGTTGCAGGCGAATGATTAATTTGTTTTTAAGCGGATATTTTGAATCGGGGAAAATACTGTGAGGCATAGTTTTAAAATTAATCACAATATCCGAATACTTCTTTTTCATTCGTTTACCTGTTCGGAGGTAGAACGGTGTATTTTTCCAACGCCAATTATCAATAAATACCTTGAGCGCCACAAAGGTTTCAGTATCTGAATTGTACTGTTCAATATCTTCGAGATATGAATTCACTTTTTCACCACTCATTTCACCACGGGTATATTGACCGCGCGTGATATTGCCCTTCAAATTGTTTTTATTGAAAGGACGTAAGGCTTCCAATACTTTTAATTTTTCATTTCGCACCGTGTCCGGATTGAGATTTGAAGGGGGTTCCATTGCAATTAAACACAATATTTGGAGTAAATGGTTTTGAACCATGTCTAGCAAGGCACCTGTTTTATCGTAATAGCCGGCTCGCTTTTCAACACCAAGGGCTTCTGCCACGGTGATTTGAACGCTCTCAATATTATCTGCATTCCACGCGCGCTCAAATAAATGATTGGCAAACCGCAAAACCATTATGTTTTGAACGGTTTCTTTCCCAAGGTAGTGATCTATTCTAAAGATTTGAGATTCTTTAAAAGCGCCCGATATGATTGTATTGATTTCTTGACTCGACTGTAAACTGTTGCCGAGTGGCTTCTCCAAAACAACTTTGCAGGACTCTGTAAGTAGCTTGGCTGCTTTTAAGGTTGTGCAAATTTCGCTGAATGCGGAGGAGGGTACTGAGAAATAAAATACGCGTTGCCATGAAGTCTCAGCTTCGACGCATTCTTTTAATCCTTGAAAGGTTGTCGTGTTATTTGTCGGTATCGTAAGCAAGGTTAGATGGGCTAAAAATTCATCTATCTGCGGTAATTGTGAGGTTGATTTAAAGCTCTTTTCAATAAATTCGGTCAAATTCAATTTAAAAGCGTTCTCATCCGCCAAACTTCTGGAGATGCAAACGATTTGAAATGGCATGGTGAGTTGTCCATCTACAAAGCGGTGATAAAAGGCAGGAATTATTTTTCGCAGTGCAAGGTCGCCATCACCACCAAAGATAACGGCATAAAAGGGCTTGATTTGTCTGTCTCCCATGTTTTTTTTTTTGTTAAAAGACTCTATTTTAACGAAGATAAGGTCTTTATGTCAATAATACACTAAGTAAAGGTTATTATTTATTAAAATCCGAAATTATCAAAGCCTTCTTTGAGTAATTTTTGATAATTTTTTAGGTTGAATTCGTAAAAATTAGAAGGTTTGTGTGGCACGCCAATTTGTTTCTCGTCAAGTTTTTTAACGATTTCTAGTTTGATCATTTTTCGTCTAAAATTCCGTTTATCTAACTCTTTACCAACAATTGCTTCATATAATTTATGCAATTGTGATAGCGTAAATTTTGCAGGTAACAAATTAAATCCGATAGGTTGTGTTTGTAGTTTTGTTTTGAGTTGCTGATGAGCACCTTCAAAAATTTCATGGTGATCGAAAGCGAGTGAGGTTACATTTTTAAGCGGCTGCCAACTGACGGATGTTGCAAAGTTTGCCGGGGAGGGATGGAAGCTATTTAAGTTCACCAATGCAAAATAAGCGATCGTAATTACGCGTTCATTCGGCTGTTCTCGTATCGATTCGAGCCATACCTTGTCTTCTGCCTTAGAAAGTCGATCCAATGCACTAAATGCTCCCAATTGCTCTAAATAAATATTTTCTAGCCCCGTTAATTCTTTTAAAACGCGGATAGCAGCTTCATCAAGCGTCTCATCATTGTAAATCAGGTCACCTGGTAACGAAAATCGGCTATCCAGCGCATTGTTTGTTGTCTTTCTTTGGATCAATAAAACCTTCAATTCTTCAAGATCAAACCCAAATATTACACAATCCACCGATATACCTGTGTTTAGTTTTCGCTGATTATTATGTTTCATAGTCAAATATAAAAAAAGAAATATGTAATTTAGCAAAACGTCTTAATGACACTTAGTAATTTAAACGAAGAGAATATGCTTTTAGTAGTAGAAAGTGGCTCGACCAAGGCCGATTGGATGTTGGTAGACAATGATCAGGAAACAATTTTTGTAACAAAAGGTTTCAATCCTTATTTTCATAGTAAGGAGGATATTTTGAATGAATTGAATGGGAATTATGATTTGAATTTAATTAAAAATGAGGTTACGCAACTTTATTTTTACGGTGCTGGATGTTCCATTCCTGAATTAAATGCGATCGTGAAGGCTGCTTTAAGCGCTTATTTCACAAAAGCCTTGGTAAAAGTAGATCATGACCTCAAAGCATCTGCTTTTGCGTGCTATAACGGAAACCCTGAGATTGCATGTATACTAGGCACGGGCTCTAATTCGTGTTATTTCGACGGAAAGAAAATAATTGAAGCTGTTCCTGCCTTGGGACATATTCTTGGTGATGAAGGTTCAGGAAGTTATTTTGGTAAACGAATTTTATCTGATTTTCTCTATCAACGATTGCCTCAAGTGATGGCAGAAGAATTGGACGATTTAGGATTGAACAAAGAAGTGATCTTTGAACATGTCTACATGCTTCCTGATGCAAACGTTTATATTGCCTCTTTCATGCCCATTTTAATTCGACATAAAAATTTGAAATACTGTCAAGAAGTGATTGATGAGGGAATTCGAAAGTTTATCGACATTCACGTGAAGTGTTATGAGAATTATCAAGAGGTTGAGGTTAATTTTGTTGGATCAATGGCTTGTCTTTTGCAAGATGAGTTAAAAAAGGTTTGTGACAATGAAGGGATTAAAATGGGGACTGTCATTCGGAAACCCCTAAAGGCACTTGTTGATTATCACTTGGCGCTTCAGTAATTTTTTATTCTTTTAACGCTTTTGTCGAAGCACGTTTCTTTTAGGGGGACGTGCTTTTTTTATTTGATAATGATTATTTAACCAAGCTATATTTTGCAGGATGAAATATAATTCCTAACTTAGTGTAAAAATGACACTAAGAATAGTGTGTTAATTAATCAATTCAAATGGAACAACTTATAAAACATTTTCCGACTCAGCTAAACGAAAGTATAGCAATAGCTATGGAACAAAAGATTGCGCTTAAACGACCATTTTCAAATCTTGTCATTTGTGGTTTAGGTGGATCGGGAATAGGTGGAGAAATCATTAAACAATGGTTAATGCCCCTTGCAAAAATCCCTGTATTTGTTTGTCATAATTATCATTTACCGGCCTTTGTAAATGACGATACACTGGTTGTCGCATGCTCTTACTCGGGCAATACAGAAGAAACGCTCACAGCTTTGAAGGAAGCTATAGCGCTTAAAACGCAAGTGATTGGTATAACTAGTGGAGGAAGGGTTAAGGAGTTGGGAAATGCATTTAATTTCCCTGTGATTCTTATTCCTGGCGGTTTGCCCCCACGAGCGGCACTGGCTTATCCGCTTGTTCAATTAGCTGGGTTAATGGATCATTTGAAGATCAGTGATGGGCTTCTGTTATCGGCTATATCGTCAGCTTCTTTGCTCCTTGAGCAGGAGCAATTGGAAATAAAAAAAATAGCAATTGATCTTCTTGCGCTAAGCGAGGATAAACAACTGCTGTTTTATGCGGAAGAACAGTTTTATCCTGCTACCTTGAGGGCATGTCAACAAATTAATGAAAATGGAAAAGAATTAGCCTTTTACAATCTTATTCCTGAAATGAATCACAACGAAATAGTGGGATGGGCAAACGGCCCACGTTCTATTTTTACGGTTTTATTGAGAAGCAACCTAGAATTTGAGAGAAATAGCAGCCGTCTCGCTTTTACGGAAAATGTAATTCGATCCAAAACGGATGCGGTACAATCTATACAACTTAAAGGCAATAATTTGGTTGAACAAACGCTATATGCTATTCATCTTGTGGATTGGATTTCCTTTTTTATTGCTGAAAAGAAAGGGATTGATGTGACGGAGGTAAGGGTCATTGATGCGCTAAAAGCACGTTTAGCAAATTGACATGGCATCCCGAAAGAAAGGTGTAATTAACGATTTAAAAAAAAGAAAAATGAAAATAGGAATTAATGGGTTTGGACGCATTGGACGTATTGTTTTGCGCGCAATTTTGGAAAGAGAAGATGTTGAGGTGGTTGCAATAAATGATTTATTAGATCCCGCACACTTGGCCTATTTGTTTGAATATGATTCGGTGCATGGCAGATATCAAGGCAAGGTTTCAGTTGAAGAAGGCTTTTTAGTGATAGATGGTCAACGCATTCGAGTGACAGCTGAACGTGATCCTGCACAAATTAATTGGGGTGCAGTACAGGTGGATGTTGTGGCAGAGTGTACCGGGATTTTCACGACAATTGAACAAGCAAATGGGCACATAGTCGCGGGCGCAAAGAAAGTAGTGATTTCTGCTCCTAGTGCTGACGCCCCTATGTTTGTAATGGGTGTAAATCATTCAGAAGTGAAACGAGATGATTTGATTGTTTCGAATGCTTCTTGTACAACCAACTGTTTAGCACCTTTGGCGAAAGTACTTGAAGATCATTTTGGGATTGCGGAAGCATTAATGACCACTGTTCACGCTACAACTTCAACTCAATTCACTGTAGACTCTCCGTCTCGTAAAAACTTTAGAATCGGCCGTTCGGCTATGGCAAATATTATTCCTTCCTCAACAGGTGCTGCAAAAGCTGTGGGTAAGGTCATACCAAGCTTAGCAGGTAAAATAACAGGTATGGCTTTTCGCGTTCCGACAACAGATGTTTCGGTTGTGGATTTGACGGTGAAATTGAATCAACCCACATCTTATGAAGCAATTAAGATTGCGTTTCGTGAAGCGGCAGAAGGCTCATTGAAAGGAGTATTGGCCTACACTGAAGACGCTGTGGTCTCACAAGATTTTGTAGGGGATAAACACACGTGTATTTTTGATGCCGGTGCAGGAATCGAACTGAATTCAACATTCTTCAAACTCATTGCTTGGTATGACAATGAAGTGGGGTATTCCAATAAATTGATTGATTTAGCACAGCATATTCATTCCATCAACTAGGATGTGCTCATTTAGGCAGCAATTTTAACACCTTTTTTTTGAGGATGCCTTGAGATCTGATCGCATAGAAGTGGAGGTAGGCAAAACGCCGCAACACCGAAGAAGTAGCTTAATCGAATTCCAATTCCGCTTACCTCCGCTAAAAAACCTTACGCAAGTGAAATGATACCTCCGCCTAAAATCATCATGATGCGGTAACCTGATCCTTTTCCTGTGTAATTGCCCAATCCGCCAAGGGCGAGTGTAAAAATACAGGGCCATAATGTACTGGCAAATAATCCGACACTAACGATCGCGTAGATGCCAATTATGCCGCTCGAGAACATGCCAATTAAGAGTGCTATAATACCAAGGACTGAAAAAAGTCCAAGTTGTTTTCCAGGATTTCCTTTACTTAAATACTCGGCCAGAATGATGATGGAAATCACAAAGCCATAATAATAGATAGGTGTTAGATCGTTGTTTCCAATGCTGTTAATCAGAATGAATACACCAAAAGCGCCATACGGTAAGAGGATGCGTAGAATTAATTTTCCCATTTTTGATTTGGAGAAAATGCCTGCTGCTGAGGTCCATCTACCAATCATTAAACTGGCCCAATACAAAGAGACATAAGGTGTGATATCGCTGGAAGACATGCCGTATTCTACTTTAAGATATTCACCTAAGTTACCTGCAGTAGCGACTTCAACTCCCACATAAACGAAGATGGCGATCATTCCTAAATACAATTGCGGGAAATCTAAAAATCCTTTTTTTGACGGAGAAACCACTTCCGTTTCTGTTCCTTCCACAGCGGTTTCCTTTTCAGTTTGTAAGTGATTAGGGATTTTTGAAGTGTAAATTAAGAGTGCAACAAGTAGAAAGGCAAGTCCAAGAATTAGATATGGAATTCGGATGCTGTCTATACTTACATCCACTGCCGCCGCATCTGATTGACCAAAGATCGCTAATGCAATCAAAACAGGTCCGATTGTCGTACCTAAATTATTGACCCCGCCGGCCAAACTTAATCGTTGTGAACCCTTGGTCGGATCGCCTAATGAAATCACTAAAGGATTAGCTGCTGTTTGTTGAAGAGAAAAGCCTAGGCCAACTACGAAGAGGCCCGTAATCATTAAAGTAAATGATTCATAGGTTGCTGCAGGAATAAAAAGAAGTGTTCCAAGTGCAGATATAATAAGTCCAATTGCAATGCCTTTCTTATAACCAAAACGTAAGAGAATATCCTTTTTCATCACTGCGGAAATAACAATGTACAGAATAGCACCAATAAAGTAAGCTGCATAAAATGCAAATGAAATCATCTGTGATTGCCATTGAGCTAAATTTAGTTCCTCTTTAAAAACGGGAATAAGTATATCATTCGAAGCGGCAACAAAACCCCAAAAGAAAAAAACGGTGGTTAATGTAATTAGGGCAGGATAATTCGTTTTAATGGCTTCTTTCATGGTTCTAAAATTTGGTCTTTGGCTAATATAATACGTCAGTTTGAATAATTAACTATCTCGTTAATGATAACTTAACGTGTTGCGAATATAATATAATAATTGTAAAAAGTACAATAACGTGAACGAATATCCTAAAGGTTGATCTTGAAGTTCTTCTTTGAAGTAAAAACAAAACATTAATTACTTATTGTCAAATTAACAATAATCCCTAAATTTAGCTTTTAATCAATTTGTAATTATGAAGAAAAATAGGAAACTAATTCTTGTGCTGTTGATGGTCGTTCATCCTTTTTATTCACAAACACAAGAAAATTTTCACGTTTTAAATAGCGAGCGAGAAACGAAAATAGACGTCCTATTGCAAACCATGTCCGTCGAAGAGAAGGTTGGAGAAACCTGTCAAATTACATTGGATGTTTTTCTCAAACGTGATGCGAAGGGTCAAGTGATTGAACCGATACAAATTGATCAATCTAAATTGGATGAAGCAATCATGACGTATCATGTTGGTTCTATTTTAAATGTCGGCAGTCACACCTTGTCTCTCGAACAATGGGCTGTCGTGATGAAGGCCGTTCATCAATATTATAAAAATGATCAAACCAAAGCACCTATCCTTTATGGCATTGATGCCATTCACGGTGTAAACTATACAGTTGGAGGTACTCTTTTTCCTCAAGAAATTGGATTAGCAGCAACGTGGAATCCAAAATTGGCCAATCAATTTGGTCATATTACCGCCTACGAAACCCGCGCTTCTGGCATTCCTTGGAATTTTTCTCCTGTGCTTGATTTGGCCCGTCAACCGCTTTGGTCGCGATTTTTTGAAACTTTGGGTGAAGATCCTTACCTCGCCGCCGAACTTGGAAAAGCCATTGTATGCGGCTACCAAGGAGAGGGTAAGATGGATGATGAACATGTGGCGGCTTGCCTAAAGCATTTTGTTGGTTACAGCGCCTCTAACTCCGGTCGTGACAGAACCTCTGCATGGATTCCTGAGAAATATATGACAGAATTATATTTAGTACCCTTTAAGTCAGCGATTGATAATGGAGCTATGACTGTCATGGTAAACAGTGGAGATGTCAATGGTATTCCCGGACATATTAATCATCACCTGTTGACGGAAGTATTGAAAGAGGAGTGGGGCTTTCAAGGTTTTGCCGTATCGGATTGGGAAGATTTTATTATGTTGGAGACCGTGCATAATGTAGCAGGTTCGCCCTTGGATGCAGTTGTTCAGGGTTTTAATGCGGGTGTGGATATGAGCATGGTGCCAAGTGCGCCACATTATAAAGAATATTGTAAATTGATGAAGCAAGCCTTGGAAGAGAAGAAAATCTCAATGGATCGCTTGAATGATGCGGTGCGCAGAATATTGCGGGTAAAAATGGCAACTGGCTTATTTGATAAGGACATGAATCAGGCAAAGAGCTATCCCGATTTCGGTTCAGAGGCCTTTAAAAAGTCGGCCTTAAATGCTGCACTTGAGTCCATTACTTTATTAAAAAACGAAAATAATTTCTTGCCTTTAAAAGGGGACGAGACAATTTTGGTGGCGGGACCGACGGCAAATAATTTAACCTATTTAAATGGTGCGTGGACGCATACATGGCAAGGTGTTGATTCGAGCTACAATACAAAAGGATGTCAAACAATTTTGCAAGCCGTTCGTGCAAAGGTCGGTCCTGATAATTGTAGCTATGCGGTGGGAGCCGAACTATATTTAGAAAATGATTTTGAGGCATGTCGATTGGTGAATGAAGCTGATTTTAATGAAAAGGCGAAACAATCAGATGTCATACTTTTGTGTTTGGGTGAATTGCCATCTACGGAAAAACCAGGAGATATTCGCTCACTCAATTTATTATCCGCTCAACTTGAATTAGCAAAAATGGCTTATGCAAGTGGTAAACCAGTTGTCTTGGTTTTAGTGGAGGCTCGACCGCGTATTGTGAGAGAGATAGTACCGGGTGCAAGTGCGATATTTCAAACCTATCTCCCTGGTGATTATGGTGGAACAGCTTTAGTGAAATTGCTTTTTGGAGAGGAGAACCCAAGTGGTAAATTGCCGTATACGTATCCTAAATATGACGGTGTAATTGAGTTTTACGATCACCCAAGAAGTGATGATCGCCACAAGTCGAATGGATTTGGGGCTTATGATCCTCAATGGAATTTCGGATTTGGTCTAAGTTATAGCGCATTTGAATATTCAAATTTGCAACTTAGTCAATCCGTGTTATTGGAAAATGATTCGATCCTCGTTTCGGTTGATGTTTCCAATACGAGTGACCGAACAGGGAAAGAAGTCGTGCAATTGTATCTTTCTGACCTTGTTGCTTCTGTCGTGCCTGCCGGGATGCGCTTGAAAGGATTCAAAAAGATTGAATTAAAATCAGGTGAAACTCAGCGCGTTCAGTTTGCGATTTCAATCGAAGATGTTAAATTTGCGAATAGTAAAGGGTTTTGGACAAGAGAAGCAGGAGAGTTTAAGGTGTCGATAGGAGGATTGTCAACACTATTTCAATTGAAATAACTATGTATAAGATTAATTTTGATCGTTTTTTTACGTACTCGTTTTCTTCGGATTGCGTTATTTTCGGCTATAAGGATGGTCAAATCAATATGCTCTCCGTTAAACGAGACGTTGAACCGTTTAAAGGAAAATGGGCAATTCCAGGTGATTTGGTCTACCCAGATGAGGATCTATTAGATTCAGCAAAACGGATTTTGTTCGAATTAACAAATTTGACAGATATAGATTTGCATCAGGCTGAAACTTTCGGAAATCCAAATCGTCACCCACAAGGAAGAGTAATTACTTGTGCCTATTTTGCATTGCTTCGAATTGATGATTTTCATATTCAAGCCGCTTCTTGGGCTAAAGAGGTAAAATGGATTCCAATTCACGAACTACCTGAAATGGCCTTTGATCATGACCTGATTCTGAACTCTACCTATAATTTACTGAAACAGAAATTAGCGATTGAACCGGTTTGTTTTGACATGCTTCCTGAAAAATTTACGCTGAGCGAAATGCAACGCTTATATGAATATGCGTTTGACACGGAAATGGACAAAGCAAATTTCCGTAAAAAAATTAAATCAATTCCGCTTATTTCGCACAGTGAAAAACAAAAAAATGTAAAACATAGACCGGCTTCTCTCTTTTCTTTTGATGAAATCACCTATGAAAAATTAGTAGCCGAAAACCATTACAGCTTCAAGATGTATTAACCCTTCGTTCGTGCTAATTAAGTTATTTTCTTACTCATCTTGTGAACAAATTGTGTTTTAAATTGTTGATTAGATCGTGTTTATTACTCTTAACGTAAAAAATACACTAACTAATAGTTATCTTATTGTATTTTTTACTATATTTAACTTATTAAAAATTTAAAAACATTGAATTATGAAAAAAATTTACACTTTAGTTGCAGCGATAAGTCTTTCTTGTTCGGTTGCATTAGCACAAAATGTAGTAGACTGCAGCGCATCTGACGGATGGGTTGGCTACATGAATGTATTTGATCTTCCAGCTGATGGTGGTGCTTATCAATTCGGTTCTAGCTGGGAAGTATCCCTGTTGAAAACAGAACTGAATGCATCAGAAAATACTGTAACTTTGCGCCCTAACTTTAACACATACGGTGATAGTCCAACCGATCCATTTTGGGTAAATGTTGGCACGGGTGAAGGAAATAAGGATTTAGAGGCTTTGACATATGTAGAGCCAGGGGATGCTTTTAATGGAGTAGATTTGACATTTGAAGGTACAGTTGTTGAAAATACAATAGCAGATGGTTACGTTGTTTCTTTCTTTATTAAGGCGCTTGATCCAGCTGATGGATACAGTGATGCACTAGGCGGAACAAAGGTTGTCGAGTTGCCAGCTTCTGGCGTTTTTTCTATTTCTGCAACAGGGGCTGAATTAGCACCTGGCCTAATTGTACAATATGGATTTGTGGTTCGCGGAACAAACGCAAATCCTGCGAATGAAGCTACAATAGGATCAGTGGTTATCGGTTCTGCATACTTGAGCACAGAATCAATCGAGTCTGCTCCTGAAGCAATCAGTGTTTATCCAAATCCGACTAGTGCAACGTTAAGTTTTACAATGAACGAACCTGTTCAAGCTTATCAAGTAATAAACATTGCTGGAGAAGTAATGATGACTGGAACGAACGCGAGTACAATTGACGTTTCTACATTGGTTACAGGAACTTATTTTATTCAAGTGACATACCTTGATCGTACAAAAACAATCAAGTTCGTTAAAAAATAGTAAAGTCTTACCTTTTATATTGTTTTAGAGGGGAGTTCGCTCCCCTTTTTTTTGCTCACCACTTAAAAATAATACCATGAAAATCAGATTGCTAGCTATTGCACTTTTTGTTCACCTCTTTTCTTCCGCACAAATGGGACTCATTTGGGCAGATGAATTTGATGGTGAATCACTGGATTTAACCAAATGGACCTTTGATCTCGGAGCAGGAGGTTGGGGTAATGGAGAACCTCAATATTATACAAGTAATGAGAGCAATGTTGGTGTTGATACCGGATATTTAAGAATCACAGCGATTGAAGAGTCATTTGGTGGGGCTGAATATACGTCGGCGCGAATTAAGACGCAAGGTCTTTTTGATTTCAAGTATGGTAAGGTGGAAGCGCGCATAAAGATGCCTGTAGGTCAAGGGTTATGGCCAGCGTTTTGGATGTTGGGCACCAATATTACAGAAGTGAGTTGGCCTATGTGCGGTGAGATTGACATTATGGAACATGTTAGTAATTCACTCTATACCCACGGAACCTATCATTATGATAATGGGGGACATGTTTATTTTGGGGATCAAACCTATTGCGACGTGACTCAATGGCATGTATACGCGGTTGAATGGGATGAGTTTTCCATTAAATGGTTTTTAGATGGGGTTGAATTTTATTCTGCAAATATTACCGGTGGTTTAGGTTCTAAAGAAGAGTTTCACAGACCATTTTTTCTGATCTTAAATATGGCCGTTGGCGGTTATTGGCCAGGTTACCCTGATGGAGCAACACCTTTCCCCTCGCATATGTTTGTGGATTATGTACGTGTTTATTCTCCTACTGCTAGTATCGAAGATGCGGTTCATATGGAAAATGGTATTGGTCTTTATCCCAACCCTACGAATGCACTACTCACTTTTACAGGAGTAGATTTAAATGATCAATATCAAATAATGGATCTTTCTGGTAAATTAATTCGTCAGGGAACAATGGATTCGAGTAATGAATTAAGTGTTGCTGATTTGGTAGATGGTTTATATTTTATTGAGATTAGAGACGAAAGCGGCCTATTGAGAAAGCGACTCCGTTTTGTGAAGTCGAATTAAGGGTAAGAAATAGTTTAAAACATGAAGGGAACTGTTGGGTTCCCTTTTTTTATTCCATGAAGTTGGATGATGTAAACGAGCTATACCAAACTAGAACAGAAGATTTGATGCACATGAAGCGCGGATTGGTGAAATGAGATCCTTGTATTGCTTGATCTTATTCGTTAAACGCTCTTCATTGGTTCGTGAAAAAGGTGCATTTAAACCTGCAACCACAAGCTGAAAGGGATTGGTTTTTGTGTGATGTTTTCTCAACTCGTTTAATCCAAAGTCATAAAGACTTAGCAAAACAGGAACGAAGGGATGGAGTAGAACTTCGGCAATAAGAATGGCTATTCTATACCAAAAGTACTTAATCAAAGATTAAAACGCCCCATTTTTTAGGAGAGGTATGAAAACCACTTTCAGTGCCACTGTTCCAACAATCTTGCTGCTGACGTGCCTCTGCGTCTCCCAAATCAACTGCGATTTCAAAATCTAAACTAATTCCTGATTGAAGATTGAGTTGGTAGAGCGTCTCAAAAGGTATGACTAATTCGACATTATATCCAGTACTACTAGGTGCAATGGCAAATTGAATTGTTGACAATAAAACGTCCTCTTTCCAATCCCATATATAGGGCTTATCGCCGCAGTTTATCCCTATATGCTGATCACTAAGCAATAAAAATTTGCGTTTGACATCTGCCTGTGGATTCGTTGCAAATGCAATTTCAATTGCATCTCCATTCCACAAACTATTCCCCGTTTTACCATTTAAATTTGGCGTGGAATCTACCACTTTAATCGCCAAGAATAATGAATCTTGTAAATAAGTTAAGGCGAATTGATGACCTGATCCGAAGGTTGTAAAGGAGGTGAGCCAATCTGATAGTTTACCGTCAATCACAGGTCTTTTTCCTGCACGACTCGCATGAACTTCTTGTTTTAATTTTTTTGAAAAAGGGATAAGTTGTATCGATTTAATTTCAATTTCTCCCTCAGAAAACACCTGAATCATTAATTGTTTTACAGCCGTTAGATCAACCTCATTCTCAGCAAATGGGAAAAGGCTTAACGGTATTTCCACCCGTGTCCAATCGGTGGATATTTCTTTTCCTATCAGGAATGATTTGTTATAACCAAGCCATGCTTGTTTTCCGCCATAATCTTCGATACAAAAAGCCCACGGTATATTCGAAAAAGGTTTACCTTTTGAGCGAACGATCAATTCAATGGCTAAGGTGTCGGCAACATAGCCCATGTCTTTGCCTGTCCATCCATCCCATCCAAACCCCATTCCGACCCAATCGCACTCATCTAAATCTTTATTCCAACGCAAGCTCAAAAAAGATTCTTCAGCCGTTCCCAACATCTTTCCTTCAATGCAATTCTTTCCGCCTGACGTCCAAAATTCATCCGTTAAATCTTCTTTAAAAATGGCCAGTTGCGCAAAACCGCGCACATTAAAATCTTCCTCCAATTCATTGTCGTAAAGACCCATTTTTTTGAAGCCCGCTTTTTTGCTCGTAACGTCAATTGGCGCTAACACTTTGTATGTCGTGTCCTGCGCTTCCAAATGACCACTGCATTGTACGGCAAGAAGAGTAAGAAATATCTTAAGGAATAAGCGGTCCATTTTCTGTAAAGATTAGGTAGTCTAATTGTGAGCGAGCATGTCCTGTGGCAGGATTCGCCAAGTGAAGCATATTAATAGTTGAAATACGGTCCGAATTATGCACGGAGTTGCCGTTTGCTGCGACAGGCACTCCTGACGCTAGTGACGGAATATCACTGTACTTAATAGAAATGAGTTTCCAACCTATCCAATTCACAGGAATTTCAAGCGAGTACATGTCTTCAGAGGCACCATTAAATGTACCGTCACCATTTTCATCTTCCTCAAATTGAAAGAGGATAATACTATTGACAAAAATAGGATCACCGTAAATCATAGTGTTAAAATAGACATTATCCGGATTTGAGTTTAGAGGGAAACTCGTTTCACCATAGGCGGTTGCCTTGAAATTAATCAAGCCAATGAGGTAATCCCAATCAACAGTGCCTTCCATATTATAATGCTTTTCTCCTTGAGGAGCTGTGCCGTCATTGAGAATCGAGAAATTCATATCCAATCCAGATTGGAAAAAGAAAGACCATCCGGGGTTAAATCCCCCATCAAAATCAGCAATCAAAAAGCCATTATTCGTTTTCGGTGTGATCACTTTCACCATTGTCGTTAAGGTGTCTGTTTCTCCTTCGAACGTTAATTCAATATGACAGTTTTCATCCTTGAAAATAGGCAAATTAGTTGTACTGCCATCCCAGGTGAAGACGTCTGCATCAAGCATTTTATTGAGCCCTGTTACAATCTTCTCCGCTCCGCTTTCGTCACCAATAATACGCAATTTCCACGCCACTGTTTTGGAGAACGCAGCTGTAAAATAAACCGTTTGGCCCGCCAGAAAGTCCACTGAATCGCGACTGGATTCCAAGTCGGTTACAACTGAAAAAGGACTATTTAGGTCGTCAATAGACGGCCCATCAAATTTACCTGCTTCCTCTTTTCTGCAACCGAGTAAGAGGATTGTTAGTATAAAAAATATGCTCTGTTTTTTCATGTTCATCTCTTTTAATAAAGGCTAAAATTTCATGATATAATAAATCATAAATTGATTGAAACGATACGCTGGGTTGGTCGAAAATGTATTGGCATTTGACTCATAAATTCCTGCGAGGTACACTTGCTCAGAAAAATTGTAGCGCAATCCGCCAGAAATATTTATTTCATTTCCACTAATGGAATAATTCGAAAAATTAACGATATCACCGTTAGTATCACGTATCGGAATTGATTCATTTCCTGTGCCAGAAAGGACAAAAATATTTCCCAACAGGTACAGATCTTCAATTAATTCCGATTCCACCCCTGCGTTTAAAGTCAGTGAATTTAAATTAATTTGCTCGTAAATGGAGGCACTATTTCGTGTAGTTTGCTGAAATGCCATTCCTATTTGAATAGATTCCTTCTTTTTCCATTTCGTCCAATTCGAAACGTTAAATTTAGCTGTTCCTTGTACAAAATTAAATCGTTTTAAATCAGGTGAACCTTGCCCTCTTATTTCTTGCAAGGCATAATATTTCGCATCCAATTCAACAATTTTCAAACTGTCCGCATAGGAAGCTCCAATGTAAAATCCGCGGCGATTAAATGTTGCCGCTCCGTAGGGTAAAGCATTATTTATGACAGGGTCGTACGCCATTATTCTTTCCGAAATTTGATTCGAATAGCGCAAAGGATCATTGTATAAATCATACATAGAAAGTGGTCTAACAACTTGTTCATTTGTATAACGTTGATAAAAGCTATTTTGTTGGTTATAATCAATTCGTTTTGATTGTGCTCCAAAACTTCTGAAGTCAGGCCCATTGTCCATATATCCTAATTCAGCCCCAAAATTTTTGTTTTTCGCTTTGTAATAAGCCCGCGCATGTACAAAATAATCGCTCAATTTTGTGTCTGACGTAAGTGTGTAAACAGCTGAAAATCCAGATTCACCATCAATACCGACTTTATATGATTTTTTATCGAGGAAAACGTCATAGGTTAATGTATTAACATGGTTTCGATAGGCCCCCTCATTCGTTCCTGTACCTTTTAAGTCAAAAATACTGACGTGATTTAGTCCAACAGAGAAGAAGTTATTTTTTTTGATGACCATATTTCCGCCACCGTACAGACGTTCTAATATCGCACCTAAATCCGTTGGGTTAAGGCGCGTAATGAAACCATTAAACGTAATGTCATCTATTACTTTTGGAAATTGCAGGCCAAAATTGATTGCCGCCCCTTGTTGCCGCCATGTATTGTTGTTATAGAAGGATTCATAATTCAGCACATCTTCTTTGATACGATTCGTTCCAAAAGAAGGGACCAATAAATCAGGATTGTGATTGTAAAATGTGTAAGGGGATAACTTATAGTCGATATTTCCAAATTGATAACGCACTGCATTTCCTGCGACACCTTTAACGTACAATTGACGTACGTCAAAACTGACACCACCTCCCCAAAAGCCACCGAATTCATTTTTGATTCGGACCATCCCCATAATCTCTGTATTGGCGTTTGGATTAATTTTCACCCCAAGATCGATAAGGGCATAGCCGCCTGTAGATTTAGGCGCCGTCACCGTATCATTTTCGGATGTGAAATTGGAATGCGAAATTAAAGATCGCGCACCACCAACAAATTGCACTTTTTTACCTTCTTGTCCGTAAGAGGAGATGCAAATCAACGCTGCGATTAATACTAATTTACTATTCATGGTTAAAAGATGATTTTAAGTTCAACAGTTGATTCCATTCCTTGATAATGGTTGAGTGAAAAATTGAAATCTTCATACTTCATCCAACGTTGACGTAAATATAAGCCTACGTTTTTGGAAAGTTGAAGATCTAATCCAATAGCATAACTCATGCCTTGTTGATCCCTCGGTTTGCCGGAGACAACATCTAATTCGGTCTGCGTATTTGCTTTTATCCTGTCAAGTCCGAAATAATTTGAAATCACAATATGCGGTGTTAATGAATAATAAAATTCGACTTGGTGGTTATAACTTTGCAGATAGGCTTTTTGCGAATAAACAGGTAAAGCAGCTGTTTTATCTTGAATGCTATGGTATCCTCCCAAATAGAAAACCAAGAATTGATGACCTCTAATTTTTGTTCCGAATTTATAGCTGACTTCAACTGAGTTGAATCCTTTTGCCGCAGTTGAATCTGTAATATTGACAGTTTCATATACGCCTCGGTAGATTTTACTTAAATTACCGTAAGGACCAACTCCCGGAGGGAATCCCCATCTCCAAAAACGGGAAAGAGCAAGGTTATTGGCGGGATGTCCATACGTGATTTGGTCTGATAAGGCCAAGATTTCTTGCGCCGCACTGTAACCAATTGTTATTTTGTGCTTGCCAAATTTCATGTCTGTATTTAAAATTATTCCTCTTCGATTATTCGTCATTTGCCCGATAGAAACAAGTGAGCTCGCAAATGGATTGAGGACGGTTTGATCCGTGGTATTTTGATTTACGTTTACGGCTTCATTGTATTCAGCAATCGAAGAATTCCAAAATACCCCATTGTTATTGATTACGTTTGGACTAATTTGGAAATAACGAACTTCAATTGGGAAATGGGTCAATTCTTCTGAGAATTGTAGACGTACATCAATTGCTTCACCCCAATTCCCTGTGGCAGTTGGACTAAAATAATTTCCAACGCCCACTTCACCAGCGATTCTCAGTTTTTTTAAGTCAATCGCAAATTCGCTCGTAATTAAATTGAAGCCTAATTGCAGTCGCGCTAAACTGTCGGTGTACGTTCTACTTGTAATACCATTTAAACTGACGAAACTTTTGGTACCAAATTCTTTTTTAATTTGCCCGGCTGTCATGGTATTTGGTCGTGGTAAACTTCCGCCGTTGAATTGAGACTTTCCATGCATAAATGCAAAGGAAAATTCTTTTGGTAAACGCATTCCATCCATAATGAATCCATGAAAAGCTTGCTGTCCCCAGCGCACATCTTGCGTCAAAGCACCTTCTGTGTAGAATTTAGAATAGCGTTCAACGGGGGTTGATGACATAGGGTCCCAAGGATTGCGCTCAAAAAGGCTGAATCGATTATAGCCCGTATTTGCGGCAAATGTAAATGAACTTAGGCGGTACCAATGAATTCCTCCTGTTTTGACCGAAAAAGTACCGAAGCGAGTTGAATGAGTCCCTGTTAAATTAACACCTAATAAGAGTCCTTTTACAAAATCTTGATCATTTCCTGTCAAAGGCGTCCATAAGAATAAGTCGGTTGAAAAGGATGTGTTTTTGGAAGGTCTGCCTGATATATTTAAGCTTAATTGGGGGATATTGCTGTCATCCCCGATAAAAAGTCGATTTTGAATAGTTCCAAATTCTGGATATTGATCCCGCATAGCCGAATAATTTCCAATTGTTCGGTAGTATCCCGAAATAGAAAGTGAGCCAAGCGCTTTGGTTACTTGCTTGGGATAGAGTCCACCATTTTGAGGACTGAACATGCTGGTGTCTGAATAGAGCTGTGAGTAGGCGCTAAAACCCATTAAACAGCAAAGGATTAATCCAACTTTAATTGTCGTCTTCATCAAATGATTTTAAGGTTTGAGTTTGCAAACGAATTTTTCCAGAAACAATCGTGGGATCATTTTGAACGTAAAAGGGGAGGTTGAGGTAGGCCATTTTTTCAGTATCGTCAACGAAAACAAAGAGGCGATAGCGGCCTTCAGTTAAAGGAGCCTTTAACTTGATAATGGACTGTGTTGCACCTTTTATCTTACCCTGAATCATTGGCGGTTTTTCTTCTGCGTCTCCACCCGATTTTAAATCTGTACTCTCTTGGTACAATTCCCATTTATAATGAAGTTTGTCTTGGTTTTTATCACTTGCAAAAAGTTGTAAAGCATAGGCAATACCTGGGTTTACAATGATGTTTTTTGGAGGTGTTTGACCTTCAAAATGAATTGAGTCAATGGCCGGGGCACGATTGGCGGGGTACGAGCCTGACCAACAGTATTCTAGAACATCAATGGCTTCGGTAGGCACACCTGCATCTGTAAATAATCCATACCAAGTGCTTGTATACTCTTGTTTTTGACCCCATAAGAAGGCAAATGATCCGATACATTGTTTCGGTTGACCGGAAATGTATTTTTGATATCTACTCAAATAAACAGCCGCCTTTTCAGAGCTTGTTTGTTCGATCGAAGCACCCCATTTCGTTTTAGGTGACTCCCAGTGACCATTTGGTCCCCATTCAGTAATCATATATGGACCATTGAATTTGCCTTTTTCCAACACACTTGCTACATTACCAATATCACCGTAGGTATTGATCCCATAAATGTCAATTTCTGTTAAGATATTCATCACAAATTCCAATTTTTCCGCATTCGTTCCGGCTGTGACGGTGCATGTTGGATGATTTTTATCCTCTTCATGAACCATTTTCGCAATGTCGTTTACGGCCTTCCACACTTTCGTATTTGAATACTCCAATTCATATTCATTTCCAAGACCCCACATCAACAAAGCTGGATGATCTTTGAATTTTTGTACCGCCCTTCTGCAATTTTCAAGTTGTTGCTGAATTTTTCCTTCGTCATCATAATCAAAGCCATGACGTTCGTGTTGAATCCAAAAACCGAGCATCACTTTAAGTCCTTTCTTATGCGCCTCATCCAATACTTCTTGTGCATTTTCAATTCCCCAAGTACGAATCGTATTTCCTCCACACGCAACGACTTTGTCCATTTCTTTAATTCCGCCGGCCCCTTTTACATAAAAATTGTCGCCATTTACTTTAAGGTTCCATTGCCCATTTTCGGAAACAATTTCTACTTTCTCTACTTGGTTAAATGACACAGTTGAGATGAAAAGCAAAAGGAAAGTACAGTAAAATTTCGTTAAAAATCGCATTGTTCTATAAACTTGTTGAAGCGCAATATACGAAACGATATTGTAAAATGTACAATAATTGATTTGTTTTTTATTTTTCCGAAACTTGATTAAATTAGAAGCGTGAAATTGTTCCCGGAAAATCCCCATGAAAATCGGCTTCCTTATCAGGGGGAGGTCTATTATTATGGACAGGTTTTTTCAGATGTTGAGGCAGATGATTACTATCAGTCACTTTTAGAAACTATTGATTGGAGAAATGACGAAGCTGTTATTTTTGGTAAAAAAATTATCACTGCTCGAAAAGTGGCGTGGTATGGCGATTGCGCTTTTCCATATCGCTATTCGGGTACCACAAAATTGGCCCTTCCTTGGACCGGGGAGTTGGTGCGTTTAAAAGAAGTTGTTGAAAAAATTTCAGGAGAGACGTTTAATTCCTGCTTGCTCAATCTTTACCATACTGGAACAGAAGGAATGGCTTGGCATAGTGATGGGGAAAGCGAATTGGTGAAAAATGGAGCAATCGCTTCTATTAGTTTAGGTGCGGAGCGAAAATTTTCATTCAAGCATAAAAAAGAGCAAGAGGTTATTTCTTGCATACTCGAGCATGGCAGTTTGCTTCTTATGAAAGGAGAAACACAATCACATTGGTTGCACCGCTTGCCCCCTACAAAAAAAGTGAACGCTCCTCGAATTAATCTGACCTTTCGCAAAATAGCCCAGCTAAATTCCTGACGATTGTCATATTCTTAACTAATGACTGTCATTTTGGTCTGATTATCATCACCCTACATTTGTGGTTATAACTTAATCTTCAAATTATGTCAGAATCAATTTCACTGCACATTAGTGCAAGTACAAGCAACAAAACGAATTTACTCGGACTTAAATTCTTGTCCTTAGAAAAATTAGAAGCTCAACGCTTTGGCTTAATGGCGGTCTTAATTATAGTCGTTGGCTGTTTAGGTGGAATAGCTGTCGGCACAGGTGCCTTAACTCAATTATTTTCTTTGATTTTATTAGCTTTTACAACTATGTTATCATTATCAATGATGTTGGCTGTTGCACCAATAAAAGCTATTGTTTATTCTAGTGCCGCTGCAATTATAGTCGATTTTGTTATTATCGCGGTCAACTTACTAGGATGAGAATAAGCAATGAAAATAGAATTGGAGCTCCTCTAGTTGTCACTGTTATTAATGATACGAATAAGAGTATGGAATTTAAAACAATATATCTATTGACCGATTTTTCGGATCACTCTAAAAATGCGTGCAGGTATGCAATTGATGCCTATGGATCTTCGGTTAACTACCTTTTGATTAATACGGTTAACATTCGATCCTCTGCAGCAACGTTGATCGATATTGAGCAAATAGCGCATCAAGAATCACTTGAAAGCTTAAGAAATGAAGAAGCTGAATTACGAGCGTATGCAAATAATGAAGCGCTCGACATTGAAATTATCTGTAAATCAGGGTCTGCTCCAGATGTCATTAATGAGCTCATTGAATTAATCAATGCAGATTTGATCGTAGTTGGAAGTAAAGGTCAATCTAAATTAGACGAGATCTTAATTGGAAGCGTTACAACAGCCATAATTAGAGGGGTTAAACGACCTGTTCTTGCTGTTCCAATTTCCGCCAAATTTAAAAAAATAAGTCAAGTTGTGTTGGCGAGTGATCTTGCAAATTCGGCAAAATCCAATGTGATTGATATGATTTCTAACTTGAAAGACACTTTTGATGCGAAAGTATCAGGAGCAACAATTAAGACAGATGATAAACCTTTAACATTAGAAGAAACAGCACTCTTAAATGAGTTAGAGCAATTAAGTGCGATTGATGATTACTCAATCGTTCGCAATTCAAATGTGAGCAAAGCCGTGATGGATTTTTGTGAGATGAATCACGCCGATTTGTTGGTCGTTGTTGCAAAGCATACGAGCTTTTTTAAACGATTTTTTCACAAGAGTGTGACCAAAGAACTTGTCAATCATGAAATTTTACCAATACTTGTACTGGAAGATAATTAGTATACAGTTTAATTATTTTGACTTCATTCATAAACTTAAAAACGACCACATAAAGTAGTCGTTTTTTTGCGTTAAAACATGAAGTTTTTGAGTTTTTCTGGTTGAAGAATCGTGATGGAGGATCCTTTGATGGCAATGTAACCGTCTGTTTTAAATTCTGAAAGTGTTCTAATCACAGATTCGGTTGCCGTGCCTACGATTGCCGCTAAATCATCCCTTGAAATAGACATGCTAAATTGTTCTCCACCCTCCTCTTTGTATTTTTCACTTAATTTAAGAAGTGAGTCTGCCACGCGTTTTCGAACCGAATCGTAGGCCAAATTCAATAATTCTTTTTGTTTTTCTGTAACGGAACCAACGAGCATTTGAATGAATTTTTCTGAAACTTCGCGCGAGGTATACAGCATTTTTAAGAAATCTTCTCTACGAATAAGAGCCACTTCACAGTTTTCCAGAGCGGCTGCTGAAGTGCTATAATTAATACCTTTAATCATTTCAGTGAATCCGAAAAAATCGCCTTTAGAAAATAAACCTGTCACAAAGTCTTTTCCGTCTGCATTCATTTTATAGGTCTTTATTTTTCCGCTAATCACGAAATATAAATAATTCGGGTAATCATCTTCAAAGTAAAGATTGTCCTTTTTGGTATACTTTTTTACACGGCGCTCTTTGGTTAATTCTTCAATCCCATCTACTTGATCTAGAAATGAATTTAATCCATGTTCACTTCGATCAAAATCAGTAGCAAATTGCTCAATTCGTTTTAATCTTCGTTCAATAGCATTCAATAATTGCGTATCATCAAAGGGTTTTGTCAAATAATCATCTGCACCTAAATTCATCCCTTTTCTAAAATCATCTCGCTCAGATTTTGCCGTTAAAAAAATGAAAGGTATCGCTGCGGTTTTAGGATCTTTCCCCACCATATACAATACACCGTACCCATCCAATTCGGGCATCATAATATCACATAAAATCAGATCGGGAAGTTCTTGTTTAATAAGCGACACGCCTTTTTTTCCATTTTCAGCTGTTACTACGTCGTAATTTGCAAGTTCAAGGATCTCCTCGATATTCTCACGCATTTCTTGATTGTCTTCAATAAGTGCAATTTTAATCGCCATTTTTGTGCTTCGGTTTATCGGTTAATAGGTATGCTGATTGTAAAGGACGAGCCTTGGTTTTCTTCACTTTCAAATGTCATATTTCCATTCAACATCTCCAAATATTTGAGTACAATATTTAATCCTAATCCCGTCCCTTTAATATTGGTGGCATTTTTAGCACGAAAGAAACGTTTAAAAAGTTGATCTTGATCTTCTTTTGGTATACCAATGCCTTCATCTTTAATTGTGATGATTAAGGCTGTTTCACTAATAAATGAAGCATAGTAAATAGTCGTATGCTCGGGAGAATATTTTATTGCATTTGAAATAAGGTTGTAAAGAATGTTTTTAATAATACCTTGATCGGTTGAAATGATAACATCTTTTGTTTTCAATGTGCGCTCGATTACTTGCCCTTTTTTAGAAATGGCTGTCATTTCTTCAACGATATCTGTCGAGAATTGTTGGTAATCGAATTTTTGTATTCGAACGGGCGTAATCTGTGTTTCTAATTTGTCAACGGAGAGGAAGTCATTTAAAATTTCGGTTAAACCATGCACTGAATTTTTTATACGCTCTGTATGTTTGGTCGTCTTCTCATACATTTCACGTTCAATGTATTTTTCAATCAAAGAAGTCGAAGATAAAACCGTGCTAAGCGGTGTTCTAAATTCATGTGAAGCCATAGATACGAATCGCGATTTCATTTCATTCAAATTACGCTCTTTTTCAAGCGCAGCTTCTTGTTGTGCTAAAAACTGAATTTGCGTGGTGATGTTTTTTTCGACCACTAAAATCTGATTAATTTCAGTTCCTTCATAAGAAAGAGGCACCGCATTAATACGATAGAATTGATCGCGATACGCTATCTCAAAATCTTGAATTTCACCTTTAAAAACACTGAGTAGTGCTTCTTTGATTTTAGGTCGTATTTCTTCAGATAGCCGCTCTAAATAATTGGTACCAATCAGTTTTTCACTAGAAATACCCATTTGGAAAAGTTCTTTTCCTTCAACGAAAATATAATTGAGTTGCCGATCAAAAACGTTAATTGTTCCATTCGGAAAGTTCCGCGCAATGGCGCTGTAGAGTTCTTGACTTTCTCGCACCTCTTTGGTTCGTTTTTTGACCTTCTCTTCCAGATCAGAATTGAGTTCACTGATTTCTTTTTCTCGCTCGACGCGCTCTGAAATGTCTGTTATCAGCGCTGAGATATATGTTTCACCAGAAAGGGTGATGTGATTCAAACTAATTTCTACGTAAAATTCAGATTGATCTTTACGACATGCTTTCAAGTTCATCCCAACCCCCATGGACCTTTTTTTTGGCGACTGATGAAAATCAGTTCTCAGTCCAACATGACGCGATCGGATCGATTGCGGGATAAGATCCTCAACTTTTAATCCAATTACTCCCCCTTTATCATACCCGAATAGCTCGCAAGTCCTTGGATTCGCCAAGATAATCTGACCAGATCTATCGACAACAATAAACCCTTCAGCGATCGATTCAAATAAGATCTGATAAATCGATTCTGTAATAAGCGGATTGTTTAGTTTCAATTTTATATATTTCGTGATGAATGTCAGTATAAAAATAGAAAGAAAATAGGACATTTGTATCTAGAAATTGGAATAGATGAGTACTTGTTTTCATTGTGGTGATCAATGTGTCGAAGAATTGAAATTTGACACACATGTTTTTTGCTGTACAGGCTGTAAAACGGTGTATGAGATTTTGAGTGGGAATGAGATGGGAACCTATTATGTCTTAGATGATAAGGCTGGAATAAAACCGAGTTCAGAATCGAAAGGTCAGTATAATTACCTCGATTTGGCGGAGTTTGAATCGAAACTTGTTTTCTTTGAAGAGGGAACGGTGAAAAAGGTTAAATTTTTTCTCCCTCAAATTCATTGTAGTTCATGTCTTTGGCTGCTCGAACGGTTGCATCAGCTCAAAAAAGGAATCGTGCAAAGTCAAGTGGATTTTGTAAAAAAAGAGGTTGTAATCACCTTTGATACCGCAGCTATAAGTTTGCGCGAATTGGCTGAACTGTGCTCAACTATCGGCTATCCACCAAAAATTACCCTTGAGGATGATGGGAAAAAGACAAAGGATACGGTCAATCGAAATTTAATTATCCAAATTGGAATTGCTGGTTTTTGTTTTGGAAATATTATGCTGCTCAGTTTTCCCGAGTATTTGGGTTTAAATCATTCGGATGCAAATTTCCAACTTTTATTTAGCAGTCTGAATTTAATTCTTTCCATTCCTGTTTTGATTTTTGGAGCGAAAGATTATCTAATTTCTGCCTATAAAGCAGCTAGAGCGAAGACCATTAATATTGATGTTCCAATTTCTCTCGGAATTTTAGCGCTTTACCTGCGCTCTCTGTATGAAATTGTTTTTCAAGTCGGAGCAGGTTACATGGATTCCTTTGCGGGTTTGATCTTCTTTTTATTGATCGGAAAATGGTTTCAACATCAGACCTATACGGCCATTAATTTCGAACGAGATTATGAATCCTATTTTCCAATCTCTGTCACTAAAATGGAGGATGATAAAGAAGAAATAACGGCCTTAAAAAAAGTCAAAGTCGGTGATCGATTATTGATTAGAAACAATGAATTAATTCCGACCGACGCGATTTTAATGAGAGGGAAAGGACGCGTAGATTATAGTTTTGTTACAGGTGAGTCTGCTTTAATTGGTAAGATAGAAGGGGATAAATTATACGCTGGTGGTCGACAGGAGGGAACTAACATACTCATTGAAGTCTTAAAGGATGTTGAAAATAGTTATCTCACACAATTGTGGAACAATCCGGTTTTTGACAAAGAGAAAGAAACGGTATCGCTGTCCGATTCCATTAGCAAGTACTTTACCATTTTTGTAATTTTCATTGCACTCATCAGCGGTTTAATTTGGTATTTTATTGATCCATCTCAATCAATCTTTGTGATTACTTCGGTGCTTATCGTAGCTTGTCCTTGTGCGATTGCTCTTTCTGTACCGTTTACGTATGGAAATTCAATGCGCATTTTGGGTAGAAATGGTTTTTATTTACGATCGACTCGCATTATTGAGCCTTTAACTGAAATAACAGCTTTTGTATTTGACAAAACGGGAACGTTGACCTTGAATAGCGAAGGAAGTGTCTGTTGGGAGGGAATTAACTTGAGCTTAGAAGTGGAAGAAGCGATCTGCGCTTGTGTTGAAAACTCGGCACATCCCCTCAGTCGAGCAATTGCGAATTACCTCAAACATCAGCCGAAAGTAACGGTTGAAGCAATTTTGGAAGAGCCTGGAAAAGGAATCTCTGCGTCAATCAATGGTGAAGAATGGAAAGTTGGAAGTGCTGCTTTTATCGGCGCAAAATCAGTAGATAATCGTTCTCGTGTATATATTTCTAAGGGTAAAGAACTTTTAGGTTCTTTTGTCTTTTCGAATGCTTATCGCGAAGGACTAAAAGACATGTTCACCGTTTTAGGGCATGCCAAATCAATTCATATTTTATCTGGGGATAATGACGCAGAGTTAGCCGCGCTTTCTGAACTGACACCAATTGGTACTCAATTCAACTTCAATCAAAAACCAATTGATAAATTAAATTATATAGCAGCCTTGCAAGCAAAAGGAGAGAATGTCATGATGTTAGGAGATGGACTCAATGATGCCGGCGCGCTAAAACAAAGTAATGTAGGTGTTTCTGTCGTTGATGATATTTATGCTTTTAGTCCTGCTTCGGATGCTATTGTTGCTGGGTCTAAACTGGTGCATTTAAATCGAATGATTGCTTATGCAAAAACCAGTAAAAACATAGTTAAAATGAGCTATGCATTCTCACTCCTCTATAATACAGCAGGATTGATTTTTGCTGTTTCAGGTGCTTTAACTCCTCTTATTGCAGCTATTTTAATGCCCCTCAGCTCAATTAGTGTAGTTTTATTTGTGACCCTCATGACTAACATAAAAGGTCGAAAAATTGCGAATACAGCTTAAAGCATTTGATAAAATTGAAATCCTGAAAAGTTGATTCTATTTTTTTACCTCCTTCAAGATGTCGTTCATCATTTCAATTTGCACTTTCTGAATTTCCATCAGCTCTTGTTGTTGATGCAGAATTAAATGATCTATTTTTTCATGTAAGGCTCGAATCTCAAGTTCTGATTTTAAATTGATTAAATAGTCTTTTTCTGCTTCAATTCGATCTTTTTCATCTTTCCGATTCTGACTCATCATGATGACGGGGGCTTGCATAGACGCCAGGCAGGAGAGAATCAAATTTAGAAGAATAAAAGGGTAGGGGTCAAAACCTTTATTTATCAACCAAAAGATATTGATACAGATCCAAATAAAGATAAAAACACCGAATGAAATAATAAAGGTCCAACTACCTCCAAAAGTTGCCACCTTGTCTGCTATTTTTTGACCAAAGGTTAACGGGAATTCCTCCGAAGTACTTGATTGTGAAAGAAGCGTGTCTTCACTTATTGACTTGATGACTTTTGCTTCTAAATCCGTTAATTCATGAATTTCTTTGGAGAGATAGGTCGATATGTATTTCTCTCGATATCCATTTAACTCATCTTTAGATAAGAATGAATTTTCATTGAATGTTGGATAATCTTTTTGAATGAGTTCAACAATTGAAGTGCGCAGTGTTTTTGCCGATATGGATTCTTCAGCGGTAATTTCTCTGCCAGACAAGGTACTCTTGTTTTTAGTCGACATTTAGGTGTTTTAAATGCGAATGTATTCAATTATTGAAGGATGATGAGTAAATTACTCACAAATCATAAATTGCTCCCCTAATCGAGGGGGATGAAGCGCGGTATTATAATCTGTAACTCCCCGCCAAATCATGAAAAAACCGACTGCGACAAAGGCAAAAGTCCTGAGAGGTGTAGCTATTTTTTTGAAGCTATTTTGGAAATAACTCGAAGCAAAAATGAGAGCACTCATAAAGGGCATAGTTCCAATACCAAAAAAGGCCATAAAGAGCATGCCGTCCAATAATGAAGGTTGTGCTAAAGATCCTAAAGCAGCTACGTATACCATGCCGCAAGGAATAAAACCGTTGAGGAAACCGATATAGAATCCATATTCAATTTTATTTTTATTTAGGGCTTTGGCCATCTGATTTTTAATGCGAATGAGCGGGCTGAAAAACTGATTTCCTTTGCGTTCGACAGCATTCAATAAGGTCGGCAGAAAGGCTAAAAGTGCAATGATCAGACCTGCTGAAATTGTAACAATAGCTTGTATTTTAAAAGAGGTAATGAAAGTGGAGACCAATCCAATCATTGAGCCAATTGCCACATAAGCTAAAATTTTACCACTGTGATAGAGGAGGATGGAAAAGATTCTTTTTTTACCTTTAGCACCTGGAATCATGAGGGCAATGGGACCGCACATTCCAATACAATGCCAACTGCCTAATAAACCTAATATAAAGGCCGACCAAATCATTTAGAACGATATATTCGATTCAAATATATACGCTTTGTCGTTCGCGTCAGTCCAATGAACCGAGATGTCATAATACCCATCACGAAAGTTTGAATAGTCAAGACGTTGGACATGTTCCTCGTTTAGTTGAAGCACAAATTCGCAGTCATATTTCTTCTGGTCGGGACGGTAAAATTCGATTCGACCTCCTTTGTCGGCATTCATTTCTTTTGGAAAAATAAAATTAACGCCTAATTCATTTTTCTCGACATGAATGGGCTGGTTTAATGCAACGTAATTCGCTTTTTCACTTTTATTTTGATCGAATGCTAATTCATTTTCATAATAATCATCCCGCACTAAGTCTGCATTTTTTGTAAATGCGATATACACCATTGATCCAATAAAGGCCATAAATGCAAGCATAAATAATGTTACTCCTTTTCCCCAATTCATAGTTAATGATTTAAAATCCTGGTCCGCTAAAGTTGATGTCTTCTTCTTCAAGCAATTCCCCTTCAGCATATAGACCAATTACTACACGTGTTTTTGGACCTTCAATGTCCTTCTCATTCATTTTAATAATCACTTGTTTTTTGATGCGTTCTCCCTTTTCAATTGAAAAATCTCCACCAACAACCTCTACAAGTGCATTACCGCTCGTCACTCGCAATTCTAAGTCATGTGAATTATTCGATTTATTTAATATATCCGCTTCATATAAGTTGACAATCAAGGTGTCATTTTGATGCGAGTATGATGTTCCACGAATACCGAGAATTTTGAATTCTACTTCTGAGCGGGATAAAATAAGTGCTGCTAACAATCCTAAAATTGCAAACATCAAAACGATATAGGCTTTTGCTCGCGTACTTAATTTCCATTTTTTTCCGGTTCGAATTCCTTCTTCTGAATCGAATCGAATCAATCCTGGCTCTAACCCAACACGATCCATCATATGATCGCAAGCGTCCATACACAAAGTGCAGTTCACGCATTCCAGTTGAGTACCATTTCGAATATCGATACCTGTTGGACAGACATTGACGCATAAATGACAATCAATACAATCTCCTTTACCCTCCTCTTTACGATCCTCCGTTTTACGCATTGGAGCTCGATTCTCACCTCTTTTATAATCATATGCCACAACAATTGAATCCTTGTCAAGCAATACACCTTGCAGACGACCGTAAGGACACACAGTCGTGCAAACTTGCTCCCTAAACCAAGCAAAGACAGCAAAGAAAATAGTGGTGAACGCGATTAAGGCAAACAACCCACCAATGTGATTGGCAGGGTCATCAACAATGATTAAACGCAATTCATCAATACCAATAATATAAGCTAAAAAAGTATTTGCAATCAAGAAGGAGATGATCCAAAAAATACCCCATTTCAATGATCGTTTATAAATTTTGTGACCATTCCAAGGCATTCGATCCAATTTTTTTTGCTCGTTCCAATCACCATCAATCCAATACTCAATTCGACGAAAAACCATTTCCATAAAAATCGTTTGGGGACAAACCCATCCACAAAACAAACGGCCGAAGACTACGGTGAAGACAATAACCAAAACAATCATGGCCACCATGGCAAATGCAAAGATGAACATATCTTGCGGCCAAAAAATCTGACCGAAGATGACGAATTTTCGTTCGAGAATGTTCGCCATCAATAAGGGTTCGCCATCAATTTTAATAAATGGTCCTGCAAAAAGAATAGCCAAGAGTGAATAAGCAATGACTTGCCTCTTATTAAAAAACTTGCCTAATTGTTTTTTTGGAAATACCCAAATTCGTTTTCCGTCTGCATCAACTGTGGCGATTTTATCTCTAAACTCGTCAAATCTGCCTTCTTGTCCCATTTTACTTTTAATAATTACGGTATATTCTTATCTTATTCTTCCGTTCCTTGAGGTTCTTTACCTATTGGAGGTGCGATATAGTCCAGTTGCAATACATAAGATGAAACAGCTTGAATTTTATCTGCTGCTAATAAATTTTTCCATGCCGCCATTCCATTTTGAGGTTTACCCTCTGAAATTGTAGTGAAAACTGAAGTAATGTCGCTACCATACATCCAAAATGGATCGGTTAAATTCGGTCCAACACCACCCATTCCTTTTTCCATGTGACACGATATGCAATAGGTTTCGAATACCTCGCGTCCGGCTGATAAGGTGGCAGCATCTGTCAATAATTCAGCTGTTTCGGCTGTAATCATCTCGGGGTGCAAAGATTTATATTCGGCCATCTGACGCTCTCCTTCTTCCATTTCTAGTTCATATTCTGCCTGTTGTAATGGTCCTATTTCTAATACTTGATAATAGAAAAAGTAGACAAAAGCCCAAACAATTGTGATGTAAAAACCGTATTTCCACCAGGGTGGTAATTGATTATCTAACTCCTTAATTCCATCATAATCATGATCGAGGAGGATCGAGGCTTCTTCTTCAATTGGAACATAGTTGGTCAATGTTTTACCTAATTTTTTCCAACGGAACATTTTACGTAAAACGATCACATCTGAGATACTGCCTTTAACTATGCCCGCAAAGTAAATGATAAACATTATCAAGACAATATCAACTGCAATGTAAGTCCAAAATACAGTGTCAGAGAAAGGAATCAAACTTTCTCCTGCCACGGTAGGTGCTGCTATTGCTTGACTTGAAGCGAATAATCCAACTAAAGCTAATAAAACCTTTGGCGTATTGTTCTTCTTTGAAAGGTCTTGCTTATACTTGAGTATGTTCTTGGTCGAATTAGCCATGCTCATCATGAAAGCCAATAAAAGAAAGGTGAAAATGGTCATCACAGTGAACAAAGTCGTTGAACTTACTCCTAGTTGCTCATAAATTGGTGCGCTTGCGGGCGCAACGGGACTAGCGACAGGGGCAGTAACAACCTCCTGCGCAATGATCAGTGTTGTCGAAAACAGTAATCCTAAAAATAGGTATGTCCTTTTAGATTTTTCTGAAATATTCATGTTCTTGATTTTTTAATCAGTTATCTTCCAATGGAATGTTTTTAATTTCGTCTCTGGTCTTTTTGTCAGATTTGAAAATATAGATTCCCAATCCTACGAAAAAGGTAAAAAAAATGACCAGTGAGATGATGGGATAGATTTCTATCCCATCAATACTCGTTAAGTGTCCTTTTATATAGCTCAACATTATTCTAAAATTTTAGTAGAATCTTCGGCTGTTTCCAAAGTTTCTGGTTCAACTTCAATTACGGTTTCAATCGGAGCAATTTCCTCTACAGGATTTGCTTTATTGATATCTGAACCTAATCGTTCGAGATAAGCGATCACAGCGATCACTTCCATATCAGCTTTTGCATGTTTGATTTCAGGATCTTGAGAAATGATCAACTGATAAATCTCTTCGGCCTGTTTGTTTAGATCCGCGATTGCCTGGCTTTCATATCCCTCAGGATACGGAACACCTAAGGTGCGCATTGCTGAAATTTTCCTTTCAGTTAATGACACATCCAATTTGTCTGTTAACCAAGTATAAGCAGGCATAATAGACTCTTTCTGGTAGACTCTTGGATCTAACATGTGCTTGTAGTGCCAAGACTCAGATTTATTCATGTTGTTTCCTTTTCCTGAACGGTGCAAATCTGGACCTGTTCGTTTAGACCCCCATTGGAATGGGTGATCGTAAATATATTCACCCGCTTTTGAGTATTCCCCGTAGCGCATTACTTCATCTCTGAACGGTCTTACCCACTGTGAGTGACAGTTATAACACCCTTCTCTGACATAAATATCACGTCCTTCTAATTCGAGCGGCGTATAAGGTTGCACCGAACTAATTTTAGGAATATTAGAGCTAACCATAAAGGTTGGAATGATCTCAACAATACCACCGATTAGAATAGCAACTAAAGCAAGGAGTAAGAATTTAATTGGACGTCTTTCAATCCAACTATGCCAATGTTCACCTTTATGACCTGCTTTAGAATTGACTAGTGCAGGTGCTTCAGCTTCTTCATTCGCTAAGAAGTTTCCTGCTTGCGCGGTCTTGATGAGGTTATACACCATCACCAATGCTCCAATGATAAAGAGTGTTCCTCCCAATGAACGTAACATGAAGTAAGGCTTAAGAACAGAAACCGTTGTTAAGAATTCTGGGTTCTGCAATTGAGCACCAGATTCGGTAAAGTCTTTCCACATTAATCCTTGCATAAATCCAGCATAGTACATTGGAATAACCCAAAGAATAATACCTAAAGTTGCAATCCAGAAATGGGTATTGGCTAAAGATTTTGAATAGAGATTCGTTCGCCACATCTTAGGAACTAAATAATACGCCATACCGAAGGTCATCATACCATTCCATCCCAATCCTCCTACGTGAACATGCGCAACCGTCCAATCGGTAAAGTGTGAAATCCAGTTTACATTTTTAAGTGATAACATAGGTCCTTCAAAGGTTGCCATCCCATAACAAGTAATAGCGACAACCATAAATTTGAGAACAGCATCATCTCTCACCTTATCCCAAACACCTCTTAGTGTTAAAAGTCCGTTCAACATACCTCCCCATGAAGGGAAAAGCAGCATAATGGAGAATACAACACCTAAAGATTGCGCCCAGTTAGGAAGTGACGAATACAATAAATGGTGAGGACCAGCCCAGATGTATATAAAGATCAAAGACCAAAAGTGAATAATTGATAATCGGTAAGAATACACTGGTCGATTAGCCGCCTTAGGAACGAAGTAATACATCAAACCTAGATAAGGTGTTGTTAAGAAGAATGCAACGGCATTATGTCCATACCACCATTGAACGAGCGCATCTTGCACACCAGCATACCAACTGTAACTTTTCATGAAAGAAACGGGCAGTTCAACCGAATTGACAAGGTGAAGAACGGCAACAGTTACAAAGGTTGCAATGTAAAACCAAATGGCAACGTACATGTGTTTTACACGTCGTTTTAAAATCGTACCAAACATGTTGATGCCCCATGTTAACCACATCAAGGTGATTGCTATGTCAATTGGCCATTCAAGTTCTGCATATTCTTTACCTGCAGTATAGCCAAATGGAAGCGTTAATACAGCCGACAAAATAATGAGTTGCCAACCCCAAAAGTTAATTCGACTCAAAACATCTGAGTACATTCTCGCTTTTAAAAGGCGTTGGAGTGAATAGTATACACCGGCAAAAATACCGTTCCCAACAAAAGCGAAAATTACCGCATTGGTGTGAAGCGGTCTAATTCTCCCAAAGGATAACCAACTCGTAATATTGAGTTCGGGCCAAATTAACTCAAGTGAGGCGAAGAGTCCGACCAACATACCAATAACGCCCCATGCAATGGTGGCAATTAAAAAGAGTCGGACAATCCGGTTGTCATAACTGAATTTTTCTACTTGCATTCTGATTGATTTTTATTGATTTTATTTTTCTTTTCTTGATCTTCCTCGTCAAATAAAATGCGCCAGGCAGGACCATAGGTGTCCTCGAATTGCCCAGATTTAGTAGCCCATAAGAAAGAGATCAGGAAGATCAATGCGAGTGTGATACTAATGGCGATTAAAATGACGATTATTTGCATGATCAAATTGGTTTTACCAAAATTTATACAGCAAATGTATCTCTTGAATGCGGCCTGTTTGGTGACGAGACGCAATCTAAAATATGATCTTTGTCAGGTTTTGAAAAATAAGTTGAACTGGTTCGTTTTTTAGATAAAAAAAGGGGAGAACATCATGTTCTCCCCTTTTTTATTCGGTTTGTTTTTTGTTTAGGGCTTGTTGAAAACCCATGCACTACTCGCGTCTGCAGCTACGCTGCTTTTGCCTAATTCGGCAGCTTGGCGAGAATCATATGATTTTAGTGAGACCAAATAAAGACCGTCATATCGTCCAATTATTTTTGCTGGATAGCCTTTTCCTTTCATGGTCTCTAAATAACGATTCGCATTTGCTTCTTCACCAAATGAATTACCGATCAGGTGATACGTCCCATTATTCGTTCCTGTTGTGACAACAGGCAAAGGTTCTTCTACTACATCCTCTACAACTTCGTCAATCATCTCTTCGATAGGCTCATCTATCACTTCTATTTCGGCAGTATCAATTTCGGTAGCAATTGCATCAATTTCTTCTGAATGGTGCTGTATTTCAGTTGAATCTTGGTCTGTATTGTGCTCACCTTTGTCAAAATAAGCTAAAATTTGATCCTTGTAGAAAAATCCAGCCACGCCTAATCCAATGAGGAGCAGCAAAAGGATTAACCAAGGTAGTTTTGATCTTTTTTTCTTTTCTTCCACCTCGTCTGCTGGAGGCGGAGCCATGGTTGTTTCTTCGGTCGAAGGTGCTGCATCCGCTAACGGTGTTTTATCTTCAATGACGACTTCTTTTTTGCTTCCTTCGGCATCTGAAGCCGGTGTAAACGTGTTTTTACTGTGTTTATCTAAATTGATTTTCTCCGCGTTGGAACTTGTTTCAGCGTCAATGATTGGTTTAATCTCCTTCACTTCCTCAATCGTTTTTTTACTTTCTTGGATTTTTGCTGCAGCCAAATTCGCAACTATTTTTTCTTCTTCAGCCTTTTTTAGCGCAGCAGCTTCTTCTTCGCGCTTTCTTTGAGCTTCCTCTAGTGCTTTGTTTTCCGCTTCTTTTTCTTGTCGGAGTGCTTCTTCCTCGGCTGCTCTCTTCGCTGCTTTTTGCTTCTCTTTTGCTTCCTTCTC
>Ga0222659_1000249_pt1 | contig 38261 bp, 37 predicted proteins | sample AntAcemetagen547_FD_179850 | JGI IMG/M metagenome (GOLD analysis project Ga0222659, IMG submission 179850) | Saline water microbial communities from Ace Lake, Antarctica - #547 | ecosystem: Environmental > Aquatic > Non-marine Saline and Alkaline > Saline | place: Antarctica: Ace Lake...
AGCCCAACGCATGCTCCGATAATGAGTGAAATCGTGACTATTACTGACAGGAATTCGCTTTTTCAAGGGTTGCTTATCGGCGCGTCGGTCCTGCTGGGATTGAGGGGGTGCAAAACGCTGCTGGTAGCGGCCGGTCAGCAACCCGGCCCGCGAGGGCGTGCATTGCGGAGCGGTGATGTAGCCTGATGTGCAACGCACGCCCGAAGCCGCAAGCGCATCGAGGTGTGGTGTTTTCACATCGTCAAGCACCCCCTGACAACCGAGGTCTGCCCAGCCCTGATCATCGGTGAAAATGACGACCAGATTCGGCGGCGCGGCCGTCAGGTTTGAATGAGCCCAAGAAAGAGCGACGAAGAGGAGCGTGGCGATAGAGTTTTTCATCACTATTTTCGTTATTACTTCAGAAATTTGCTTTCTCAAAGAGTTCATATCAATGCGACGGTTCTACCGGGATTAGGGGGGTAGCGATGAGAGCGAACGGAAAAATTCTCATGTTCGGGCTTCATTTCGCAGGAGGGATCAAGGGATGCATTTCCGCCTGCCACTTTTCAAAATGGGTCGCGAGTCGCCTCGTGATGTCGGGGAACTCAGTGGCGAGGTCGTGGAGTTCACCGGGGTCGCGGGTGAGGTCGTAAAGTTCCCAGGGACGGCGCTTGGCATTGGAGTCGGAGTCGGCGATAGGCTGGTCGTTGCGGATCGCTTTCCACTTGCCTCCGCGGATCGCGAATTGATGGAGGGTGACGATGTTTGCCTTCGGCTCGCGCTGGTTGGGCCGTGCCCACATTCTCTGCTGCCAGTAGAGAAAATCGTGGGGCTCACCCTCCCGCTCTCCGGTGAGGTAGGGCATCAGGTCCACCCCGTCGATGGTGCGATCGGTTGGCGCATCGATCCCGGCGGCGGCAAGCGCGGTGGGAAAGAGGTCGAGGCTGCTGGAGAGGCCGGTGAAGGTGTCGCCCTCCGGCAGTTTTCCGGGCCAGCTCACGATCATCGGGGTGCGGACACCGCCCTGCTCGAGGTCGAACTTGTGACCGCGAAACGGCACGTTTCGGGCGGTGTTGCGGGTATGGCTGGCCGCGTTGTTGCCGCCACCGCCGTTGTCATTGAGGAAAACGACGAGGGTGTTTTTCCGCAGGTCCTGTTTTTCGAGGGCATCGAGGACTCGACCGACATTGCGATCGATCGAGACGACCATGCCGCCGTAAGTGCGCCGCTCGCGGCTGATCGAGTCGGCATCAATCGACCCCATGTCTTCCTCGAGGGCCTGTAACGGTGCATGAGGCGCATTGAAGGCGAGGTAAAGAAAGAACGGCTCTCGGTTGTGGGCCTGGCGCTCGATGAAAGCGACGGCTTCTTTGCCGAAAAAATCGGTGAGGTATTCCGGCGCTTCGAAGGGTTGGTATTCACCGGCGTCGAAACGCAACAGCGGCGTGCCGGGCGAGAACTCATCCATTCCTCCCCGGATGCCAACGAATTCGTCAAAGCCACGCTCGTGCGGCGCGGGCAGCAGCCAGGGGAGACGGTTCCCGCTGAGGTGCCACTTGCCGATATTGGCGGTGCGGTAGCCGTGCTCTTTGAGTTCGTCGGCGAGGGTGCGCTCTTTGACCCAAAGGCGGTTTTCTGCGGGTGAATAAACATTGTTATAGACGCCGAAGCGATGCTGGTAGCGCCCCGTCAGTAGTCCCATGCGTGAGGGCACGCAGACTGGCGCGGAGACATGGGCGTGGGTCAGTTTCACGCCCGAGTCAGCCAGACTCAGCAGATGGGGTGTCGGGATTTCCGAGTCACCAAACATCGGCAGGTCGGCGTAGCCCATGTCATCGGTGAGGATGACGATGATGTTGGGTGGATCGGCAGCGCGCAATGCCGCCAGCGGAGCGAGCAGCAGGGTGGCGAGGATTGTCAGGGTGGATTTCATGTCTGGGTGATTTGAAATTACTTCGCCGCCATTTCCTCGATCTCGCTCATCTTACTGATAGGAATTCGCTTTTTCAAGGGTTGCTTATCGGCGCGTCGGTCCTGCTGGGATTGAGGGGGTGCAAATTGACAAAGGCACTCGTGCCCAGCTGAACGGAGAAGCGATTACTGAATTCGAAGGCACGATCACTATGGTCTTCGGTCATGTAGGCCTGGATCTCGCGGAGTGCACCGAGAGCATTTGCACGGGTTTGGCGCCGTTCAATAGGAGGAGCCGCGAGACAGCGGTCAAGGTGCTCTCCAGGTAGCGCAGCGATCAGGGTGATGGAGCAGCTCTCGGTCCCGAATATTCCCCGGCAAAGGACAGGAAGGCTTTCAGCGAGACCGCGACCGGTTCCGCCCGAGAGGGAGAGGACGATAAATACCCGGGTCCGCGGGGCCATCTGAAGTCCGTGGGACTTCTTCTCGAGCATTTCCTTAAGCCCGACAAGGCGTTGCCGGATATTTTCCAACTTCACCTTCACGTTTTGCCCGTCGGTGATGTTGGAGAGAAAGCTTAACTTTCCGGCGCGACCGTCCTGTCCCGCGCCGGCACCGTCTTCGAGCTTGGCAGTAATCATACTGTGATACGGCTTACCGTCGGGGTCCATCTGTGGGACGGTTGAGAGGAGAAACTGGTCGCTCTCGTCGCCGGCCTTGGCGCGATTCAGCGCCTGGATCGTCGCGTTCGGATCGAGACCGACAAACTGCGATTCGCTGAGCGGAGGAACTTTGCCGAGGTGGTTTTGGGAGAGATTCGTGTCGATGGAAAGCAGTTCCACGAACACATCTTCATGGCTCGAGAGACCGCTATCAAGGTGGCGACCACTCAGGTTGCCGGTGCCTCCGCCGAAGATGACAACGGTGGGCTCGTAGGTTCCGTTCTCAGGAGCCTTGATGTGCTTCTGGATGATGTTGTTGATGAATTCAGTTGAGTCTGTCATTTCAAATATGGGTGTTTAAGTTGTGGGTGAACGTGGCTCTGTTCGCGGATGGCTGTGTTTATTTGGTTCAGCTTTGGAGATAACGGAGAGTGATGGCACCGGCCTGTTCCTGCTTGCCGGGACGGAGGGGTTTGATCCTGCGGTTTTTCCGGAAGAGCTCGGCCCCGGACTCGTGCACATACCGAATCGCATAGCCGGGAGCCCCGTGAGGCTCGAGTGAAAACTCCCTGCCTTCGAGAACGTGCCTGGACTCCGCACCGTTCTTTTTCCTGACAATGACAGTTCCGCTCAGTTCCCGGTCGCGAAGGCGACGTAGAACGGTGAGGATAGAGCCGGTTAGAATCAAGATTCCCAGAATCAAGGGGACCCCGACGGTGATCCACTTGGAGAGGGGAAGTTTTGCCTGAATCTGGACAGACGAGGTTTCAACTTCCGGCGATGCGCCCATGCCGACGACCGTCAACTCGACGGTGTGCTTGCCGGGCTGATCGAGAAAAATCGTGATTTCTTCCCGGTCGGAAATTGTTTCCCCCCCCGGAAGGGTCCAGGTGAGACTCTCATAATCACCCTCGATTTCCGCAGATAGCTCGATCTCGAAGGGGATGCGTCCTCTTGAGTTCGACGCGTTCACCTTTTTGATTTCCGGTTTTTCAAACTCTTCCCGGATGACGATTTCTCTTTCGAACCGGTCAGTATGCTTTCCGTTTCTGTCGTTGGCTTCCAGTGTGATCAAGTAGCGGCCCGGTTCCGGGAATTCGATGGCCGGATTTCTCTCCGCGTCCTCGATTTTCACGCCATCCAGATACCAACTCCAAGAGTGGATGCCTGTACTCTCGTTCAGGAAACGAATCGCGGCACCAGTCAGCCATTCAGTCTCAGGGGTTCCGATTGAAAAGCGGACCTCAGGTAGTTCGGGAGGAAGGACGGTGACTTCCTGTGTTGCGGTCGAAGACTGACCGAATTCGTCTTCGACAGTGACCTGAACCGAATAGGAGACCGGCGTTTCATCGAAGATCTCATAGATGTGTGAGAGGATGCCCTCATTCCCCAGGACGGTTCCATCTCCGAAGTCGGTCGTCCGATCAACAATTTTTCCGAGGGAACGATCCACGATTCGGACCTCTTCGCCGGAGACAACTGTTTCCGGAATGAGAATGAAATCAGCCTGTACTTTTTGCGGGGATACCGTGAAGTGCTTTTCCTCATCGTCGGAAAACACTCCGGACGGATCCAGGATGCGATGCACTGCACGATAGGTTCCCGGAAGACTCGGATTAAAAACCGATTCCGTCTCTTCGGAGGAAAATACGAGGTTGTCCTGCTCATCGAAAACCTCGAACGAGAACTTTATCGCCTTCCCGGGGCTTCTGCTGACCAGGTGAAACTCTTCACCGACTAAGCCTGTCGCCGGTATTAAAGTGAAAGCAGCGGTGAGATCGGGCGAATGAACGACGATTTCCTGTGTTGCGGTTGAGGATTGGCCAAACTTATCTTCCACGGTCAATTGAACCGTAAAGGTGACTGGCGTTTCATCGGAAATTTCGTAGGCGTGAGAAAGCGCGGCTTCGTTTTCAAGAACCGTTCCGTCGCCGAAATCGAGAGTCCGCTTGACGATTACTCCGAGGGAGCGATCAACGACGTGAACATCTTACTGATAGGAATTCGCTTTTTCAAGGGTTGCTTATCGGCGCGTCGGTCCTGCTGGGATTGAGGGGGTGCAAATCTACTTTCTCCATGAGTTCTTCCCCCCACGAAATCCTCGCCGAACATTTCTCCCTGCTGCCCGACGGCGACGAGCGCCTGCATTTCCTCATCCAGCTCGGTCGGGGCCTGCCGCCGCTGGACGAGGCCGAACGATGCGAGGAGAATTTGGTGCGTGGCTGCGTCTCGTCGGTGTGGCTCGTCTGCGAGCGGGACGCAGAACCGGGGGGCGGGCTGCGTTTCCGCGGGGGCAGCGAAGCCCGGATCGTCGCCGGGCTCGTCTCCATCGTGCTCTCGCGCTACTCCGGCCTCGTGCCCGGGGCGATCCTCGCGCTCGATCCATCCGAAGTCCTCGTCGGCTTCGGCCTCGAGTCCGAACTCAGCCCCGGACGCCGCAACGGTCTCTCCTCCATGGTCGCGCGGATCCGGCGCTTCGCGGCGGAAGCTTTGGGGTAGGACTGCGGGAACAAGCGTGCGGCACTCCTGGATTGCGGAGAATCTCAATTTGAAATCCGCAGCCAATGCCAACGCCGGCCAGGGGATCCGGGCGGAGATTATAGAATAAGGGACTCCTCGGATACTCCCTCTCACATCATAAAGTATCTTCACGCTTTCACCGCGCGGAACACAAAACATCCGATCAGAAATGCCACATCTGTCAGGACGATGCAGGGGCCGGTGGGGACGTTGAGGAACCAGGAGGCGATGACTCCGGCGGCGGCGCAGAGAGTTCCGCCGGCGACGGAAAAAATCAGCATCTGGCGGAAGCCGCCGGCGACGAGCTTTGCGGCGGCGGGCGGGACGACGATGAGTGCGCTCAGCAGCATCGCGCCGAGCATTTTCAGGCATACGGTGACGGTCAGCGCGATGAGGAGGGCGAAGATCAGATCGAGGCGGGCGGTGGGGATGCCGCGGACTTTGGCGAGGTCCGGATTCAGGGTCGCGAGCGCGTAGGAGCGACCGTTCCAGAGCAGGAACCCGCCCACGCCCAGCGCGAGGATTGCCTGCCTCCAGAGATCGGCGGTGCTGTTCGAGTAGATGCTGCCAAAGAGAAATCCATCGAGCAGGCGGTATTTCCCGAGCGCGGAAATGACCACCACGCCGAGGGCGACGCTGCCGGTGAAAGAAAAGGCGATGACGGTATCCGCGCCGAGGTTGCCCCGCCGCATCAGCCATGACATCAGCGCGGCGAGGCTGAGGCTGAATACGAGCACGCTGAGGAGCGGATCGATTGGCACGCCCCAGACCTCACGCAGCATCAGCCCGAGGGCGACGCCGGTGAGGGCGGAGTGCGCGAGCGCATCGCTGAAAAACGCCATGCCGCGCAGGGTCACGAAAACTCCCAGGAGTGCACAGACCGGGCCGAGGATAAGCGCCGAGATCAGCGCGTGGCGCATGAAGTCGTATTGCCAGAATCCGGTCATGCCACTGCGGGGCGGAACGGACCGCGCCCGAAGGATTGACCGAAGGCCTCTTCCAGAAAATGCTCGTGCAGCACCTCTTGCGGCGTCCCGAGGCCGCAGAAGCTCTGGTTCAGGCAGCCTACCCGGGTGGCCAGGTGATGGACAAAATGGAGGTCGTGCGAAACAAAAAGGATGGTCATCCCGGTGGCGGCGTGGATGCCGCCGAGCAGCTCTAGCAAGTCTTCGGCGCCCCGTCGGTCGATCCCGGAGGCCGGCTCATCGAGCAGCAGCAGCTCTGGCCCGCGCAGCATCGCGGCGGCGAGCAGGACTCGCTGAAGCTGGCCGCCGGAAAGCTCGCCGAGCTTTCGGTCCCGCAGGGTGTGGGCCTGGAGTTTCTCGAGGGAGGATTCCACATTGGCCCGCTCACTGCGGGGGATTCCCCCCGCCCAGAAGCCGCGCGCGGTGCCGTGCAAGGCCATGAACTCGCCGACTGTCAGCGGAAACGCCTTGTCCATGGCGAGAGACTGCGGCACGTAGCCGATGCGGTCGCGGCTGGCTTCCGGTGAGCGCTCCAAGCGGCCTTCATCTATCGGGACGAGACCGAGGATGGCTTTGAGGAGGGTGGATTTCCCCGCCCCGTTAGGGCCGATGAAGGCGAGGATGTCGCCCGGCCAGACATCCATGCTGACCCCGCGCAGGGCGACTTGCGCGCCGTAGCGCACGCCCACCGAATCGAGCCTGAGCAGCGGCTCGAAGATGTGGAAATCGCGTTTCATTCAAAGGCTTTCGCCAGCGCATTCAAATTCGTTCGCATCCGCGTGAGATAGGCTTCCGCCGTCCCGGCGCCGACTTCCAAGGTATCGAGCTCGGCGATTTTCGCGCCGGTCTGGCGGGCGATTTCCACGAGCAGATCCGGGGCGTATCCGGTCTCGGAAAAAAGGACTTCGACGCGCTTGTCCCGGATTTTCTCGATCAGTCCGGCTAGCTCTTGCGGGGTCGGGTCCTTGCCGGGAAAGGCATTGAAACTCCCGAGGTAGGTGATGCCGTAGCGCTCGGCAAGATAGGGAAAAGCGTCGTGGAAGGTGACGAGGTTTTTGGATTTTAACGGGGCGAGGGAGGTGGCAAATTCCTCGTCCAAGGCCTCGAGTTTTGCGAAATACTCGGCTGCGTTTTTCTCGTACTCTGCGGTGTTTCCGGGATCGGCGGCGATCATGGCGGCGAGCACGTTTTTTGCCTGGGCGAGGGCGAGCCGGGGATCGAGCCAGACATGCGGGTTCGCGCCGGCTTCCGGGGAGCCATCGAGCGGCGTGGCATTTTCCGTGAGCGTCATCCCGCGCGAGGTATCGACGACTTCGAGCGGCTTCGCACCGGCGGCGTTTACCAGATCATCGAGCCACGATTCGAGTCCGATGCCATTCACCAAAAGAAGCCGGGCGCTGGAGAGCTTCGCGACATCGGCGGGGGAAAACTGGAAGTCGTGCGGCCCGGTTTCCTGATCGAGCAACTGGAGCACCTCCGCCCGACCGCCGGAGATGGCGAGGGCGTGGGACTGCAAGGGCAGAAAGCTGGTGACGATTCGCAGTTTTTCTTCGTTGGCGGCGGTCGGCGGGTTCTTTTCGCAGGAGGAAAAGAGCGGCAGCAGCAGCAGGATCAGGGATGGCAGGAGATGTCTCATGATTGCAGGGAAAAAAGAATGATGTCGCCGCTCCCGGTGCCGACGGCCAGATGCCCTGCGGCGGGCGCCCAGCGGACGCGGGTGATTTCGCCGTTTTGGAGAGAAATCATCGCGGGGACATCGGTCTTGTGCGGCATCCACAGCAGGACCATGCCATCGCGCCCGCCACTGGCGAGCAGCTCGCCGCCGGGGCCGAAATCCAGCGCCACCGCATCGCCGATGTGCCCGGTGAGCTGGAGGGGAGTGGAGCCGCGCGGGCCGCGCTTTCCGGTGCAGGGCCAGATGGTGATCATGCGCCCGCCGCCGGTGGCCAGCCATTCGCTTTTTGCCTGCCACGCGAGGGCTTTCACCTTCGACTCGTAGCCCTGAATATGCAGCGGGTCTTTACTGCGGACATCGTACAAATGCACGCTCGGGGTCTGATCGCCGGTCACCACCCAGCGCCCGTCAGGGCTCCAGGTGGAAATCAGGCTCGCCCCTCCCCAGTCGAAATGGCCGGTCGGTTCGTCCCTGCCGTGCTTCCAGAGACGCACGCCGCCATCGCAGACGGTCGCGAACTCCTTCGGCTCGCGGGGGTTCCATGAGAGATCGCAGATGGTGCTGCGTTGCTCGGGGATGCGCCGCACCACGCCGAGGTTTTCCGCATCGAGCACGACCACGGTTTTTCCCAAAACGGCGGCGAGGTGGGTGCCATTGGAATTCCATTCCGCACGCTCCGCCCACGCTTTTTCCAAGGCTTTCACTCGTGGCGGAGCGATGAAGGACGCTTCGTAAATCCGGATTTCCGTATCCTGCCCGTAGGTGAGAAGCTGTTTGCCTGACGGGTGCCAGGCGATACTGCCATTGCCCCGCGCGTGCCCGGGGAGCGTGGCAAGTGTCTCACCCGTCGGCGAAAAGATCACGATGTCGCCGAGGCTGGGCATCGCGGCGAGCATCGCTCCATCGGACGACCAACGGAGATCGAGGCAATGATCGTCGAGCCGCGCCGTCCACTGCTGCGGCATCAGCGTGGCGGCGGATTTCATACTGAGATCCGCCTCGTCTCTGATGGCCGCTTTTTTAGATCCAAACATGGGGAGACCTCAAACCAGACATTTGCGGAAACTCGCGTTGAGCGCCTCGCGGTCGAGATCGCGACCGATAAAGACGAGGCTGTTTTTGCGCGGGCGCTCGCCCCATGGGCCGCCGTCCTGTGAATCCAACAGCATGTGAACGCCTTGAAAAATGGTGCGGTTGGGATCTCCTTTCACGGAAAAGACGCCTTTCATGCGGAAGATGTCGGTGCCTTTTTCCTGAAGGAGTTTCGAAATCCAGCGGTTGAGTTTCTCCCCATCGCAATCGCCCGCTTCCTCAATGCCCACGCTGCTGACCTCTTCGTCGTGTTCGTGGTCCGGCTTGTAGGCGGCGGCGATGGGAGACGGGATTGTGCCCGCCGCTCCGGTGAGTTCGAGGTTCAGCTCCTCGGGATAATGTTCGGTGAAAACGGCGTAAGTCCCCGCCGCCGCGCTGACCGGCCATGCCATGTCTCCACCGGGAAGGATCAGTTCGTAGAGCCGGCCATCGGCTGCCAGCGCGCTTCCCGGCTGCGCTTCAGCCGCTTCATGGGAAAACAAACGCAGGGCTTTTTCCCGAGCGTCCGCCAGGTTTTCATCGTCCGCTTTCTCCACGGGGATCAGCACCAGTTTCATCGAGGGATCGGGAGCTTCGGTCGCAGCGAAAGTGACCCCGCCGTCCGGAACTTCGAAAATGCCACCCCACTCGAAGGGATACTCCGGCTCGAGGAATTTGGGATCCACCTCCATCGCATGATCCAGATTGAAGCCGCCGACTTCCAGCACGGCCTCCAGCGGCACCTGCGCGTTGACCGTGCGATGCACCTTGGCCATGCCGTTCATGCTCTTGATACGGGCTTCGAGCTTGTCGAGTTCGCCGACCGGGACAAGGTCGCATTTGTTCAAAAGGATCACGTCCGCGAAGGCAATCTGCTCCTTCACCTCGTCGGAGTTATCGAGGTGAAGCCAGACGTGCTTCGCATCCACCAGCGTGACCACCGCATCCACCACCAGCCGCTCCTTCATGTCGTCATCGACGAAAAAGGTCTGCACCACCGGGCCGGGATCGGCCATGCCGGTGGTCTCGATGAGGATGCGGTCGAACTGGTCGCGACGCTTCATGAGGCTGCCGAGAATACGGATCAGATCTCCGCGCACCGTGCAGCAGATGCAGCCGTTGTTCATTTCGAAAATTTCCTCCTCGGCGTTGATGACGAGTTCGTGGTCGATCCCGACCTCGCCAAACTCGTTTTCAATGACGGCGATGCGTTGCCCGTGTTGCTCGGTGAGCACGCGGTTCATCAGGGTGGTTTTGCCGGCTCCAAGGAAGCCGGTGAGGACGGTTACGGGTGTTCTTTCAGACATGGATCGGTGGTGGTTGATTCCCCAGAGCAAGCGGCTTGCACGTCCTCGCGGGAGATTTGGTCAATAGGTTTGAGAATTTTCACAACAAGCGGCGGCGAGCTCATCCAAGTGACCACCGTCTCAAAATCCGGGCAGCCTTCTTCATGGCAGCGCAACTCCGCGACATGCACGACTTCATCCAACTCAGGCCGACACTCCGCCGCCCAGCGCTTCACCGCTCGGGTCGCATCCGCATTGCCGCTTTTTGAAGAAAACAAATCCATGCGCAGGATAATGCAATTAACGTGCAATAAGGCAACTGTTTTCTCGTGAAAACCCACCATCAGCTTGGTCGGTTCCATTTCCTGCGAGAGCCCGCATGGTAGATGCCGCGTAGGTTCCGCGATCCTCAGGATTTGCAGACACGCCCCTCCAGCACCTCCAGACACTCGCGCCAGAAGGCTGACTCCATCGCTTCGTAGCGGGTCGTCTCGTCATCGACTCGCGTTGTAAAAAGGATGTTGCTCGGTTCTTCGAGGAGTTCTTCAAAAAGACTTTGGCGCAGGTAGGCGGTGACGGGATCGTCGTGATGGAGGAGGGAGCGGTAGTCTCCGCCGAGTGACTCAATCCGCAGAGCCCGGATGACGAGGGCGAGAGCCGCATCATCGAGAGGCGAGGCTACCCGTAGCGCGCTGGCGCGGTGCTCACGGATGATCGCGAGGAGACGTTTCACGACACGACGCGCCTCGGCGGCACGGTCCTCGATCGGCTGGGCTTCGGCAGGTTTGCCCAGCTTTGAAAAATCCAGTCGCATGATCTCGGCGGCGGGCGTGCCGAAGGATCTCATCCGGCGCGGCTTGGATCCATCCCCATCACCTCTGGATAATTCGTCCGGGTTCATGGAATCAGGCTTTCTGAATCTGGAGCGGGGTTTCGTGGACATCGCCGGTCGTGTCGCCGGTCGTGTCGCCGGTCGTGTCCCATTCGGGGAAAGGATCGGTGAATCGGGCTATCCATTCATCCTTTTCCATGGCGAGTTCCTCCTCGGTAAGCAGTGCCGAGTCGAGCATCGCGGTGAGAGCCTCGCGGTCCATGCCGGAACCGATGAGGACGAGCTCCTGCCGGCGGTCGCCGTCGGGACCTTTCGAGATTCTCTCGATCTCGGCGAGCGAGGCCGGATCGGTGGGCCAGTGCTCTTTCGGCACCGCCGCCCAGAAATAGCCGAGGCACTGGTTGCGGCACATCGCGCCCGCCTGCGACCAGTAGCCCGCCATCTGGAGGCGGGTCGCCAGCCAGAAGAGCCCCTTGGATCGGATCACGCCGGGCCATTCCTGCTCGAAGACTTCGTAGAGCCGCTCGGGATGAAAGGGGATGCGGCGTTCGTAGACGAAATTTGAAATGCCGTATTCCTCGGTCTCGGGCGTGTATTCGATCAGGGAATCGAGCCAGCCGGGTGTGCCCTCGGCTTCCTCCAGGCTGAACAGTCCGGTCCCGAGGACGGCTTCGAGACCGACCCGGGAATTTATCGTCTCGTGGATGACCGCCTTCGGATTCAAAGCGGCGATCATGGAGCGGATCCGGCGTCTCTGTTCGTCGGTGATGAGATCGAGCTTGTTGATGAGGATGACATTGGCGAACTCGATCTGATCGACGAGCAGATCGACGATGCTGCGTTCGTCCTCTTCCCCCATCGCTTCGCCCCGGTCGCGGAGATCCTCGACACTCTCGTAATCGCGCAGGAAGTTCAGGGCATCGACGACGGTGACCATGGTATCGATCTCGGCGATATCCCCGAGGGAGCGCCCTTCTTCATCACGGAAGGTGAAGGTCTCGGCCACCGGCATGGGCTCACTGACGCCGGTCGACTCGATGAGAAGATGATCAAAACGTCCCTCGCGGGCGAGTTTGCCGACTTCGAGGAGGAGATCTTCGCGGAGAGTGCAGCAGATGCAGCCGTTCGACATCTCGACCATCTTTTCCTCGGAATGGGAGAGGGCCGCATCGCCCGAGCGGACGAGGGCGGCGTCGATGTTGACCTCGCTCATGTCATTGACGATGACCGCGACTTTCTTCCCCTCGCGGTTGCGGAGGATGTGCTCGAGGAGGGTCGTCTTGCCCGCTCCGAGAAAGCCGGAGAGGACGGTGACGGGCAATTTTCGGGTAGGGGTGGCAACGCTCATGGGGATGAATGGGTTCCTACATTTCCGCAAGACGATTGCATTTGCAAGTCATTTGCGTTTATGGCGCCTTTCATTTGGCCGGAAGCCTGCTAGGTGCCCATTTAAGAATTGCGCCGGATAGCCCGCATTTCATAGGATCGGCTTCATTCAAGAAAGGGGCTGTGAAAAACGAGGCGACCAGAACTCTCTTAAAAGCGATTGCCGTCACTCTGGTTCTTCTAACTGGCGTCGGGATCTTATTCAGTTTCGTCAGCAGAGCACCGGAGTCGGAAAGAGTCGTCTATCGAACGGTAGAAGACGTTTCCCTGACCCTGGACATCATTCCGACTGATAGGAATTCGCTTTTTCAAGGGTTGCTTATCGGCGCGTCGGTCCTGCTGGGATTGAGGGGGTGCAAAAGTGATCCCGATCATCTCAAGGGGTTCCGCGACATCCTCGTGACCGAGCGCTCACATGAGTATGCCAATGCCTGGTGGCCTCCGGGGCACATCATCGGGTATGAGCACAGTTTCGTCCATGCGGCGGTCGATTTCATGCAGGCGGTCAAAGACGGCACCGGGATCAAACCGGACTTCAACGACGGCGTGAAGATCATCGAAGTCCTCGAAGCGGCTCTCCGCTCAATGGAAGGCGCGGGACGCGTCGATTTGTGATACATTCGCCGACTCAAGAGGGTTAGGTCCGTGATCCAACCCTGTTCACTTTGCATGAAAATTATTGGCTGTCAGTGGGATCTCGCCTGGGAAGATCCGGAAACGAATTACGAGCGGGCGGAGGAATTGTTGGCTCCCGTGGAAGGGGCGGATCTCATCATCTTACCGGAGATGTTCAGCTCCGGTTTCAGCATGAACGTCGAACGGATCGCGGAGTTCACGCCGTCCCGCAGCGAAGAATTTTTGAAGTCGCTCGCGTCGACGAAAGACAGCGCTGTCATCGGTGGACTCGTCCGCCACGAGGAAGGCGAGAAAGGAACGAACGAACTCATTGCCTTCAATCCTCTCGGGGCCGAGCTGGGGCGCTATCAGAAAAACCGGACTTTCCGCTACACCGGCGAATCCGAGTTTTACGAAAACGGAAGCGAGACTCCAGTGTGGGAATGGCAGGATTGGAAGATCGCTCCGCTGATCTGTTACGATCTCCGCTTTCCCGAGCTCTTCCGCCGGGTCACCGTCGCCGGGGCCGAGTTAATCGTCGTCATCGCGAGCTGGCCCACGGTGCGAGTCGAGCATTGGATCACGCTCCTCCGCGCGCGGGCGATCGAAAACCTCGCCTACGTCGTCGGGGTCAATCGTTGTGGCAGCGATCCCAACGTGGACTATCCCGGTCGCAGTCTCGTCGTCGATCCGCAGGGTGTTGTCGTCGCTGATGCAGGTGGTGAGGAAGGTTTGCTCGAAGCCGAGATCGATTTGGAGAAAGTGCGGGGCTGGCGTGACGAGTTTCCGGCTCTGCAGGATATCGAAGCTGAATAGATTTTTTAACCAGGGATGAACACGGATTCACACGGATAAAATACATCAGCCCTGTCATGAATTCGTGTACATCCGTGTCCATCGGTGGTCTAAACTTCTTCTCCCTCGCGATAATCGTGAGCGTGCTTTCTGCGGCATCTCCCGTCACCGCCGCAGAACCCCTCCACCTCACCCTTGCCCCCAACTCTCCGCCGCTCGCACAGCTGAACGTCCCGCGTCTCCACGAAGAAATCGCGGAGCACGCGCTCAGCGGAAATGGACTTGTGTTAGTCCCCGAAAGCGGCCCCTACGATTGGACCTCTGACGGTGCCTTTCGCCTTCGCGTCGAAGTGGACGCGACCCGCTTCGAACACGGCATTCTCACGATCTGGAACTGGAACAATGAAGCGATCCAGCAGCGGCGTATCATCGCGGGAGAGCCGGGAGTCATCGACTTGGCTGTCGACGGATTCGGCAGCTACCTCCTCACTCTCGATGGATTTCTCGACGGTGAATACCGGAAGCGTCTCATTCGAAATCTCGCCGTGACCCGCGACCTCAACTCCGCCCGTGAAACCTGGAAGACTGATGAATTTTTTCTCGGGATCTGCACCTTCCCCGGTCGCTACCATTGGACGCCGGGGGGCGAGCCGACTCTGCCCGCAGGTCTCAGCGAAAACGAAGCCCGAAACCTCGAAGCAGGGATGATGGCGCGAGTCGGTTTTCAAGTCGTCCGCGTCGATGAGTCCCTCGAGATGGGGCGGCGTGAAAGTGGCGAATACCTCTTCGACTCAAAACGGATGGATGCCGCTGTCGAAGCCTACACCTCCCGCGGTTTTGAACTTGGCCTGCAACTCATGAATGCCGCCGACTGGGCCGTCGCCGAAAAGTATGCTGAAGTGACCGAGCATCGTTGGCGCTACCCACACGAAGAAGCGGCGCAACGGGCTTACATTGCGGCTTTGTTAGAGCGCTACGGCGAGTCGGCCCGCTTCGTGCAAATCTTCAACGAACCGGATCAAGTGGAGTTCTGGTCGGGGACTCCGGACGAGTTCATCGAACAGTTTCAGTTTTCACGCGATCAGATTCAAAGTGACTTCCCCGACGTCCCGATTGCGAATGGCGGCTACGCTTTTGTCGATGTCGAGAAGACGAAGTATTTCGTGGAAGCACTCCATCCGCTCGTGGATCATCCCGCCTATCATGCCCACGGTGAGTTGTCGGGAATGATCGAAAATTTTGAGCTCCTCCAACAACAGCATCGTAGCGTCGGTGTCGAGTCGGCGAAGTGGGTCAACACTGAGACCGGTTTCGATGCCTGGCGCCTCGATCAGGAACGACGGCAGGCGCAATCCGTCGCGCAAAAAGTGCTCTACTGCTGGGCGCACGATCATGTCGGGGTGATGCTTTTCTGCGGTCGCATGACCAGAGGTCCGGGGCGCGAGGGACGTGATCTCGGATTGGTCGACTATCAGTTTTGCCCCCGCTTTGCCTACGGGGCGGTTTCAGGTCTTGTCTCGGTGCTGGAAGCTGCCTCGTTACTGATAGGAATTACTGATAGGAATTCGCTTTTTCAAGGGTTGCTTATCGGCGCGTCGGTCCTGCTGGGATTGAGGGGGTGCAGTTTCGATGCCTGGCGCCTCGATCAGGAACGACGGCAGGCGCAATCCGTCGCGCAAAAAGTGCTCTACTGCTGGGCGCACGATCATGTCGGGGTGATGCTTTTCTGCGGTCGCATGACCAGAGGTCCGGGGCGCGAGGGACGTGATCTCGGATTGGTCGACTATCAGTTTTGCCCCCGCTTTGCCTACGGGGCGGTTTCAGGTCTTGTCTCGGTGCTGGAAGCTGCCTCGTTACTGATAGGAATTAACTGATACTGATAGGAATTCGCTTTTTCAAGGGTTGCTTATCGGCGCGTCGGTCCTGCTGGGATTGAGGGGGTGCAGCTTCGATTGAATCTGCCGCCTGAATTGTCGGCGATGGCGGTTCAGGCGCCGAGGTAGGCTTCCTGCACGCGGGGGTTTTGCAAAAGTTCCGCGCCGCTGCCGGAGAGCGTGATCGTGCCGGTTTCGAGCACGGCAGCGCGGTGGGCAAGACGCAGTGCGATATTAGCATTTTGCTCAACGAGGAGAACGGTGACGCCGGCTTTGTTGATCTCACGCACCACATTGTAAATCTCCTTTACAAGCATGGGTGCGAGGCCCATGGAGGGTTCGTCGAGCAGGAGGGTGCTCGCACGGCTCATGAGGGCGCGGGCGACAGCGAGCATTTGCTGTTCTCCGCCGGAGAGTGTGCCGGCGGGCTGGGAAAGCCGTTCGCGCAGGCGCGGGAGGGTGGTGAGGATCTGCTCAAGGTCCTCGGCCACGGCTTTGTGATCCTTGCGAATCCATGCGCCGATGCGGAGATTTTCCATCACGGTGAGATTGCCGAAGATGCCGCGGCCTTCGGGCACTTGCGCGAGGCCGAGAGCGACAATTTTGTCTGGGGCAATGCCGCGAAGTTCTTTGCCACCGAGGCGGACACTGCCGCCGAAGCGGAGGAGCCCGGAGATCGCCCGAAGCGTGGAGGTTTTGCCCGCGCCATTGGCGCCTATCAGGGTGAAAATTTCACCTTTTCGCACATCGAAGGAAATGCCCTTCACAGCGTGGATGTCGCCGTAGGAAACAGAGAAATTTTCGACAGATAGGGCGATTTCACTCATGAAATTTTCTCGTTTCCTTGAAATTCAGTCTTCGTCGCCGGTTCCACCCAGATAGGCTGCGATGACGCGCGGGTTAGCGCGGATTTCTTCAGGAGTGCCTTCGGCGATGGTCTGGCCAAAATCGAGGACAGTGATGCGGTCGCAGAGATTCATCACGAGGTGCATGTGGTGTTCGATGAGGACAAGAGTGACTTTAAAGTGTCCCTTCACCCAGCGGAGAAACTCCGTGAGGTCGGCTGTCTCACCAGTATTCATACCGGCGGCAGGTTCGTCGAGGAGAAGAAGGTCGGGCTTGAGCGCGAGGGCGCGAGCGATTTCCAATTTGCGCTGGGAACCATAGGGGAGTTCGCCGGCAAGACCGTGGGCGTGATCGGCCAGGCTGAATGTCTTCAGAAGTTCCAGGCTTTCCCCGATGGACTGTTTCTCATCACGGCCAAAGCGGGGAAGGCGCAGCATGGCATCCAAGGCCGAGTAGTGGAGCTGCGAATCGTAGGCAATGCGCACGTTGTCGAGGACGGTCTGGTTGTTCAGGAGTCGGATATTTTGAAACGTGCGCCCGATTCCCTTGATGGCAATACGGCCCGGGCGCAGTCCGGCAATCGACTCCGAGCGAAAACGAATATCGCCTTCCGTGGGTTTGTAAATGCCGGTGATGAGATTGAATAGAGTGGTCTTGCCCGCGCCGTTCGGACCGATGATCCCGTGGGTGTGGCCGGACTCCACGCGAACATGACAATTTGAAATGGCGCAGAGACCGCCAAAGAGTTTGGTTACGTTGTCAACCTCAAGAAGGGCGCTCATAACTTGCGGCGTCCTTTTAATTCGCGCTTGGGTAAAAACCAGGTGAGCTCCCTCATGCCCATGATGCCACGCGGACGGAAAAGCATGAGCAGGATGAGGAGGCTGGAAAGAATGACCATGCGCCAGTAGCCCAAACCCATATTTTCCAATTGGTAGAAAAGAAAGGTAAATACCACTGCGCCAAGAATCGAACCTCCCAGCGAACTGATACCTCCCAGATAGACCATGACGAGGATTTCGGTGGATTTCACGATGTCGAAATACTTCGGATTGATGAAATTCAAGTGGGAGTAGAGTGCCCCGGCCACACCGCCGAAAAATGACGACACCACGAAGGCGAGGATCTTAGCTTCGCGAACGCGCACACCCATGGCGTTCGCGGCGATCTCGTCCTCGCGGATGGCGATGATGGCGCGTCCGAATTTGGAATACACAAGATTGCGAATGACAAACATCGTGACGACAACCCAGAAAAATGTCCACGGCAGCGTGGTGTATTTATCAACCCCAAGCAGCCCCGCCGGACCGCCGACGTAGGAGATATTTTCCCACGACGATTTGACGATCATGAGGAAAGCGAGGGTGATAATGGCAAGGTAATCGCCGCGTGTCTTGAAGGAAAGCAGCGCCAAAAGGAGGCCGATGATCGCCGCCATGACACCACCAAAAATGACAGCCACGGGAAACAGCATCGGAATATCAGGCGTCCACTTTGTGGTGAAAACGGCAGAGGTGTAAGCCCCCAAGCTCATGAAACCCGCGTGCCCAACCGAGAACTCACCCATGTAGCCGTTCACGAGATTCAGGCTCACACAGAGAATGATATTGATCCCGATCGTTATGAGAATAATCTGCGTGTAACCGCTGAAAATGGGCTGGTAATGGGAAAGAATCGAAACGGCAAAGCCGGTCACGACCAGTGTAGGAAGGATCCAGCGGTTACGCGCGATTTGGGAGAGAAAAGCGCTCATACCTTCTGATTCGGCGCCTGACCGAGCAGACCGTAGGGTTTGAAAATGAGGATAAGCAGCAACAATGAATAGGAAATGAGATCGCGATACGAGGAGTCAAACATCACCACGGCAAGGACTTCCACCGCACCCAGAAGGAAGCCGCCGAGGACAGCGCCGCGGATGCTCCCGATGCCACCTACGACCGCGGCAATGAAGGCCTTCCAGCCAACCAGGATACCCATGCTCGGAGCAATGACGGGATAGGCAAGGCCGTAAAGCATGCCTGCCGCGCCACCAAGACCCGCTCCGATAAGAAACGTCGTCGAGATGATGCGATCAACGGGAATGCCCATGAGGGGGACCGTGCGCGAATCAAAGGAGATGGCGCGCATTGCCATGCCGTAACGCGTTTTCCGGATGAGGAAATCCAGTGCCACCATCAGAATCAGAGACACGCAAATGATGACGATCTGTAGGGCAGTAATGGTGAGGGTCACCGAGGCCCCGGCAGCGTCAGGATGGGGCATTTCGAAAAGCTCAAACGTCGTATTCGTGAAAAGCTTGGGCATCGACTTCGAGTAGGGAAAGATCACAAGGGTGAGGCTTTGAATGAGGAGGCCACAGCCGAGGGCGGTAATGATCGCAGAGACCCGCGGTGCATTGCGCAGCGGACGGTACGCCACCCTTTCGATGGACGCGCCGAGCACGCCAATGATGATCATCACCAAAAGAAGTATGACAATGAAGCTTAGAAGCGGGGGGAAGACGACCAGGACCGGAGTGAGAACACTCACGAGCAACATGCAGGCGAAAGCGCCCAGCATGAACAAATCCCCATGAGCAAAATTGATCATGGTCAGCACTCCGTAGACCATCGTGTAGCCCAGTGCAATGAGGGCGTAAATCGAGCCCTGCTGCAAGGCGTTGATCGACTGCTGCGCGAGGTAAAGAACGTGGTCGAGCATCCGATCTTAACAGTGCTAAAGAGTCATCGAGCCCAGGAGAAAAGACTTCCTTCACTGCCCTCCAGGTCCCTGATGATGAAACCGGTGATCAGGGCTGAGCGTTCGCCACCCAGACGAACTCCCCGCCTTTTATCTGCAGAATAACAGCACTCTTGATCGGATCGCCACTGCCGGGCTGAAATTGCATCGTGCCGGTGATACCGTCGTATTTCGGGATCTTAGCGAGCGCACCGCGAATGGCCTGGCGGTCGAGACTGCCTCCATCGGTGATAGCTTCGACGAGCAAACCGAAGGCATCATAGGTAAGGGCGGCAACATCATCGGGCTCCTGGCCATATTTCGCCTTGTAGTCGGCCATGAATTTCTGGGCGATGGGCGTGGCGATCTGGGTCGAGTAGTGGTTGCAGAAATACGAGCCCTCGATGGCGGCACCTCCAAGTTTGATGATTTCGGGCGAACTCCAGGCATCGCTGCCAACGAACTGCGCAGTGATGCCGAGGCTGCGTGCCTGCTGTGCGATGAGCGGCACGTCGTTGTAGTAGGCTGGCAGGAAAATCATCTCGGGGTTGGTGGATTTGATTTTCGTAAGCTGCGCGGAGAAGTCCTTGTCACCGGTGGTGTAGGTTTCAAAGCTGACGATCTGTCCGCCATCGTTTTCGAAAGTCTTCTTGAAGAGCGCGGCCTGTTGATTGGGAGCCTCGGAGGAACTATCATAGAAAACGGCTGCCGTTTTGGCCTTGATGTTGTTCAAGGCGAACTTCGCCAGCACCTGAGCCTGAAAAGTATCGGTAAAACAGGCGCGGAAAACGTATTCCTTCGGCTTGCCGGTGCTTGGGTCGAGTGTGGTATCGAGATTTGTGGACCACGGCGAAATCATGACGCACTTGGCTGCCTCGGCGATGTCCGAAGCGGGAATGGCACACACACTGGCATCGGGGCCGATCATGGCAACGACTTCATCCTTAGTGATAAGGCGCTGCGCGACGGCGGCAGCCTGGTCGGCCTTTGCTCCGTTGTCACCGATGACGAGGTTGATCGGGAGGGTTACTTCGCCGACTTTAATACCTCCGGCAGCGTTGATCTGTTCCACGAAAAGCTTGGCAGCATTTTGCGAGGAGGCTCCCACGGCGGGCATCTCGCCGGTCAACTCCGTATTGAGCCCAATTTTGACGGAAGGTTCGCTGCTTTTGCCGCATCCTGTCAAAACGGCTAGGGACAAGGAACCAAGAAGGATAAGGATACTTTTCATTTTTCGCTTATTAAAGGGTTCCGCAGCGGGTAGCAAGCATTATTTCTGGGAATTTGCTTTCCCATCCCTCGACTCCCTTCCCGCCGGAGGCCCGGGGTCGGAGGGGGGGCATTTCTTGTTGCGAGCAGCAACTGCTAGGAATTTGCTTTTTCATCACCTCCGCACCCTTCCGCACCCTTGGCACCCTTGGCACCCTTGGGCCGGGGACGGAGGGGGTTTAAGTTCTTCGCGATCCCTGGCTGCACGGAAGGAGCTGTCGAGCCCGCCTTTTCAATCGTTTTGGAGTTGCTGATGAAGACGCGGCGGATCGCTTCTAGACGCTCAAGCCAGCGAGCGTCTCCTGATTGCTCGTGCCGAACTTGCCCACCTCGAGATTCATTTCGTTGAGCATCTGCACCCAGAGGTTGGAGAGCGGCGGCGGGTTCTTCGGATCGTGGGCAATGTGCTGACCGTGCTTGAACCGGCCGCCGGAGACAAGGATGGGCAGGTTGGTCGCATCGTGGCTGGAGGCGTTGCCCATACCGGCGCCGAACACGCTCATGGTGTGATCGAGGAGTCTTGAACCGCCATCCTGCGACTCTTTGAGGCGTTTGATGAAGCCGCCCCATTCGAGCAGCAGGTCGCGCCCAAGGACGGCGAGCTGGGTGATTTTTCCGGCATCCTGGCCGTGATGACTGAGGTCATGATAAGCAAAGCTGGTGCCGGGCTTCGATGGGGTCTTACTGGTGCCGACATAATAAAGCGTGACGAGCCGCGTGAGGTCGGTTTGCACGGCAAGGCGCGCGACTTCCAGCATCAGCTCAAAGCGCGTGGTGTCCTCGCCCGGTCCGGGGTCCTTGTTAGCGGACACTCCTGGCTGGGGCTTCGGCTGCTTCGCGTAATTCTCCGCGCGCACCATGCGCTGCTCTAGTTCGCGGACGCTGGTGAAGTATTGGTCGAGCTTGTCCCGGTCGCTCGGGGTGACACCACGCTCCAGACGCTTCGCTTCATCGGCCACACGGTCGAGGATGGACTGTCCTTCCTGGACACGGGCGACTTCCTCGGCGATTTCGGCGGGCGTGCCATTGATGAAAAGTTTCGCAAACGCCTGCGCGGGACTGGTCTCGGGCGGGATGGCCACACCGCTGCGCGTGTAGCTGCTGCTGTAGGCCCCGCTGGTGGAAAAGTTCAGCGAAGCGTAGCGTGTCTCGTGCCCGAACTTCTCAGCGGCAAACTGGTCGAGTGAGAGGGTATTCTTGAACGACGGCGAGCCCGGATGTGGCGCACCGGTGAAGAACGATTTGTCCGAAGCATGCCCGTCGCGCACCTCGGGGTGATTGAGTCCCGAGATGATCGTGAAGTCCCTGCGATGCGGCTGCAGCCCTTCGAGGTAAGGCGTCGCGACATAGTCAGCTCCCGCCTCTTTCGGAAAAAGGAACGGCGCGTGGAAGCTGAAGTAATTCAGGATGCCGATGAAGCGCATCGGCGGCTTCGGGTCCGCCGCGAAGGCGGGCAGCATGGCGTCGAGCCAGGGCAGCGCGAGCGTGATACCCGAGCCCTTAAGCAAGGCACGGCGGGAAATGGCACGCCGGGTGGTGAAGTTGATGTTTTTCATGGGGTGCCTTTACTTTTGAGTGAATACGCGGCTTTGAATCACTTCATGGAGGAGGCTCCGCAGGCCGTAATCCCTGGCTTTGGTTTTCGCGACGATGGACTCGACGACTTCGCGGTCGGCGAACTGGAGGTTTGCTCCGGTGAGGTGGGCGATAAGTTTTTCGGTGACGCAGTGGGCGAGTTGCCCGGGGTTGGCGAGGATGAGTTGCTTGAACCCGTCGACGTCCTTGAATGTGCGGCCATCAGCGAGGGCGTAGCTGGGATCCACGGGCAGGCCCTGCGTGTAATAGCGGATGTCGCTGCCGGGAGGCAGCGTGACTTTGCGAATCTGATCTCCCTTCACACCGGCGATCCCATAGTGCTCGGCGAGGCGCTCGTTGAGCATCGCAAAGTCACTCTGCACGACATTGCGTACGCTGAGGTCATGCGTGAGCAACTCATCGAAGCGGCGCCCTTTCGCCATCTGCTCCTTCACGAGTGTGAGATACCCGTCCACCTCTGCGTCGCCCACCGGACGGCGAAACACCTTCGGCAAAAACGCTAACAGGAGACGCTGCGCATCGGCTTCGGGCTGCGCGGAGACGACACGCAGGTCTTTGCCCGGCACCGCTGGATTCGCGGGCTGGAGTGGCAGGTCACCATAGAGGAGCTGATGCCCGCGCGGCGGCCACTGCTCGTGCAGCGGGCCTTCGATTTCCACCCACTCATATGCTCGTCTTCGGTGCGTCGCCACAGAGAGTGGTGTAAGTCATCGCCGCCTTGCCGTCCACGAGCACGCGCAACTCTTTGCCACGCACTTCCACCGCGAGGTCGACTGATAGGAATTCGCTTTTTCAAGGGTTGCTTATCGGCGCGTCGGTCCTGCTGGGATTGAGGGGGTGCAACATCAGGGTTCCGCCTTTGCGAATCAGCGAGATTGTTCGGGGCAAACGCGGCGTTTCCGCCGATACGGCGATGCGCCTCGCCCGCTATTTTGGCACGAGTGCCGGCATCTGGATGCGACTCCAGGCTCAATACGACCTTGAGGTCGCGGAGCGGGCGCACGGGAAGGAAATCCGGGCCAAGGTACCGGAGTTGGCGGCAAAGGGGTGAGATCGTGAACCATTCAATCAAAACGGAAACCGACGAATCATTGAAATCCTCCGAATCTCGCCTGAAGATGCCGCATGACTCCCACATCGCCCCCGCTCAACTGGAACTCGCGCTCGCTCACCTCGGGCTGGCAGCGCGGCATCAACGCCTTTTATTGGGGGCTCGGCTTTTCTCCGGAGGATTTTGAAAAAGCCCAGATCGGCATCGGCACGCCCCTGCTCGACGGGAATCTCTGCAACGTCCATGCCCACGAACTCGCCACGCTCATCCGCGAGGGCTGCGCCGAGGCCGGACTGATCGGATTTCCCTTCGGCGTCTCGCCGGTGAGCGACAACATCACCCAGGGACACGAGGGCGGCAACGCCTCGCTGCCTTCGCGCAACCACATCGCGAACGGCACCGAGATGGTCTGCACCTCCCACTGCTACGACGCCATCGTTGGCCTGCACCACTGCGACAAAAACGGTCCCGGCTTTGCCATGGCCCTCGCGCGGACGAACTACCCCGGACTCATCGTCAACGGCGGCTCGATCCTGCCCGGTTGCCACAAAGGACGCGACACCACCATTCTCGATGTCTACGATGCCGCCGCCAAAGCCGCGAACGGAACGATGGACTACGCGGAGTCCGAACAGATCATCCGCACTGCCTGTCCCGGACCCGGCGGCTGCGGCATTGCCGCCTCGTTCAACACCTGGGGCATCACGATGGAGGTGATCGGTCTCAGCTTGCCCGACACCTCCTCGCGACCCGCCGTTGCGGAGGAAAAACGCGAGGAATGCCGACGCGTCGGGGCCGCCCTGCGTGTCCTCCTCGAGCGCGGCATCCGGCCCCGCGACATCCTCACCCGCACCGCTTTCGTCAACGCCACCACCACACTCGCCGCGATCGGCGGTTCGACCAACGGCATCCTCCACATCCTCGCCCTCGCCCTCGAGGCCGGGGTCGATTTCACCCTGCGCGACATTCAGGCGATCTGCCGGAAAACGCCCGTGCTGTGCAACTTCGCCCCGCGCGGCACCGGAACGATGCACGATCTCCACCGCCTCGGCGGCACCTCGATGCTGCTGCGCCATCTCCTCGAGGGAGGCTGGCTCGACGGAGATTGTCTCACCGTGACCGGTCGCACCCTCGCCGAGAATCTCGCCGATGCTCCCGCGGTGCCGAGTGACCAGAGCCTCATTGCGCCGCACGAGGCCCCCTTCAAAGCCTACGCCGACATCCAGATCTGTTTCGGCAATGTCGCGCCCGACGGTGTCGTCTTCAAAGTCTCGGCACTCGACGCGCCGCGCTTCGAAGGCACCGCGATCTGCTTCGACGACTCGCACGAAGTCCACGAGGCCGCCGCCGCCGGTCGCATCCGGCCGGGGCATGTCGTCGTCATCCGCGGCAGCGGCCCCGTCGCCGCCGGGATGCCAGAAGTCCACGTGGCCAGCGCCGCTCTTGCCGTGCCCGAGTTGAAAGGTAAAGTAGCGCTCCTTTCCGACACCCGTGTCTCCGGCGTGTCGAGCGGCGCGGTGGGCGTCCATTGCGCGCCCGAGGCGGCCGTGGGCGGACCCATCGCGGCGGTGCGCGACGGCGACCGGGTGAGCTTCGACCTGCTTGCGGGCACCATCCACGTCGAGGCCGATCTCGAGGCACCGGAGCGGCGAAACCCGCCGGGCAAGTGCACTCACCAGCGCGGCTACCTAGCCGACTTCGCCGCCACCGTGACACAGGCAAACGAAGGCTGTGTGAGCCGGTGGGTGGTGAATGGGTGAGGGAGCAATGCTATCAAACAGGGTTCTGGTTGGTAAAGGGAGGGGGGCCCTTACGCGCCCGGTTTTTTCCACACGGGACGCTCGCCGGCAGCGATGGCGGAGTCGAAGAGGAATTCATTCCGCACGACTTCGGACTCACCCGTCAGCAGACCGGAGATATCGACGCCGTCGATGACACGTCCGTCGGGGAGCGGGGTGCCGGTGATCGCGGCAATGGTGGGGAGTAGATCGATGGTCGAGGCGAGCGCGTTGCACTCGGTGCCCGGGGGGATGCGTCCGGGCGCCCACATGATGCAGGGGACGCGCTGGCCACCCTCGAAGGTGCTCATCTTGCCGTCGCGCAGCGGGCCGGCCGAACCGCCATGGTGTTTAAAGGTGAGCCAGGGACCGTTGTCGCTCGTGAAAATGACACAGGTGTTTTCGGCGAGTTCGATTTCGCGCAGGAGATCGAAGAGGCGGCCTACTTCGGTGTCGAGGTGTTCGATCGTGTTGATGTAGGCTCGCTTGGGATCGGGGTCGCGGACCTCGTCAGGCACGTAGAGCGGGATGTGCGGCATCGAGTAGGGCAGGTAGAGGAAGAAAGGACGCTCGCGATTTTCCCCGATGAAGTCGATGGCCCGGTCCGTGCTGTGCAGCGGCGGGTGATGGTGCGCTGGTCCACGGGGAGTTCGATGATCTTGTCGTTTTCGAAGAGTGGAGTTTGCCACTTTGTCAGGGTGGACTCGGGATCGTTCCAGAGCTCGTCCATCCCGACGACACCATCCTTGGGTTTGCCCTTGTTCTCCGGGTGATTCATGTCGTTCGAGTAGGGGATGCCGTAGTAGGTGTCGAAGCCGTTCGCTGTCGGGAGCACCTCCGGATGGTGGCCGAGGTGCCATTTGCCGAAACAGGCCGTGGCGTAGCCCCGCTCCCGCAAGTGGTCGGCGATAGTGTGTTCGTCAGGGTGAAGGCCGGTATTCGAAGCGGGGAAAAGTACGCCCCGGTGCATCCCCACCCGTTTCGGGTAGCTACCGGTAAGAAGTGCTGCCCGCGAGGGACTGCAGACGGAAGAGGCGGTCACGAAGCTGGTGAATTTGCGCCCCTCTCGAGCGAGTCGGTCGAGATGGGGCGTGCGAATCGTGGTCGAGCCGAAGGACCCGAGATCGCCGTAGCCCATGTCATCTGTGAAGATGAGTACAAAGTTGGGTTTCTGGGCGGAGAGGGCCGCTGACTGAAGACAGCAGGAAAAGAGGAAGAGCAGGAGAGGGCGGGTCATGAGGCGCAGTAATGAAAGGGACCAGTACTATAGGAGGCGGGTGAAAGTGTCATCGGGTTTTTGTCATCAACCTCCGACGGCTTTACGTGTGACGATACCGCAGGTGCCGGGGCACGACTGAGCCGCTTGCCGCCGTTGCAGAGGGTCGGGTCGTTGAGTCAACAGGATGAGGTGGGCAGGGGGTGATCGCGATCTGCTCTCGAGGAAAAGCATCCCTCCTGACGTTCCTTCGCGATTGCGCTTTCTACGATCTCCGGTCCTGAGACGTAATAAGAGATGACATGAAACTCCTCCAATCTCTTTTCCTTGCCGCTCTTTTCGGAACCGTGGTTCCTGCAGCTCTGAGCGTCACCGCTGTCGCTGAAGACGGGGATGCAGAAGCTGCGGTGGAAGAATCCGCCCCGGAATCTACCGACCTCCCGCCCGCCTATGTCTTCGGCTGGGGAGTCCTGCCGGGAAAACTGGCGGACCCGCGGGGCGGCACTTCGAACGGGGCGCCGGTGGAATTGGCTCCGGCATGCGCCCTGCCTCTGCCGGAGATCGCCTCGGCCGCTGACGGGATCGCAAAAGACCGGGCCGCGATCCGTGCCTTCGCGGGGGACTATCGGGTGAGCTTTCATTTCATGGACACTCTCGGGCTCTCCCCCGACGCAACTCCACGGCGTCCCTACTATTCGTGGGCGACGGAGCGGGTCGAGGTCCTCGCGGATGAGGACCGCTTTCTCAGTCTCCAGCACACCCTCGTGATGTTCTTCGCTGGCGACGACGGCAGCATTTCCGAACCGGCCCTGACAAAACACTGGCGACAGGACTGGACCTACGAGGCCACTGATCTCCACGTCTATGCGGGGAAGGATACCTGGGAGCGGGTGACTCGCTCTGCCGACGAGGCTGCCGGCAGCTGGACGCAATCAGTCTATCAGGTTGATGATTCCCCCCGCTACTCGGCCTCGGGCAAATGGGTGCATCGCGGTAATGTCTCGGAATGGCGGGCCGAGCCCTTCCTGCGTCCTCTCCCGCGGCGCGAGACCACGGTGCGCAAGGACTACAACGTCCTCGAGGGCCGCGATGTCATTGTCATCACACCGACGGGATGGCTTCACGAGCAGCACAACTGGAAGCGGGTTCTCACCGGCGATGCGTCCGCGCCTCCTGCCTATGTCGCCTCCGAGTTCGGGCTGAATCGCTACGAGCGCCTCGTCTCGCCATCGCTGGAGGAAGCCGCCATTTACTGGAAAAAAACCGGGCCCTACTGGGCAGAGGTGAGAGCGGCTTGGAGGGAGATCTTTGCCACGCACGACCGCTTCACGATGAAGATGAAAGTCGACGGCGATCGCCTTTACGAACGCCACTTCGAACGCGCCGAAGAACTCGCGGACGGTGATCCTTTTGACGCCACGGCCGAGCGCAAACGTGCGGTGGAGAGGATCGAGGCGTTCCTGGAAAAGAGAGAGTGATCGTCACCACTCTGCCGGTCAAAACCCCCGCGAGATCCCGAAGAGCATCCGCAGAGCCGGTTCGCTCTGGATGCCGTTGAGATCGTTCACGGCGGGAATCCCGATAGAGAGTGAAGTGACCCAGCCGCTCGGCAGGATGAGACGGCTGCCGGCAGCGAGGAAAATGACGTTGCCGCCGGTGTTTTCCTCGGCGACCCCGCCGATGCGGACCATCTCGCGCCAGTCTCCGTTTGCTTACTGATAGGAATTCGCTTTTTCAAGGGTTGCTTATCGGCGCGTCGGTCCTGCTGGGATTGAGGGGGTGCAACTGATAGGAATTCGCTTTTTCAAGGGTTGCTTATCGGCGCGTCGGTCCTGCTGGGATTGAGGGGGTGCAACTGACTGATAGGAATTCGCTTTTTCAAGGGTTGCTTATCGGCGCGTCGGTCCTGCTGGGATTGAGGGGGTGCAGACTACGCCACCGGTCAGGTTTTCGTCTCCAATCTCCGCTCCACCGCCGGCCCGATTTTCTTCGAGCAGTTTAACGGGACAATTACCCTCGATCAAATTTCAGCCGGAACCGGTAACATCACTCTCTTCCACAACGGAACGGAGAACATGATCATCAATGATGTCGCCACTGGGTCGGGCACTCTGAGGATCACGGTTCGGGACGCAGGGAGGCTTCAGATTTTCCGCACCGACATTACCGGCGATGCCGTTTTCCAGTCCGATGAATTGGACTACTTCGGTGGCTTCGGTTCCATCAAGGGAACCGGCACCCTCTTCGTGAAAACGAACAACCCGCAAAACGGTCTCTTCGTCAGCCCCTACAAGATTCTCGACGATGCGGTACGTGTCCTCGAATACGATCTCATCCGTGACCGGGCCGACGCCTTCTCCTTCACTTTCTTCCTCGGAAATGTTCTTTTCTTCACTCCGGTGAACGGGATGACATCAGGTGCGGGCGGTGGCGGTTCCGCTGTCGGGACAACCGTTACTTTCACGAACACAGACGCGCCGACCCTGCTTCTCTCCGAACTGATCAACCGCGCCGATGAGCAGGGCGTGCAGACAGGGTTCTCCTCCACCCTTCCCTCGCAGAAGATGATCCGCGAGCTGGGATTCGCCCCTGCTGGACTCTCGGGTCTGCCGGGCTCTCTCCTCGACTATTTCTATTCAGGCATTTTCCGCGTCAATGGATTTGAGAACATGTTCTCCTCCTACTTCGGCTATCATCCGATCGGGCTCGAGTCACTGTATCCCGACCTGTTCGATCGACTTGCCGATCTCCTCGAAGAAGAAAAGGAAGAGGAAGTGACCCCCGAGCTAAAGATCAACGGACCGCAGGTAGACAGCCAACCGGATCATGACAGCGGTGACAGGATCGTCGCCACTCGTGGCGAAGTCGATGCCCCCACTCCGGACTGGGGCAACAGCACCGGAAATGCAGCCTCTTTTCTGCCTCTCGCGATGGCGGGGATTTCGTCCCGCCTCAGGGGGAAACGCAATCGCACAAAATAGATCCCTCGCCCTTTTCTCCTTGTTAAAGTAGAGAAGGTTGGACATTTAATTCAGTTCTATCACTAATTAAAAAACGGAATTGCAAAGAATGTTAAATCCCCTTAATAAGCCTCGCTGATGTCTACTTTTCCGCTCATTCCTTCCCGTCAAGGACCTAAAGGGAGTCGCATTCTGCTCACGCCCTTACTCCTTCTTTTAGCCATTGGCGCGTCGCAGGCTGAGGACATCATTCCCAGCTACGACCTGAGGCTGGCCGGCAACGGTCGGGAGAGCTATCTGGAGTTGGATGAAGCGATCGCCGCAGCCCTGCGCTCCAACCTCGAGATTCAAATCGAAGCGATCTCGCCCCAACTGGAAGAGGAAAGAACTTTGCAGGCCGTCGGGGAGTTCGATCCGGCCTTTGAGAGTCGTTTCCGCTATGACAACCTCGACACGCCCCAAACCAGTCAGGAATTTGTCGGCACGGGAGGCAACCGCTTTGCGACAGGCAATCTCCTGACTCAGAATCGAGTCTTTAAAGAAGATAATTTCGAGGCGAAGAGCGGCATTGTCGGTAAGCTCCGGACCGGCACCGAGTATGACTTCAGTGTGCGAACCAATCGTTTCGTGAATGATTTGACGCGAGACCCTACCGTCGGCCGTTTCAATCCTGAATACCGGAGCTTCACCGGCCTGACCTTTCTTCAGCCCCTCCTTCAGGACTTTGGTCGCGATGTCAACGAGGCCAAAATCACCGTTTCCTACAAGAACAAGGCAATCGCGGATCACTACTTTCGCCAGCAGCTGGCCGGTATTGTGAAAGATGTCATCGATGCCTACTACGATGCTTTCCTCGCCTATGAGGATGCCATGGTGAAACGGTTCGAAGTCGAAGTACTGCGACGAATGGCGACCGAAAAACGCGAACAGCTCGAACGTGGTGCGGCCACCGAACAGGATGCCGCGGCGGTGAAGAGCCGACTCGCGGAAAGCTATGAGCGCTTTCTTCTCGCCCGTCAGACCCTCCTCACGAAGAACGGGGATCTCCTCATGCTCATGCAACAGGAGTTCGAATTCGACTGCTACCCTGTTTTTCTCCCTGTCGATGCCCCCAACGCGCACCATCCCGAACTCGATCCCAATGCCATCGCCTGCGAAGCAATGAAACATCGCCCCGAATATCTCATGGCGGTGGAGAATGTGGAGAAACTCGGCATCGTTCTCAAATACCGCGAAAACCAGCTTCTTCCCCGCGTCGATGTCGAAGGTACAATCGGATACAGCGGGCTGGATGGAAACTACGGCAGCGCCTTCGACGAATCCTACGACGGACAGGGGCACGAATATGGCCTCGGGGTGCTTATTAGTATTCCACTTGGCAATACCGAAAAGAAAGCACTCTACGCAGAGACGGAACACCAGCGTCGTCAGGCTCTCCTTCAAGTGAAAAAGGCGGAACTTGAAACCAGTATTCTAATCAACCGGCATATCACCGCGGTAGAGACCCACGAAAAGCGACTCCAAGCCGCACGCATGTCAACGATGATCGAAACAGATAATCTTGAGTTGACCAGGGAGAGTCTTGAAAAAGGAGCCGTCTCGGAGTCAGCGGTGATGAAAGTGGAGCGGGATGTCAGTGAAACGAGGCTCCGCCAATATGCCGCCGCCGCCGATCTTCAAAAATCTCTCGCCGACCTCTGGGAGACGAACGGAACCTTGTTGTCTCGTTACGGCATCCACGTGGCCGATGCGACCACCCATGGCCCCGCCAATGTGACTAGCCGCTCCGTCTCAGGGCAGAAATCATCAGTGCCGGTCGAAGCGGTGCCGGAGGCACCTCCTCTTGCTGAATTGATCGAACCTGAAGATTCAAAACCGGACACCCTCGCCGAAGCGAAAAAAGAGCCGAAGACCCTCGAAAACCACCTCCAAAATTTCTTCCAGAAGACCACCCGTGATGTCCCTGCTTCGGTCGATGAGTCAGACGCCCCCGTTCTTGTCGCTTCGCCGGTTTCTGTCTTTCGCGCGGAGAAGGTGGACGAAGAGTCAACCTCGGAGTCCCCTCTCATCGCTTCGCCTCTCGAGCGTAAGGGGCTCCTCAAGCTATTCGGCGCCGAGTAGTGTTACGCAATTCCCCAGCCTCCACTATTTTCCATTCATGAGCAAACCCACCCCGGAAACGACAACTATCAGCCTCGAAGAGATGGCTGCCCGCTACCTCGACACCCTGCAACGGAATTACGACATGGTGTCCTATACCCTCGCGGGCTCGCGGAAGATCAACGAGTCGGACTATGATGAGTTTTCTCAGCAGTTGCAGGTCATGCCGCGCCAACCGTCCCGCCTCTCGTTCGACAAAGCCAAGGTCGCGTCCGAGCAATGGCTCCTCCGGAACAGCCTCGCTGATGGTCTCGCCATCGTCATGCCCGTCTTAGAGGACGCCCGCACGATCTGCGCTCTCTGCGACTTCAAAGCTTCGGGAAGCACTGATCAGGATGAGTTGCAAAAAATTGCATCGAACCAGAGGGCGGAATTCCTGCAAGAGGAAATCGGACGTAAATTCGAAATTCTCGAAGAACGTTATCAGATCGGATGTGACGTCAAAGAGCACATCCTCGGACTCATGGAGTTCACGAAGGCTTTGATGATGAAAGACGGGATTCTTACCGCCGAGGAGTCTTCCGATGGAGAAAAGCGCCAGTTGAAAATCCGCTCAGTCCAGATTGTTCAGTCCGGAGACGGCGGAGACACTTCCGGATCCTTGAGCCTGACCCGGCGTGTCGGTGATTCTGAGCGCGACATTAAGGTCGGTGATTCGATTCACTTCACCAAGGCTGAGCACATCGGCGCAATCCTCACGATCGGTATTTTCGTGACCGATATTCTCCGGGGTATTCAGGCCTATGCGCAGAGCACCGGCGCGGCAGATTGAAACGCCTGACGCAACCCTGTTAAGTCATTCACCTGACAGGGTTAACTCTCGCGAATTTTACTTCCCCTCCGCCGCCATCTTTTTCATCCAGGAGATGTTTGCTTCGATGATCGCGAGTTGTTCCGGATTTTTCCCGTTCGTGAACTTGGAAAGGTAGGGTGCCATGTCTGAGTCATACATTTCCTCTGACTCAGGGGTCATCCCTTTGTCGTTCGTTTCCTCCATCCAGGCATCGAGGAGACCACGAAGATTGACGAGTTTTTCCGCATGAGCGGGGTCATCTGCGAGGTTGTTGATCTCGTGAGGGTCATTGACAACATCGTAGAATTCTTCAGGCGGACGCGTCTCCCGCATGATAAGTGACTGCGCCTCATCGAGCTTCCCGGCGTCATGCCACTCACGCATCGCGGTGATGATGCTCTTCGCGTCCTTGTAAGCACAAGGCTGCAGATAGGGGCGTTCGGGCAGGAAATTCCGGATGTATTTGAATTCCTTTGTCCGGACCGAGCGCATGTGATCAACCGTTTCGTCGCAGCGGTCACGGGCGCCAAACACGGCTTCGCGCGCCTCGTAGTTGCTCGCAAGAATGTCACGAGCCTGCATCCATTCGGGGATTGCAATCCCCGCCGCCCCGAGCGAGAGCGCGGCAATGTCAATGTGCTCAACGACATCTTCACGAACCGTTCCGGCATCGATCCCGGGACCACTGATGACGAGCGGAACGTGGAGCCCTTCGTCATACATGAACTGTTTGCCGCGCGCATGGCTGATCCCATGATCGGTCATGAAAAGGATGATCGTATTTTCATAAACGCCGTCCGCTTTGAGCTTTGCAACGACCTCGCCCACCATGTGATCCGTGAGCCTGACCGAATCCAAATACGCGGCCCAATCTCTAACAATGTCAGGATGTTCCGGGTAATACGGAGGCAATTTCACAGCATCGAGCGGAGTCCGCTCCCCAAAGACCTGCTCAGCGCTTGCTGCTACCTTCTCCCACCCTCCCTGGTCCTTTCCGCGCAGCTTGCCTACTGATAGGAATTCGCTTTTTCAAGGGTTGCTTATCGGCGCGTCGGTCCTGCTGGGATTGAGGGGGTGCAACAGATTTGATGCACCGGCTCACGGGGCTTGAGGTGGAGCCCCAGGAGGTCAACACGAGCCAGAGCGGTGGCTACGCGGCGGAGAGAGAGGCGGGGCGGATCTCGGATGCGCTCGCTAATCTGATCGAGGCGGATGAAAGGGTGATCGCATGGGATGTGATTGGTGCGGAGTTGACACTTGCACCGTGATATGGCTAAAAAATCCTCTTCTTCATCGGCTTCTGTAGCCGCTCCCTGGGTGGGTATCATGTTCGACGGCGGGCTCTGTGTAGAGGGTCGCGATAATGCCCCTGCGATTGACTTGGTAAGGCGGCTCTTGAAAGAGGGGCTGACGGTGAAAGTGATCGCACCGCGAGTATTATTGCAGGGCGAAGACGATGGCCACCGCGGTAAGCGGGATCCTAAGGGCCATATTGACCAATGGTGCGAGCGGCGTTTCAACCGGACTTTGACGGTGACACTGGAGATCGATCTTGGGATGACGGCTATCTATGGGGTGTGCTGTCACGGGGTCAGGGTCGCGAAGTAGCCCCCTATGAATCACATCTCTCTCATCCATGGTATCCACCAGGGGCTCACGAACCCGAACTGGACTCACGATCTCCAGAACGAGCTGGAACTGAATCTCCCGCGGGTCGCGATCGAGACGGAGTCTTATTCTGCGGGCGCCTTCCCGCCATGGAATATCTGGGTGAAAAACCCGAGGTATGCGAAAGCTCACGCGAACCGCATCAAACAGTTTTCCGACGCTTACACCCGCTCGCGTTTGCCTGCGACGGCGGCCTCGACGGTGTCGTCGTTGCCCTCTCTGGGGGTGCATTTGGTAGCCCATTCGAACGGGACCAATATCGCAGTCGGGGCGGTGCAGAGGCTTGCAAAAATGTCGGTGAAAGTCAACACGCTGATCCTGATGGGGTCGGCAGTGCACAGTGATATTGAGCGGAGTGGGCTCGCTGATCTAGTGAGCCGCGGCGCTCTCAATCGCGTCGTCGCCTATTGCTCGGATGATGACCGCGTCATCCGACCGCTCCAGTCGATCCCCGGTTGCTACGGCAGTCTGGGCACTCGAGGGCTCGAGCGCGATGGTAAGCCCGTCGGATTGCGGGTCGAGAAATTCCAGCCGATTGAGGAGGCGCACCCCTGGGCGTCTGATCGGTTCTCGTACGTCACTCGTTGGTTCGAGGGGTTCGGGCATTCGGAATGGATGCACCGCGATCAAAAGGAGGCCACTTTTCGGGCGATCACTTCGGACTTGAGATTGCAGAGCCTTTACTGATTTTTTAAAAACAAAATGAAACTTGAACTCGTTGGACAGAACTTATCAGGGAGCGGCACTCTCGCCGAAACGAAGCCGGTCTTTGGCTCGCTCTCAGTCGTTAATAATGGCCTGGGCAATGGCACTTTTGCGGGGGCAACGGTGCCGACTGGCTCCCGCCTGACTCTCGTGGTGCCTGGGGATCTCGAGGCGTATGAGGAAAAGGCGATCCTGGCAGGGATCGCTTATTCTGGGACTTTCGCCGTCTGGTATTGGCGTGAGGTTTGATCAAAATTGACACGGTCTCGCGATCATGCAGAAATTCAAATCACGTCGATTCCTCCTCACTCTCTTTACGAAACTCGCAGGCGCCTACCTGATCAGTCAGGGCCAGATTGAGGCTGGCACCGCGCTCATCGGTGTTGCCGGCGGCACTTATAATGTCGGCCAATCTCTCGAGGATGCAGCGAAAGCCAAGGTGAGGGAGGCAATCTCAAGTCGACTCCCCGAGTTGACCCGCAGCGAATCCTAAGCGCCTCGCGCGAGCCCCCTGAGTAATCCGTCCGAGATGATAGACCAAGACACCGCAAACGCTGAGAGCGCAGAGAAAAGTCCGCGCCTCAGCAATGGGGCGATCGATGATGCGCTCGAGGCGGCCTACACGGTTAATTGGTATCTGGCGGAGGCCTGGGCGAAGCCTGAGCAGCAGGCCAATGCGCTCGCCGCGCAAAATCGGCTCCTGAATATCCTGACCGGTGGAGGGTCCACCGCGACCCCTGAACCTGAAGTGGATCTGATAGCGCAGCCCTTCGAGCCTCTCGATTTTCCGAAGATGAAAATCGCGGTCGTCGTTGGCCATAACAGCGACCAGCGCGGGGCATTCATGGGGGGGGAATTTAGCGAATTCGAATTTGATTTTAACAATCGGGTCGCCGATTTGATGATCGATGCGGCGGCAGACACGCCTACGGAGATTCGGAAATTTAACCGCGTGAATGTGGGGAGCTACACCACGGAGATCAAGCGGCTCTATGCTAAAGTTAATGCGTTTGAGCCAGATTTCATATTTGAGCTGCACTTCAATGCTTTCGATTCGCGGGTGGGGTATAGCTTTGTCTTGCACCATTATCGGAGTCGAGCCGGTGAGGCCTGCGCGAAACATATCAATGATATATTCGTGGCCAAGACGGGGTTCGTGGATAAGTCGACGAAGGCTCTATCGCCCTCCGACCGTGGCTATTTGAGCACGGCTGAGGCGGCAGCTCCCTGCATTCTCACGGAGACTTGGTTCGGGGATTATGCTCCTCACGTTACCAAAATCGGCGAACTGAATCACGGGGGCGTTGCGGCGCTCTATATGGCCGCGGTGCCAGGCATTGCCGACATCTTAGGGATAACTAATTGATAAAAAATTGATGATAAATATGATGTCCGTAATGCAATTCCTGTCCCCAGGCCCCGGAAAGGGGCCAGACGTGCTCGTCGTCGCGCTGGGATCATCCGTAGTGATGGCCTCCAGTGTCGAGGCGATCGAACTCTGGATGAAGATCGTGCTGCTGGCCTGCACGATTATCTTCGTCCTGCTGGGCTGCACGATCCGGGTCATGGGGATCCGAAAAGACAGGTCGGATGACGCGGATTGATCGAAGTAAACAGGGTTAGGTCAGTGGGATGACCCTGTTGGGTTTAACTCTGGAAAAACGGTCGACGTTTTTCGCTGCTAAAAGCTATGGGTTTAACTCGGAAAAACGGTCGACGTTTTTCGCTGCTAAAACGGATAGGTTTAACTCGGGAAAACGGTCGACGTTTTTCGCCGCTAAAAGCTATGGGTTTAACTCGGGAAAACGGTCGACGTTTTTCGGCGCTAAAAGCTATGGGTTTAACTCGGGAAGAACGGTCGACGTTTTTCGCTGCTAAAAGCTATGGGTTTAACTCGGAAAAACGGTCGACGTTTTTCGCCGCTAAAAGCTATGGGTTTAACTCGGGAAAAACGGTCGACGTTTTTCGGCGCTAAAACGGATAGGTTTAACTCGGGAAAACGGTCGACGTTTTTCGCTGCTAAAACGATTCCGCTGGTCGAATTGATCGATTGCGGCGATACCTCGGCGTGGTATCCTTGGTCTATGTATTATCTGTCTCAATCCGGCGATGTCCTTGGTCCCTTCGGCGAGCGGAAAATCTTGGAGATGTCCGATGCCGGTGAGATCGGGCCCGGTGCACAGGTGACTCGGGCCGGGTCTGAGGATTGGTTCCCGGCAGATGATCTGCTCTCGGGACTCTGGGCAGAGCGCAAGGAGCGGGCAGGGTTTGAGAAGCGGCAAGAATCGAGCTCTGCAAAAATGATACAAAAGTGGGCGGGTTGGAAATGGGCAAGACTCTTGTTTTTTCTGGTGGCCGTGATCCTGTTGATCATGGGGTGCGCTGGTCAGTCTGGCAATCGGTCAACCGCCGCACAATTTGAGCGTGTGCTAGATGGGCGGCTAAACGCGGCAATTACTTTAGCCACCAAGCCGCCTGGCGAGGTATTGGTAATTTTGAGACGGACCAAGCAAAGCGGAATCGCTTTAGATAGCGGCGATAAACTTACCCTCGAATTGCTTGAGGCGATCGAGAAAAGGGGAGGGCTTGACGACCCATCGGCGAAGCAAGCGATGCAAATGGGCCTCAAAATAACAACCGGCGAAGTTGATCGGGAATTATCGAGATTTCGAAGTAATCAACCTCAAACCTTCTCAGGGTCAAAAATCGCAATCGGTTTGATTTTCCTATTCGTGGCGATAATTCCCACACAGAGAAAATATCTCTGCGGAAATTGTGGAAACTCGCTCGAGAAAACCAGCACTATCTGCCCTTCTTGTCAGAGTCGGATGGAGCGAAGTAAACAGGGTTAGGTCAGTGGGATGACCCTGTTGGGTTTAACTCCGGAAAAACGGTCGACGTTTTTCGCCGCTAAAACGGATGGGTTTAACTCGGGAAAAACAGTCGACGTTTTTCGCTGCTAAAACGGATGGGTTTAACTCAGGAAAAACGGTCGACGTTTTTCGCCGCTAAAACGGATAGGTTTAACTCAGGAAAAACGGTCGACGTTTTTCGCCGCTAAAACGGATAGGTTTAACTCGGGAAAAACGGTCGACGTTTTTCGCCGCTAAAAGCTATGGGTTTAACTCGGGAAAACGGTCGACGTTTTCGGCGCTAAAACGGATGGGTTTAACTCGGGAAAAACGGTCGACGTTTTTCGCTGTTAATTCTTACTCCCGGGATCCTTCTCCCGTGCGAGTGCAGGAGGTGCTGCGTGGCGGCGGTTGTATAATCCCATTTGTTCCGCTTCCCGCGCTGCGGCGTCCAGTGTGTCGACTGCCCAATCGCGAGTTAGTTTCCCCTTATCTAGGGCTGCTTGATTCCACTTGTCGAATTACTGATAGGAATTCGCTTTTTCAAGGGTTGCTTATCGGCGCGTCGGTCCTGCTGGGATTGAGGGGGTGCAGGGGGAGAAAGGGTGAAATCTTGTCTTCATGGAGAGATTTGGCCATGAAAACAAGCTGGGGTCAAGGCTGTGAGCCATGAATTTACTGGACCGCTCTGAAATGGTCGAAAAATAGGGGGTTCCGGACACAGGAGTGCGGCAGCTTTCCTTGGAAGCTGTTTTCGCTGTGCTGAAGTATGCCCTTCAGCCCACGGAGAACGTGGGAAAGTCTGCGAGTTCGTTGGGGTCGTCCCCATCGAGAACGAGGGTATAGCCATCGTCCAGCGGCAGCTCGGGGGCTTCCCATTCGCCCGGTGTGTCCTGCAACCAATCTTCAGGTGGCGGATCTGTCTGATCGCTCCAGCTCCAGTGGATCGGAACATTCAGGGGCTCCATCGTCTCGATATCAAAGGGCGGATCGGGAGGTGGCGGAAGCGAAATGATCCCTTCCCAGATTCCGTGCAAGCGCAGGAAAAATTCGATCTCCTCAAAACGAACGATTT
>Ga0222659_1000250_pt1 | contig 38216 bp, 41 predicted proteins | sample AntAcemetagen547_FD_179850 | JGI IMG/M metagenome (GOLD analysis project Ga0222659, IMG submission 179850) | Saline water microbial communities from Ace Lake, Antarctica - #547 | ecosystem: Environmental > Aquatic > Non-marine Saline and Alkaline > Saline | place: Antarctica: Ace Lake...
ACAGCCAGAGGGGCTCGACGCCGGACATCCCCAGGGCCGTTGCCGAAGTTTTCACGCCTCGATCCCGAAAAAAACCGCGCTGGAAGCGGAAGGGTCAAATTCGAAATTTCGTTTTTGCGCCCGCATCAATGCATGCGTTGCATGGCACCGATTTTGTTGTTGATGCCTTCGAGTTTTCCATTGGAGATCGGATAGGCCCGGCAGCTGACGATATCTTCGACGACCCGACGAATACATTCGAGGGTGAGCTGGGTTTGTTCGGCCATCGTTCCGCGGCTGAATTTACCGAGGGTGGGATCATAGGGACCCTGTCCCGAGACGAAGAGGAATTTGCCTTCGGCGATGATCCCTGCGGAGTAGGGATAGTCGGATTGGGGCAGACCTTTGACGGTTTTGAGGTAGGTGTTCATAAACGAGTCTCTATTTCCCTGCTGACCAGCCACAGTCAACCATAAACGTGGTTCCGGTCACCATATGGGACTCATCGCTAGCCAAATAGTGGGCGGCGGAGGCGATTTCGTCCGGGCGGATCATCCGGCCAAAGAGCTGCGTCGCGCTCATTTCCTGGTAGGCTTTTTCAGGGTCGGGGTATTCCTTGAGCCGGGCTTGGACGAAGGGGGTTTCGACCCGGCCCGGGCAAATGCAATTTGAGCGAATGCCGGCGGCTCCATGATCGAGGGCGAGGCTTTTGGTCAGCCCGACGACGGCAAATTTGGTCGTGCAATAAGCGAAGCGGTCGCGGATGCCCACGACGCCACCGATGGAGGCCATGTTGATGATGTTTCCCGATTTGCGAGCAATCATGGCGGGCAAGAAGGCCTTGGTCACATTAAAGATCCCGCGGACATTGACGGCATACATGCGGTCCATGTCCTCCCCGGAGGTTTGGAGGATCGTGCCGACCGCGCCGACGCCGGCATTGTTGACCAAAATATCAACATCCCCGATGGATGCGGCGGCTTCTTGGCAGGCGGCTTCCGAAGTGACATCCAAAGCGAGGACACTCGCGAGAGGACCAACCTTTGTCGCGATGACCTGCGCGCCTTCCAAATCGCGATCGGCAATGACGACCTTGGCGCCTGCTTGGGCGAATCGTTCGGCTATGGCGGCTCCGATCCCGGAGGCGGCTCCGGTGATGAAGGCGGTTTTATTTTTTAAACTAAACATAATTTTGAGGATTTTGAATTTGATCTGGATGAGACTTTTATCGGGTCGGCAGGGTATGATTTTCACCGCGCCGAAGAAAGTCAAAGTTGACTAAAAATCCCTGCCGCCGGAGGCGGGAGTGCCTACCTGCAAGTGTCCGAGAAAAGTGATTTCGATTGGGCCTTGGTCAGTTGTGCGGCGGTCGGAACAATCTTAGACGGAAAATTCACCAGCGTGCGGGTAGCCCTGGGAGCGATTGCACCGGTTCCGTATCAGGTGGAGTCAGCCGAGGCCGGGATCGAAGGCCAACCGTTTGGGGAAAAAGCTGCCGGAGCCATGGCGGACGCCATTCTCAGCGGGGTGCAACCGCTGGCCCACAATGCCTATAAGATCGCTATATCCCGCGCCTTGATTCGGCGTTGCCTAATGAAATTGCAAGGATGAGCCCGGAGCGATGTCGCTACTTTCGGAGCAAGACGATGTTTGTCGGTAGCAAGCACGCCAATGACACCGAAGAGGAAGAAAGCCCGGTTGCCGCTTTTTGCTGGTGTAATTTTACCATGACCAAAATTGGTAAGGACGGCTGTTTGGTCGGTTTATCCGCCTGTTCTCAACCCGAGCGGAGTTGCTACTGCGAACGTTAGGAGTCCGATCTTTAATTCCGATCGATGCTGTATTTTCCGGGGCCAATAACGGTGAGCCCGATGAAAAGGATGAGCATTTCGAGGGGACGGGACCATTGGAGGAACTCGCCCGAGGTTTTGTAGAGGAGCACGGTGGCGACGACAAAATTCAGCGCCAGGAGAACAGATACGGGACGAAAGCAAAACCCGAGGATCAGAAAAACGCCTCCCAGCGTTTCTACCATGGCGCAGGAGAGTCCCCAAAAGACGGGAAAGAAATCGATGCCGAGGTGGGTCATGGCCTGACCAAGTTTTTGCCAAGCGGCGGTGCCTCCGGCAAGTTTGGGGAAGCCGTGCAAGACCATCATGAGACCAATGCCGACGCGAAGGAAAAGCAGGCCGGCATCACGGAATTTAGAGAGGGAAGAGAGAATCATAGGTGGCAGAAAAGAGTTACGGGTGGCGAGTGAATGGTCGAATGTCGTTGGGTGGTTAGCTGATTTCCACATCAGGTCGAAGAGGAGCTTCACGCGGCAGAACCGACGAGGTGATGATTGCGATCTGCGGCATAAGCCAGTGACGCCCGAATGTCTTCGAGGGTGATTTCTGGAAACTCTTCGATGATTTTTTCATTGGTCATGCCCGCAGCCAGCCAGCCGAGAATGTCATAAACGGAGATTCGCATCCCTCGGATGCACGGTCGGCCTCCGCGCTTGCCCGGTTCAATGGTGATGATCTCTCGGTAGTCCATGCGGGTAGCGTAGGCGAGCCTTTGACCGACATCAAGAAGAGGCTTCGAAGGAACTGATCAATATGTTTATCCTCCGGCGGCGACCCGAAGAATTTCAATCCGGTCTCCCTTTTGGAGCAGGGTTTCGGTCCATTCGGATCGGAGGAGGGCAATGCCGTTGTGTTCGATCAGAAGCGTTTCGGGTGCAAGTTTCAGTTCCCGTGGGAGGTCGGACACCGATTTGCCAGCCGAGTCATGAGGTTGGCCATTGAGGGTGAGAGCGATCATGCGGCACTGAGAATGCCCGCATCCCAATCCTTCCAGACGGGTTCGAACCCGAGGGATCGGAGGCGGGTGGCTACGGCTTCGGGCGAGCGATCATCCGAAATGGCAAACTGGCCCTCGGCGCCTTCCCCGCTGGCTGCGATTTGGCGGCCACCGACGGTATGATGCAAATGATCCGCGCCTTGGCCGGTGTACCCTCCCGGTTCGGTGTGGCTGCCTGCACTCATCATGGTGATACCGAGGGGAGCCATCGTATCGCGGAGGAGGGCGGGTTCGCGCGTGCTCATGACAATGCCAATTTGAGGAAAACAAATCCGAAGGGCACAAATCAATTGGATAAATTCACGGTCGGGCAGGGGATGGGTCGGTTCAAAATCTCCTGCCGCCGGACGGAGTCGGGGGAGGCTGACCGTGAAGTTGGCTTTCCAGCAGGTGCGCAATAGGTATTCGAGGTGGGCGGCCAGCGCGAGCGCGTCGTCCCGCCAGTCCCAGAGCCCATAGAGGGCACCGATGCCGATGCGACGGAAGCCAGCTTCGTAGGCGCGTTCCGGGCAATCGAGTCTCCAGTCAAAGTCCTTTTTCGGGCCGGTGACATGGACCTTGGCATAAGTCTCGCGGTGGTAGGTTTCCTGATAAACGACGAGGCCTTCGACGCCCGCTGCGGCGAGGGGAATGTAGTCGGCGGTTTCCATCGGCGCGACTTCGAGAGACAGCGAAGGAATCATCGGCGTCAACCGACGGATACATTGTTCCATGTATCCACCGGAGACAAACTTCGGGTGTTCGCCTGCGACCAACAGGAGGTTGCGAAATCCCTGCCCAGCCAAATGGGCAGCCTCTTTGGCGACTTCGTCAATTTCCAAAGTGACTCGCAAAATGGAATTTTCGCGTGAAAACCCACAATATGAGCAGGAATTAATACATTCGTTGGAAAGATAAAGCGGAGCGAAGAGCCGCATCGTACGGCCAAAATATCGGCGGGTTAGGGCGGCTGATTCCCGAGCCATCCGGGTCAAGCCGGCCTCATGGACCGGAGCCAACAAGCTCTCAAAACGACGAAGGAGGGCGGACGGGTTGCGGAGGGTGGTGGTGATTTCCGATGAGAAGGGCATTAGGAAGTTTTCAGGGTTCAGTTTTCAGTGTTCAGTAGCTGGAGCGATCATTCGACCGTGATTTCTCTTACTGAACACTGAAAACTGAACCCTGAAAACTGATAAAAAATGATTTCGAAATCGCATTTTGGAGATGTTTTGACCTCGGGCAGCGGGATCGAGACCTTGATGGGAGATTTGGGGGGGGCTTTGGCGGGAGCCCACGGAGCGATGCGAATGCTTGGTGGGGGGAATCCGGCGCACATTCCGGAAATGCAGGCGCTCTGGCGGTCGCGGATGACCGAGATCATGGCGGAACCCGGAGCCTTCGACCGGATGCTGAGCAACTATGATCCTCCGCGCGGGAATGCGCGTTTTCTGGCGGCCTTGGCGGCGTTGTTGCAGCGGGAATTTGGTTGGAAAATTGGGCCGGAAAATCTGGCCATCACCGCAGGTGGCCAAACCGCGTTTTTCTTTCTTTTCAATTTGTTGGCGGGATTGGGCGCCGACGGGCGGGTGCGGAAAATTCTTTTCCCTTTGGTTCCTGAGTACATTGGTTATGCCAACCAGGGCTTGGCGGCGGGCATGATGCAATCAGTCGAACCGCAGATCGAGTTTTTGGGAAACCATCGGTTCAAATACCATGTCGATTTTGATCGCTTGGAAGTGGGCGACGACATCGCGGCTCTTTGTGTTTCGCGGCCGACCAACCCGTCGGGCAATGTCCTCACCAATGAGGAAATTGATCGTCTTGATCAAGTCGCTCAATCGGCGGGAGTGCCGCTCATTATCGACAATGCCTACGGGGCTCCTTTTCCGGGGATTGTCTTTCGGGAAATTGCCCCCATCTGGAATGAAAACATCATCCTGACGCTCAGTCTCTCCAAGCTGGGATTGCCCAACACCCGAACGGGCATTGTGGTGGCCCGCCCCGAAACCATCGCGGCCATCGGGTCGATGAATGCCGTCGTCGGGTTGGCCAATTGTTCTATTGGTCAGGCCTTGGTCCTGCCTTTGGTCGAATCCGGGGAAATTCTCCGGCTGTCCCGGGAGGTGGTCCGTCCCTATTACGAACGAAAATCCAAGCTGGCCCAGGAATGGATCGCGGAGTCCTTTGATGACGACCTCGACTATCATGTCCACGTCAGCGAGGGAGCCTTGTTTCTCTGGCTTTGGTTTCGCGGGATGAGGATCACCGCAGAAGAACTTTATCGACGTTTGAAGGAACGCGGAGTGCTCATCGTCCCGGGACATTTTTTCGGGGTGGGCGCTCCCGGCGACTGGCATCATGGCCACGAATGTATCCGGCTGAGTTTTGCCATGGACGAAACCGCCGTCCGCGAAGGCATTGCCATCCTCGCGGAAGAGGTGGCCCGAGGCTATCAAACGGCCTAACCGGCGCGTCCACGTCGCAATCCGCAATCCGCAATCCGCAATCGTCAAGCTTCCCGCTCGATCGCTTCCTCGACGTCTTCGACTTCCTTCTCCATTTCATCGAAATGAAGTCCGCCGCTGGGCCGGTAGGCGAGATAGACGAGGCCGCCGACGAGGCCCCAGGCGACGATCATGAGGAAGCCCGTGATCGAGATGAGGACAGCGACGGAAGGCGGGGTGTCGAAAAGGACCGAAAAAACTTTTTCGAAGAGTCCTTCCCGAACCCCGACGCCGGAGAGACTAATCGGCATGGCGGCAATGGTCATAATGATGGGAAGAACCGCCAGAACATCGACCATGCCGGTCAGGCCGGGAAAAACCCCAAAGGCCCGGGCGGCGAAGTAGAAGGAAAGAAAGTTCAGTATGTGGGCTGGGATCGAGATCCCAAAGGAGGCCAAGAGAATACGAGGACTGCGGGCATAGACGGAAAAGGCGACCGAAAGTTCCACGATTTTGGCATGGAGGGGGAGCCAAGTGGGCAGTTTGTGGGCAAGGTGGAAGCGATCGACGACAAATCCGAGGATGATCAAACCCAGCGATCCTCCGAGGATCACTCCCAAGGTGCCCATGAGGGCCGCGGTTTGGGGATGGGACAAAATGAGATCCCAGCGAAGGGAGCAGAGGACGACCGCCACCAGAACCATGGCCATAAGGCCCATCATCCGATCGACAAGGACGCTGAGGAGGGCGGCGCTTTTCTTCGAACCGGCCTCGCGCATGGCGTAGTAGATTTTGATGATGTCCCCCCCGGTGGAACCGAGGAGAAAAAGATTAAAAAATGCGCCAACCATAAAGACCCTGAGCGTTCGCCACCAGCCCATCTGGATGCCCTGAACGCCCAGGAGAAGCCGCCAGCGTTCCGTTTGGAATAGGAAGGCCACGCCGACGCAAAGCAATCCAGGCAGGAGCCAGAGATAGTCGGCGGCCTGGAGGGCGGAGAGCATTTGGGCGCGCTTTTCCGGATCCCGAAAAATCCACCAGAGGAGGAGGACGGTGATCGAAATTTGCAGAGTTGTCAGGACGAAGCGTTTCATGAACCAAAGAGTTTTTTCCAGCGTTGGGCGGACGCTATGATCTCATCGCGTCCGCTGCGAGGGTGGAGTTCAAATACGAAAATGCAGTCTTTGGAAAGCTTGGGGACGAGCTGATCGAAGGGAATTTCTCCGCTCCAAGGGACTTGATGGTCCTGAAATGGCCATTTGAGATCATGGACATGGCTGCCGATCGCCCGGGATCCGATCCGGTCGAGCCATTCGACATGATCAAAGAGGGCGAGGTTGTGTTTGATCTGGGCATGCCCAAAGTCGTGCCAATAGCCAACATGGGAGGCATCGAGCCGCTCGAGAAAATTGAGAAACTCCCGCTCGGAAGGGATCGCCTCGTAATATTCGCGATTTTCGATCCCGACCCGGATGCCTTTTTTGGCGGCATAGTCGGCCACTTCGGTGACGCATTCCAAGGCCCGTTGGAGGTAGCCTTCGCCGACGGCTTCGCGTTTTTTTACTGCGGTAATTTTGGCCTTGGCAAATTCCTTGCCGGGGAATTTTCCGGCCTGCACGAGCTGCCGGAGGGGCTCGGTGAGGTTGAGGGTTCGGATCCGGCCGGTGTGGAGGACGACGAACCGGGCTTCGAAACGCTCTGCCATGTCGATCGTCTGACGGGTCAGTCGCATGGCCCGCTCGCGGTCCTCGGGACGATGGGAAATGAATTCGTAGCAATCGGGATTGTCCACCTGGACCTCGGGAGGGAGGGGGCAAAAATTGTGCAGACTGGAGACGGTGAAGCCGAGTTGCTTCCGGGCATCGAGGATCTCCCGAACCACTGGAGCCTTGAGGCCGTGGCCGAGTTCGATGGCGTCAAATCCGAGCGAGAGGATCTCGCGGACGATTTCTTCACCGTTTTTTTTACCGTGAGCATTCCAACTGGTGGAACAGGAGAGCATCGAGGCACTGTCCAAAGTCCGGGGAAGAATGTCGAACGTCAAAATCATCAGGGCGAATTCCTTGGCAAACCGGGGCGGGCGGTGCCATTCTCAAATCGAGATGTTGATGAACGCCCTCGCCAGATCAGACTGGACCCTCGGGTTCGAAGGAGTCTTCGGACAACGGGAGAAATTTGTCGTCGCGTGAAGTGGTTTTGCCTTCATCGATTGGGAAAGAAGCCCTTGATCAAACCGGTCGGCAGGCCGCGGTTGTTGTTGTTCGATTTCGACGGAACGATCGCGGATACCTTTGATGCCGCCTTCGAGATTCTCAATACCTTGGCGAAGGAATTCGGGTTTCGTCCCCTGGCCCCGGAAGAGCTGTCCAAAGCCCGCGACATGCGCACGCGGGAGGTGATGAAATTTCTCCGGATCCCCATGTCTAAGATGACGGGGATTGCCCGCCGGGGGAGTGAGGAGATCCATGCCCGCATGCCCGGGATCGCGCCTTTGCCTGGGATGCCGGAGTTGCTCCGCGCTCTGCGGGACGATGGCTATGAACTAGGCATCGTGACCTCGAATAGCGAGGTGAACGTGAATCTCTTTTTGGAGAAACACGATTTGGCCGTGTTTTCATTTATCCGCAGTTCATCGAAATTGCTCGGCAAAGCCCGCGAACTTCGGGCCGTGGTCAAAAGTCACAAGATTCCGATGTCCGAGATTCTTTTTGTCGGAGACGAGACCCGGGACATCGAAGCCGCCCAAAAGGTGGGGATGCCGATGGCTGCGGTTTCCTGGGGCTACAATAGCCGCCGGTCCCTGGAGGAAATGCAGCCCGACTTCCTCTTCGACCGCGCGGAAGAACTGGTCGCCCATTTGACAAGTCAGCCTCGAGTCTGACTTATTCTCCCGCGATCGCCTGTCGCAGCACGTCCACCACACGATCCATTTCGGCGCGGGTGTTGTAAAAGTGGGGGCTGAAGCGGAGCCATTTTTTACCGCCGTGGGCCATTCGCAGGGAAGCGGTGATCTGGGCGGCGGTGAGGCTCTCGAAGAGAGATTCCGAAGGGATTTTCGGGTGGGAAACTGTGACAATCCCGCTCCGCATGGGGTGATCGCGGGGAGGGGAGAGAAATTCGAAACCGAGTTCCTCCAAGGCCGCCCTAAGGTGGTCGCTGGTGTCTAAAATGGTTTTTGAGACGGTCTCGATTCCGGTGGCTTGGAGCATTTCCAAGCTGGCTTTCATCCCATAAATTCCGGCAATGTTGAGGACCCCGGGCTCGTAGCGCTGGGCGGAGTCGACAAACTTAATGGTCGAGCCGGTGATAAATTCCGGCGAGCTCACGTTCCAGGCCCCTAGGAGGGTGGGACGGCAGCGTTCGAAATTCCTTCGGGCGACAAAGACAATCCCGATCGCCATGGGACCAAGCATCCACTTGTGGGCGTCGGCACTGAGGAAATCTACGTGCTCCACGTTGACCGGAAAGGCTCCCACGGTCTGAATGGCATCGAGGCAGAAGAGGATGTTTCGAGACTGGAGGAGTCGACCGATGGCTTCGACGTCAATCCGCCAGCCAGAGAGGTAATGGCAGGAAGCGAGGGCCACAAGTTTCGTTCGCGGCGTGAGGGCGGCTTCGACCAACTCGGGCGTAATTTGTCCGAGGACTTCAGGTTTGAGGTAACGGATTTTGACGCCCTGAGAAGCGAGGTTCATCCAGGGATAGACATTGGAGGGATAATCTTCCTCGTAGCAGATGAGTTCGTCCCCGTCTTCCCAAGTCAGGCCATTGGCAAAGAGGCTCAGCCCGAGGGCCGTGGGGCCGAGAAGAGCAATTTCGGATTTGTCCGCGCCGATGAGGGACGCGCAAACCTTTCGGGTTTGTTCAATGTCGTGGAGGACTTCGCCAAATTCCTGGTGGTTTTCGCAACTCGTCCGGACATGCGAGATGATGGCATCCGCGCCGCAGCGGGGCAGGACGGTCACTCCGGCATGGCCAAGGAAAACCTGTTTTTGAGTGACCGGAAATTGTTCGCGACGTTCAGATTCTGAGGCAAATGGAATCATGATTTTTTGCCGGCTTCGTCGATGAGTTGCCAAAACCCGCCCGCGCCTCCGAGTTGTTCGTCTTCCTCATCCATGGGCAGATTGGAGCGAAAGAGAAAGTCCCTAATCGTATTCTTGTGCAAAACCCGATGCACAAGGATGCCGTCGGGATTTTTTTCAAAATAGATCCGGTAGTCGCGGGCCCGGCAGCGGAGCAACTGCTGGCCGTGCCGACGCACTTCACCGAAGCGGGAGGTGTCGAGGTTCTCCAAGTCCTCGGGAAGAAACTGAAATTCAGTCAGAAGGTCGAGTTGAAGTTCCTTGGGCAGGGCGGCCATCTCTGCCGCGCTGATGGAATTAAAGATCACTTGAAACACGAGAGCATTTTGAAGTGGGAAGCCGGAAGTGGGAAGCCGGAAGTGGTGACTGCCCAGGAGTGCGCTCAGGTTCGGAAGTTTTTTGTCGCGCAACGCCAGAGCATTTCCGGGATCAAGGCGAGGACGATGAGGACGCTGGGCCAGACGAGGGCGAAGTAGCGGTAGTTTTCAATTCCGATCAAATAGACCGCAAAAAGGTATCCGGCGAAGGCGATGGTCCAAATTCCAAGCGGCCGGAGGAAGGGAGGGATGAGCGAAAGTACGGCGCCGAGCAGGAAGGCCCAGCCCAAGGGGGTCGGCCAGTCGGTCTCGCGATTAATGAGATCGCCGGGCGCCTGGTAGGCATCGGCGTAGTCCCGGTAGAATTTGGTCAGAAAAGCCTCGGGGCGCGGCGTGACCCAGGTGCGGAATTCTTCATAGGACGGATAGGGCGCGCCCGAGGGAATCCCGAAGGAAATCCGTAACATGCTTTCTTCCGGGGCGCCGTCGTATTGTTCCGCGAAGGTGTCCGCATAATAGTTGGGTCGGAATCGGGATGTTTTGAAATCGGCCTGGTTGCAAGAACCAGCCAAGCGCTGGAGGGCGATGCGGGCAAAGAGGTCCGGCCGGGCGAGGATCCCTTCCATGGCGAGATCCTTATAGAGCTGGTCCCGTTTTTCCTTCGACAGGTCGGTCCACAATTTGTACTGGGGAAAATCTTTGGGACTGCGAAGGAAATCATGAACTTCGTCATCTTCCTTGTTGTACGTGCCGATCCGGTCACGTTTTTCTTGCACCCAATCTCGAATCTCCGCCTTGTATTCGGCGTGAAGCGGAGTGTCGAGTCGGGTGAGGGGAAAGGTCGTGGTGTAGAGAAGCCAGGAACTCTGGTTGTCATCTCCGACCGTGAGGCTGGCCAGAAAGAGCACGGCGAGAGCGGTCCATTGCTTCCATTTCAGAACCTGCCAGGCAAAGACGATCACGAGTCCAAGCGCCACCCCGGGCCAGAGGAGTTTTCCGGCGGGTTTGGTCAAAAGCAAAATGGCAAAAGGGACCAAAAACCACCACCAGAACCGGCGGGCCCGGGTCGGGTCGCGCTGACAGCTCCAAGCCACCCAGCCTCCGAGGGTCCAGTTCATGGCCTGAAAAAAGATCGGATCGGCAATGAGTTCGTGCTCAAACCACATGAAGACGGGCATTCCTGCGAGGAGCACCGTCACCGGAATAATCATCCAGCGCCAAGAGACGAAAGTGCGCCGAATGATATAGGCGATGGGCAAAAGACTGGCCAGGCCGAGCAGCGGTTGAACCCAGGCCAGCCAACGCAGGGTGCCACCGGGAAGGAGCGAAAACGGAAAGACAAAGAGCGGGTAGAGATACCGTCGTTTTTCATTTATGCTCCAGTAAAAATCCGTGATGACACCATTGGAGAACCCCATGAATGAACGGGAATCCGCCCCAAAAAAGGCATAGGGCGACGTATAAATCAGGATGAGCCGAAGGATGGCTCCGAAGATGAGGGCGGGTACCGTCCAGATGAGGACATCACGCAAGAGCGGATGCTTTTTAAGCCACGTCTCCATTTAAATGGATTTCTTGGTCGCGGTCAGAAACGGCTGGATCGAAGCAACGAGATCTTGGAATCCCGCAAAATCAATTTGTTGCTGGCCGTCGCTCATGGCCTCGGCGGGATTGGGGTGCACTTCGATAATGAGACCGTCTGCACCCATGGCCACGGCTCCGGCGCACAAGGCCATGACCAGATCGGCCCGGCCGCAGCCCTGACTGGGATCGACGATGACCGGGAGGTGGGATTCTCTTTTGGCGATGGCTACGGCGGCAAGGTCGAGGGTATTGCGGGTATAGGTTTCAAAGGTGCGAATTCCGCGCTCGCACAACATCACGTTGGGATTGCCATGCGCGAGGATGTACTCGGCGGCCAGCAGCCACTCTTCGATGCGTTCGCTCATACCTCGTTTGAGAAGAATCGGTTTCCCGCTTTTGGCCGCTTCGATCAGGAGTTGGTAATTTTGAGAATTCCGGGCTCCGATTTGGAGGATGTCCGCCACCTCGGCGACATGCTCGACGTCCCGTTCGCTGAGGACTTCCGTGATGATTTTCAAGCCGGTTTCCTCGCGGGCGGCAGCGAGGAGCGCGAGGCCCTCGCGGCCCAGGCCTTGGAACTCATAGGGGGAGGTGCGCGGTTTGTAGGCTCCCCCTCGCAGAACGGTCGCTCCGGCGGCTTTGACCGCCCGAGCGGTTTGGAAGAGTTGTTCCTCGCTTTCAACCGAACAGGGACCCGCCATGAGACAGAATTTGGAGCCGCCGACCTCGACGCCGGCCACATCGATCAGGCTGTTGCCAGGATGGGACTCCCGGCTGGCCAGCTTGAAACGTTTTTGCACCCGGAGGACGCTTTCGACTTGAGGGAGGGCATTGAGAGACTCCAGATTTGAATGGGTGCGTTCATCGCCAATGGCGGCCACCACGGTTTGGGTGGCTCCGTGAATGGGAGCGGGTTGATAACCCAATTTCTCCACTTCGGAGATGACTTCGGCGATTTGTTCCTTTGACGAGTGAGCGCGAATAACTATGATCATAGATTAACTTTCACTATACGTAGGGGCCCCTCCGGGCGCAATGTCCGCCTCAAATTTTCCCGGCGATGGATTGATTTATGAAAAAAAAGGACTCGCGCATCAAGGATCTGGTTGCTGAAGTGGCGGAGGGTCGCCCGGCCGAGTTGATCGAGGACATGATCGAAACTGCCCTGCGCTTTGGCAAAGACAAGGCCGGGGTCGGCGCTTTGAAACTCTATAGCCGCGCGCTCCGCGAATTGCGCTATGCGGCCAGCGTCTTTCAACCTTATGAAGGGATCCGCAAAGTGGCGGTGTTTGGCAGCGCCCGCACCAACCCGAAGGCCGAGGAATACCACTTGGCCCGCGAGTTTTCCCGTCGAATGGTGGAATTTGACTGGATGGTCATCACTGGAGGCGGAGAGGGCATCATGGGAGCCGCCCAGGAGGGGGCGGGAACCGAAAAAAGCTTCGGCCTCAACATTCAACTTCCCTTCGAGCAACGGGCCAATGAGTGGATCGAAGGCGACAAGAAGCTGATCAACTTTCGCTATTTTTTCACCCGGAAGCTCAACTTCGTGAAAGAGACCCACGCCGTTGCCCTTCTGCCTGGCGGGTTTGGCACCCACGACGAGGGCTTTGAAGCTCTCACCCTGATTCAAACCGGAAAGAGCCCGGTCGTACCAATCATCTTTCTCGACCGCCCCAATGGCCATTATTGGGAAACGTGGCGGCGGTTTGTGGCCAATGATCTCCTCGCTCAGAAGCTCATTTCCCCCAGCGACTTGAATCTTTTTCTGATCACCAATGACATCGAGGAAGCCATCGCCGAGGTCTTGCAGTTTTACCGCAATTTTCATTCCTATCGCTGGGTGCAGAAGCGGATGGTCATCCGGGTGAGTCGTCGACTCACCGACGCGGCCATCGCGAAACTTAATGAGGAATTCAAAGCGCTTTTGGTTTCTGATCAGATCACCCAAACCACCGCCTTGCCCGAAGAGGCGGGTGATGCCCACCTGGCGCATTTTTATCGGATTGTGCTGATCCCGAATCGGCATGATTTCGGCACGGTGCGTCTGCTGATCGATGCCATCAACCGGGCAGCGACCGAGACGAAGAGGGCGGCCATGGCCAACGTTGCCACCACCCAGCAGGTTTAGGGAAATTGCCGTTCAGGTTGCCCTTGCTGAAAAATCCGCAACGTAGTAGAACCCCCCTCATGTTGTACGCACTTGCTCCGCTGTTAGGAGGAATCGTTGGAACCGTCGTTATGACGGCTTTTTTGCTCCTTCCTCGAATTTTGGGTTGGGGGAACATTGACGTCATTTTGGCCGTGGGATCTTTGATTACGAAGAATTCTGACCGGGCAGTTTCCTACGGGTATTACCTCCACTTTCTCTCCGGAATATGTTTTGCCTACATTTACTGGGGACTCCTGACCCTCCTGACCCTTCCGATTGTTTGGTGGACGTTTGGGTTGGCCGGTTTCATCCATGGCATTATCGTGATGTTGTTGGTCAGTATTGCCGTAATGGAACATCACCCCGTGGCCCGCTATCACGACCGGGGACCCATGACTGGCGTGGCCCAGCTTTTTGCCCACATTATCTACGGAGTTGTGGTTGGCGCTATTGTCCATACTCTGCAATGAGCTTGGATTTATCGCATTCTCCCCCTAGGATGTTCTGGTGATTTTCGATCAAATCAAAGGCGCGGTGGAATTCGCGTCGCATCTTCCCCGCTATCGCGAGATTCTTCGAATCCTCTGGAAATATGGTTTCGGGGATGTCCTCAAACTCATGACCCTCCAGCATGTTCTTGGGCTTGAAGATGCCACCGTACGAGTGCATTCCGAGGGGGTGCTCTCCAAGCCTCTGCCCGAACGGATGCGGCTCGCACTGGAAGAGCTAGGGCCGACGTTCATCAAATTTGGCCAAATCGTCAGTTCGCGGCGCGATTTGGTGACCGATGAATATTATGTCGAGCTCTGCAAACTACAAAATGCGGTTCCACCGATCCCGGCCTCCGAGGCCAAACGCCTGATCGCCAAGGAACTTGAAAAGCCCCTGACCGAGCTCTTTCAGAGCTTTGAAGACACGCCGGTTGGGTCGGCCTCGATCGCCCAGGTGCATGCGGCGTTTCTTCAGGATGGCACCAAGGTCGCGGTCAAAGTGCAACGACCCGACATCACCAAAGTGATCGAAATGGATTTGGCCATCCTCCACGACCTGGGAAGATTTGCCGACAAGCATGTGCCGGATATGTCGGCGCTGAACCCCGTTGGGTTGGTGGACGAGTTTTCTGCGACTCTGATCAAGGAGCTCGATTTCGAGAATGAGGCCAAAAATGCCGAACGTTTCCGTCGGCAATTCGCCGATGACCCCACGATCAAGATACCCGAGGTGTATCGGGATTTCACCACCTCGCGGGTGTTGACGATGGACTTTCTGAGGGGAACCTCTGTGGCCGATTTGGAAGGTTTGGAGCGGGCGGGGATTGATCCAATTAAGTTGTCTGAGAATATCACCCGCCTGATCTACTCGCAGATTTTTGAACACGGATTTTTTCATGCCGATCCTCATCCCGGCAATATGTTCATTCTCGAGGATGAGGTGACCGGTTTGTTGGATTTCGGCATGATGGGTTCGTTCACCCCGGCGTTTCGATCCAGCGTGGCCCACCTCATCGCAGGCCTGGCCGAGAAGAATCATCACCAGGTGATGCGTTCTATTCTCGAAATGAGCGAAGAGGGCTATTCCGCCAATACCACCAAGATGCTCATCGATGTGGCGGAATTCAGCGGGGCTCATCTCAACCAGCCCTTGCGGGATATCAATCTGGGGGCGGTCCTCGACAAACTTCTGGAGATGCTCCGGCACAACCAACTCCGGATGAAAGGCAGTTTCTACCTTGGGATCAAGGCCCTGACGCAGGTGGAGGCGGTGGGACGCTTTCTCAATCCGGATCTGAACTTTGTCGTTCTTGGCGAGCCGTACGCGATGAAGTTGATTGAGGGAAAATACCATCCCGCCCGTCTCTTTATGCTGGGCCGAAAACTCCTCGGTGACGGGCTCGATTTTCTGGAGGAATTTCCTCACGATTTCCGTAACCTCTATCAACGGGTCAAACACGGAAAGATGAGTATTCCGTTGGAGCACAAGATCGATCCCGAAGGCTTCGAGCCGCTGCGGAAGACCCTGGATTCGATCGCCAACCGGCTTACCAATGCGATCCTGGCAGCCTCGGTCTTGATTTGTTCCAGCATCCTCGTTCTGGCCGGACTTCCGCCCAAGATCGGCAGCGTGCCGATCATCGGCTTGGTCGGGCTGATTTTCGGAGGCTACATGTGTTTGCGTCTCGTGGTCTCGATTTGGAAACACGGGGGACTATGAACGAACCGTGCTGGAAGTTTCGACCAGCTTGAGGTAGAATCTAATTTTTTCACATGGACCCGCACGGACGCATCATCGACTACCTCCGCATTTCGATCACTGATCGGTGCAATGAGCGCTGTCTCTATTGCATGCCGGAAGGGTACACTGGCTGGGCACAAAAAGCCGACCACCTCACCGCCGCCGAAGTGATTCAAGTGGCGAAAGCTGCCACGAAACTGGGCTTCCAGAAGTTTCGCCTCACCGGTGGGGAGCCGACCATCCGGGGCGATCTGCCCGAAATTGCGCGGGGCATTTCGGTCTTGCCGGGTGTGGAGGCGCTGGCCCTTTCGACCAACGGGACCCGGCTAAGCAAATTCGCAGGCCCCCTGCGGGAAGCCGGCATTGATTCGCTCAATATTAGCCTCGATGCGCTCGACCCCGATGTTTATCGCAAAGTTACCGGCTCCGAAATTGCCCCTGTCCTGGCAGGAATCGACGCCGCCCGGGCCGTCGGGTTCGACCGGATCAAACTGAATTGCGTCCTCATGCGCGGAGTCAATGAAGCGGAGATCTTGCCCTTGATTCATTTTGCGACGGATCGGGATTTAGTCATTCGATTTATCGAGCTAATGCCACTCTCCAACACGGAGGTCTTAAACGCTGATAACTTTCTTTCCGTAGAAGAAGTGCTCGAGCGCTTAGCGGAAACGGAGACAATTCGTCCAGAAGAATCCGCCTGCCTGGGGTGGGGGCCGGCCCGCTATTATCATTTAGAAAAATGCGGTGCCACCGTGGGATTCATCGGGGCGATGACCGATGCAAATTTTTGTGCTTCCTGCAACAAGATCCGACTGACTGCCGATGGGAAGATTCGACCATGCCTGGGCCGCCACAATGAAATTGATCTTCTTGCCGCCTTGCGACGGGGCGAAGATCCCGGAAAGATTCTTCGCGAAGCCATCGACAAGAAACCGCTCGATCATGAATTTTCTCAGTGTTATGAGCCGGATCGGCCGATGACCGCGATTGGAGGTTAGATGGCGACATCGGTGAAGGTCTTGTTTTTTGCCTCTGCCCGGGAGGCCGCCGGGTGCCAAGACCTGACCCTGCCTAGCGACGGGGAGAGCTGGAGCGAAGCGGACCTTTGGGCCCGGTTGGAGCAGAAAGTTCCCGCCTTGGCCGCGCAACGTTCGTCGGTGCGTCTGGCGAGAAATCAAGAATACCTTTCCGCCAATGGTCGCATTTTTCCTGGCGACGAGGTGGCCGTAATTCCGCCTGTTTCCGGAGGTTGAACGATGGAGATTACTCTCGCCTTAACCTCCGCGCCGATTGTCCCTCCTGATACTGCCCCCGGCCCGGGAACTGGGGCTCTCCTCGAATTCCAAGGTTTGGTCCGGGACCGGGAAAACGAGGAACCGATCTCGGCCTTGTGTTACGAAATCTATCAACCCATGGCAGACAAGGCACTGCGGAAAATCTTAGAGAGGCTGGGGGACATCCACCCATGCCAGGCTGTCACGGTGATTCATCGATATGGCGTCATTCCCGTGGGAGAGGCAGCTATTTTTGTCCGGGTGGAATCCGCCCATCGGGCCCCCGGGCTTCAACTTTTGGAAGAATTTATGAATGAACTGAAATTGGCGGTCCCCATTTGGAAAGTTCGGGCCGTGCCATGTTAAGCGTCGACGAGGTTTGGGCGTTGATTGATCGGGAGATCAAAGCACGGCCGGAAGAACCCTGCCCTCTGGCTGAGTCCTTCGGCCGGAGATTGGCGGAAGATGTCCGGGCCGATGAAGATCAACCGGCCTTCACCCGATCGGCCATCGATGGATTCGTGGTCCCTGAAGGATCCCGATCGGGTCGGTTCCGAATCGTGGGTGAGGTGCGGCCGGGCGAACCGGCATCCACGAGAATATTGGCTCAGGATGAGACTATGAAAATATTCACCGGGTCGGCTCTGCCAGATTCCGGGGTGGCTTTAGTAATGGTCGAAGATGCCCAGATCGAAGAGGGCCAGGTGACGTTTTCTGCCGAAGCGCGGACGGAACTCCTGCGTCATCGGGGGGCCCAAGCCCGGGCGGGAGAGATCCTCTTGTCAGCCGGTCATCGCGTCGAAGCGGGAACCATCGCCCTGATGGCCTCCGTGGGGCGGGCGGAACCCCGGGTTTCTCCGCAGATCACCGCGACCCATTTTGCCAGTGGATCGGAATTGGTTCCGGTTTCGGAAAATCCGCCCCCAGGTTGTATCCGTGACAGCAACTCGCCGCTGGTCGCTGCGCTCCTCGCCGAAGCGGGAGCAAAAAGAATTCATCACGTCTGCGGAACGGAAAGCGTCGAGGTGGCGGTGAAAAATCTGGAGCTGCTGGATGCGGATATTCTTTTAATCAGCGGAGGGGCCAGCGTGGGTGCCCATGATGGCACGGCCGAAATCCTCCGCCGACTTGGATTTAAGATTCACTGTGCCAAGGTGAAGAGCCGCCCGGGCAAGCCTCTCATTTTTGCCACCAAGGGGGCGCAAGCCGCCTTTGGTCTGCCGGGAAATCCACTCTCCCATTTTGTTTGTTTTCAGCTTTTTGTCCGGAGAGTTATTGATCGCATGGCCGGATTTTCGCCCCGGAGTTTGGTCCAGGTTCAGCTTTCGGGAACTCGGCCGCCCGCCGACGCGCGGGAAACCTGGTGGCCGGCGAGGGTGGGGGCGGTGTCCGGTTGTTTGGTCGCCTCGGCTTTGTCCTGGCGTGATTCTTCCGATTTGACCGGACTCCCGGCCGCCAATGCCTTGTTGCGAATTCCCTCCGGGGAAACAAACGAGCTGGTCGATGCGTTGCTTTTTGGCACTCTGGAGACATGATGCAGTTTTCTCATTTGGATGCCGAGGGATCCGCCCGTATGGTGAACGTAGGAGCCAAACCGGATCAGGACCGGATGGCCGTGGCGACCGGAGCCCTCGTTTGTCAACCCGCCACGATTCTGGCCCTCAAACAAAATGCTCTGCCCAAGGGCGACGCTCTCACGGTGGCCCGGGTCGCAGGGATTCAGGCGGCGAAGGCCACCGCCAATTTGATCCCGCTATGTCACACCTTGCCGCTCCACCACGTGGGGATTCAATTTGAGGTCGGCGAATCCTCCATTGCCATTCGCTGTGAAGTGTCCACCCGATCCGTCACCGGCGTGGAAATGGAAGCCCTCACCGGAGTGAGTGTGGCCGCATTGACCCTCTACGATATGATGAAGTCCGCCGATCAAACGATGCGGATTGAAGGCATCTCGGTCGTGAAAAAAGTCAAAAAATGAAAGTGGCAAGAGTTACCGTCAGCGACCGGGCCTCGGCAGGCATCTATGCCGACCGGGGTGGGCCAGAGGTGGAGCGGGTCTTTCGTCTCCATTGGCCGGAGACTTGCGAAATCCTCTCCTCGATGGTTTCCGACGAACGGGATTTGATTGCCCGGGACTTGGCTCGCCTCGCCGACGAAGAAGGCTGCGCCTTGATTCTGACCACCGGCGGAACGGGTCCAGCTCCTCGGGATGTGACGCCGGAAGCCACCCGGGATGTGCTCGAAAAAGAATTGCCCGGATTTGGCGAACTTCAGCGAATGCTGTCTTTTCCCACCGTGCCAACGGCGATTTTATCCCGGGCGACCGCCGGAGTCCGGGGCCGGACCTTAATTGTCAATCTTCCCGGTAATCCCAAAGCGATTGCCGAATGTCTGCCGCCGTTGATTCCGGCAATTCGGGAAGCCCTCCGCCATCTGGCGGAATGATGGCGGAGGACGACGAAAACGGACTAAGAAATTTTGTTGATCGCCTTGCGCAGGATCGATGTACTTCCGCTCAAAAGATCACCCAGCGAAGAGGAGGCTTTGCTCAAAAGGCTATGCGCTTCTTGCTTGGCCTTGAGGCGACTTTTCTCCGTGGTTTTGGCACCTGTGCGGATTCCATCGCGAAGAAGCTTGGCCGCTTGATCAATCAGCTTCAAGGCGTTGGCCTCCAATTTGTCCTCGCGGGGACCGACGGGACTGGATTTTTTCTTCGCTGCTTTTGCTGCCGGACGACCAGATTTCACCGTTGTCTTCTTGGCTGAAGGTTTCGCAACTGGCTTTTTCACCGAAAACTTCTTGGCGGAATTTTTTTTCTTCGTGGGCATGAAAGTGATCTAAGGCACGAAGGGCGACTTGCCAAGGATCGAATTCATCGTCACGATTCGCGCTTCCATGGATGCCCTGATCGAACTTTTGCAAAAAGATGCCCTGATGCCGCGCGAAGATATTGCCCGGTTGCTGGACCTGAGTCTGGACGAAGTGAATACCGAGATTGCGCGCTTGGAAAAAGACGGCGTCATCTTGGGATACCAAGCGATTGTCAATCGCGAGAAGTGGGGGACCGATCTGGTCACTGCGGTTATTGAGGTGAAGGTCACTCCCGAACGCGGCGGGGGCTTCGATCAAATTGCTTCCCGGTTGGCCAAGTTCGACGAAGTGAAAACCTGCTACCTGATGAGCGGGGGCTATGATCTTTTAGTTATTGTGGAAGCGGAAAACCTCCGGGCCATCGCCGGATTTGTGGCCGAAAAACTCAGCACCCTTGGTGTGGTCCAGGCATCGGCCTCACATTTTCGTCTGAAGACTTACAAGGAAAATGGTGCCTTTCACCAGTTTGATCAGGCACCGGAACGGCTCCAGGTTTCCCCATGAGCATCGCCATTGCTGACCGTGTCCGCGATATTCCACGCTCAGGAATCCGGGATTTTTTCGAAGTGGTTCAGAGCATGGGAGACGTCATTTCTCTCGGCATCGGGGAACCCGATTTTGTCACGCCTTGGCACATCCGCGAAGCCGCCATCTATGCATTGGAAAAGGGCCGCACTGGCTACACGTCCAATCTCGGGTTGCCTCGTCTGCGCCAGACAATTTCCGATTATGTGAGCAAAAATTTCTCCGTCCGCTATGAACCGGCTGACGAGATTCTGGTTTCGGTGGGAGTTTCCGAAGCCATCGACCTCGCCTTGCGGGCGATTCTCAATCCCGGGGACGAAGTCATTTATCACGAGCCCTGTTATGTCTCTTATGGTCCCAGTATCGCATTAGCCGGTGGGGTCGCCCGACCGATCACGACCCGGGCCGAGGACAAATTCATTCTCCGCGCCGCCGATGTGGAGCCCATGATCACCTCTCGCACCAAAGCTCTCATGCTGAATTTTCCCACCAATCCTACGGGGGCGACGATGCCCCCGGAGGAGTTGGAGAAAATTGCCGCCCTCTGTGTGAAGCATGACCTTCTCGTCATGAGTGATGAAATCTACAGCGAACTTACGTACGATGGGGTGACTCATCCCTCGCTGGCGGCTCTGCCGGGAATGAAAGAGCGGACCGTTCTGCTCCATGGGGTTTCCAAAGCTTTTGCCATGACTGGATGGCGGATCGGCTTTGCCTGTGCCCCCGCAGAATTAATTGATGCCATGATGAAGATCCATCAATATGCTATTTTGTGCGCGCCGGTCCTCAGTCAGGAAGCCGCCATCGAAGCGCTTATGCATGGAGTTCCCGCCATGGAAAAAATGCGCAGCGCCTATGAGTTGCGGAGGAACTATATCGTAACGGAATTTCACGCCCTAGGATTTGAGGGATTTAAACCTCAGGGGGCCTTTTACGTTTTCCCCAAAATCACCAAGACGGGATTGACCAGTCGGGAGTTTTCCTTACGGCTTCTCCAAGAAAAAAGGGTGGCTGTCGTGCCTGGCACCGCCTTTGGGCCCAGCGGCGAGGGGCACGTGCGTTGCAGTTATGCGACGGGACTGGATCAGATCAAAATTGCTCTCACCCGGATCGGCGAATTCTGCGAAGAACTCTCGATCAACCGTTCGGTGGCGGCTTAGTCAATAATTCCTTAGCTCTGCCGGGAACCGTTTCCGCTCAAACGAGGAATTCAGGGCATCTTTTCTTTGACCGCATCCACGGCATTTTCTACGCCGTCCTTAACCGCTTCGGCGGCTTCTTTGATCCCTTCACCAGCGTCTTGGCCGGCTTCCTTGAGAGTATCACCCACGTCTTCGGCACCATCTTTGAGGGCCCCAGTTGTCGCTTTTGCTTGAGCTTCGGTATAGCGCATCATCTCCTTATTGCGAAATTCCTTCAGGGTGGTCAGCTTGATTTGCTCTTCGGTTTGCTCGGCACCGGAAGCGCTGGCGACACGCTTACTGAACTCGGTGATTTCTCCATCGAGTTCGGCAAAGGCCTTGTCCACGTTAGCCGCGCTTGCGTCGTCCGATTTCGCGGCATAGGCATCGATGGCCGAACTGAGACGAGCGGTTTCAAAAGTGCTCGTGGCCGCTTGAGGAGCCGGGGTCACTTTCGCTTTTTTTTCACAGGCGGAGAGCAAAACGACAAAAGTCACACTGAGGACAGGAACGAGGGAGCTGATCAATTTCATAGGAGGGACGGTACCGAAGAGTCGCCGGAAACCCAAGGGAAAACTTCTTTCCGCCGACGGCTCAGTTCGTCAGTTGGGCCAAGACGTCGCTCAGAATTTTCTCATTGGCGGCGCTCATTTCACAGAGGGGCAGTCGGACTTCTGCCGTCATGACTCCACGTTGGGCTAAAGCAAATTTGACCGGGACAGGATTGGGCTCGATAAACAAAGCTTTAAAAAGCGGGTAGAGGCGCCGATGGGCGGCGGCGGCCTCGTCAATACGACCATCCCGCCAGGAGTGCACCAAATCGGCAACTTCCTTGGGCAGATAATTGGAGGCCACACTAATGACCCCGACGGCCCCGGCGGACAGGAAGGGAAGCGTGAGCGAATCATCACCCGAGACAATTTCGAAGGACTCCGGTACCGCTTGTCGGAGGGCACTGACGCGCTCGACGGATCCACCAGCCTCTTTGATGCATGTGATATTGGAACAGTCCTGAGCCAGACGAGCCACGGTCTCGACTGCAATCTCCACTCCACAACGTCCGGGAATACTATAGAGAATGATGGGGATCTTCACGGCTTCCGCGATGGCCTTAAAGTGACGATAGAGTCCTTCCTGGGAGGGTTTATTGTAATAAGGAGCCACCAAAAGCAGCGCCGTGGCACCGAGTTTTTCTGCCTCGACACTGAGATCAATGGCTTCGGCGGTGCTATTGGAGCCGGTTCCGGCAATGACCTGGCAACGTCCGGCGGCCGTTTCGACCGCCACGCGAATGATCTCGGTGTGTTCTTCGTGGGTGACGGTAGGGGACTCGCCGGTCGTGCCGACCGGAACGATCCCCTCCACGCCTCCGGCAATTTGAGCTTCAATCAAATTCCGAAAGGCATCGGCATCAAAGGTTCCGTTACGAAACGGGGTGACGAGAGCAGTATGGGTTCCAGCGAATGACATATATTCAGGAGGCTGACAGAGAAATTTCCCCGTCGAAAACAAAATCCGCCGGGCCGGTGAGGGTGACATTTTTAAATCCGTCGCGGTCCTTATCGAATCCGACGGTGAGGGTGTCTCCGCCGCGAACCCGTACTAATATGGGTGCGGGGTCGCCGGTTTGCTCGTGGTGAAGAAGAGCGGCGGCGCAAACTCCGGTCCCGCAGGCCAAGGTTTCATCTTCGACGCCGCGTTCGTAAGTGCGAAGAGCGATCAGCGAGGGGCCGAGGACGCAGCCAAAATTGGCATTAGTTCCTTGGGGGGCGAAGGCCTCATGGTGCCGAAGCGTCGAACCCTCAGCCCGGAGGTCCAAGGCCTCCAGGTCACCAACGAAACAAACCGCGTGAGGGACTCCGGTATTGAGGAAGCCGACTTCGCGAGATTGACCATTCAAAACGAGGGTCTCGACCGGTCGGCCGGAGTGGGGGACACTCATTTCGAGGCGAATGGAATCGTCCAAGCATTCGGCGGAAATCTCACCGGCCTCGGTCTCGAAGGAAATTTTCAGCCCGAGATGTCCGCTGATCTTCCGGGCAAACCGGGCAAAACAGCGCGCGCCATTCCCGCACATCTCAGCCTCGCCGCCGTCGGCATTGTAATACCGCATCCGAAAATCGGCCTTGGCCCGGGCGGGCTCCACGATCAAAATTCCATCTGCGCCGACCCCGCGGTGACGGTCACAGAGAAGCGCAATTTCGGGCCCAGTCAGCGAGAGCGCTCCGTCGCGATTGTCGAGCATGACAAAGTCGTTGCCCGCGCCATTCATTTTGGTGAAAGGAAGTTGCATCAATAGCGGAGGATCTTACCCGTTTTTGGCCGCTAGCACAAGGGGCCGAACAAATTCCTTCACCCGGTCTCCCAAATGCGGGGCGGCTCCATGTTCGGCGATTTGCCGGACGATGGCACTGCCCACCACCACGGCATCGGCGTCTTGAGCGACCAGGGCGGTCTGCTCGGGCGTGGAAATTCCAAAACCCACCGCGATGGGAAGAGGAGAATGTTTCCGCAGTTCCGCAACCTGGGACCCGATGCTCCCAGAAAGTTCGGCTTGTTCGCCGGTGACGCCTTCGCGGGAAACATAATAGAGGAACCCACGACCGCCAGCAGCGACCTTGGCCATCCGGTCCGGGGTGGTCGTTGGGGAGATGAGCCGGATCGGATCCAAATTCAAATCATCGAAAAATTCGGTCTGGCCCTGAACTTCTTCCGGCGGCAGATCGAGAATCAAGAGTCCATCGACGCCAACTTTGGCTGCGGTTTCACGAAATTTCGCGAAGCCCATCGTATAGATCGGGTTCAAATAACTGAAAAGTACAACCGGCAGTTCCGAATCTTCACGAAATCGCCGGACCAGTTCGAGCACCCCGGGCAAGGTCATCCCTGCGGCCAAGGCCCGTCCGGAAGCTGCCTGAATAGTCGGACCATCCGCCAACGGATCAGAAAAAGGAACCCCTAGTTCAATGATATCCGTGCCCGCAGCCTCCAAGGCCTGCATGACCTCCAGGGTGGCATCGGCCGAGGGGTCGCCAGCGGTGATATAGGCCACAAAGCCTGTTTGTCCCCGAGAGGAGAGATCTTCAAATCGACGGCTAATTCGGCTGGTACTCACAATGGTGACGGAGAATCGGCTCCAGAGCCCAACTCGGCAAGCGGATTTCCTCTTTCTGGGATCCCGAAAGGCCGGATTTGAAGGTATTCCATTCCCGACCGATTTTTGAATGATCGGGTCAATTTAGGTCCGGCAATTTCGTAATACCCATAATATGAGTGCTTTATGGAATATTTATTCCCGTCAGAAAATTAGTTAGGGTCCGTTCGATTTTCCTCCTGACTGTGAATAAGCCTCATTCTTGTTCCTTCAGATGTTGGCCCCAATGGGTTTTTCCAAACTTATTCACACCTCCTCAAACCTCATCACTCCATAGGGATATGTATAACTTCTCATAATATATGTCACATATAGTGGAGGTATGCAGAGAGGTTGGTCCCTAGTTAGAAGTTCGTTCCCTCGGGTCTTTTGGCACATCCGGCGATTTCGACGAGGGCGTGGATTGACCAAGAATCTGAACGGTGAAAGCCGGAACGGTCCCCTCGCCATCCCTGGCCGGAATGGTTTGGGGAGGTTTGGACCTTGGGATCTGGCTTTGCAAATGCCCCTGCGGTGATCCCGAGGGCGTAGATTCTGTTCGGATCGAAAACCACCAATAGACGGCCAACCCGATTGCGAGGAGCCAAAGAATACCCCGGATCCTCCGCGAGCCGCTTCGCCTCGCCTTTCGAATCGGTTTCTCCTCAGTAGGCGCGCGGTCCCGTGGCGGCCGCTGCGGACTTTTCCCGGCGCCATATTCGTCCAAGCGCCGGGCAATTTCGAAAGAATTGTCGTCTGGAGGCACCATGAAGCGGTCCTTCAGGGCATCCGCAGAAGCTGAGGCAAGAGTTCGTCCAAGCCAGCGGCGAGTTGAGTTTGGGCGTTTTTGGCGTTTTTCAGCAACTGATTGAATCCGCGCACGGAGGAAGGATTCGCCATCAGATGGCGAAAGAGCTGCAAGGGTTCCGGGCGCCCGGTTTCCGGATTCAAAAGGACGCGCGCTGGCACGGGCATGTCGTCCTCAAGCCCATCGCTGATGCACCGGACGGACAACATGGGAATGCCGCGAGCCGTACAGATTTTGGCAAAATGCGCTGTTTCGAGGTCTCCGGCCAAGGCGCCCGTGGCCACTCCCAAGCGAACTTTGTCCACGCCACGTTCGATAATGGCATTTTCCGTCACCACGTCGCCAATCCTCCAGCGATCACTGAGGCTCAAATGGGACAAGACCCTGGCGTCCGAATAATTCCGCCCGATGACAAGGTCCCCGATGCGAACTTCAGGCTGCAGTCCCGCGGCGAATCCAGCCGAAATGATCAAGCTGGGTTTGTTTTTGCTCAATCTCTGATCGAGAAGGTCTGCCGCCCGCACCCCCATGGCCCCAAGGAGCCAAATCGCCACCCGCAGACGCGCATCGTGCTTGGCCCGAAAAAAGGCACTCTCAAATTCAAGCGCAAAGGCAATTGCAATCATCAGCTCTCAGCTTGTCTTACCACAATCTCGATCCAAATGCGAGATTGTTCCTTCGGCAGCCGGCCGACCTCCCCGCCAGCGCCCAGCTTTCGGAGAAAGTCCCCTGCTTTTTCCTGCGGAATCGAAACCAACACCTTCGCCGTGCCGCCGCTGTCGGTGGACGGCAGAGCGGTGGCTTCATAGTCTCGAGCCAAGGCTTCGATACGGGCTTGTTCCTTCCCGGAATCCTTGGCCGTAAGAAAAATTTCCATCCGGTCGGAATCCAAGAGCGAGTTGGAAAGCTGCTCGGTGGCCAAATCCTCAAGAATCTGGCGGAGGGGCTCGGTCTCCAATTCTTCCGTCGTGGGCTCCGGAAGGAGTTTGCCCGCGGCCAATTGCAGGGCGTGGACGCTCAGAGCCACCGGCAGGGCCAGCGCCAAAAGCACCACGGCCACCATAATGAGAACCTGGGGGCTAAGACGGAATTTTTTCTCTTCGTTCGTTTGCATTGTTGACCGGTTGCGTTCCCTCAAGGATATTCGTTCTTTTCCCACGATGTCCATCCAACGCACGCGAAATTTTTGCATCATCGCTCATATTGATCACGGCAAGACCACTCTTTCCGACCGATTACTAGAGTTCACCGGCACGATTCAGAAACGGGAGTCTCAGGAGCAACTCCTCGACGCCATGGACCTGGAACGGGAGCGCGGCATCACGATCAAAGCCCATCCCATCGCGATGAAATACAAGGCCCGCGACGGCTTGATCTACAACCTCAACCTCTCCGACACGCCCGGTCATGTGGACTTTTCCTATGAGGTCTCCCGCGCCCTCGCCGCCTGCGAAGGAGCCCTCCTCATCGTCGATGCCGCCCAAGGCGTGGAGGCCCAGACGGTCGCCAATGTCCATTTGGCGGAAAAACAGGGACTCAAACTGATTCCCATTATCAATAAAATTGATCTCCCCAATGCCGATCTGCCCACGGTGGAAAAGCAACTCGAGGACATCCTGGCCATCCCCGCCGAGGAGGCGATCCATGCCAGCGCCAAGGCCGGCATCGGGATCGAAGATATCCTCGAAGCCATCGTCGCCCGGATCCCCCCGCCCTCGGGCTTGCCGGAAAATCGACTTCAGGCCCTCACCTTTGACTCGACCTTTGACACCTACCGAGGAGTGGTCATTTACACCCGCGTTTTTGAGGGAACCATCAAAGCCGGCGATCCGGTCAAGTTGATGGCCACCAACCGCTCCTGTGAAGTGAAAGAAGTGGGGATCTTTCGCCCCCAACACCCGAAATTTCTCATTCAGGACAAACTTCAAGCCGGAGACATTGGCTACGTCATCGCCAACATCAAATCCAGTGCCGAGGTCAAGGTGGGTGATACGATGACCAGTTCCCGCCTCCCGGCGGAAAAACCCCTCCCCGGGTTTCAGGTCGTCCAACCGATGGTCTTTAGCGGGATCTATCCGATCAATACGGCCGATTTTGAAAACCTCAAAGCGGCCATGGGCAAATTGCAACTCAACGATGCCGCCTTTCAATTTATGCCCGAGTCGAGCGTCGCGCTCGGATTCGGATTCCGCTGTGGGTTTCTCGGACTCCTTCATATGGAGATTATTCTCGAGCGTCTGCGGCGGGAGTTCGACATGGACATCATTGCCACCTACCCGTCGGTTGTTTTTGAAATCGAACGGACCAACGGCGAAATCCTCCATATCGACAACCCCGAGCAACTGCCCGATATGAGTGTGGTCGAGGAAATGCGCGAGCCGATGGTGAAATGTTTCATCATGCTCCCCAACGAGTACATTTCGCCCATGATGCAGCTCATCATGGAAAAACGGGGCCAGATCGAGCACACCGAGTCCTTGGATACCCGCCGAGTCATGCTCACGACCGAATTGCCCCTCAATGAGATCTTGGTCGATTTTGTCGATAAGATGAAATCCATTACCCGGGGATATGGCTCGATGGACTATGAGCACTCCGGTTATCGCGCAGCGGACTTAGTTAAACTGGATATGTTAGTCAATGGGGAGCGCGTCGATGCTTTCTCGTCTATCGTCCACCGCGACAAGGCCGAGCTCCGCGGCCGGGCGCTCGCCACCAAGCTGAAGGAAGTCATTCCGACCCAACTCTTTCAAGTTGCCATCCAAGCCGCTATTGGAGGTAAGATTGTGGCAAGAGAGAGCGTTAGCGCTTTGCGTAAAAATGTGACCGCCAAGTGTTACGGTGGTGATATTACTAGAAAAAGAAAACTATTAGAGAAGCAAAAAGAGGGCAAAAAGCGGATGAAAGCTATTGGAACAGTCAACATCCCGCAAGAAGCTTTCATTGAGGTGCTTAAAACAAATTAATACGATTTTTTCATGATTTTCACACCGCGACACATCAAGGAGGGCAAACATTACCGTCATGCCCTGAAACGTCTCATCCATTATAAAGAAGACATTCTCCCGGAAAAAGACCTCGCAACGTTGCGTGGACTTTTAGCCGACCTGCAGGCCGCATTGAAAACGCGCCAAAGGGCGGCGATTGAGAAAGTCCGGAACGACATTGAGAAATCCGTCGGTCGGATCGTCCCTCCCCTCCCCAATGCCGGATGGCGCGAAAATGTGGAGGTCTTTGTGGTCGCCATCGTGATCGCGGCTGGAGTCCGGGCCTATTTTCTCCAGCCCTTCAAGATTCCCACCGGTTCGATGCAACCCACCCTCTTTGGGATCGTCGGCACCCCCAACGAGGAACCACTGCCCAATATCCTCAAACGGGCCTTTGATCTCGTCTGGTTGGGACGGCACCATATCGACCTCCGGGCGGACGGCGAAACCGAAGTGCGCGAGTTGCGGGAATCCACCTATCTGAATTTCTTCACCTTCACCCAAATCATTTGCAACGGCAAAAGCTACCGGCTCTTTGCTTCCAAAGCTCCCTTGGTCAAAGATTTCGAACTCAGGCCAGGAAAGATTTATGCCGACGGCGAAGTGATGGCTCGCGGGACCGTTGATACCGGCGATCAGGTCTTTGTGGACAAATTTTCCTACAACTTCCGCCGACCGGAGGCCGGAGATGTTTTCGTCTTCAAAACGACAGGCATCCCCCGCATCCAAGCCACGCTGCCAGCGGGGGTGGAATCCCAACACTACATCAAACGACTCGCTGGATTACCGGGGCAGGCCCTCCGGATTGATGCGCCGAAGCTGTTTGTGAACGGAGCCGTGTCGGAGAATCCCCTCTTCCAACGCGTCATGAGCGAGAAAAACGGGTACCGGGGATATTCCAACCCCAGCACATTACAAGGAGCGCTGTATCTGACCGCGCCTGGCGATTCTTTCACCTTGCCGGAGAAGACCTATTTCGCCCTCGGCGACAACAGCGACCATTCCAGCGACAGCCGGTTCTGGGGCATCGTGCCGGAACAAAATGTGGCCGGACGCGGATTTGTCGTTTATTGGCCCTTTAGCAAGCGCTGGGGACTGATTCGGTAGGACGGGATTCGCGCTCGCCTTCGACCAGAACACTGGTTGAGAGTTTTCCTGGAGCGCATTGACGGAGAACTCGCCGAGCACTTGAACTGACAGCCCGAAGGGCGATGCGAAGCATCGGCACCGAGCCTAGCCCAAGCACTCTGTGACTGAGGAGCCACGCCACCAGAGGCCAAAAGAGTCAACCGCAAACAGCCTCATGTATTTTTTGCGTTGATTCCCGAAAGCCGAGAAGGCATCTTTGCGTCTCTCAGTGGGGGGTATAGCTCAGTTGGTAGAGCGCGTCGTTCGCAATGACGAGGTCAGGAGTTCGAACCTCCTTACCTCCACCACTTTTCCAGTATCCGGTGCCCGGATTTTCTCAACTTGAAGTCAGGAGGCTTGGGGGGAAAGAATTCGGATCTTAGGAAAATAGGCACGAAGGTACCCTCGATCATCCGTAGCCAAGGAGCCCGCTTGGGTGGCGGCATGGGCCGCGACGAGAAAATCCGGTAGAATCGTGGTTCGCGGACCGCCTTGCTTTCGATAATCCCGGAAAATGCGCCCGGCCAGGCTCGCCGCTTCTTCATTCAGCGGGCTATGGCGAAGGTCGAGGTCGCGTAAAGCCCCACGACATGCTTGATCGGAGGGAAAGAATGAGCGGATTTCGGCAAACACCACCGAGGAAATCAGGAGGGAGGCCGCTTCCGAAGCGGACTGAAGACAGCCCAGCCAGAGTTCGCCATTCGGCTCTCCTTTGAAAATTGTCAGCAAGACCGATGTGTCAACAGCGACGGCGTTCATTCGTTGCGTTTTTTCAATCGCCCTTGGGGCAATTCCACCGTGCCGCGAAGTTCCTCCAGCCACCCGTCCACAGTTTTGCTCCCAAGCTCGTCTTTCAGACAACCAAAGACTTTCAACTTTTTGCTGCGGTCCACCACTTTGCGGAGACGAATTCCATCCTCAGCGGCTGCAAAATCCACATGAACGCCGGGTTCGATCCCAAAGCGATCACGAAGTTCCTTGGGGATGGTGACCTGCCCCTTCGAAGTGACAAGTGCTTTCATGCGGATACGGTAAGAACTTTAAGTAGGAATTACAAGTAATACCTTCGCTAAGGTTCTGCTCAAATGAGAAGTCGTCCGCGACGGCTCCGCCGTTAAGCCAACGTATCGTCGAGGGCGGCGAGCAGTTCCTTCATCGTGGCCTCGGTCTCGTCTCCCATATTGGAGATCCTGAAGGTCTTGCCCTTCAATTTCCCATACCCGCCGTCGATGACAAAGTTGTGCTTCTCTTTGAGGCGTTTGATCCAGGCGGCCACATCCACCTCACGATTGTTTTTCACGCAGGTGAGTGAGAGGGAGCGAGAGACCTCGGGCGCAAAGAACTCAAATCCCCGCGCCTGCACCCAATCGTGCACCAGGGCGTTGTTGGCCGCATGACGGGCATGACGGGCCTCCACTCCTTCGGTGAAAATGTCATCCAACTTCGACTGCAAGGCATAGATTAACGAAATCGTCGGCGTACTTGGGGTCATGTCCAAGGCCTGGTTTTTGGCGAATTCGAGAAAATCAAAATAATAGCCACGGCCTTCGACCGATTCGGCGCGTTTCATGGCCCGCTCGGAGACGGCAAAAAGCGAAATCCCCGGCGGCATGGCGAGCGCTTTTTGGCTGCCGGTCAAAAGCACGTCGATCCCCAACTCATCCATCGGAATGGGCTCGGTCGAGAATGAAGAAACCGTATCGACAATAAACATCACCTCGGGAAATTTTTTCATCACCTCGGCGATTTCCGGCAAGGAGTTCCTCACTCCACAGGACGTCTCGTTGTGGATCAGGGTGAGAGCGTCGAAGCCGCCCTGGGCGAGTTTTTCTTCGATTTGTGCGGGAGTCACCGGCTGGCCCCATTCGACTTGGAGGGACTCGGCCGACTTGCCACAACGCTGACTGACATCGAACCACTTGTCCGAAAAGGCGCCACACATCGCATTGAGCACTTTGCCTTCGGGCCGGACCAAATTGCGAACCGTTCCCTCCATCACACCCCAGGCAGAGGAGGTGGAAAGAAAGACGGGACGTGTGGTGCCAAACAAGGTCTGCAGCCGCGGCTGGATGTCGGCATAGAGGGCTTTGAAATCGGCACTGCGGTGCCCGATCATTGGCGCGCACATGGCGCGATAGGTTTTTTCGGAGACTTCGACGGGACCGGGAATGAAAAGTTTGATGTGGGATGCTGACATGGAACCAAGGAATCTAGCGGGTTTCCGGCCAGGAGAAAACGAAAATACCAAGCAGTTACTTCTCCCAGATGAAGTTTTCCAACCGAAGCTTGTTCACCCGGTCGCGGGCTTCCCCGGCGCGAGGCCCTTCGCTGGCGGCGATGGTCTCGTAAACGACGATGGCTTCCTTCCAGAGTTGTTGGGACTCAAGGAGCCGCCCGGCGTCAAAGCCCGCCTTGTAGAACCAAAAATACTCCGGTTCGCCCTTTTGTTCCGCTGAAAAGACCTGATGATAGCATTCGAGGGCGGCATCGGTTTGGCCGAGTTTTTCGTTGGCCGCGCCCATCTTGACCAAAGCCTGATGGCGCATGGCTCTAGAGGCTTCGGGGTCGGAGGCCAGTTTTTCCCAGGCCCCAATGGCTTCCTCATACTCGTCCGGGTTTTGCCCGCCTTGGGCGAAATGGGTGTCGCCCATCTCGATGAGAACAAGACCACGTAGTTCCGGGTTGGGCTGGCCAGTGAGAATATTGTCGAGCACTCCGAGGGCTTCTTTCGGCTTCTTGAGGGCATTGAAGAGGAGGGCCTGGGAGAGTCGGGCCCGCAGGGCGAGCGCTCCATCGCCACGGGCAACTTGCTCATAGAGTTCGATCGCATCGGTTTTGGCAGCCGGGCTCATTGATCGGGCCTTCGCTTGGGCAGCCATAAAAAGCGCTGGTCCCGCCAGCGGCGAATCCGGGAATTTTTCAGCCACGAGAGTAAACTCCCGATGGGATCCCAAGTAGTCGCCCCGACGATGGAGCCCCTCACCCAGCTTCATGCGGACATCAGGTTCGAACCGTGAATGGGGAAAATCTTTCAAGAAGGCCGTCGCCAGAGTGATTGTCTGCAGTTCGGCGTCGGCTTCACCCGAGTCGCTGAGAAACACTTCTAAATAGGCGATGCGTTCCTTGTCATCAGGGTCTTGGTTGGAGATTTTCCGAAGTTCGCTCCGGGCCCCCTCGCGATCAAGTTGAAGATTGTTCCATTCGGCCAAGGCCAAGCGGGCGCGGGGAGCCCAGGGCGAAGACCCGGAGGCAATGGTTTGCAGCCTGTCAAACGCGTCCGGCTCTCTCAACGCGGCGTGACGGAGGGCCTCGAGAAAAATGATTCGTTCCTGACCGGCTTCGCCTCCTTCTTTCGTCGCCAGAATAGCTAACGCTGAGTTCTCGGAATCCGGGGTCCCTGCCAACATGGCGCAGAGCGCGGCATTCGTCAGCGCGGCATTGGCCAGTTCTGGCGCCTGGGCGGCTTGAAGAAAAACCGCAGCCGCCTCCTCATGACGCTGGAGAGCGGTCAGAGCTTCGCCTTCGACAAACCGGAGTTTGGGCCCCTCCCCCTGGCGGGAAAATGCGAGAGCCTCTTGGGGCTCTCCGTCGATCAGTTTCCATTTCGCCAGATCTTTGAGCACGTCCGCGGTCAGCGGGTGCTTCGGATATTTTCCGAGAAACGCTTCCAGCAGATCCATCCCTTTATCGGTCCGCCCTGATCCATATTCGGCCCGGGCCCGATAAAATTGTGCCACCGCCGCGCGCTCGGGAGTCCCGTCGTCCTTTGACCACTTGCGAAGCTCGGAAAGGGAATCCTCGGGAGAGGGCGATTTCGCTTCGAGGGCGGCAAAAACGGTTTCCAAGCCGGGCAGGCGCGGGTTGGTCTCAATGAATTGTTCGAGAACTTTTTCGCCCTCTCCTTCCTGTGTCTCCAGACTTTCGGCCAAGGCAATCGCAACGGCCGGCGCAAGATTTGCCGGGGGAACCGCAATTTTCCGGAGGAGGGTTTCCGCCTCCTCCCGCCGACCCGAAAGCAAATACGCTCTGGCGCGCAAATAGTCCGCCGCTTCCGCTCCGGGTGCATCCCCGCTCGAAAGATTCTTCAAGGAGAGGAGCGCTCCGGCGGGATCTTCCGCGTCCACTTGGAGCGCCGCCAAGACGAGGGCCACATCCGAGGCCTCGGGGTGTTGATCCAAAAAAACTCTCAAGCGTTGCCGGGCAGCCTCGGATTGCCCGAGTTCTTCCCGCATTTTGGCGCCCCCGATTTCCGCCCGACTGGCAAATTCGGTTTCGTCGGCCAGAGAGTCATAGAGGCTCAAGGCTTTGTCAAATTGCCCCAACTCAGCTTGCGCCCCCGCTAAGCAAAGCCGGGCCTCCGGAGTCGGCGCCTCCAGACCTTCCAAAACGGCGATACTTTCCGCCGGGCGCCCAGCAGCAAACAAGGCACACCCCAAGAGGGATTGGGCGGAACGGGAATCTTCGGGAGATTCCCACCCCTCGCCGACTTGGCGAATTTTGGTCACGGCCACCTGCGGCAATCCTTGGTTCAAGGCCTGGCGCGCTGCGGTGAGGCGGTCATCTTCCGCCCGGGCACTAGTGACGGCAAATATCGCCAAGATAATGACGAAGGCAATAAACCTAGGTACACCATGCAGGGCAAACGCATCAAAATTGGGGAAATCCCGGGGAGCACACTCGGCCCGAGTGTAGTTCCTCGGCGACTCGCCGAGGCTGTAACCGATCGGGCGAAGTCCGAACGGCCAGGCTTTCAAATTGGTCCGGCGAGCCGCCGGACCAGGCACGCGGGCCGCGTGCGGTCCCCGGACAAGACTTTGCAACCGAAAACTCTTTGAAATTTTCATGACAACACCCGCGCGAGAAAGGTTCCTGTGGCGCTGCCCGGATTTGCGGCGATCGCTTCGGGGGTTCCCACCGCCAGGATCTCTCCTCCGGCCGCACCTCCACCTGGTCCAAGATCCAAGACCCAGTCGGCGCATTTGATCACTTCCAAATTGTGCTCAATGACAATGAGGGTGTTGTGGGCGTCGCGTAATTTCATGAGGACTTCGAGCAGCTTGTGGATGTCGGCAAAATGCAATCCCGTCGTCGGCTCGTCGAGTAGATAGATCGTCCGGCCGGTGGCCCGCTTAGCTAACTCGGAGGCCAGCTTCAGTCGCTGCGCTTCTCCGCCAGACAAGGTCGTCGCCGATTGACCAAGGCGCAAATAGCCCAAGCCGACATCTTGCATCGTCTCCAACCGCGAAGAAAGTGAGGGAATGTTGCGGAAAAACCGGGCGGCTTCATCCACCGTCAACGCCAGAATATCGGCGATATTTTTCCCCTTATAGGTAATTTCGAGGGTTTCGCGGTTGTAGCGTTTGCCCCGGCAGACTTCGCATTCGACATAAACATCGGCGAGAAAATGCATCTCGATCTTGATGAATCCATCGCCCTTGCAGTGCTCGCAGCGTCCGCCTTTGGCATTGAATGAAAATCGGCCGGCATCATATCCGCGCACCCGTGAACTCGGCAATTCGCTGAACAAATCCCGGATTGGTCCGAGGGCTCCGGAATAAGTGGCCGGATTCGAACGCGGCGTCCGACCCACCGGGCTTTGGTCAATCACGATGACCTTGTCAAACTGGGCCGTGCCCACGATGCGGTCATGGGCTCCGGGACGTTCCTTGGCCCGATTGAGGTCCCGGGCCAGCGCGGCGTGGAGGATGTCATTGACCAAGGTTGATTTTCCGCTCCCGGACACTCCGGTCACACAGGTGAAACACCCGACAGGAAAAGCGGCGGTGACATTTTTAAGATTATTCTCTCGGGCGCCATGGACTGTCAGCCAGCCATCCCCCTCGCCCAACTCGGGGTCGGGATCCTGCCGGGGCGAAACACGGTGGCGCGGCACCGGAATCTTCAACGTCTTGTTGAGATAGCTGGCGGTGAGCGATTTCTCGCATTTTAAGATTTCTTCCAGCGTCCCCTGGGCGACGATTTCTCCTCCCCGCGGACCGGCTCCCGGACCCAGATCGAGGATATGGTCCGCCGCCCGGATGGTGTCTTCATCGTGTTCGACCACGATGACGGAATTTCCCAAATCGCGAAGCGAACGCAGCGTCTCGATCAAGCGGTCATTGTCACGCTGATGGAGGCCAATGCTGGGTTCGTCGAGCACATAGAGGACCCCCGCCAGGCCGGACCCGATTTGCGTTGCCAGTCGAATCCGCTGGGCCTCTCCCCCGCTGAGGGTGCCGCTTTCCCGATTGAGTTGGAGGTAGTCGAGGCCCACTTCTTTGAGAAAACTCAGCCGCAGCCGGATCTCCCGAATCACCTCATGAACGATCCCCTCCTCCGCTTTCGTGAGCCGAAAACGATCCGCCAGGAGCAAGGCGTCCGCGATGGAGAGTTCGCAAAATTGATGCACATTGTAAGCATTTCCGTCCCGGTCAGAAACGGTCACCGCGAGGATCTCCGGCCGGAGGCGGGCCCCCTGACAAGCCCGGCAAAGACGGCGTCCCTGAAACCCCCGCAGACGCTTACGGGTGGCCTCGCTCTCACTGGACTCGAGGAGATTTTCCAACTGGGCGATGAGGCCCTCGAATGGTCGGCTAACTTTTTTGGCCGCCGAAACGTGAAGCTCAATCTCCTGTGCTCCCGTGCCGGAAAAGAGGACCTCTTTGAAGTCTGGCGGCAGATCGGCAAATGGCACATTGCGCGCCACCGGATAAACGGCGAGAAGTCCGTCCAAAATGAAATCGTAAAAATTGCGCATTCGCTTTTGACCCACCCGCCAGGGCCGGATGGCCCCATCATCGAGCGATTTCGACCCATTGGTCATCAATTCGGGATCGAAAAACCATTCCGTGCCAATGCCATGGCAGACCGAACAGGCTCCGTGGTGACTATTAAAAGAGAAATGTTTCGGAGTCAGTTTGGGCATGCTGAATCCGGTCGAGGGATTGCTGTAATCGGTGGAGAATTTTTGGTCTTTCCAGCGTTCGCTCTCGGGATCCCGCCGACTGACGGTGATTTTCCCCTCGCCCCAGCGCAGGGCGGTTTCCAGCGAATCGGCCAACCGCTGGGTCAGGCCCTCCCGCACCACCAACCGATCGACCACCGCTTCGATGGTGTGTTTTCGCGCCTTTGCCAGCTTGGGTCCGGTCGGTTGCCCCAATTCGACCACCTCTCCGTCAATGCGCAGACGGACAAAGCCCTCGCGACGCGCTTTCTCAATCACATCTCGAAATTCCCCCGCCTGATTCACGACGAGAGGAGCCAAGATCAACAATTTGGTCCCTTCGGGCCAGGCCAGGACGGTATCGGCAATTTGCTGCGGGGTTTGCCGCACGACCACCTCGCCGGTGACCGGATCGTGGGGACGCCCGACGGCGGCAAAAAACAAGCGCAGATAATCATAGATCTCCGTCGTTGTCGAAATGGTCGAACGAGGATTTGCTCCTGAGGTTCTTTGTTCAATCGCAATGGCCGGAGACAATCCCTCGATGTAGTCGACCTCCGGTTTTTGCATTTGGTCGAGGAACTGCCGAGCGTAGGCGGAGAGGCTCTCGACGTATTTCCGCTGGCCCTCGGCGTAGAGGGTATCAAAGGCGAGAGAGGATTTTCCCGAACCGCTCAATCCGGTCACCACCACGAGCTTGTTCCGGGGAATCTCGACATCGAGATTACGCAAGTTGTGCTGACGGGCACCCTTGATACGAATCACGGAATGGTTTTGCAAAGTCATCAAAAACCGTTTGACGGCGAATCGATCAGTCTAGCACAGCAGGGGCCGTGGGCCAAACAAAAGGCGGGCAGAAATCGGGACCCGAAGCCGGGTCGATCGCTTCTCCCTTTTTGAATCCTGATCGACCATGAGGAGGAAGAATGGTGACCAGATTTGAAGTCAAAATCATTGAAAGCGTCGGAGGTATTTTGCGGTTTAAACTGCCCGAAGGATTCACACCGCCGCCTTGCGGAGCCGATCCATGATGGCCACCCCCAGACCTTCTTCGGGTACGGGTTCCGCCAGAATGCGTTCAAATCCTCCTTCATCCAAACGCCGCAGGGCTCCAAAAAGATTCGCCGCCGCTTCGCGGAGGTCTTGAGGGCGGCTCAACGCTTCCACCCCGCCAAATCCCTTTCCTTCCAAAGTCCAGGAGAGAAGCCCCAGACGCGAACAATCGATCGACTGGGCCGGATCGGCACAAACTCCATCCTCGGCGACCAAAATTTCCAAGGGCGTGCGGGGCGCATAGTGGCTCTTCATGCCCCCTGGCACCGCCCCGCTGTAGGTCGGAGCGAGGACGTTGCCAAAATTAGCCAATTGCTCGCGAGTAACCGGGCCGGGTCGGAGAATCTCCAAGCCGGTCTCCCCCACCCGGACAATTGTCGATTCGATCCCATGGCAGCAAGGGCCGCCGTCCAAAATAAGTGGGATGCGGCCATCCAATTCCCGGGCGACTGCCTCTGCCGTCGTGGGGCTAATCCGACCAAACCGGTTGGCACTGGGTGCCGCAATCGGGGTGCCCAAGGCTTCCACCACCACTTGAAATCCCGGATGTGCACTCATCCGCACGGCAACCGTCTCCTGTCCGGCGGTGACCAAATCCGGCACCACGTCCCGACGAGGAAGAATCATCGTGAGGGGCCCGGGCCAAAAGGCCTCCGCCAGTCGTAGAGCCAATTCGTTGGGGACCACCAAGACC
>Ga0222659_1000253_pt1 | contig 38161 bp, 32 predicted proteins | sample AntAcemetagen547_FD_179850 | JGI IMG/M metagenome (GOLD analysis project Ga0222659, IMG submission 179850) | Saline water microbial communities from Ace Lake, Antarctica - #547 | ecosystem: Environmental > Aquatic > Non-marine Saline and Alkaline > Saline | place: Antarctica: Ace Lake...
AATTAACACTAAACATTATGGTTGAAACACTTCCGCATGGACCCGCTAAGGTATTTGAAATAAGATGAGAGCCGACACCTGCAATTGCAGGATAAAACACGCCATCCAAGACCCCAGGGCCGTCTAATGTGCCAATAGTAACAGCGCCAATTTCATAAGGAGCGTCATTTAAGCAAAATGGAGCATGAGCATTGATGGTTCCATCTAAAAAAGGAGGATTCTCCAGAAAAACCGAATCGATATAGGTACATGGGAATTCATCTTCAATCAAAAAATAATACCATCCTTCGGATAAATCAAAAGCTGCATTATCATTGTCCATATTCACTATATCTCCTGCTGAATTCGAAATGGTATAAGTAACGGCACCCGTTGTCTCCGTGACGACTATACTCACAGAGCCGTCAGCAAACCCGAAACAGGTGGGCTGTATAGTTGAAATTACACCTTCTATTAAACAATCTTCCGTCACTTCAATGCTAATGCAATCGGAATCATCACACGGAGCTGTTCCCGCATGATAGCAAATCTCCCAAAAACCAACACCTGCCGTACCCGGATCAAATTCACCGGTTTCCGTATCTATACAATCTCCACAATCAGCTGACCATTCACCTGATAAAGGACTTGCAACAAGTAATTCGACACCGCCACTTTCAGAAAAAGGACCTGCAGGACTTACACTGACGGAAACAGGTTCGACAACTTCAATAACCACAAGGTCAGTAGCTGTGCAGATGCCATCCGTTGCCGTGACCACATAATCTTCTGTTCCCAAGGCAGGCGTGAATGCAACCCCGTCCACCACACCGTGATCCCAAGTAAGAGCAGCTCCTTCTGGATTATCTGCCACAAGCGTAACAGCCGTTCCAACACATACTATTAAATCTTCTCCCGCATCAATTTCAGGTCCTGTTGCACAAGAAACCTGAACATTATCAATGATCCATCTTTCACTTGCTGCCCAAGCTTGAATTGTAATTCTGAGTCTAATTTCACTTCCTCCTGCCATACAGCCGGTTGCGTAAATGCGAGAGCCACCCGGAATATCATCTGATTGAATGACCATCACACCTGCGCAATCACCCGCGCAAAAAACAGCATCAGGAGGATTTGTCCAAGCGCCTCCATCTATGCTGTATTCGAATTGAACAAAATCAACCGAATTACAACCTGTTCCGCAGGCTTCCAAATCACCTTCTTCCGATAAATCAAATTGAATTTCTATAAAGTCGCAATCACTGATGTCAATTTCTTCAGTGGTCCACGTTGCCGGTCCATTGGTATCTTGACCTTTTAATTTTCCGCCGTCTACTTTGAAAAAATCGCCTCCGTCCGCACAATCAGGACAATCCGTTTCCCAATACACGCCACCTAAATCATCCGAACCCGACAATGCCCCATCAACACCTGTGAAATTTTCAGAAAAGACGAGTTGTCCATACGCGTCGAATGAGTATGTCACCATACACACGACCGCGAATAAAAACCCCCCATTCAATCTAATCATTTCGATTTGTTTAGAAACGTGATGCAAAGATACGGCTTCCTATTCAGTTGAACCCTTTGCTCGAACTAATTTTAGGTTATCAAACTGTTGGGCAGAGGTTAAGTCGCTATAATCGACCTGCAATTACGAGTCGTTTATGATTCTTTATTTTTCTTCAAACCAGGAGGTCATTCTCCGCTACGCTTCGAACCACGAGGCATACATCCTATAATTCTTTGCGATACGCATCACCTCACCTTCAAATAATTCGGGCGAAATATTCTTCACCTTTTTAGCGGGAACACCTGCATAAATTGATCCTCCTTCAACTCGTGTACCTTCCAATAATACCGCTCCAGCAGCAATAATACTTCCCGATTCGATATAACAATTATCCATTACAATCGAACCCATTCCAATGAGGACATTGTCCTCAATTGTGCAGCCATGCACAAGCGCATTGTGACCGATAGAAACATTGTTACCCAAGGTTGTTTTCGTTTTTTCATAGGTACAATGGATGACTGCGCCATCCTGAATATTCACATTATTACCCATGGTAATCGTATTTACATCTCCGCGAATAACCGCATTGAACCAAACGGAACAATTTTCGCCCATTATGACCTCTCCCACTATCGTAGCATTTTCGGCTAACCAACACGAAGTTGGAATGAAAGGGGTGTGATTTCTGCATGCTTTAATAAGTGCCATAGTTTTATGAATGATTCGGTGTATGAATGAAATGCAGACGTATAAATTTACTTTGTACGAAATACGTCATTTTAAAATTAGTTGTTTTTGTTATAAATTGAAAGATCTGAAATGTATCATCCTTCATGACAAAACTAGCTTTTTCCTCCAAAAAGGATCGAAAAGCACCTTCATTCTGCAAATAAAGGTCACTAAATAAAAAAACTTTGAATTCGGTTAGAATGGGTTGATCGGGCAGAATAAGCTCGGTTGAATCTTTTGGAAAGAAGAAATGCGCCACTTCAGCGTCTGCTTTCTGCTCGACCTGCATATGACTAACAGATGTAATGATGGATTGGCTTGATTCGCCCAATGCAAGCGACTTAAATTGATTGTCCGGGAAGTTTTCGAAATCAGGAAATTGCACGATCCCAACTAAAGCTGCTAAATCAGCTGATGTTGTGCCCGTCGAACTACTTTCGGTACATCCGTTGAGCAAAAAAAACAAGAAAACGAGCAATTGATAGGAGAATATTCTCATTTAAATAAACATAAAAAAGCCCATTTCAACTCTATTACCGAGACGAAATGGGCTTTTAAATTTTAACTAATTTTACTTTGAAATATCAGCAGAATAATTGATCTTCAATGCATCTACATCTCTTAATTCTTCTTTAACATCAGATACAATACGCATCCCTACTTTTTTGTCCACCTTTAAAGAAGTAACAATGTCCAATACACGCTTTCCGGCACGTACTTTTGATTTTTTCCAATCCCCTACAGAAGTTACATCCGGTGCTAAACGATCATCCAATTGGATACGTGGTTCAGTCCCTTCAGCTGCATCAATAGGATATCCAATATAGATAAAATCAACATTATCTTTGTCTTCAATTGGCGTTGCCTGATTAGCAATAGGTTTCTTAATTTCTACCTTCATTTCTACCTCTTTCATAGTTGTCGCAACCATGAAGAAGAACAAAAGCATGAAGATAATGTCTGGAAGAGCCGAGGTATTTACCGCAGGGATCCCTCTTTTTCCGCCTTTCTTAAACTTTGACATAATTAATTCTCAATTTTAGATTCTAGAATACGCTCAGGAACGAGGATACGAAGCATATTAATATACACCATATCTTCAGGACGATCTTCACGCAAGGTATAATAATCCGGGAAATCATGTTTTTCACATTCTATAACCCTTAATTCATTTACAACTTGCTTTAAGATATTTTGCACTTCCATGTAAAGACCATACGAAGTACCTGCTTGATTTTTCAACTGAATAACGGCCGATTTATGAATCTCGCTGTATACCCCAACCTCGTCAACCAGAGCAGATTTTTCTTCCCACTTTGCGATTTCACCGGGTAAACTTGTATTGTCTGGACTTTTCACCAAATCAGCTTGCAATTTTGTGATTTCGGCTCTACATTTCTCCTTTGTAATTGGTTCATAGAGTGGCATGTTAATGTCTCTCTCCCCACTTTTGTTAACGGTGTAGAACTTCATTACGATATCATATAGATCTTCCATCTTAACAAAACTCTCTTCCACCAACAATTGGTCGTTTTTGTTTGCTAAAATCTTTAAAACGTTCCGTTCATTAACTGGAGGTGGTGGTGGTAGATTGATATCCAATTTCACTGGCAATTGACGTCCGATACCGGCATCAACTTCCATTGTTGTAGTAACCAAGAAGAAAATTAAGAGCAAGAAGGCGATATCCGCCATTGACCCTGCATTAATTTCTCCAATTTCTCTTCTAGCCATAATTGTTATTATTTAGCGAAGTAACTCAATAAACTTCTTACTGACTGTGCAATAATTAAGCCTACTGCTACCACTACCAGTACATAAGTAGCTTTGATTCCTAGATCTCCCCAAAAGAGTTCGTTTGTTGTCGGAACAGTATCCATATCTAACATAGTTTGCGTTAATGTAAGTTCGCCAACCATAAAGTAGGCTACAACCATTAACAGACCGAATATGACGATACCTACACCCGTTCGAATGAATCGTTGCGGATTAAAAGCAATTGCGACAACTGTAAAAATTGCGATAACTCCTAAACCAAGATAAAGTACGAACATGGCAAAGTTTACGGCACTAGAAACAGATGAAGTGTCCGCAGATTCCTGTCCTGTTACTGGATCAATTACAGCTGTATTCCCCATTGCCACGATCACCAGATAAATTCCGATTATTGCGATAATGGCCACACCTGCATTGATGATGAGCGATATTAATTTATTGTTCATAATTTTAGTTTTTTGATTTAAACACGGTTTCGAATTAGGCCTTAAAAGCTGAATCCGTCACTTTATGTTTGATCAAAATATCAATCATTGAAATCGAAGCGTCTTCCATATCATTCACTAAACTATCGATTTTAGCCAATAAATAATTATAAAATACTTGTAGAATGATCGCAACGATTAGACCGAATACAGTTGTTAAAAGGGCAACTTTAATACCACCTGCAACAACTGTTGCTGAAATTGTACCTGCTTTAGCGATCGCATCAAAGGCATCAATCATCCCGATTACTGTTCCCATGAACCCTAACATTGGAGCCAACGCGATAAATAATCCAATCCAAGACATCCCTTTTTCCATCAATCCCATTTGAACACCACCGTATGCAACGACTGATTTTTCAACCATTTCTATACCTTCTTCAGAACGATCTAAACCTTGGTAGAAAATGGAAGCAACAGGACCTCGTGTATTTCGGCAAACTTCTTTTGCTGCCTCAACACCACCAGAAGCGATTGCGTTCTCAATGTTTGATAATAATTTTTTTGTGTTCGTTGTAGACAAGTTCAGGTATACAATACGCTCGATAGTTAAGGCTAAACCTAAAATCAAACATAAAAGCACGATACCCATGAATATAGCACCACCTTCAATGAAACGAGTTTTTAATTGCGTTGTGATTGAAAAATCACCTGTGTTTGCAGCTAATGCTGTAGAATCTGAAATTCTTTGTTCCTCTGCTTTTTTAGCGTCTTCTTCAGCCATACGATCCAATTCATCTTGTGCGGCTTGTGCGGCGAGTGCGGCAGAATCCAATTGCTCTGTTCCGTCTGCTCCAGGTTGAGCAAAAGTTGAACTTGACATTCCAAAGGTTAAAAAACCTGCAAAAGCGATTAATGCTAATACTTTTTTCATGTTATCTGTTTAATAAAATTTGTTTAAAAGTTGTGCTTTTTTTTCTTGTTTAGCAAAGCAAGCTGCTAAAGTACAAAAATTTATAATTTATTCTAATCTAGCCTACATTTTTTAGCGATTTTCACTTTCACCTATCGTTGAGTGGTATTTTTCGCTACTTCTTTTAAATGCTTCTTTTAGAGCATCTCTATTTTTTACTTTTCCTCCATCTTATTCTTTCAAATAGGATAGAATTAATGTTTTGTTAACATTGACTTTTTTTAGTTGCTGCGCATTTCTCCACAAAGACTCCTACTTAGCAAGTCTTTTTTAATCGAATGTTCATGATCCAATCCGAGGACGTACATCATTTTAGTTAGTGCAGCTTCAGAGGTGCTATCTCTTCCACTGATGACTCCTAATTTGGAGAAAAGTTGAGCCGCTTCATATTTGCTGTGATCCACTTGACCGGTTACACATTGTGTCACGTTTAAAATTAATCCACCCGCTGCTATATAATCTGCCATCATCTTTTCAAATTCAACATTGGAAAATGAATTTCCAGAACCGTAACTTTCAATTATGACCCCTTTTGTGTTTTTTAAATCAAAAATACCTTTCAAAGCCTGAATCGGCATTCCTGGAAATAATTTAACCAAACCGATCTCACATGAAAATCCTGTGAACAAGGTTAGTTCATTCAATGTCGTTCGATACAATGCATTTTTATCAAAGGCGATATGCACACCTGCTTCTGCCAGATGCGGATAGTTTGAACTATTAAAAGCTTCGAAATTTTCGGCACTCACTTTTTGCGATCGATTACCGCGGTACAGTGAATATTCAAAATAAAGTGCAACTTCTTGCACAATCGATTCACCATTCTCATCCTTCATTCCTGCAATTTCGATTGCCGTAATGATGTTTTCCTTGCCATCCGTTCTTATCTGTCCAATGGGTAATTGAGATCCTGTTAAAATAACTGGTTTCTTCAATCCCTGTAACATAAAACTCAAAGCTGAGGCTGTATAAGCCATAGTATCTGTTCCGTGCAGCACTACAAATCCGTCGTAGTTAACATATTTATCAAAGATCGTTTGCGCAATTGATGCCCAAATGGCTGGATTCATTTCGGATGAATCAATTGGTTCATCCATAGAATACGCCTCCAATTCATAATCAAACTGTTTGAGTTCAGGCACACTATTATAGAGGTGCGCAAAATCAAAAGGTTTAAGTACACCTGAAACCGGATCGTTAACCATTCCGATTGTACCTCCTGTGTAAATGATTAGAACCTTGGGGTTTTTCATCTGCTAAACAAATTAAATATTAAATAACCGTATTCTTAACGAAAATTGAGTTAAGTGGGGTAATTGTTTACTGTACCGTCTTAAATAAGCTTTCTGCATTCGTCGAAGTGATCCTTGCGATCTCTTCAATCGTCATTCCTTTTACCTCAGCCAATTTACTCGCAATTAAGGTTATATACTCACTTTCATTGCGTTTACCTCTATGCGGCGCCGGTGCTAAATAAGGTGAGTCTGTTTCCAAGATTAAATGTTCAACATCAATCGCTTTGATCACCTGATCCAATCCACTATTCTTAAAGGTCAATACACCTCCAATTCCCAACTTAAATCCGCCGTAATTTAATACTTTTTTGGCTTGATCAACCGTCCCTGTGAAACAATGAAAAACGCCAGTCAAGGAATCGTCATTGAGTTGGTCTAACAATTCAAAGGTTTCGTCAAAGGCATCACGCACATGAATAGCGATCGGTAAGTTTTTCTCCTTTGCCCAATTAACCTGTTCTATAAAAGCTTCCTGTTGCCATTTAAGGGTTGATTTATCCCAATACAAATCAATTCCGATTTCACCTACCGCACAATATGGCCCTTTATCTAAGTGGATTTTTAATTGTGCCAAATCTGCTTTATAATTTTCCGTAACCGAGCAAGGATGTAAACCCATCATGGCATAACAATTTTGCGGAAATGCTTCCACCAACTGATGCATGCGATTGATCGATTCCAAATCAATATTTGGCAAAAGTAATTTTGTAACCCCAGCGTCAATTGCATTTTGAGCAATCGTAAGCATCTCGTCACCGAATTGCTCCGAATATAAATGGGTATGTGTATCTATTAAGTTGATAGTCAGATTTTTTAAAAATTGATGGATAGATCAGCTGAAGATTTTTGTGAAGCCCAGAATCGAAAAAATCGATTTACTAATTTCTACCCTCCCCCACTCAGCAAACCCTATTGCCTTTTGCCTATTGCCTATTGCCTAAAATCACATACTCAGTGCAACAACCTCCGTTACTTCCTCAAGATTTGCCTTGAGCAATGATTCAATTCCACCTTTAAGTGTTGCGGTTGAGGATGGACATCCTGCGCACGAGCCTTTCAATTCAACCGTTACTATACCGTCTTCAAAACCAACATAATCAATTGCACCACCATCATTTTCAACGGCTGGGCGAACATATTCATTCAACAAATCGACAATAACGCCATCCAATTCATTTGGTGCAAACGTTTTACGCGGTGCTTTCACTGCATCAGGATTCGCCTTTTCTTTACTCGCTTCAGTCGGCATCATGATCAACACTTCTTTCCCTTCAGCTAACCACTCACGAATAAACTCGCGTAACTCCATGACAATAAAATCCCAATCAAGATTATCCGTTTTTGTAATGGTGATGAAATTTCCAGATATAAAAACGCCATCTACAAAAGGGAAAGAGAATAAAGCCTCTGCTAGAGGTGAATACCCTTTTGCTTCTGCGCCGCTATCAAATTGAACACTGTGATCGTCCATTAACATAAACTTATTGGCAACAAACTTCATTGTTAATGGATTTGGTGTCATTTCTGCGTACAATGTAATCGGAACTCTTCTTTCTTCCATGGCTTTCGTATTTAGGTGCAAATTTAAGCTTATTTAGAATGATTATAGGCAAATAATAAAGAGATTCACAAAAATTTAATGAAATTGAAACGAACGACACAAAAAATGTAACTTTAAAAGGCATAAATAGTGTATCTCCAATTCTATGAAACGAAAGGACTTTATAAAAGCAAGTGCTGGATTGTTGACCGCAGCGGCGACACTTTCAAGTTATACGTATGCAAATGGTATGGCAGAACAGGGGTTAAAACGCCTTCCGAAAAGTTTACAGCCTGGCGACACCATTGCGTTAACAGCACCTGCAGGATCCATTTGGAATAAATGGCATATTGAAAAAGTAGAAAAAATTCTACACGAAAAAGGATATCGCACAATACGCGGTGAAACACTCTATCTGCAAGAAGGCTATTTGGCTGGGTCAGATGAAATTCGAGCAAAAGAATTCATGCAATTTATTGCAGACAAATCAGTGAACGGCATTGTAACCATGCGCGGAGGTTGGGGTTGTCAAAGAATTTTAGATCTACTCGATTATTCGGTGATTACCGCTAATCCGAAAGTGATAATGGGGTTTAGTGATATTACATCTTTAATTAACGCCATTTTCACAAAAAGTGCTTTGGTGACCTATCATGGGCCATGCGGCTATTCATCCTGGGGTGATTTTACATTGGACGAGGTAACGCGTGCAGTTGTTGATGGCAAGCCTTTTAAAATGAGTAATCCATTCGATTATCGAGAAGACCTCAAAACGTGGGTGCCAGGAAAAGCAGAAGGCGAATTAATTGGTGGTAATTTAACCGTATTAGTGGCCATGATTGGAACAGACTATGAACCACAATGGCAGGGTAAAATCCTATTTTTAGAGGAAATTGGTGAAGAACCTTATCGTATTGATCGGATGTTGTGGCAACTAAAACAAGCTGGAGTTTTTGAAATGGTAAACGGCGTTGTGCTTGGATCTTTTAAAGATTGTGAGCCTGAAGAGCCCGAAAAATCATTCACACTTGCTCAAGTTTTTGAACAACATTTTGCAGGAATTAAAATGCCGGTATATCAGGGTGCGGCTATAGGTCATATAGCGCCAAAATTTACTGTGCCAATAGGTGTGAGAGCAGAGATGGATGCAGATGCGTTTACCATTCGAACACTTGAACGAAGTGTAAGATTATAACTAAAGTATGAAACATATTCGATTTATTTTATCCTTTCTTTTTTGCATTCTACTCATGAGTAGTTGCGATTCTTCGGATCAAATTTCTGTTGGTGATCAGTCACGAATGTATCGCTCGACTCCAGACTTTGAATTTAAACAGGTTACTCATGTCTATGACAGCAATTTTGTGAACCTGTTTTCGCCAGTAGACTCAATTAAAATTATTGTGGAAAAGTCACCGAATGAGATTAAAAGGTTCACCCGCACTGCCCATTCAAAAACCTATGAATGGAAAATGCATGACCAGGTTCCCGTTCAATTGACACTTCATTTTATTGCATTCGAAAAGGGGGTTAAAATTGACTTTTACAATGTGGATCATCTTCATTGGATCGCGATTCAAAACAAATTTCCGGTAGAGGGAAGTGGAGGATTCCAGGAACGCCATACTTACTATTTTGAAAATGACCTTGTTCAGTATCTTTTTGTTCAGTCATCAACAGCTGAAGGCTTAGCTCCTTATCAAATTTCCCTTATCGAGAATCGATTCGCGCTTGACGGCGCTGCGCAGATGGTCTCATTTTTAACCGCTGCTTTAAATTTGCTGTCGACAATGCCTGAATCCATTTAAAGGTGTGTCGTGCATTTTTTCATTCCGTATTGACAACCTGTGTAAACCAATAAAACATTAATTTAGCGCCTACGATTAATAAACCAACATGGCTGACTTCTTTAGCAAACACAAATTCGCGATCCTCACATTTATGCTGGGTGTTGCCCTCCTGTTTGCATTTTATGGACCTGTCTTGCTTGCGCCCAATGACTATTTATTTGCTCCAGATGGCGACGGAATAAAAAACTACTACACTTATATTTATCAAGCACAATACGGCGATTCGTTCAGTGAATTTAAAGGAATGAATTATCCTTATTATGAGCACATTGTTTATACAGACGCGCATCCTTTTCTTTCTTGGCTTGTCGGCTCACTTGGTTTAGCAGACTATGCAGTTGGCATCCTCAATCTTTTCATGTTATTCTCCTATCCGATAGGGGCGCTCTTATTATTTAGCATACTAAAGCACTACAAAGTCAATTCGTGGTGGGCCGTTGCGGGAGCGGTGTGTATTGCTTTTTTATCACCGCAGGTTTTTCGTATGGGTGGCCATCTTTCCTTGTCCTATGTTTTTGCAATACCGCTGATGTGGTGGTTATTAATACAATGCGTCAATCGCAATCCATGGATTTGGTCGGGTTTGACAAGTGCTTATTTAATTGGCTTTTTTTTTACACATCCCTATTTGGGCATGATCATGATCTTTTTTGGATTTGTTTTTTGGATGGTCAGAGCCCTTGCGGACCGTTCGCAATTAAACTCGAGTCTGATTCATATTGGCATCCATATTATTTTGCCCATTCTCATTTTTCAAGGCTATGTAGCGGCTACAGATTCACATATTGATCGTCTTTCCAATCCTGCAGGGTTTTTTGATTATTATGCCAGTTGGAAATCAATCATCATTCCGCACCACGGCCCATTTCGTTCCGTTTCAACTCTTTTTGATATCAACATTGGGAATTGGGAATCATGGAGTTATATCGGTTTTGCAACACTTGTTTTTGCAGGGTTCATTGGACTATATCTATTTAAACAGAGAAAAATCATTTCATTTCGAACACTGCTAAAAAGTGAACTCTTACTCTTTTTGATTGCGGCCTATTTAATTTTACTCTTTGCTTTTTGCTTCCCTCTCAAATACAGTTGGTTAAGATGGATTACAGACCTTTTTGGTCCTTTAAAACAATTTAGAATATTGGGTCGATTTGCTTGGGTCTTCTATTATGTCTTCACCGTTTCGGCGATTGTTGGATTTTACCGATTGTACTTAAAAGAAAAAAAGAAAGGCCTCCTTCTTGTCTTCGCATTCGGAATTGTGTTTTACGTCTTGGAATTTATCCCTGCACACCAAGATATGTCAAAAAGTATCAGTCAATCAGAAAATGTATTTAAACCCACATCTCTCCAGTCTGATTTGACTGAGGCAATTGATTTTGTTAAACTAAATAATTTTGACGCCATCTTATTTCTCCCTTTTCAACATATGTCGAGCGAAAACATCATGTTATTAGGGGCAGAGGGTGCAAATTACGACGCATTTTTAATGAGTTATCATACACAATTACCCTTGATCAACAGTATTTCATCTCGTATGTCTTTATCTGAGGCTAAACGTGTCAACAATTATTTCTCTCCGGGATTTATGGAAAAAGAATTGACCTATGATTTGCCTGAAGATGCGCGAATAGTTTTGGTTAAAAACAGAGACTTATTGAGCAATGAAGAGTTGCGTATGATATGGGAATCAGAAGTTATTTTTGAAAATGAGACCTATATTATTTTTTATTTTGATCAGGAAAAATGGAACAGCTCAGAACGTTTTAATGCATTGATCGCAAAGGAGCGAGCCGCGCAAGTTCAACTTGGTCAAGGTTGGCGAAGTGATACTACAGCTGTTTGGTTCTATTATGAAAGTTTTGACAGTTGCAAAACACAACTTGAGGATACCCAGATTTTAGGAGGAGCAAACGCATATCTCAATAAAAAAGAAAGCTGGAGTACGCTTGTTTCTTTGGATAATGATGTATTAATGCCAGGCAAATACACCGTTAGTTTTTGGTATTATTTACGCATTGACCGTCCAGATGTGGAAGCCGTTGTGGAGGCGAAATATGAAACGGGTGATTCATCAAAATGGATTGCTCAATTTGACGTTAAACAGTCAACGGTAATCGCGGGTGATTGGTGCAGAATTGAGATGGAATTTGAAACAACCCATTCAATGAAGACATTCAACTTCTTACTCACAGGAAATGGCAATCGTCAACCCTTTATCGTGGATGAGTTTTTGATTCAAAAATCATATGATCATGCACTCTACCGCCGAACGATCCAAAACGAGGTCGCCTATATTATTTATAATAATTATTGGCTGAAAGCAGATGCTTTTCAAAAAGAAATACCCCTTTATCCCGTAAAATAACTGTACGTGAAGGACGAATTATTAGATGAGATCATCACCATCTTTAAAGCCCAAGAAGACCCTCTAATAGCTAGTGGCATGAAAGCCTATATGCGCAACCAATTTGAATATTTGGGTTTAACATCACCGGTCAGGAAATCACTATCCAAACCTATAGTGCGTGAATTATCGAAAGAACCAAAAACAAGTGTTTATTCGCTTATCAAAACCTTATGGGAACAACCCGAACGAGAATTTCATTATTTGGCCTTAGACCTTTATTTCAACGTGGCAAAAAAAATGATGGACGAAAAAGACATTGACTTATTGGAGTGGATGATTTGCCAGCATTCGTGGTGGGATACGATTGATTTTATCGCACCAAAACTAGTTCGAATTTATTTTGATAAATTCCCCACTAAGCGAGATGAAATAATAGATAGATGGATTAAAACAGGGAATATTTGGCTGCAGCGCAGTTCTCTGTTATTCCAACTCAAGCAAAAAGACGAAGTCGATTATCCATTTATGATTGCAACGATTAAACGCTTATCAGGTACAAAAGAATTTTTCATCAATAAGGCCATTGGTTGGTTATTGCGCGAACACTCAAAACGTATTCCTTTAGAAATAAAGGCGTATATCCTAACACATCAAAACCAATTGTCGCCGCTTTCGGTGAGAGAGGGATTGAAGTATTGCTAGGTTTATTTCCTAAACAAGACCTTGAAAAAATTAACTGATTCGCGAGCCAGAATGCGCAGATTCACTTTGCTAAAAACAACATCTGGTTTTAAAACCACTGTTGCCTTTTTGAATTTTACCTTTCGTTTGGCGGCTAATTTGATAAATTCTAAATCAAATAAAAATCGATCGATCTCTGTGTCCATAAAAACTGCAGCACCAATGCGATTAAATCCTTTAATTCCGCATTGAGAATCGTCGGTTGGAAGGCGTAAAAAGGTTTTTAACGTCCAACGTAAAAATTTAGAAATCAATTTACGAATAAAAGGGGTATCATTATAATAAGCCGAACCACGGTGACCAGGAACAACATCAAATCCTTGGGCTAAGGTTGTATAAACTTCCAAAAAACTATCTTGCGTATAAGGAAAATCAATGTCGGTATAAATAATTAGATCGTGCTTCGTTTCAGCAACACCTTTGCGCAATGCAAATCCTTTTCCTCTATTCTGTTCGTATGAAATAATTGTGACAGTCGGTATTTCTGTCGTCAAAAACTTCAGGTGCTCTTCAGACACATTTTTTGACGAGCCGTCATTAACAAGGACCAATTGAATGGAGATATTACCAGCCTTTTCGAGAGAATTGACAGAATCCACGACCACCTTCTCCCAATTTAAAGGAGGATTATAGCAGGGGAGTACTAATGATATGTGTTGCGCGGTGCTAATTGAAATCCTGTTTCTAAAAACAAAAAAACGCAATTTAACTGAATTTATGCGATTGGCATTGAAAAAGAATATTTCTCTCTTTGGGAAAACGGATTGAATTTGGGGATCATCTCACCTTCATTTCTGTCAAAAGACTTGATGCACTGCCTTAAAAGTGGTACGATCAACAAGAATTAGGTCAATTATTTGTATTTTTCGGAAAAATTCGAAGTCAAAATAAATGGTCCGATTTATAGTAGGCATAACTGGAGGAAGTGGCGTTGGTAAAACGACATTAATCAACCAATTGTATCAAGAGTTTCAGGGAAAGGTTTCAACTTTTTCATTGGATAATTATTACCTACCAAAAGAAGAACAAATTAAAGATAAAAACGGTGTCATAAACTTCGATTTACCAACAGCATTGCACGCAGACAACTTAGAACGGGACATTCAGTTATTAACGAAAGGCGAGCGTATTGTTCAGCCCGTTTATGGTTTCAATAATCCGGCTCATGAGAAAAGCATCATCTATATTGAGCCGCGTGAATTATTAATTGTAGAAGGTTTGTATGTGATGCATTATCCTTTTTTAAGAAATGTATTAGACTACTCCGTTTACTTAACGGTTGACAAAACCTTACAATTAGAGCGGCGACTGCAGCGAGATGTTCGGGAACGCAATTATAAAAAAGAGGACATCCTTTATCAATGGCATAACCATGTATTACCCTCGTATGATGCCCATGTTCGCCCTTATAAAAAAGACGCAAACCTGATCATTACAAATAATGAAAAATTTGACGATAATATTCATATCTTAATGGATAAGATTCACGAAAAATTAGATACACCACTCCTATAAATTGCGGTATCATTTTTGCTGCAAAACAAAATCATGAGAATACAGACTAAACGGAAATTTATTTGGACAGCGCTCATTGGGTTTTCGTTTTGGTTAATTGGTTCGTTTCTCTATCATTTTCAGCTCTATCCCAATTTAGAACAAGGCGGCATTGATGATTTCGAAGAGGCTTTTTTAGAGCAGTCTGAACAACTCGCCACAGAATTAAGGTATTTCACGCAACAATTTCCAGCAGAAGGAACGGAAGATGAGCGATTTGCATTAGCCGAGCAGTTTGAAGAAGAAACGGGTTTTGCTTTTTTTTCTTTTAATGGAGACACGCTTGATCTTTGGTCAAGCAATCGCATTGCCTTGCCTCATCCGAGTGATTCGTATTGGGAGCAACATATTCTTGTACTCCTCGATAATGGGTGGTACAAAATCGAAACCATTCGGGACGAAGAGCGCTTATTTGTTGGGGCTTTTTTGGTTAAAAATGAATATAAGTTCGAGAATGAAGACTTGGTAAATGAGTTTTCTCAGTGTTTAGCACCTCATCTCAAAGGTGAAATTACCTTCAGTCAAGCCGGCTATCCTGTTCACGACAAAGACGGCCGTGTGCTATTTTCCATTTTACCAGCGCAAGAAAAAAGCAATAATCATCCCTTAGAGCTGATTGTTTTTTTCTGTTATATTCTCGGATTTGTCATCCTGTTTCAATTGCTGATTAACGCTTTTCAGCGTTTACTCATTTCAAAACCCGTTTTACTAATCATCTTCCCCATTTTTGTGGTATTCCTTCGCTACGTATGGCTTAAATCTGGATTCAGAGGTTTTTTTAGCGGTTTCGAACTTTTTAATCCCGAATTGTTTGCCTCATCTGAAATGGCACCTTCTTTGGGTGATTTGATTATAAATGTCTGCATTTTTTACTTTTTAGTTCACTTTTTACTCAAAAGAACTCGAAATTGGTTCGAAAAAGGAAATTTAAAACTAAAACTGGTGGTCTTTGTTGTTCCGCTTTTTTTAACCAGTTTTTATGTGGCATTTCAAATCAATGAAATCATAAAATCATTGGTGTATAACTCCAAAATCTCCTTCGACTTAGAGCATTTATTTGACCTAGACTTGTACAGTTTCTTGAGCATTGCCCTAATTGGCGCTAGCTTCTATGCCTATTTCAAATTCATTCAATACATCATTATTCAACTCAAAAAGAGTCAATTTGAATGGAATCGTTTGTCATTTTTATGGGTAATTACTTCTTTTATTTATGTAATCACCGACCAACTTTATTTTAATCAAAGTATTTTAACTTCTTTCTGGCCGATCTTTTTAAGTGGATCGCTCTTATGGTTTCACTTCAAAGAAAAGGACTATAAATTTGTGCACGTCATAAGTATGTTAGCCTTTATTGCCTTTTATGCAAGCTATATTTTACAGGGTTATACAAGTGAGCAAGAGCGAGAAATTCGGAAATTCCGCGCAGAAACAATTGCACAAGACAAGGATATTTTTTCAGAGTTTGAATATGCCGAGCTCGAATCCAAATTTGAAGCAGACGAATTTATTTTACCTTATTTCGACGGTTATTTTGATCACTCCGCTTTTAGTGAAAAAATAGAAGAACGATACTTTTCAAAATTAAAAGACAAATACCAACTCAAGTTTTTCTTATATGATCGGCGTCAGAACATTCGAGAAGACCCGCGTAATTTTGACGTCGAAGAGTTTGATCGCTTTCAGGAAATCGTCAACGAATCAGGCAAGCGATCAGATATTTCAGATCATATCTATTTTATAGATGATTATACAGACAAATTGAGTTATATCATGGTTTCTCCCGTTTTTGGGCACGATTCACTTTATGGTTATTTGATTACCGAATTAAGATCGACCAAGTTTCCAGAAGATATAGGTTTACCGTCATTATTATTAGACGATCGCACGACCACATTGAGTCAATTAAAAAATTACTCCATTGCAAAATATGTTGACAATAAGTTGGTGACGCGAAAAGGAGACTTTAACTATCCTACAATTGCTATAGCTTGGTTTGCGCGTACCAATGCGTTTACCACGCGCAATGGTTATAGTCATTATATCTACCAAGATGAACCTGGCAATTATACCCTCGTTTCAAAAGAAGTAAGCTCGGGATTATCCTTATTCACCTCGTTCTCCTATTTGCTAATCATTTTTGGCGTGCTTTTATTATTGCCATTAGCCTTTAATCAATTACAACGTGAGATATCGTTCAAGAACATCAAGCTCAATGTTAAAATTCAGGCGGTCCTTATCAGCCTCATTTTTATAACACTTGTGGCTTTTGCTATTGGCGCAGGTATGTATGTTGCCAAGCAAAACTTAGACACAAATAAAGATTTAATTAAAGAAAAAATAGGTTCGGTAAAAATTGAATTAGAAAACAAACTACGAAGTCAAGAAAGTTTAGATGCATCAGAATCTGAATACCTTGAGTTTTTATTGAAGAAATTTTCAAACGTCTTTGTTACGGACATCAATATTTACGATCGAAAAGGGGATCTTTTGGCCTCTTCGCAACCGAAAATTTATTCGCAAGGATTGATCTCGAAAAAAATGAATACTGCTGCCTATCGCGCCATTCATTTGAATAATTCGAGTGAGTACATTCATCAAGAGAGTATAGGGAAATTAGATTATCTCTCTGCTTATAAACCTTTTTTGAATGAAAAGGGCGATTTTCTAGCCTTCATCAATGTCCAATACATTTCGCGACAGCACGACCTTGAAAATCAGATTTCAGGTTTCCTTTTGGCGATTATAAATATTATGGTCTTCATGCTTGCGTTCTCAACGATCCTTTCAATTACGGTCTCCAATCGATTAATTCGTCCATTAAAATACATTCAAGAAAGTTTACGTACTGTTCAGATTGGTTCTCGCCTCTCTCCGATTGTTTATGACCGAACAGACGAAATTGGTGACCTTGTAAAAGAATACAATAAGAAAGTAGAAGAACTTCAACAAAATGCTGAGACCTTAGCAAAAAGTGAGCGAGAAAGTGCGTGGCGGGAAATGGCAAAACAAGTGGCACATGAAATTAAAAATCCATTGACCCCCATGAAGTTGTCAATTCAGCATCTTTCAAGATCCATTAAATTGGCGGATGAAGATTCTGAAGTGCGCTTGCAACGTGTAACCAAATCTCTGATCGAGCAAATTGATGCCTTGACAAAGATTGCTAATGAATTTGCAAATTTTGCAAAGATGCCAAAAGCGAAAGAAATTGAATTGGATTTATCCGAAGTATTGACAAATAGTGTAGCTGTTTTTGCCGAATATGATCAACACGACTTTAGCTTAACGATAGAACCAAAATCAGAGGCTTTAATATGGGCGGATAAAGATCTTTTATTACGCGTTTTTAATAACTTGATCAAGAATGCTTTACAATCTGTTGCTGTAGGATCTACAGGAAATATAAAAATTGTTTTAACCGAACAAAAGGACTCCTATACTGTATCTGTCAAGGACAACGGTGTTGGCATTAAACCGACTGAAAAGGATAAAATATTTGTGCCTTACTTTACAACTAAGTCAAAAGGAACAGGACTTGGACTCGCTATGTCAAAACAAATTATTGAAGGAATGAAAGGCAATATCTGGTTTGAGTCTCAGATGGATGTTGGAACAACTTTTTTCATTACCTTCCCCAAATTAAAATCATAAAATGAACACGTATACACTCATCATAGGGATCTCTTTGGTTGTTATTATTTCCTTTTTCTTCAATATAATTTCAAAAAAAACCAATATTCCAAGTGTTCTATTGTTAATTGGTTTAGGTGTTTTAATTCAATTTTTACCCGAAAAATACAATGCTGATGTCTATGCAAATTTGAGCACATTAGAAATTATCGGTAATGTCGGATTGGTGATGATTGTACTCGAGGCTGCTTTAGATTTACATTTGACTCGTGAGAAAAAGGGATTGATTTTTAATTCTTTTTTGGTGGCCTTTATCGCATTGGTTGTTTCTTCCTTTGGTATCGCGACATTAATCTATTACACCATTCCAGGTGCTAATTTATCCTATTATAATTGCATGATATATGCCATTCCTTTATCGATCATGAGCTCTGCTATAATCATTCCTAGTGTTGGCGGATTAATGGGACAAAAGAAAGAGTTTATGGTGTATGAAAGTACCTTTTCGGATATCTTGGGAATTATGTTCTTTTATTTTATGATTGAATCTTCCGAGAAAGATGGCTTTCAAGAGGTGGCCACCTATATTGGTTTAAACATTCTCGTTACAGTTGTCGTTTCGATCATTCTATCCTATGCCATGGTCTTCATTTTTCAACGTCTTAGGTCACAGGTAAAATTGTTTTTGGTCATTTCTGTCCTGATGCTTATGTATGCTTTAGGTAAAACATTCCACCTTTCTTCTTTATTGATCATCCTTGCCTTTGGATTGGTCCTGAACAACACCAAACTCTTCTTTCAAGGTCGTATGAGTTCATGGGCAAACGAGGAAAAGGTAAAGCCAATTTTGAAGGACTTCCATTTGCTCACACTCGAATCTGCCTTTGTGATTCGAACATTTTTCTTCGTCATATTTGGGATGTTTATCACACTGGACTCGGTTCTTGACTATCGGATTGCCTTAATTAGTGTTGCCATAATTGGTATACTATATGCTGTAAGATACGTCGTACTTAAATTAATTGTGAAGAATGACATCACACCGCAACTTTATATCGCACCACGTGGTTTAATCACGATTCTACTCTTCTTCGTAATTAGCGGACATCCTGAATTTACAATTAAGGATTTTAATCCGGGTATCTTACTCTTTGTCATTCTGATCAGCAGCATTATTATGACGGTGGCGCTCATTACATACCGCGGTGAAAATGTGCGTGAAGTTTTATTAGGTACACTACCGAAATTAAAGGTGGATAAGGATAAAAATGGAAAAGATGACTTTCAAGATCGTATTGATCAAAATGTAGAGGGTCAAGATTTTAATCCGTTTTCATAAGGGATATCGTTCAACACTTCAGCCACATCATTTTTTAATTAGTACGCTGCCCAAAAAAAAGCGGTAATAAAATAGTTACCTTTTCATTCTCGTTACATAGTAGGGAAAGAAAGTGAAAATGAACAATACCAAAATCATACATCAACTGCAGCATGGCGATCATGAAAAAGCATTTGCGCGATTGTACAGCTATTTTCCCAAAATGGAAACCTATATCCGCACGAATTCAGGCTCAAAAGATGAGGCCCTAGATACCTTTCAAGACGCACTCATCATTCTCTATAAAAAAGTTCAAACCTTGCCTGCGGATACTGATATTAAAGTGGACGGTTTTTTGGTGAATACTTGTAAATTATTGTGGAGCAATGAGCTAAGGAAGAAGAAAGTACGCCAACCTTCAGGGGATGGGGCACTTGAATATTTAGCGTATCAAGACGAAATTCAATCGCATATAGAGAAAGAAGAAAAATTAGTTAAAGTAGAATCAATTCTAAAAAATATAGGAGACAAATGTAAAGACATACTCGTGGCGTTCTATTATAAGAATTTTTCCATGGAAAAAATAGCCGAAGAATTTGGGTTCAAGACGATTCAATCCGCAAAGGTTCAAAAATATAAGTGCATGGAAAGTGCACGTAACCTCGCCTTGAAAGAATCAACCTCTAACCCTCAATAATTCGCGCCATGAGAAAAGAATTACAAGAAATCGAAAAGATCGAGCAGTATCTTGAAGATCGTTTATCAACTTCCGAAAAATTCGCTTTTGAAGCCGAATTAGCAAATGATCCTATCTTACAATCACATGTTAACTTTCAGGCAGATCTCGTTTCGAATCTACAACGTAGCGGGTTACGTTCTTCTACAAAGGCTGCTTATAAAAAATACCTGATTAAAAAAATTGCATGGATTTCTGCTGTCGTGATTGGGGTTTTAACCTTCATAACAATTGCAACGATCTATTTCTCCCCATCTAATAATCTCCCTAAAGAAGAAAACAAAATGGAATTCGGAACGGATTTGGAAAGTACAATTTCAACCGGATGGCAAGATCATTTAGTAGAAGAAGATTCGCTCTGTAATGAATCCGACACCTCTTCGACTCCGGTTGATGAACTTGATTTGTTACGCAGTGAAGCATTCCAGCCAGTACTTGCCCCTGTCAATTCAATTTACTTGCCTGAAAATGACCCTCTTTTTGCGGAAGCGAACGAATTGCTGAATCAAGAATTATTTGAAATCAATGCGGCACGGGATACCGTGATCGAATCGGAAAATGGAATTGTTGTTTACATTCCTGCTCGAGCTTTTGATACGCCTAATGAGCAAGTTGATTTCATGCTGCAAGAAGCAATGACACCTGCGGCGATTATGTATAGTGGATTGAATACTATGACGGAAACAGGTGAAGAATTAGAAACGGGTGGCATGTTTTATTTGGATGCCTTTGCCAATGGAAAGCGTATCGGTCTCCTCAAAAAATTAACCGTAGACATTCCGGGAGATCCCACTAAAACAGGGATGCAATTGTATGAAGGCGCAAAAGACAGAACTGGACAAATTTTGTGGAAAAATCCGAAAGATATCATCCGGCCTCTTATTCCTGTTGAGATTACAAGCTTAGATTTTTATCCGCCAGGTTATGAAAAACAGATGAATGCTTGGGGTTATTTAAACAAGATTTTTATTGATAGTTTGTATTATTCATTTGCTGGAGATTGCAGAGAAGAGTTGAAAGTAGGCGATCTTTCGTCTGAGGAATTTGGTATCGGAGAGCGATTATTTAAACAAAACTGCGCCTCTTGTCACTTTCCAAACAAAGCCATGACAGGACCGGCACTAAAAGGTGCAAGAGAAAGATGGATAGCGAATTCAACCGAAGAAAATTTTTACGCTTGGATAAAGAATTCAGGAGGTGTAATTGCAAGTGGTGATCGTTACGCGAATGAGCTTTATACGGCATGGAATAAGGCAGCAATGACATCACAAAATTTAACGAATGATCAAATCGACCTGCTCTTTCGTTATGTTGAATCTGCTCCAAATAATGAAATAAATCTGATACCTCCATTACAGGTAAAATCAAAACGTAATCCAGAACGTTCTGAAAGAAAGATATCAGAGGAGAGCGAAGATGCATTGCTTTCCGAACAAGTAGATTCAGTTGCATTTACATCCTCAGATTGTGGGGTCAATCCAGCATCTGTTCAAACCATTTGGAATAAAAAATTCAACCTCACCAATTTAGCCACGAAAGAATTCGAAGCACGAATGCCATGGATTCACCGCACGTGCAATACGACAATATTAGACCTTTATGTCAATAATTTGGATAAACATCTATATGAAATCGACCTATTAGCGGCAGCACAATTGGACGGAAATTTGAAGACAAAATTTATTCAATTTGCTGCACTGAAGCAAGGTAAAGTTGAAACAAATTCAACCGCTCAAAAGGAATTGAATGCCTATTATTTAACCAAACGTAAAGCGTTGGAAAATATAGTTAAACGGACCAATGATGCCTATTGGAAAAAGCAAGATGTATTGGATCGCGCAATGAATCAACAAACGACAGCGGCCAACGAGCGTTATCTTTCGAGTAAAAACCAAATCAGTGAACAAGAACTTGCGTATAATACCGCACGCGTTTATCGTGAATTAGGCTTAGAAAAACCCATTCCGAGAGCCAATCCTTTGGTTCAATTTGCAAACCGTGATGTCCAACAAAATCGTTCTCGTCCAGCTACAGCTTTACAAGCGAATCGACCTGTGCTGCGCGCCAACATAAGCACCTTGGGATGGCGCAATGTAGATTGTTTACTCTCGGTGAGTCAAAATCGTGAAAGTGTGGCTATTCAAGGAAATGGACGCACGACTTCATTGACATATTCCCCTTTAAGTTTAACCGTTCAAAACGCAAATGATTTCAATAAAATCAATGTCTATATTGTTCCAAAAGCCTTTAATTCGTTTATAAAACTAAATGGAAATGGAATCAACTATAATTATAGTTTAAATAATAATCTAAGCTATCAAACCATTGCTATAGCTTGGTCAGAAGAAGGCTTTTATGTTTATCAAAACGAAAATACCGAAAAAGGGTCACGAACAATCATCCTAGAAAAAATGGAAAAAGAGGAATGGCAATTAATTATCAAAACACATGTAAACGCAATAAATGGCATGTCAGCCGAAATCGATTATTTGGATTATTTGAGAAAGGATGAGAAAAGGCAAAATAGCAACAATGACAAACGCAATTTAGTTCAGAAAGCGAGGCCTTATGTTTTTCCGTGTAGTATTCCAGAAGCGCGTGACACATCATCTAATTTGTCACCTGTATCTCCGTTTCATTAAACCACAATGCATGCGATATGAATCGCACTATGAAAGGCTCTTACTATAAAATGAAGTCTAAACAAACACACCTTGTATTGCGGATGAATATCCGCTAGATTTTTGTTTAGCGAAGGATCAATATCAGCCAGTGGTCGGACACGTCCTTCGCAGCAGTGAATCGTGTACCCCGAAAATGATGCTTAATATTAATTTGCGGCAACATAGAAACAGGACTTGGAATCACAATTAGTATGTGTTAAAGTTAAATCACGCGTTTTATTGCGGATGAATATCCGCTAGATTTTTGTTTGGTCAAGGATGAATATCAGCCAGTGGTCGGACACGTCCTTCGCAGCAATCATGACTAAAAACTAACTCGTGCTCCCCACATTACTGCCAATTGGTTTTGACCGCCAACATCTAACCAACCCGTATTTAAATAACGTGATTCTATCAATCCACTTAAACGGTCATTAAATCTCAAGGTCGTTCCCATTCCAAAATGCCACGATAAGCCATAAACGTCCTTCGTAAATTCTTTAAACTCAAAAAACCCAGTTCCCGCAAACATATAGGGGTTAAAGGGCTTGCTTTCTGGCATAAAATGATAGGCCAATTGTAAATTAGCATTATGCGTCATTCCCATATCGTTTTGATTATCGGGTTGTTGACCGGCAACATATTCGATTGAAAAATTAAATCGGCGTTTTATGTTAAATCCCAAACGACATCCGTTCATAAAAACCGCATCATATGCAATATTATCAACGAAAAGAAAAGGACCCATAACATAATCCACATAAAAGGGGAAGTTTGGTTTATCAGAATTGGTTTCTTGACAAAATCCATGATGACCGATAAGCATCACACTTACTGTCATAAAGAATCGAAAAAACTGTTTTTTCATGTTTATATAATTTTAAAGTTGATAGTGTACTAATTTATCGAAATCGATTGAAAAACAAACAACGAATACTCAATAATTAACCCATTTTAGTCAATCATTGGTGTTGGCGACATCATCCTAAATGATCCAAATACTCCTCAGCAATTCGCAAATGTTCCATTCTCTTTTCTTGCGGTAACTTATCAAAATTTCGAACGAGCATGCTTAAGCGGGGATTTTGCAAGAAAAAATCGCGTTGTTTATCCATAAAGCGCCAAAACAAACCATCCCAAATCGCCTGCCAAGGTTCTCCTTTTTTATAATTACTCATTTTAAGAATATAATTACTACCACTGATATACGGTTTGGTCGCCATTAATCCTCCATCCGCAAACTGACTCATTCCGTATACATTTGGCACCATCACCCAATCATACGCATCAATAAAAAGCTCCATAAACCATTGGTAAACGGCGTTGGGATGAAATTCACAAAGGAGCATGAAATTACCCACAATCATAAGCCTTTCTATATGATGGCAATAACCTGTTTTTAGCACTTTTTTAATGGTGTCGTCTACCGGCTTTATGCCCGTTGTTCCGTTATAAAAGCTAGCGGGAATGGCTTTGTGAAAATTCCAATAATTTCGGGTTCGCTCATCTCTTCCTCTGCTTTCATACATTCCTCGAATAAATTCACGCCACCCCATTATTTGCCGAATAAAACCTTCGAGTGAGTTTAGTGGAATTTCCTCCTTTTCTGCGTAAATAATAGCTTCTCTAATGATCTGTTCTGGGGTAATTAAACCCACATTCAGCATGGGTGTTAAAACACTGTGGTGCAAAATATCATGGTCACTTAAAATTGCATCTTCATAGATCCCAAAGGCTGCAAATCGGTATTCAAAAAATTGCTCCAGCCACGCTTGGGTTTGATCAAAATTGATAGGATAAATTTGCCCCTTTTCCAGCTCGCCATAATGACTTGCAAAATGTGTATTCACATATTCAACCGCTTCGAGATGATATAAAGTGGTCTTTGGAAAGTGAATGGGCGGTGGAAGCTGTTTAGCAGGAAATTTCTTTCGATTGTCGGTGTCATAGGTCCAATTACCCCCGACAGGTTTATCGGACGCATCAATTAAAATAGCACGTTTTTTCCGCTCGTCAATATAGAAACTTGTTTGATGGTATTTTTTCTTATCTGACCGAAAAAACGGCAATAATTCATCTTTTTTATTTAAAAACAAGGGTGAATCAAGGATTTTAAGTGAAATTGACGTTTTTTTACATCCTTCCCGAATTCTTTTTGAGATCCAATTATCGGTTGGATCAATACAATTAATCTGAGTAACTCCTTCCGCTTTTAACTTTGGAATGAGTTGACGGACATCTGCGCTTTTTTCATTGGCCTCAATATAAATTACTTCCAACCCTTTTGACGCAAGATAATCAGCATAGGCTTTCATGGTCGAGCGGTGATATGCGATCTTTTGTTTGTGAAAGGGATACTGTTTGAAAAATAGATATTCCTCAATTAGATAAAATGTTCCCTCTAAATCGAAGAGCGGAGAATCCTTAAATAATTGATGCGGAAAAACGAGGTTGATACCTTTCATTTCTTTTGATTTTGACAGCGTTTACTGCAATATTTTACCTGCTCCCAATCGCGTTCCCATTTTTTACGCCACGTAAATGGCCGTTCGCAGACAACACATATTTTTTGCGGTAGATGGGCTTTTTTCATGAGCGAGAATTAACATGTAATTTTAAGATCCGACCCACTTCATTTTGGACGGCGGGATGTTTTTTATGCTCCCAAATTTTGTCACGAGCAGCTTTTGCGCTTTCCTTTAAGTCGACTATTGGCGCAGGATAATCAATCCCTATTCTCACATTGCAAAAAGCTTGATCCATTTCTGTCATCAACCATGGTTCATGAATAAAAGTGAGTGGTACATTTTCCAATTCGGGAACCCATTTTTTAATGAAAAGCCCTTCGGGATCATGTTCTTGTGAATTTTTAACGGGATTGTACAACCTCACCGTATTGATTCCAGTTGTACCCGCTTGCATTTGAAATTGAGGATAATGAATGCCCGGTTCGTAATCTAAAAACTGCTTTGCTAAATGATAAACACCATGCCTCCAATCCTGATCCAAATTGAGGGTTAAAAAAGAAACCAACATGGCACGCATTCGAAAATTGATCCATCCTGTTTTATTGACGGCTCTCATGCATGCATCTATCAAAGGATAGCCCGTTCGCCCTGTTTTCCACGCGTCAATCCATTCCTTTTTTTTAGGATGATCCAATAATTCATACCCGCTATTAATACAATGGGTTTCATAGCGACATTCAACCTCAAATTTTTGAATAAAATGGCAATGCCAATGAAGACGGGTGATGGCCCCTGTAAATGCACGGTTATGATCGTTTTTATTTGGATGCGACGCTAAAAAATGATAGGCCTGTCGAATGCTGATATTCCCCCAAGCTAAAAAAGGTGATAAACGCGTGCAAGCCGTTCTGCTTTCAGTTGGTTTGGAAATATGAGAATGATAGGTAAATCCGCGTTTATTTGCAAAAGAGTGTAAATAACGCCACGCCTGCGTTTCACCTGCCGGTTGATACACAGCTGGATAATCAATTAAGGACAATCGTTGCTGTTCGGGTAAGGAAAATGGCAAAGACGGGTTCTTCATCTCATTCTTCGAATAGGTGTTTTCAATGGTGTATTGATGCATGACAGTGTTCCATAATTCCGCCCAATTCTCCCTATTTTTCAATCCACGTACAATTGCATCTCGTTGACATTCTTTCCAGTTTATCCCCTTCTCTCTAAAAAATTGCCCGACTTCTTTATCACGTTTCCAGGTTAATGCTACGCCGCTTTCTTGGTAACTAAACACATTTTGAACAGCATATTTTTCAGCAATAAATTCGAATACAGGAAGTGCCTCAGCATAACAAAGAATGACTTCACGATTAAACGGAGCCAAGGTTTTATTTACATCTAAAATTGAATGATAAACAAATTGCAAATGCCGAAGACTCGTGTCGGGATGCCTCAAAATACTCGGCTCAAAGAGTGCAACAATTAGATAGGGTAAACCTGCCTTCTCAGCAAGAAATAAGGGCTCATGATCTCGTGTTCGAAAATCTCGTTTTAACCAAACTATATTTAACTCCGTTTTTGACAAGTCGTTTTATGATCCTTAATGATGACCTATAGAACGCTGAAGTTGGTGATTTTGTTTAGACCAAAAGTAAATTTTGGGCAACATAAGCCCTAAAAGAAATGATGCTTGCAAAGTTATTTTGACAGATCACTCTTCCTCCTCCAAATCAGGCTTCTTGGTTGGTACAAACGTATAATGAATGGTAATCTTCGGCTGATGCTCTTGCGCAGGTGGAGCGGGTGGTACAAAATCTTCTCTCCAATATTCTAATTCGGGCTCAATTCCTAATTCTTCCTCTATTTCATACCTCATCTTTGGCGGTTGCGGCCCTTTTTGTTTAAAAAGAATTGCTACTAAAATACCCGAAATCAAACCAGACAAATGTCCTTCCCAAGAAACCCCAATTTGAATTGGGAAAACACCCCATATTAAACTACCATAAACAAAAATAACGAATAGCGAAATTCCTGCCACACGCATATTCTTTCTAAAAAAACCACTAAAAACTAAAAATCCTGTCAGTCCGTAAATGACTCCGCTCATACCAATATGGTAACTCGGTTTGCCAATTAGCCAGGTTCCTATTCCAGTCAAAAGAAAGATCAAAAGGAAAGATTTCGTTGCAATTTTACGATAATGATAAAATAAGAGCCATGTTAATAAGAAAGCGGGAAACGAATTATTGAGAATATGTGTAAAATCTCTTGTGCTATGCAAAAATGGCGAAGTAAATACACCGATTAATCCTTCCCATTCTTGCGGACGAATTCCATAATGATACCATTCAAGCCGAAATAAATAATCCAATGAAAAAACCAACCACATGGCCAAAACCAATGCAAATGCAATTGAGAAAGAGATCCAGGATATTTTACGATTAACCATGACTTTTCTTGTCAAAAATATTGCCGCAGTGGTTTTTATGTCAAATCGGCGGTTAAAGATCTAAAAGCCTGACAATTCGTGTTAAAAACGATACTGAACGCCGAACTTTACTCCCGCGCTGTAGATATTCTCTCGTATCGGATCTAAAAATAAGGAGCTAAAGCTGTAAACAAAAGCTGGTGCGAATTGAAGCGCCAATCTTGGATTTACATGATACATCATTCCGAGATCTAACAAACCAGCAAGCGCTAATTTGGAACGATTTTGAGTAAGTAAAACAATTGATAATACCTTTAAGTTACACCCTCGAAAAATAACCTAAATTATGAATAGCGAAACATCAACTATTGATACTCGTTTATGACGTTTACAATAAACAAAAGTATTTATCGTTTACCCTCAAATTAAAAACAGATTATGTAACACGCCGACCTAACCATTAAATCAATCAAAATGAAATGTCTAATTTTTAGTGTTGTCAGCTTGTTCTTTTATTCCAACCTCCACGCCCAAGGCAGTCGTTCGCTCGGTCTTACCCTCAAATCTGGTATGAGCGAACTCAAACGTATTTCCGGCGAGGATGATTTTTACCACCCAAATAAGGTTACAACGAGTCCTTCCTTTACCTGGGGAATTTTAATTGATGCGGAGAAACAGTTTTCAAAATTCATATCAGGACAATCACAATTTGGTTACAACAATATACGTGGCTACGAAACAGAGAGCTATTCAGCAACAAACGCAGGGACTGGAGAAACAACTGAATTTAGGAGTGAAACGGAGCGCAATGCGCACTGCCTATCATTGAACACGACCGTTAACATACACCCCGCCGAAAAACTCATAATCGGATTGGGAATTTCAATCAATTATCTGCTGTCGAATAGTTATTTAACCCATGGCTACTCGAATAATCAACCTAGTTATATTATTGGTGGGGGTAATGATTTACTTCAACTGGATCTAGGACTCAACCCACAAATTGGTTATCAATTATTCGATAAGGTAAAGGTTTATGCCGGTGCTCAATTTGGTTTGTTTAATATTCGAGATCCGAAAATTCAAGATTCTTATTCTCGCGAGTTTGGCCTTGCCTCAGGCAATGAAATTATTCTGAAAAGCCGTCTTTATACCATTGGATTAAACTACACGCTCTTTAAGGATAAAGTTTAGGCCAAAATTCCATAAACAAAAAAGGCGCCCATCAATCGTGAAAGCGCCTTTATACAGTTTTAATACGTTTATTCTACCGTCACAGACTTTGCTAAATTTCTTGGCTGATCCACGTTACACTCACGCATTACCGCAATGTGATACGAAAGCAATTGGAACGGAATAGTTGCTAAAATTGGAACAACAAACTCATCCGAAACAGGAATTTCGATTACATGATCTGCCATTTCACGAACGGCAGTATCTCCTTTTGTAACAATTGCAATAATTTGACCTTTCCGTGCTTTTACCTCTTGAATATTACTCACCACTTTTTCATAATTCTCACCTTGCGTAGCAATTACAAAAACGGGCATATTTTCATCTATCAAAGCAATTGGACCATGTTTCATTTCAGCTGCCGGATACCCTTCCGCATGAATATAACTGATTTCCTTCAATTTTAAGGCGCCTTCTAAAGCGATTGGGAAAGAAGTTCCTCTTCCTAAGTATAACGCATTACGCGCATCCTTATAGATGGCAGCAATGGTTTTAATATAGTCGTCACTTTCCAATAATTTTTCGATTTTTCCAGGAAGTGCTTCCAACTCATTTAACAAGGTTTGGAACTTTTTATCTTCAATCGTGCCACGTCGTTTACCAATGGCTAATGCCATCATAGCCAAAACAACCAATTGTGTTGTAAATGCCTTTGTAGATGCGACACCAATTTCTGGTCCTGCATGCGTGTATGATCCTGCGTCGGTTACACGAGAAATAGTTGATCCTACCACATTCACCAAACCAAGTAAGGTTGCTCCCTCTTCCTTCGCCATTTTCAAAGCAGCTAAAGTGTCAGCTGTTTCACCGGATTGAGAAATAGCAATAACCACATCATCCTTACGAATAATCGGGTGGCGGTATCTAAATTCACTTGCATATTCAACCTCAACAGGAATGCGTGCTAATTCTTCAAAATAATATTCAGCCACCAAAGCCGCGTGCCAAGAAGTTCCACAAGCAATAATGATGATTCGACTTGCCTTAGCTATCTGCTCTTCGTAATCTTTAATTCCACCTAACGAAACCCAACCCTCTTTCGCATTTAAGCGACCTCTAAAACTATCGTGAATGGCACGCGGTTGCTCGTATATTTCTTTTAACATAAAATGCTCATAGCCGCCTTTTTCAAGCTCTTCTAATTGCATTTCAAGTTCTTGCACATAGGGTGAAACTTCTTTATTGCTAATACTAATAATGCGCAAGCCATTATTGCGATCGATAATTGCAATTTGCTCATCCTCTAGGTAGACTACATTTTTAGTGTATTCTACAATTGGAGTTGCATCTGAAGCCAAATAATATTCGTCCTCACCCATACCAATTACAAGTGGGCTACTTTTCTTTGCTGCAATGATTTTATTTGGTTCTTCTGTTGAGATCACCACAATCGCATATGCACCATGCACTTCATTTAGAGCAATTCGAACTGCTTCTGTTAACGAAACACCGCTTTTTTCTTTTATGTCTTCGATTAAATGAACTAAAACCTCGGTATCTGTCTCACTTTTAAAAACATGACCGCGTTTAATTAATTCCTTTTTAAGAATCGCATAATTTTCAATAATTCCATTATGAACCAAAGTAATCGTTCCGTCACCAGAAGTATGCGGATGCGCATTTACATCATTGGGTAAACCGTGAGTAGCCCAACGTGTATGTCCAATTCCAACCGTTCCTTCCGTATTTGATTTTCCGACAAACTCAGTAAGATCTAATACCTTACCTTGGCGTTTGAACACGTTAATCTCATTATGACTGTTCAGCAAAGCTACACCAGCGCTGTCGTAACCTCTATACTCTAATCTGCTTAGACCTTTGATCAAAATAGGATACGCTTTTTTATCCCCTATATATCCAACAATTCCGCACATAAAATTCTAATAATCTGTGTATGTAATTTCCAAACGTGGACGATCTTTTAGCTCACTATTTGGACCGTTAAAAATAATTCGTTCAACTGTAGAAGCAAAAAATGCCGGTGCATAAATGCGGTAACCAACATTTGCAAAATCGCCATTTAATATCGCTTGTATTTCTCGTGTCATTGTAAAACGAAACTCCTTATTATCTTCATTATACGTCACTGTATTGCCCGATAAGGAAGAACCAAAACCGTAGTCATTGGTAAACGTAGACAATTTATCATCCACAATGCGCGCTAAGAAAAGTGAAGTTGAAGGATCAAAAGGATCTGATTGAAAATCCTGAACGGGCAGAATCAAGACCGCGCGATTAATAATTTTAGGATCGTACTCACCTTCTGCATTGGTATAAAAATCCGTAATACTTGGCAATTTTACAACAGCACGGATTGCTCCACCTTGGGTATAAAATGCATCTTGACCTAAATCAGGATTATCAAGCGTTGCTTGAATCGTTGTTGCATCCCTATCATACTCCATTAAATTGTAACGTGCACATGTGCTGTTGATGTAAAAATCAAAATTACCATAAACGTCTGTTACATTGTGATAGTAGATTGTCATTTTCGAGAGCAAATCTTCTAAAGCAAAATACAAGACTGTTCCTTGACCCGAACTAATTCCAAAATCAGGTGCCCCATCCACAACAGTGACTTTCACGTACAAGCCTTTAAACGTATTCGTTGCAAAATCAGAACCCATTAAACCAGCTTGAGAATCGGCAACCAAATCTAACCCTACACTCGGATCGAGATGAATCCGCAACTGAGGAGACAAGGTGTCTGTTCCAACAACAACATTTTTTACGAAATCCGGCGTAACCGTTCCTGCGCCTGCCAACACTAAATTTGGACCAACAGTGGTGGGTGTGTCAAATGTATAATACGTCTGATCGTCACGTTGCAAGACATCATCAATTTCATAAATCTCCACCGTAATATCCTCTAAATTCGCATAATAATTAATCGACGCAAAACGCAGAGACAAGACCACCGAATCCATGGTCAAATCGGCTAAAGCCGGAAAGCTTTGCGTCGTTGCTTCAGGAACAAGTTGTGTAACAAAACCACAATTCACCCCTCCGAAAATAGGATCATTATAAGCTCCTAATAAATTGATACTCGTTTCATCAGATTCCATGCTGTCAATCAATTCGGGGTACGTCACCAATGCAAACGTATCCGTTATTAAAACAGCAAGACCTTCACCTTGTAAGTCAGAACCTATTTCAGATTCTTCTTTTTTACATGCTCCAAAAAGTATAATTAGAGCAAAAAAAGTGGCGGAAAGTTGAACCTTCCGCCCTAATACTATTTGTTTTGTTTTATTCATTCCCGTATAATTCCGAGCTATTGGTCACCAGCTTCTGCTTTCTTTAGCAAACAAATGGATAAGGTCTATCCCCTATACCTCTAAAGTGATGATTAAACAACTTCTTCTTCAAAAATTTGATCGTAAAACTCATTTATTGGTTTAACGCAAGTTTCTTCTGAAAAGTATTCGAGGAATGGAGTTTCTGATGCTTCAATTGCTTTTGCAATTTCTTCATCAATTTGCCCACTACCCTGAATGACTCCATCCGAAACTTGAATGGCCTTCTTTGTTAAGGTTAAGAAATCCACATCTTTTAAATCGTGAATATCTTCCTCATCAAAGCCATCAAATTTAAGCTTTTCATAAAAATTAGAGTCCCAATTTTTGTTAAAACCATTATCATATACAGAGTATACAACTTTAGCGTCTGCAAAATGCGGGTCGTTATGATATAATTTTTTGATATAAAGAGGCGTTAATGCCGACATCCATCCATGACAATGAATGATATCGGGCTTCCATCCTAATTTTTTAACTGTTTCTAAAACACCGCGACCGAAAAACATGGCACGTTCGTCATTATCGTCAAAATATTCTCCTTTGTCAGATTTAACCGTTGCCTTTCGAGTAAAAAAGTCTTCATTATCGATAAAGTAGACTTGGATTTTTGCTTGAGGTACAGAAGCAACTTTAATAATCAAGGGATGATCGACATCATTAATAATTAAATTCATTCCTGACAATCGAATGACTTCGTGAAGTTGATGTCTTCTTTCGTTGATACATCCGTAACGCGGCATAAAAGCCCTGATTTCTTTTCCCCCTTCTTGAATCCCCTGCGGTAGTTTTCGCGTAGTCGTTGCAATGTCTGATTGTGGTAAAAAAGGTGATATCTCTTGAGAAATATAAAGTATTCTTTTCTTCTCCATATAAAGTTGAAAGTGATTAATTGATTACAAATTTACGAAAAAAAAGGGAGATATTCAATCCTAAAGTATAGATTTGCAGGTTTGTCCAAGAATTTAGACGTGATAATTACCAAGAACGAAACCGAAACTCATGCGGCTTTGGAAGCTTTTAAGCTGAAGAATCCGAACGCTATCATTGGCTTTGTTCCAACTATGGGTGCACTGCACGAAGGCCACCTTAGTTTGATTCGTGAAGCGAAGAATCAATGCGATTTTGTGGTGTGCAGTATCTTCGTCAACCCAACACAATTCAACAATGCAGACGATTTGAAGCGATATCCTCGCACCATAGAAGCGGATCAAGTATTGTTGGAAAGTGTCGCTTGTGACCTCCTTTTAGTGCCAACGGTTGATGCTGTTTATCCAAGTGGCGTGCCAGCATATGAGATTGATTTGGAAGGATTAGATCAAGGTATGGAAGGGCAATTTAGACCCGGTCATTTTAAGGGTGTTTGTATGGTTGTTGAGCGACTTTTTGCTATGGTTTTACCTCAAAAAGGGTTTTTTGGAGCCAAAGATTTCCAACAATTGGCCGTAATTCGTAAAATGAAAGCCGTCAGAAATCTTCCAATCGAGATCATTGGAGTGACAATAAAAAGAGCAGAGAATGGATTGGCCTTAAGTTCAAGAAATGCGCTCCTTTCTGATGAAGAACGAGAAAATGCCCAATTAATTTATCGCGCTTTAGAAGCTGGTGTCGATTTTGGACAAATGAATCGCAATTCGACCGACATTGTAGCTAAAATACAATCCTTCTTTACGGGCACCGATTTTGAGGTGGAGTATATCGCAATTGTAGATAATGATACCCTTTTAACGGTGGATGCAGTCAATGAAAATGCGACAATTTGTATTGTAGTTTATTACCGCAATGTGAGACTCATTGATAATATACCTTTCATATTCAAGACCTCAGCAGTTTCATAGTCCTTTTCAGCACCTCTTTTTACACAATATATTGGTACGGAATAATTCCTGAACTTTGTCTGCTTATTTATCAAAATGACTATTTTTGCCATTCATTTAATATTGAAATTATAGATTATGTCATATTTATTTACATCTGAATCCGTTTCAGAAGGACATCCGGATAAGGTTGCAGATCAGATTTCTGATGCGCTTATCGATCATTTTATGGCATTTGACCCTCAGTCGAAGGTTGCATGTGAAACCCTTGTAACAACTGGCTTGGTGACATTAGCTGGTGAGGTAAAATCAAATGCCTACCTTGACGTGCAGCAAATTGCCCGTGATACAATCACTAAAATTGGTTATACAAAATCTGAATATCAATTTGACGCTAAATCGTGTGCTGTCATTTCAGCCATTCACGAGCAGTCGGATGATATCAACCGTGGTGTTGATCGCGCTGATCCAATGATGCAAGGTGCAGGTGACCAAGGAATGATGTTTGGTTATGCTACGACTGAAACGGAAAACTACATGCCATTGGCCTTGGATCTATCGCATAAACTTTTACAAGTTTTAGCAGAATTGAGAAGAGAAATGACTCAGATTCCTTATTTGCGTCCAGATGCAAAGGCACAAGTTACAATCGAATATTCGGATGATAACGTTCCTCAACGAATTGATTCAATCGTTGTTTCTACACAACATGATGATTTTGATTCGAATGATGAAGTGATGTTGGCTAAAATTAAGTCGGACATCATTTCGATATTAATTCCGCGTGTAAAAGCACAATTACCTGCTAATTTGCAAGCCTTATTTACAGAAAACATCACATATCACATTAACCCAACAGGGAAATTTGTGATTGGTGGTCCTCATGGAGATACTGGTTTAACGGGGCGTAAAATTATCGTTGACACCTACGGTGGAAAAGGTGCTCACGGTGGTGGTGCATTTTCAGGGAAAGATCCTTCAAAGGTTGACCGTTCTGCTGCGTATGCAACAAGACATATTGCAAAAAACTTAGTCGCTGCAGGTGTTGCGACTGAAATTTTAATTCAAGTTTCTTATGCAATTGGTGTGGTTGAACCAATGGGAATTTTTGTAGATACTTACCGAACTTCAAAAGTTAATATGACGGATGGAGAAATCGCTAAGATTGTCACAAAAGTATTTGATATGCGTCCGTACGCAATTGAAACTCGTTTGAAATTAAGAAATCCTATTTATTCTGATACTGCTGCTTATGGTCATATGGGTAGAACGCCAGAAATAAAAAAGATTACTTTTAAAAATGCGGGTAGAGAAGAAACTGTTGAAGTAGAAACCTTTACTTGGGAAAAATTGGATTATGTTGACAAAGTAAAAGCCGCTTTCGGTCTTTAGTCTGTCATTAATTATAGATTTAAATCCGCCTCTCTTGGTTATACTAAGTTGGGCGGATTTTTTTGTTTAGAAAATTATGAATTTCATCCAATGGGGACTTATCGGATTGTTTTTCGGCACATTTTTATCTGCCACTTTACTTCCATTCCCTTCCGAAGCATTGGTAGTAGGAATGTATGAGTTACAACCTCAATTTTGGGTCATTCTAATCATTGCAACGTGTGGTAATTTTTTAGGTGGGTTAACAAATTATTACATTGGCTTTAAAAGCAACTCAGAAAAACTTAAAAAACGCTTTAAACTTGACGAGGCAAAAATTGCGAAGTGGGAATTGAGATTGGATAACTATGGAATTTATTTAGGACTCATTTCTTGGGTGCCTTTTATTGGAGATCCAATGGTTGCTGTTTTGGGTTTTTTTAAGGTTCGGTTTATTCCTTTGGCAATTATGATGTTTATTGGCAAGTTTTTGCGGTATTTTGTTTTGTTGTGGGTTTATGCGGTAATTAAATAAAAGAGGCTCGCCAAAATGACGAGCCTCTGCTTTGTGAGTTGTTTCGTGCTTTTAAAATTAATTAAATGTAGAAACTAATTTTTCGATAAAATTGGTAAGTAAAAAGGGATCCAAACTTCCATTATAAGTTGGTGAAAGCGATTTTAATTGAACCCACATTTCGTATTCTGGTTTTAAACCTGTTTTACGAAAAAAATCTGGGTTAGAAAAGTAGGCTATGTTATAATCTCCTCCTCGAATTAATATATCAACAAGCGGATTTAACGCTTTCGTTGAAATGAAACCATTAATATAATACATTGTTTTTCCAGATGACGCTTCAATACCTACTATCATTATGAAGTCTTCAAAAGGGATTAAGGTACCCGATTTAACCACTAAGTTTTCATCTTTTATGGTGTACCGCCCTTTTTGATCTTTTTGCAAAGCTGAATAAAAATTTTCCTTATCATAATAGTTTTTATCCGTAAAAGGAAAATGCATTTTATAGTTTTTATCCGTTCCACTTCCTTCTGAAACAATTTTAAATTGATCGAAATAACTGGCCTCATTACTTCTAGCTTTTCGAATCAAATTGAACGTGTCAGCAGAGGAGAAAAAATCTGTAATCATTTTATCATACCCCTTTTCTTTAACAATTTTTAATTGCTCGTTTTGATATTTTTCCAGACTTTCGAGATATCTCCCGATTTCTTTTTTGGAATTTTCTTTATCAACAGTATAATATTCTTCACATGTCCAGCGATCATCTCCAAAAGCTTTTGTTGTAAAATGATTATTTGCTCCCGATTCTCCGCCTCTGCTAAACCCCGTTCTTATATGTCCATTTTTTATTGGAGTTATAAACACATTCCCTAAACTAGGTCCGTAATAATCCCCTTTACGCTTGGAATTATCCCAAAAATTTACCTCATATTTATCTACAGTTTCAAGATTATATAGCACATATTGAAGAGGGTGCATCTCAAAATCTGGTAAGAGCAAATATTCTCGCTTCTTTTTATCCATTGGATTGGATTGAAAAACCAATTTCAAATGTAAAATCTCATTACCATCATAGTCATTTCTTCCCGTATGGATTATTTCAAGTTTATAGGCGCAAGAAAAATTCTTATTTGGGCAATCGTAGAAAACTTGACCCTCTTTTAAAAAATCATTTGCGATTTTGTTGATGTTAAAGCTTTGCGTATTGCCATTAAAGGCGCATATCATTGTAACTATTATTAAAACTGTTTTCATCCTTGTTTTATTTAGTATTTAAAACTTAATTGCGTTAATGTACTCCTTGAAATAAACTGATAAATACATCTTGTCCGTAAACTTGTTGTAGCTCGTTTCAAAATTGCGTTCTTTGTACCAATTTGGATAGATTTCATCTGCGATTTGATCTATACCAACCATGCTAGAACGATCAATGCCCATTCTTATCGCCGAAAGACGATCAGTTCTCAGTATGTTTCTTGCTATTGGATCATTTTTCTTCAGGGTAAAAACGCCTAAAATTCCAATTGATTCCTTTTTTTTTGGCGCGCTGATGGCTAACAAACAATCATAGTATTTGAGACTGTCAGCCATGTTTGTGCTAATAGCATTAACATTTAGCATTTGAGAAAATCTCATCAAATTCATACATTTAAACTGTTAATTGTCGTCTTAATAACAAACGTACTATTTCGTTAACTACTATTAAAGGCAAATTTTCCGAATGAAGCCTTATTTCTTCTAAAGCGCTGGGTTATTCTTCTAAGTGTTTATAAGAGAACTGTATTTCGCCCATTTTTGGTGAAAACCTATGGAAACCTAGGGTTTTTCAAGCAACTTTCATGTCATTTTTTACTGTCGGTATTCAAAAATGAACGATCACAATAAAAAGATCTGCCTTTAGAAGTTAAACCAAACCATTTAGAAGTAAACTATTCACTCTAAAAAGAAACCCCT
>Ga0222659_1000269_pt1 | contig 36701 bp, 27 predicted proteins | sample AntAcemetagen547_FD_179850 | JGI IMG/M metagenome (GOLD analysis project Ga0222659, IMG submission 179850) | Saline water microbial communities from Ace Lake, Antarctica - #547 | ecosystem: Environmental > Aquatic > Non-marine Saline and Alkaline > Saline | place: Antarctica: Ace Lake...
AGATCCGGACACTATAGATGCTAATCATTGGCGCTGCTTAAATGAAAGTATGTGGAGTGAAGTGGACGCCGTAAAGGTAGTCTCTTGGCGTATGCTTAACCGTCTGAAAGGCGAGGGTTGGACACAGGATCTTTTGGACATGATGTATTTAGAAGACGACCTCTTAAAATGGGCAGCAGAAACGGGTGAAGGAATTGCAGAGGATGATAAAATTAAACATGTCGATTCGAATGGTGTAACCTTAGAAACGGGCGACACAGTTGTTTTGATCAAAGATTTGAACGTGAAGGGTGGAGGATTTACCGCTAAACGAGGTACTGCCGTTCGAAAAATCACCTTAGTCCATGACAATGCTGAACAAATTGAGGGTAAAGTTGACGGGCAACAGATTGTAATTCTTACACAATACGTTAAAAAATCGTAAGAATAAGATGGGGGTCAACCTTAAAATTCATAGCTTTAGACTAGTTTTTTTTTAAACCGTGCTCAGCAAAGAAGAATTAAATACAACCATAGTCGAAGTACAAAACGGAAATTCAGCCGCTTTTGAAAAACTGTATGACGCCTATTCTCCCGCTATGTACGGTATTAGTTTAAAAATACTTTTGGATGGAGATTTAGCAGCCGACTCGGTTCAAGATGCCTTTATTAAAATCTGGAAAAACATCCATTCATACGATATAAAAAAAGGTTCTTTCTTTACTTGGATCCTCAATATCAATCGTAATACAGCTATTGATAAATATAGAAAGATTGCGAAAACAACGCTGATTCCAATCCAAACAAATGAAAATTTCGTAGATCTAGGAACAGGTGACAAATCACAACAGAAAACGGATCATATTGGTATCCAAGATTTGGTGAAAGTACTCCCCCTTAAAGAACAAGAAATTATAGAGTATATATACTTTAAAGGATATACACAACAAGAAACGGCTGATGAACTTAATCTGCCTCTGGGAACGGTGAAAACTAGATCTCGGAGCGCACTGAGCAGTCTTAAGGAGTTGTTTACGATTTTGCTGATATGGATATAAAAGAATACATAGCTTCTGGGATACTTGAAAACTACGTTTTCGGTCACGTCTCTGCACAAGAAATGCAAGAGGTAGAATGTATGTCTCATATCTATCCTGAAATTAAGGAAGAATTAACCAGCATACAACTCACGATTGAAAAGGTAGCCGAAAAATATGCGACACCGCCTCCAACGGCACTGAAAACGAAATTATTTGCTCAGCTTAAAACGGAACCGCAAATTCAACCTGCAGTTGATGAAAAGGAAACTAAAATTATTCCGCTTTCACAACCTGCCTCATCAACAACATTATCTAAGTGGTATGCAGCTGCTGGAATCATACTCTTAATTGGTTTAGGCGCTTACGCCTTTTTAATCAATGGGGATTTAAATCAATCGCGTGCAGAATTTGCTGCGACGAACGATTCACTCAACGCCTTAAAAGGTGATGTAAATTCCTTGAATGACGAAAACAGTGTTATCACTGAACAGCTTGCGCTTTTTTCTGATCAAATGAATTTCATAAGAGATGAAAATACAAGTAAAATAAATCTCACCGGAACCGCAAACTATACAGACAATTTAGCAACTGTATTTTGGAATAATACCACAGAAAAAGTGATGCTGGACATCAAAAACTTACCCGCGACACAAGCTGATGAATCGTATCAGTTATGGGTGCTCGTTGACGGCGTTCCGCAAGACATGGGTGTATTTGATTTTGAAATAAATTCTGCTGCACCTAGATTATTACAAATGAATTCGACAAAAAATGCAGATGCCTTTGCCATTACACGTGAACCGAAAGGCGGTAGTGTTTCCCCAACGCTCGAAAATTTGCATGTGATTGGGATGATCTAGTTTTTGTAACCTGTTTTACTTGTTTTCCAAAAGAGATTTTGTAAATTTCGAACACCATATTTGGACAGAATATTATGAAAAAAGGTCGTTTAAAACTTGTTCTTCTTCTTTTAATTAATTTTGTTCATACCGCTGTAAACGCACAGCTCGAGTTAAACAAAAGTTCCCATGATTTTGGATCTATAGACACAACAAGTGAGCGCACGGTAGACTTTACTATTGTTAATCACTATCAGTTTTCAGTCATCATGTCGGGCTTTTATTTTGACATGGAAGTCAATACACAATACAGTCCCATTACCCTAAAACCGAATGACACCTTAACCTATCGAATTAAAATTTTTCCTTCAAAAACGGGTAATTTCACAAAACCATTCCGTTAAAATTTTACAGTTTAGTTGATACACTTCAAATAGACCTTTATGCGACTGTCTTGACCACGAAATTCAAGGACAACGAAAGGCTTGCCCCGCTTGAAGAAAAAGCTGGACCCGGAGAAGAACCGTTGAAAAAATTTCCGATCACGCTCCTGATTATTGACAAAGAATCAGGTCAACCCATTCAGAATGCCAGTGTTAATTTTTCTAGTATTTCGCCGCGGTACAAATCCTTAAATACAGACAAGAACGGGTACATTTCAGAAGACTTAAACAATCGCTATAAAGCATCTATTTATGCCTATGGTTATCGCCCAGAAAATATTGTTTTTTCCTTGGGTTGTGATGACTCCACCCGAACCATTTATCTGACCAAAGGATCACCAGATGATAAAAGTGAAGCGGATTTTTTTCATGACTATGAAGCCGCAAACCCCATTAAAACCGAAGAAGAGCTAGAGGATTTGTCCGAAGATGAAACCATCAGCATATTAGCACCCTTTTCAGCGGGAAATTATAAGCCAAATAATATTGTTTTTTTGTTGGATGTTTCCATTTCAATGATCGATCACAATCGAATTGTTCTCTTAAAAACAGCGATTACGCAATTGGTAAATTTATTGCGCCCGGCTGATAATTTGAGTATCATTGTCTTTAGTGAGGACACTCAACTCTTAATTGAACCCACTTTTTTAGACGAGCCTAATCGCAAACGCGTGATTAAGGAGATAAATGCAGTTAAAGCCGGGGGAATGACCAATGGAGGCAAAGGCTTGAAACTAGCCTATAAACTCATGCAAGTCAACTACGATTCGAAAAAAAACAACCAAGTTTTACTCGCCACAGATGGGGCATTGGGTGCCTATATGAAACACGAGGATATGGTAGAATTGGTGAAGAAGAATGCCGCGTTTACGCGAACTTCAGTTGTTACGCTTAACGGCTACAATTGGAGTAAAATTTTTATGCACGAAATCGCCCAAGCTGGTGAAGGCAAAATCATTGCGATTAATACTGAACAAGAGGCAAAGCTTGTGCTTGTAAGAGAAATAAAAGCGAACTCTATTATTGAGGGGGAATAGACACAACTATAAATCATAGACAATCGATTGGAAATCGATTTAAACTTAAACGTGAGGAAACATGATTTTGAGTAAGATTCAAAACTACGGTTAAAATCCTTCCGCTATACGTTCATCTTGAAATGGGATTGTTTTGAAAAAAAAGAAATATTAAGTTAGAATCACTTATCTTTGTTCAAAATTAATGTATTATGAAAAGATTAGCCTATTTATTAATTGCTCCTGCCTTCCTTTTTTCATGCGGAGGTGGTGAAGACACTGAAAATGAAACAGGTGTAGATTCTACACTTCAAATTACGGAAGAAATTGACTCGCTTATTGAAGAAGTTCCTGCTCCTCCTAAAAGTCCACGTCAACAATCATCTGGTGTTGCCAATGGCGTTCAAGTTGATATTGATTATGGTTCACCGTTCATGAAAGAACGCAAAATTTGGGGCGAACTTGTTCCATTTGATAAAATTTGGCGTGCTGGAGCAAATGATGCAACTGCTGTAACATTTGGATCCGACGTAATCATCAATGGAAAACCCGTTATGGCTGGAACGTACGCTTTGTTCATGATACCTAAAGCAGGAGAAACTTGGACGGTTATTTTGAACGAAGAATGGAGCAAAGAAATTCACGGTGTTTGGGGTGCTTATGATCACAAGCCTGAAAAAGATGTATTGCGTTTTGAAGTTAAACCAATCTTTAGTGAAGATAACCTAGAATCTTTAGCATACACTGTTACGGATAAAGGAATAATGTTTGCTTGGGCAGATGCAAGTTTCGAATTTGAAATAAAAGCAAAAAAATAATTTTTGCCGAAACGTCATTTAAAAATCCCTTCTCTCATTATTGAAAAAGGGATTTTTTTTGTGGCCTATAAATAGAGTTTGCGTTTTTTTACAACTTAGTCCATAACATCTTCAACCTTTCGAGTGGAGCAATCAACCGTAAACGTTTTTATTCTTCAATTAAAAAATCAATAACACCAGCAGTGTAATTAATCATAAGCTCATATATTAACCTATTAAATCGGCAATAAAAACAATTCGAGAAACGACCAACCTCAATCGATTGACATCCAATTGATCTGTTCTATTCTTGATCTTAATTGATGATTTTTAGAACCTTATTCAAAAAATTACGTTAAAAGACCCATTCGACAAACTATTTCGTAGCTTTGTCTTTGTCAAATATTCACATTTAAAAAGTGTTTAAGGTACTTATTACAGACATATTACGCAAATTAAACCTCGCTCCGCTAATCCTATTATTTATGATTGGGGCAACAAATGTACATGCCTCAATCATCCTTGTTGAAAATACACTAAATTCAGGCGCGGGTTCATTGCGAGACGCGATAACAAGTGCTTCGGATTTTGATACCATATTGATCGACATAAAAGGAACGATAACACTTGATAGTCAAATTGATATTATAGGAAAAAGTGATTTAACAATTATTGGCCCCTACCCAAAGCACAACACAATTACGCCTAGTTCAGGCTGGTCGGGAAGTCTCTTTAATATCAATTCTTGTGCACGACTTGTAATCAGGGGTTTAAGTTTTAGTGAGAGTTTTGGAACAACGAGACATGTTTCAGTTTCAGCCTGTCCAGATTTCATTTTCTTCAGAGCCTGTTTATTTGAAAATGGTAATTTTTCTTCAGGGAATGGAGGTTCTATACACAATGATGGGTCAATTGTAGCATTTGAACAATGTTCATTTATTAATAACGCTGCAATTAATGGAGGAGCGATCAGTGCATTGGGTGTCTCCACAACACAGCTTATCAACTGTACCTTCTCGGAAAATTTCGCAACCGATAAAGCCGGAGCGATAAATTTAGCTGGAAATGCGGAAGTCAATTCTTATTATTGCACATATGTGTATAATAATAGTACTAATGCTCCAACAACCTTTAGTGGTTTGGGAGGAACAGCGCTTAGACTGGAAAATAACGCCATTGGTGAAAACGGCACTGCTCGTCAAATAAATATACTTGGAGGGGCCCCAACCACATATGGAGGCAATAGAATTAAACTCAACTATTTAGGCGAACCCACGGGAATACCAATACTTATCGTAGGAGATCTATTTTCCAACCTACTAATAATGGGTCTGCGTACAACTTTATTGGAAGACGGCTATGGATTAAAATATTGGCCAATTGTTAGTTCGACAAGCCAATTAATAAACCCAGCAATTGGCACAGTAAGAACCCCCGTTTTAGATTGTAGAAATGCCCCAAGATCCTTAAAAGGTACAAGTGCATTAAATGTATATCCTGATGCTGGTGCAGCCGAATATACGCATTTACGCGTTACCAATTCTTCAGGTGATAAGGCGGTTGCCAACTCCTATTTGTGGACACTTGAAGCTGCACAACGGAAGGAGAATGTTCATTTTATTGAATTCGACATTCCTTCTCCAACGGCTATTAATCCTCTTTCCGAGGGAGCCGCTGCGGTTGAAGCTTATATAATTGACGGTTTTACCCAACCAGGAAGTTCCGTTCCAGGCCCTCAAGAAATAGGGTTTCCGGGTCTAACACCAGCCATTTTACCCATTCAACTTGTGAACACTGGTGCAATTGATGATGGCATTCAATTCAATGTATCTACAAACGGTTCGAAGGTTAAAGGGATCTCTATACAAAACTTTAATAAGCATGGTATTGAATTGTTTGCAGGAGATATTGAAATTATTGGTTGCGAGATAGGAATAGATGATGCTGAAAGCGAAAATGGTAATAAAGATGCTGGCATAAAAGTACGTTATGATAATACGATCATTGGTGGTTGGCAGCACTATCAGCGTAACGTGATCAGCGGCAATGGACAGAGCGGAGGTACAGAAAACGCCAATATTTTTATTTTCAGTGGTGAATACGTTCGAATTACCGGAAATATAATTGGGCTCAACCCATCCGGGCTCAATATCCTAGGCACACCTGATCAAACAGAAATAGGGATCTATTCTAATTCATCCTTTACTCAAATTGGTGGGCTATTGAAGAATGAAAAGAATGTAATTGGCGACAATGCGTATGGTATTTTCTTAAATCTTGCCGGTGATTTTTCAATTATTCAAAATAATCATATCGGAGTTGCCTGGGATGGAACCACAGCGGTTGACAATGCTGAATGTGGTGTTTTTTTGAGTGGCTCCGACCAAGCATTAATTGGGGGATACAATGATCAATCAGCGAATAGAATCGCTCACAATGGTATTGGCATTGTATTAAGATATAACACGACACCCGCCTTGGACAATAGAATATTAGGCAATAGCATTTATTTAAACGACAACCAAGGTATTGATTTGGCATTTAATAATATCGTTGTCCCAAATGATGGCTTGGAGATCAGTTCCGAAGATAATTATGGGTTAGATTATCCAGAACTGACCGAAGCATCCAACTGTGATTTATCAGAAACCATTATTACCTATGATCTGAGCGTTCCGACCGGAATTAATTACCGAGTTGAATTTTTCAGCAATAGCAGCCCCGACCCAACAAATGGTGAAGGTGAAACATTTCTTGGTTTTCAAACCGTTACACCAGCTACTAATCCACAAAGCTTCACCTTTAATGTTGGCAGCCTGTTACCACCTGGAACTAGTGTTACCGCTACAGTTACCAGTGAAGCTAATAATTCAACCTCTGAATTTGGAATAAATGTAGTGGTTAGCGAAGGAAATGCAGGAACTATTAATTATGATGACGTCTGTTTTGGAAATGCCGCCACCCCCACAATCACAGGTGATTTAGGGGGGATTTTTTCATACGACGGAGGTGATCCTGCAGATGGTTCAATTCTTGATCCTGCAACGGGTGTTTTAACGAATGGTCTTGAAGGTACAACCTATTCAATCGTATATGAGTTCGGAGATGGATGTGGAAATAACGACACGACAACAGTAACGATAATTGAAATTGATGAATCATTTGTGATGGATGATTTTTGCCCTGGGTCAAGCGGAACGGCAGTACCCACCTTACCGGGAGGAGTATTTTCATTTAATCCAGCCCCACTAGATGGTGCTACTCTCACATCAGATACTGGTATTCATAGCGGAGGTGTTGAAGGAGCGACTTATACGATCCAATATATAGCAACGGATGGTACATGTTCAGATACAGGCACTATAGATGTGTCAGTCATTGCAACAGATGCTTCCTTTACCATGGCCGATTTTTGTCCAATCGTAATAAGTCCAGCAGCCATTCCCGCTGAACCAGGTGGTGTATTTGGATTTGCCGTTCCCCCGGGTGATGGCGCAACTATAAACGCGACGACAGGGGCCATTACAGGAGGTATTGAAGGAGCAACGTATTCAATAAAACATACTGTCGGAGCCTGTCTAAAAGATTTTACCTTATCTGTAAATGTAATCTCGACAGACGAGAGTTTCTCTTATTCAGATTTTTGCCCTGGTGACCTTGGCGCACCTTTTGGTATTGCAGAACCCGGTGGAACATTTTATTTTGAGGTGGATGACGATCCCGCTATTATTAACGGAGCTACTGGCATATTAAGTGGTGGTGTAGAAGGCACTACCTATTCAATCATTTATGAAGTCGGAACCTGTTCGGATAGAGACACAGTTGACGTTACCGTTTTAACCGTGCCGCAGGAGTTCACTTTTGCCAACTTTTGTGTTGTTGACGATTCATCCGGAACAGGTCCTGTTGCTGTAGATCCTGCCATTGCAAATTATATCCTACTCGGACCAGCGGATGGGGCAAGTATTAACCCGACATCAGGTATTGTCTACAATCCGATTGAAGGAACAACTTACACAGTTGTTGACAGTGCATCAACAGGGACTTGTTGGCAAGCAGATACCGTCCTTGTAACAGCTGTTGAAGTCAACGAAAACTTCGTCATTGATGATATTTGTTTTGGTGAAACAGCGAGTCCAACCGTTGAAGAAATTTTAGTAGATACATTCTTTTTTTCCATTGATCCTATCTTCCCCGATCCCGTTTTAATTGATGGATTAACGGGTGATGTGACCCTTGGTTTAGCAAATACCACGTATACTGTGCGCCGAATTTCGTATGTCGGAACCTGTGCTGACAGTGCTGAGGCTACATTCACTGTAAACCAACCAAATGCGAGCTTTATATTTGACGACTTTTGCCCAACAGACTTAAGTCCTGAACCCTTAGTAGAAGTAGATGGAGGAATATTTACATTAGAATTTCTAGGTGGTTTTGGCGAATCAATAGACGATATTACTGGCGCAATCTCTGGACCACAAGAAGACAGCAGTTATTCGGTGATTTACACCCTTCTTGTAGACGGTTGTGAAAATGCTGACACAAACATTGTCCATGTTATCAATGTACCAGAAGAATTTGAATTTGATGATTTTTGTTGGGAGAGTGGATCAGCCCCAGGCATTCCGACAATGGGAGGAGGGGAATGGAGTTTTGCAATGCCTTTACCGTTGGATGGAGCAATAATAGATCCATTAGATGGAACAATCACGCTAGCCACTGAAGGAACAGAATACGCAGTAGAATATTCCTTAACTGTCGGTTCATGCACACAAGAAGATTCTATGATCGTGATTGCTATAGGCGTAGATGAATCTTTTATATTTCCTGATATTTGCCCTTTGGTGGCAAGTGCTCCTCCTGTGCCTTCGGCGATTGGAGGAACGTATAGTTTTTCACCTGGCGACCCAGGCGACGGAGCTGAAATCAATGCAAGTACAGGCGTAATCACAAATGGATTAGAAGGTGCAACGTATGCAGTCGAATATATCGTTTTTGATCCATCAGGCTTATGCAGTGAATCCTCAATCGAAACGCTTTCAGTCATCTCTATAGACGAGAGCTTTTCAACGACAGATTTTTGTGCTGAATTAGTGAGTGAAATAATCGTTCCTGTCACTGCAGGAGGCACATTCAGTTTCGCTCCGGACCTTGGAGATGGTGCGACAATCGATCCTTTAACAGGTGCCATTTCGTCTGCTATAGCTGGAACAAACTACCCCATACAATATATTGTGTCTGATGGATTTTGCACAGAAACGGATACAAACTTCATTTTTGCACGTTTAGCCTATGATCCTGGTTTTACATTAGAGGATCACTGTGCAAACCTGGATGTTCTAGCAATTATTACAGGCGAGCCAGGAGGAACTTTCGATTTTGATCCAACTCCTGCAGACGGTGCCACTATTGATCCGAGTACTGGTCTAATAAGCAATGGTTCTGGCAATACCTATAACGTTAGATATATCATTCTTGGCGATACAGATGTCTGTTCAGATTCACTCACAATTTCGGTCACACTCTTCCCAACCCCAGAAATTATTTCCCTTGAGTCAGACGTCGATTTATATTGTCCTGATGATCTATTGGGAAGCATCCAAGTAACAGAAGAAATAGACGCTTTTAAAGTGTATTGGTATGAGGATAGCGAGGGAGCAGTAATTCTTGATTCTACCTTCAATTATTTACCAACAGAATTAATGGTAGGAAACAACACCTTTTATGCGCAAGCAATAAGCGCTGAAGGATGTCTAAGTGAAATCAAGTCATACAACCTTTTTCTGTCAGATACAAGCGGAATGAGAGCAGGACAAGATCAATCAATTTGCTTAGGGTCACCGGCCCAATTAGAAGCTTTTGGAGGAGACACGTATCTTTGGGACACCGAAGTGCCATTAGGCGATTATACATTGGGCAATCCAGTAGCATTTAGCCTTAATGAAGAGTCTTATGCAGTGCGCATTACCAATGGCGACAACTGCGACGTTTTCGATACGATTCAGGTTTTTTTCAATCCTCAAAATGAATGCGACATTGAATTGTATAACGCTTTTTCTCCCAATGATGATGGCAAAAATGACATATGGTACATTGAAAACCTCATCAATTATCTACCCAATACGGTATACATCTATACACGCTGGGGTGATGAACTACTTTCGATTGAAAATTACGATAATATCAATGCCTATTGGGATGGAACAGATGGTAAAGGAAGAGCGCTCATGCCAGGCACTTATTTTTATGTCGTTATTACAGAAATTCCGGAAAATAATCAAGCGGGATGGGTTCAACTTGTGCGTTAATAGATGAGATTTTTAGTATACATATCGCTCCTTCTATCATGTGCCTCTTACGCGCAGCAAGATGCCATTTATAGCCAATACCTATTTAACCCTTTTGCTATTAATCCCGCCTATGCAGGATCGAGAGACGCGATTAATGTTGTGATTGTGAATCGAAGCCAATGGACGGGATTAGATGGAGCTCCTACCACCCAAACTGCAAGTGGTCACGTTCCAATGAATGATAAAAATATCGCTTGGGGCGCACAACTTTCACACGATAAGATTGGACCCACGAATAATATCCTTTTGAATGCGACTGGTACCTATCAATTAAAATTAGAAACAGGAACACTAAATTTTGGTCTTCGAGGAGGGATATACAACAGTATCCTTGATCATGGACAACTCAATTTTCGGGAAGAGAATGATGCCTTAGACATTCAGCAGAAGGTGAGTGCTACGGTCCCTACATTTGACTTTGGGATCTATTATTATACCGAGCAATTTTTTGCAGGTTTATCCGTAAATCACCTTACAAAACAACGTTTCAACTTTGATGACGTGCTTGATAAGCAAAACTATTTTTTGACACGACACTTCTTTTTTTCAACGGGATATGTTTTTGAAATGACCTCCAAATTTCTATTTAAACCAACACTACTTCTAAAATACGCTGGACCAAATTCCTTGAACATAGATTTAAATGCGCTCTTTATGTACAATGAACTTTTTTGGGTTGGAATAGGTATAAGAAATATATCTAGCTTGAATTTTCTTGTAGATGTCAATGTTACAGACTATCTTCGAATCGGATATTCATATGATATGAACATGACTAAATTGAAAAGCTTCACATATGGTTCGCATGAATTTCTAATCGGTTTTGATTTTAACGTTAAACAATCGACCATCATTTCACCACGGCATTTATAATATGAGACGTCTTTTAACACTCACATATCTGATTATTAGCGCGATCTCCTTCGGACAAGTATACGAAATACAAGAGGTTAGAGTTGAGGCAAAGCTGCAAACGATTGTTGGTGTGAATGAAAAATCAGATGACTTCTCACCAGTTATTCTGGGTAAACAACTCTATTTCACATCCAATCGACCCTATAACAAGCATAACGTAGGAGAAAATAACTGGGATAAATTAGGCTATTCTAATATTTTCTGGGGTACGATTAGAAGCGACGAAGATGGAGTTGTATCTGTTCGAGACATTAAACTATTATCCAATAAACTCAATAACGGCAATCATACCGGACCGATTAGCTTCACTAAAAATGGTGATACTCTCTTTTTTACGCAGGTTGTGCAAATCACAAGCAAGGGAGAACGCATTTATAAACCACAATTGTTTAGCGCAATTAAAACGGGCGATTCATGGTCAAAAATAAAGCGCATGCCTTTTTGTGATCTTGAGAATTCCTTTGCACACCCATCCTATGATGCTGTTAAGAAAAGACTTTATTTCGTATCGGATAAACCGGGAGGCAAGGGTAAAAATGACATTTATTACGTCGAATTAATAAGAGGAGGATGGTCTACACCCGTTAATCTTGAACTTGTAAATAGTGATGCTGATGAGCTATTTCCTTATGTTGTGAGCGGTAATATTTTTTTCTCAAGTGATCGAGTAAATGGACAAGGTCAACTCGATATTTATTATAATGCAGCAGAGCCTACTTCTTATCCAATTATGATATCTGGACTTAACTCGCCTTACGACGATTTTGGAATTAGCGTCTTGCCAGATTTATCAGCAGGGTATTTTTCTTCCAATCGTCTAGGCAATGACGATATCTACTATTTCACATTGGATCGCAAGATTACCGTTAAAAATCAAATCGCTGGAACATTTACCTATCGCACGTTGGGTGGATCAGCATCAAATCTAACTGTACAACTTTTTAATGAAAATGGTGAATTTGTTTACGAAGAGAAAACCGATTCCAACGGCTACTTTATTTTTGACAATATAAAGATTGATAGCAATTTTTCAGTTCGATTAGCGGGTGAAGCGCAAGATGAAATGACACTAGAATTTTATAATCAAGAAGGGGAAACACAAGCGAGTTTTATATTGAATGAAGCGGGTGCGTTTAAATATAAAAAGTTGTTTTACGATCAAAATGGAATTGTGAGTTTTTTGCCTGATGACATGAAAAACCAGGTCATTGACAGTGCGATTTTATCTAGTAAAATTGTGTTGGATAATGACATCATTAGCGAAGTAGCGAATCAAACAGTTAACCTCGTCGACCAAGATAAACAAATCATTTTTACAACAACAACTGATTCATCTGGTAATTTCTATTTCAGGGACATTCCGCTGTCATCAAATTATTCGATTGATTTCCCAGGTTGTCAAGAAGCTTTAATTTTATACATCTATAATAGCCAAAATCAAATCCACACACAACTTAAATGCAATGGCCAAGATGAATTCGTCTATCGCCGTTTACGCCCTGATCTAAATAATAATCTGACTTTACTCATCAATGATGAGGAAGGATCGTTCCTGAGCGAAAATGCTGAAATATCAGGTAATTTTGCACCTGTCGATAAAACCAAAAGCAATCAGGTCACTTATACCGTGTGTGCATACAGTGAAGACGGAATCTTGTTAGCAAGTACACGTACCGATTCAATTGGTAATTTTAGCTTCACAAATTTGTCCAGTGAAAAAACCTATAAATTTACGGCAGACACACAAATCCAAGTATCACTTACGTTATATGATCGTTATGGGAAGCAGATTGCACGTATTCAGGAAGAAGAAAATCATTTCTTTATTTATCGTCCACTTGGCTTTCAAACCGAATCTAACCTTTCACTAATTGATAACCAAGAAGGATTTGATTTGAATTTAAGCAGTGAATATGAAGCAGTGCTCGTATTTTTTGAAACTAATCAATCCGCGGTAAAAAAGGAAGACCTTGTGAAACTGACCTCTGTGCTTAAATTATTAAAAAAGTATCCGCAGTTGAAACTTTCTATCAGCGCTTATGCTGATGCGACAGCATCTGATGAATACAATTTTATCCTATCACAAAAGAGAGGGGAATGGATTGCAGCATATTTAGCGGCCAAAGGAATTGATCCAGCGCGGCTATCAATAAATGCGTATGGAGAAACTAAATTAATTGATCCAGAAAACGATTCAATTAATAGACGAGCCGAGTTAAGAATTTATTTGTAGCATACGCGAATTAATAATGTGATACAACCATATGGATGATACTTTAAATTACGTTTCAGAGTTCCATGAGAATTTAGATCATGCAAAAATAATGCTAATCTACGACGGTATACTCTCAAAAGCCATTGTCGAGGCTTTTCTCACGCGTCTAAAAATTGATATTGAAAAAACAGACGTACCAAAAAAAGAAAAAAAACGATTTTTTTCGATTGTTGTAGAGTGTATTCAAAACCTGTCCAAACACGGAAATGTAAACGACATCAACGATTCACACTTTCTCGTTTTAGTTGAAAAAGAGAAAAACACACTTAAAATCTCCACCGGAAACGTGATTGATAATACAAGTGAGCGGGCAATAATTGATTTAATAGAAAACGTTAATAAGAAAAACTACGAGGAATTACAGCAACTGTATAAACAAGGTATAACCAACAATACGCTCACTGAAAATGGGCAAGCGAGTTTAGGACTGATCGATATTGCCCGTAAATCAAGTCAAAAATTAAAATACCAATTTAACAAAATTGACAAGGACAAATCCTTCTTCGTCTTTCAGACACAAGTTAGGGTCTTATAGTAAGAGTTGAATCCACTAATTAATCAAATCTCTCGGTTTCTAGTTGAGGCCATTTCGGATTCAGTGCTTCCAATGTTTGCAAAACAACTTTGGCAATTGCATTCACTTTTACCCAGTTTCTATCCGAAGGAATAATATGCCATTCGGGCTGATTACATTTCTCAAAAAGCGTTTCGTATACCTTCATATAAGCATCCCATTTTTCTCTAGACTCCCAATCACCATCATTATGTTTCCAATACTTTTCTGGATTTTCGATTCGTTCTGTTAGCCGTTCCAATTGTTCTTCTTTAGAAATGTGCAAATAAAATTTCAAGACCTTTGTCCCATGATCGGCTAGCAGTGCTTCAAAATTATTGATATGTTCATATCTTCGTTCAATTCGTTCTTTTCCATAATATCCTTCAACCGAAGGAACCAAAATATCCTCATAATGTGAACGATTAAAAATATGAATCATACCCTTTCGGGGGACGATCTTGTGCACACGCCATAGGAAATCGTGTCCAAATTCCTCTTCAGTCGGTTTTTTAAACGAGTAGACATTACAGCCTAAAGGATTGACACTACCAAGAATACTTTTTACAGTGCCATCTTTTCCGGCGGCATCCAAACCTTGCAGAATTATGAGAAGAGAATGTTTTGATTCTGCATATAAAATCCGTTGCAACTCTTCAATTTTTCCAATCAATAATTTATTCTCTTTTTTAATCGTGTCTTTATCTAACGCCGAAGGTCCTTTTGTGTCAATATTTTCTAACATGCTACTAATCTTTAGCCACAAGATAGTCAGAATTAGTGTAGAAAACGCATGTTGTTATCACGACAAGAAACTTCGTTTATTCTTGATTAATCAGATTAAATAATGGTTTGGCACCGAATTTATTTAATTTTAGACTTCAAAATTTTGATATGAAAAAAATCCAGGGATTTGGATTGTTGCTTTAATAACTAATTTATGCCGCGTTTCGTTTTTTCAGGATGGGCCATTTTAATTGGCTTTCTAATCGGGGCTTTGATACCTCAAAAAGAATTCATCAGCCGCCTTATAGTTGGTGTACTACTAGCGGTGCTTGCACTCTTCCTCTATCTAATGTACACTTCTCTTCGGCATGCTTATCTACTAAAGCATAAAGGTTTCCTGAAAAGTGAGAAAACCTTCATTGATCTTATTCTCCAACTAGCCGCTGCGGCATCTATGGCAGATGGAAAGATCTCGACAAGTGAGGAGGCACGCATTCGATTCCAGTTGGAAAAAGCTTTTTCAAAAAAGAAGGTTGCAGAACATTTTAAAACGTATGAATCTTATTTAAACCAACCTATCCCGATTGATAAATGCTGTGGCATCATTCATGAAGAATTTGATCATGCTGCAAAAGGACATCTACTCTACCTATTAATTTCCATTGTAACGGCGGATGGTATTTTAACGCAACAGGAATCTCAATTTATTGATCGCGTTGTAAAAAAGGCACGCATTCGTTCAACAACAGTATTTACGGTTTATCGTTTGTTTACTTTTAAGCGTGAACAGCAGGAAGAGCAATCTCATTATCAATCGTCGCGCCCATCTACCTCAACATCTTCCCTTCATTCGGCCTATGACCTTTTGGATCTTGATTCAACCTGCACAGAGAAAGAACTTAAACAGGCTTTTCGTCGCTTAGCTAAAATTCATCACCCCGATAAGTTAGGGCATTTGGGTGAAACGCAACTGAACGTAGCAAAAGAAAAATTTCAATTGATTCTAGCTGCTTACGAGCAAATCAAAACGGCTAAAGGTATCAATTAACTACCATTCGCTTCGGATTAACTCTTTCTTCAACTTGTCAAAGATCTGTTCCAAATTTGGGATGTTCAGTTGCAATAAATAGGCGTGCAAGGTAGATAAAATACTATTTCCCTCTTGAGGAACGAAAGCCCATCCTTTAATCCGTTTCTTTTCGACCAATATATTGTCCGCAATAATGATGGCGTGTGAATAGATGCGTCCACTAAAGCCATATCTTCTTCCCAATTCAAAAATAACATTCGAGTCAAATTTCGCAGAGTTTGCGATAAATTCTTGTCGAGCAATTAAATCATTGATCGACTGCTCCGATTCGGTCTTCAATTCAATATTAAACCTTACCGAATGCATCAACTGACTCGGCGTAGTGATATCACTTGAGGTGAGTGAACAAGAACAATTCACCGTTTTGTACAAATCAATTACATCTATTGCGTGATGCGTTCCTGCTACCGCATCTAAATGACGTGCGACGACGTTTGCACTGACCAACCGTTCGTGGTTTCCTATATCTTCTGATCGTCTCACGACAACAACATCTGCCTGTTTTAAATTTTCCAAAGAATCGCCACAAAAAGTCTTAAGCAAAGCAGCTGTGCCATGTGTATTACAGGAAACAATATTCACAAATTTTACTCCCCGTATCACGTCGTCATTTACGCCTGTCATAAACGGAACGCCATATGTTTTTTCACTGCCTTGGGCTGATGTTCCTATCAAATTGGGCAACTGTTCGTAATGCACCTTATTGGACAAGCCCACTCCATTTGAGGTGGCTTCAAAAATATAGTGGATTTTAGGCAAAATTTCTTTTATTGTCAGGTGGCCTACTTGTGGCTTTTGCGCACAAATAATTGCGCCTTGCTCAACTAAAAAATCACGCTCTACCTTATTCCATAAACTGAAAGATCGCTTTGCAATATAGACCTGATTAATCTGTAAATCTTTTTGAAAACGCAAAAGGAGGTTGGCAATTGTTGTTCCAATATTACCCATTCCGTTTACCAATACATCAAATTTACCGTACTCCATGAATCCAATTTTTTACTTTTTGTTTGCCAACCAAAGGAATGATTCCTGCGATAAGTACAATCTTTATATCCAGCCAAATTGTTCTTTTCTTAATGTAGACGACATCATAAAACCAACTCATTTTTTTATGGCAAACCGGTGTTAACTGCGCCAATCCAACAATACCCGGTCTTACCTCCCAACGCATGCTGTGGAAATCATCATTCCACCCTAAACGCTCCAAATCTGCAACAGTTAAAGGGCGTGGACCCACAAAACTCATTTGACCGATTAGGATATTTAGCAATTGTGGTAATTCGTCAATGCCTGTGCGCCGCAATACTTTGCCAATTGGCGTAATTTCACCGTCATGCATGGTTCTGAATTTATAGATGCGGAAAATTCTTTTGTTGACCCCCACACGATCTTGGACGAAGAGGGCTGATTTGCGCTCTGCAAGCCAAATGAAGAGCATAACAAGTACTAAAAAAGGACTCAGTACAAGGACTAAAATGAGCGCACCACTAAAATCGAAGAGTCCTTTTAACATAGAGCTGAAGATACATTTTTTGATCAAAACCAACTATGAAATTAAAAATAATGGGCGAATCCTTTTGCAAAAAACGCAAAAAGTCTATTTCCCTTGCGTAAAACAATTCTCAGAACCAAGAGTGTTGCCCTACATTTGAATCAACACTAAAATATATAAAATGAAAAATTTACAAGAAAATAAGTTACAGTTAACGCGAGCAGAAAAATGGGCTTGGGTTGTATTTTTTGGATTAGGGATTAATTATATTTTGTTGACGATCTTGTTATCGTTGAGGTAAAGTTGACAACTCGATTATAGACTTTTTTTGATACTGCCTCTTCACGATATGCTAATTGCATACAATTTTGAGGATATGACAAGTTACATTTTTTACGCCTTTACTCCTATCTCCCCAAAATTGTTTTATCTTAGAAAAAGATAAATGCTAAACACGAACACCAATTTTTAAGGACATTTTGTGAAATACCTTCTTTTTTTCTTCTTCATTTTACTTGCTCATTCAAAACTGATTGTGCAAGTGACTATGAGCGCGTGGACAGAGACCTTTCATAAGCAAGTTGTTCAAGCTGATGGTGAACTCAGTCCTTACTCAACTATTGACAGCCTTTATGATCGTAAGATATCTGCCGAACTCACGCTGATAGAAATTGATTATCTCAGAGAGCAAATTTTCATGACCTATCCGATCTACAAAAACCATAACTTGAAAAGAGAATTGAAGTACGACCACTTTTGGCTTAGTCGGTATGATGGAGAGATCAAAGTGGGATTTACCACTCGTCCTGATTCAATTCGCATCAATTACAACCTGAGTCAGCATTCGATTGAAATAATTGACAGTGACAAAAAGGGCCATTCACAATACCACACATTACTTTGTGGCGCTGACTTGAAAATTCACGAATTAAATTCAGAATACAAACCATTCTATGACAAAGCCTTGGATACCAATGCCTATTTAATGGATCTTAATTTACTCGCAGGGAAGTGGTACAGCACAAATCTAAAAGACACTCTTTTTTTGCAAACTGATCTTATCTCAGAAAAAAAAATCTTCAACTCCTATTGTTCAGATTCACTTTTATCTTCAGCTGTGACAGGCTATTTTTACTTTAAGAATAAAAAATCGGGTCAACGAGGGCGCGATTTTACAGTTTGTATCGCACAAAAAGATGAAGTTTACTTTATTGAAGTTGATGGTTGTCTTGTTGACCACTCGTACATCAGAGAATTAACGGAAGACGAATTAGTCATTGATCATGAAAATTTTGCAGTGCGTTATAAACGATTGTTAACGCATTAAACATCTAAGAATCTCCCTAAAACCACCCAATACTTATCCCTGCAGAGAAAAGCTGCAATTTATTGGAATTTTCGTTGGTAAACAACAAAGTCATGTCATAATAACCAAAGAGAAAGATATTATTACGTCCTATACGCAGTGTTGGACCATAATGAAATCGATTTAAATCGGGGAAATTGAACTCTTTAAACTCAAGGTTATCAATGCGCCATTTTGAGTAATTTTCAACCATAAAACCCGCCTTAAAACCAGGGTAAAACTTCCATTTATTACGCTCTTTTCTCGATCTAAAACGAATTTCTACGGGTATTTCAACAAAGTTAAAGACCGTTCTGTTAATCCATCTTTTTACGCCCGTGTAAGGCGCATAACTCGAATATGCTAAATCGGCATTAGTTGGATCCTCAATAAAACTAAACGCTCCATGATGTCTAATATTAAAATGGCTGTATCCAAAACCAATCGCTACTCCCATGCGTGATTTTTTTGAAAAAGGAATATCAAACATCATATTAATATTATGACCGATTGCGTAAAATTTTGTCTCCACATCATTTCGATCACCCAACCAAGAGTTGAAATAAAAATCGGTATTAAAACGATCAAATTTATCGGCTGTCTCTAACTCAGGCGCATGAAGACCTGTATAAAAACGCATGATTCCTGGTTTCCGTTTTGCAAATGGATTTTCGGTAGAATCACGCTCTTGACCTATTCCTAAAAAAGCAGTCAACACGATTATTAAAGTAACTAATTTTTTCATCCTCTTCTTATTCGCTCATTAAGTCCGTTCTTTAATCCCTTTTTCCCATTCCCACGAATGTTTTAGCGCATCTCCCAAAGAAAAATCGCAGGACCAATCAAGCACCTCTTTCGCCTTTTGGGCATTCGCATAAATTTGCTCTACATCTCCGTTTCTGCGCTTGCCAATTGTATACTTCAATTTCAGCTCATTGACTTCTTCAAAAGTGTGAATCAATTCCAATACAGAAGTTCCTTTACCTGTGCCTAAATTCAGTACATCACAGAAAGATCCTTCTTTCGAAATCAAATTATTTAAAGCCAAAACATGAGCCCTTGCTAAATCACATACATGAATATAATCCCGAATATTTGTTCCGTCTGTTGTTTGATAATCTCCTCCAAAAACAGTTAGCCTTTCACGAATCCCTTTTGCAGTTTGCGTGATATACGGCACCAAATTATTCGGCACTCCTTGCGGTAATTCACCTATCAGTCCTGAAGGGTGCGCACCAATCGGATTAAAATACCGCAATAAAAAGGCCTTCAAATCACGCTCGGCTTCCACTTGAAAGTGAATGATTTTCTCACAGGTAATTTTGGTATCACCATAAGGAGAAGCGGCCGATTTAACAGGACTATCTTCAGTCACAATTGGCTGATCGCTTTCACCATACACAGTACATGAAGACGAAAAAACAAGGTTTTCGATTTTAAACCGTTTCATTGCATTGAGAATGACACAAAGCGAACCTACGTTATTTTGGTAATATTTAACAGGATTCACAACCGATTCGCCTACCGCTTTATCGGCTGCAAAATGGATCACACCAGCGCAATTTTCATAGTGCGCAAATACCGCTTCAACCGCCATAGCATCCTGACAATCCACTTGATGAACCAACGGTCTACTTCCCATTAATTGCTCAAGCCGATCAATAATCCACGGCTGCGAATTTCTGAAGTCATCTAAAATAACCGGGGTAAAACCAGCATGAAACAGTTCAACCACAGTGTGCGAGCCAATATAGCCCGCACCCCCAGTTACAATAACAACTTTACTCATTTCGTTTCTTCCAAATGAATCTATTGGCACGTTTTTGTCAAGGTCGTTTTTACAGCGATTTCAACATCTGTCCATAATTTATTAACTCCGTCAGGACCGGTATGTTTTGCTTCACAAACAACACCTAATGAATCCATGGCTTCTTGACCATCAAAATCCATTAAATTAAGAGTTGTTAAAAATGTTATTTGCTCACCATCTACTTTCACTTCACCGGCGTATTCTTTCGAAATATTATTCATAGTGATGGAAACAGTACCTCCGGTTTTAGCTAAAGCAATAATAGAACCAGATAACACATCTGTTTCGTTCATGATACTAAAAAAACTCTTCTTAATTTTTGGATCACGCACCTCATCTTGTGAATTTAAGCTGCTAACAGGGATTGAAAATGTAGCACCTGTAAGCGTTGCATACATATCAGAAGCACCATCATTCGCCTCGACATTAATTTGATCGAATGTTCCGCTTACGGCAACCTTCTCCGTTAATTTAAAGGCTGTCCACGTCAAAACTGTTTCATCTGGATTGTACGTATATGTGCAGTTATCAACTACCGGTTCTTCGGTTACAGTCGTTTCGTCTGTCGTTGCTTCTTCACCTCCACAAGAAACTAAAAAACAGCACTAAGGGTAAAAATTGCAAATCTCTTGATCATATATTTCGTTTTATAAAAATTAATAGTTGTTTAGAAAACGTTTAACTCGTGCAAACGTTCAATTCAAGTATAAAATTAGCGAAAAGGTGCGATAGAAAAAAACTTATCGACATCAATTTAAAATTCTTCTTCGTATCGCTCTTGAATTTGGGCTAGACGATCCAATTGTTTCTTTTTAAGCGCTCCGTGAATACTTGCATTTAATTCGAATCCGAGAAGCAAAACAAAGGAAATAAGGTAAATCCAAAGCAGGAGCATCATGATGGTGCCCAAAGATCCATACAATTCATCATATTTCGCAAATTTTTGAATGTAAAACGAGTAGAGTTCAGAAATCAAAACAATCAATATAGTTGCGGTTGTGCTGCCTGCCGAAAAAAAACGAAATTCTTTGCGGTTAGATGGACCGAAATAGTAGATCGTCGCCACGGCGAAATAGAGCATTACACCCACAAAAATAAAGGTGGAAATCGAGAAAATTCCATTAAGATTTTCAGCAATAAAAACACTGTGTTCGGCCCAATAATTCAATAATTTACGTTCGAAAAGAACGATAATCACCAATGCCAAAACAGCTGAAATGATGAGGAAAACAAAGACGACTGATGTAATTTTAGTCGACCACCAATTTCGTTTTTCAAATCGAACACGCGAGGCATTAAAGGATTTAATCAAGACCGTAAAACCATTTGAACTAAAGTAGAGTGCCAATAAAAACCCGTATGAAATGAGTGAATTTACAGTTGAGTGATGAAACTCATCCAAATTTCCCACAAACTGATTAAAGATGGTTTCAGGGATAAAAACGCTAAAAACGGGCAGAATATCATTCTCTAAATCGAAATATGGGACATATGCCGTTACGATTACCATGACCAATCCGAAAGGAATCATGGCTAAAAAGAAATGAAAAGCCAAGGAAGATGCGCGTGTTGCTAAAAGACCGCGTCTAATGGTCCAGCCTAAAAAAAACAAGATCTCCCAAAGCGAAACCCCATCAAAACCTGGAAGGGTGATTCGACGTGAAAGATGAATGAGTTTTCGCACATACACAGCACGGACAATACGCTTTAACCGTTTTATCTTCTCAATCAATTTTTTCACAGGGCAAATATACGTGCAAATTAACATTTTGTGGATATTGAACGTTTTTTTCGAAATAGGCTCATCTCAAGGACTTCCGTAATAACACAAATAAAATTCGTAAATTTCTGCCTTTAACCATAAAAATGGACGGTAACACTAAACCTTTAAATGAATTCAAATGGCTGCATTATGCGGTACTTATTGGTTTGATTTTCTTCGTGGTTTTTTTAAAATTAGGTAGTTTTCATATCCGCTGGTGGGATGAATCTATGTTTGCTGTAAACACATTTGAAATGATGGAAAATGGCCATTATTTCTCGCTTTACTATGACGGGGCACCAGACTTATACAACACGAAACCACCTTTAACAAGTTGGTTTCAACTGATTTCCATCAAACTTTTTGGTTATAATGAATACGCCATTCGTTTTCCTTCTGCAATGGCAGCAGCGCTGAGTATTTTAGCCATTTTCCGTTTTTCCAAGCGTCATTTATCCCTTCATTGGGCATGGATTAGTGCCCTAATTTTACTCACTGCTGATGGATTTGTAGCCTATCATACCGCGCGAACGGGTGATGCAGATGCATTACTCACGTTATTTATGCTACTCAGCGTATTGGCATTTATTGACTTTTTAATCACCCAGCATAAACACCAAATTCTATTGGTTTTTATTTTTATTTCCCTTGGCTTTGCCACTAAATTATATGCCGTATTTTTATTTGTTCCTGCATTTTTAGTGGCGCTAATTTATATGAAAAAATTGCGGCAATTCATTTTCAATTGGTACTTTTTAATTGGACTCGTCTTCTTCTTGGGATCAGCAATTTTATTAATTGTGATGCGCGAAATACAAACACCCGGTTATATCGATCTGATCTTATCAAAAGATGCAGGACGTATTTTTGAAGTTGTAGAATATCATACAGCATCTATTTCTTATTATTTTGACAACCTCTTTTCCTATCGATTTGGAATGTGGATGATCTTTGCAGTTATTGGTGCAGCCCTGCTTTTTATCTCAACAAACGAAAAACAACGCATCATTCATCTCGTTTTATTTGCCTGTATCATCTCATACCTACTCGTTATTACTGTTTCTGTAACGAAACTAGAGTGGTATGACATGCCCCTTTTCCCATTATTAGCCTTATTAGCTGCTTATCCTATTCAGCTGCTCATCCTTGAGAAGTTAGGTGTTGCTTGGCAGCAATATGCATTTATTGCACTCATCTTCGTCTATCCTTATTATATAGCCTTTTACGAATCGCAAGGAAACACGATTGCGCTTGGGGATAGTCAAATTGAAGTAAAAGAAAATTACCTCTATACTGCATTTCGCAATCAGCGCGACATGAATGGCGTCAAAGTATTCTATCATTGTTGGGATGGAGGCTTGTTGTTTTATCAATATAAATTTAAAACCATAGATCAACAGTTCGATTTAATTTATAATCTGGAGGATTTAAAGGCTGGAGATCGTGTTTTAGTATCGAATGATAGTTTAAAAAATCTACTTCATACCAACTTCATTGTTGATCCAATTGAAAATATCGAATCGGCAGAATTAGTTCAGCTACTATCGAAGTAATCACATCTTGAAATCAATCGCAAACCATAAATTTTTAGTACTTGCCTTGATCGCAGCTCTCTTTTATGTGGTTATGGCCTTCCTGAGTAAAGGTTATTATCATGCAGATGAGCAATTTCAAATCATTGAATTTGCCGGATACAAATTGGGTACACATATGGGGGGTGAACTTACATGGGAATTTGACGAGCGGATGCGCGGAATCATTCAACCATTAATTTTTATTCTTATTACAAAAACAGCGCACTTTTTTGGCACCGTTGACGCCTATCTCATCATCTTTATAACGCGTGCATTAACTGGACTCTTATCTGTTTTCTGTATTCACTTTTTTATTGGTAAAATGCGACCCTTAATTTTGAACGAAAAATTTCATTTCCCATTCGCCTTGGCGTCGTATTTTATTTGGTTTGTTCCTTATTTAGCGGTGCGTTATTCTTCTGAAAATTTGGCCGCTTTATGCCTTTTGGTCGCCATAGGTTTGAGCATCAATTCTTCCTGGAATGTTAAAAAATCTCTTCTCATAGGTACAATTCTTGGTCTCGGTTTTTTATTCCGTTTTCAACTCGGTTTTGCAATCTTAGGTTATTTTCTTTGGCTACTTTTTATTAAAAAAATTGAATTCAAAAATCTATTTGCATTCTGCAGTGGCATTCTGCTCCTTATCGGATTTGGCGTTATTATAGACAGCTGGTTTTATGTTGAATTGGTGTTTACACCGTGGAATTACTTTTATCAAACTATTTTGAGTACAAATTCTCCTTCGTTTGGAGATGAACCCTGGGATTTTTTCATCAATAAATTCACCCGATATACAGGTCCATTTTTAAATTATCTGCTCACTTTTGGGCTCTTAATCGGATTCATCTTTGAACGAAGAAATATCATTGTTTGGTGCGCCATCCCTTTTATTCTTGCTCATAGTTTGGTGTTACACAAAGAATTTAGGTTCTTATTTCCCCTCCTCTACTTACTTGTGCCACTCTTTTTTTTAGCAATGAATCATATTGACGGAGCACTCAAAAATTTCGCCTATAAAAAATGGATCTATGGCCTAGTCGTGAGTGGATTTCTAGTGGTAAATACAATTGGCCTAGCTGCAATGACGCAAAAATCAGCAGGTATGGGTCACATCACAATCACCTCGTATATTCACACCCATTACGGCGACCAAAAAATTAATTTGATTTCAGTCCCTTTCGGAAACCCTTATAACCCTTGGGGAAGACCCATCAAATTTTACCAAGAAAAAAACATGATGAACACACGCATAGAAGATTTGTGCCAATTAAATACGAATTTAATTCAAGAAGATGCGGTTAATTTATTGGTGATTCGTCAAATTGATCGACGTAAAGGCGCCTGCCGCGAAAATCTGGAGCTCCAATGCTGTCATTTCATCACACAAAGCATCCCGCCCTGGATCGAAAACGCAAATACAATTTACAAAGGCTTTGATGCGGGAAACATTATTGAACTATACGAACTAAGATGAAGAATTTGTATTTTTGGCGAAAATCAACATAAATGATTAAGTACAATCCAAAAAATTGGTTCAGTTCAATTCTTACCTTCCGACGCAGTGATACCTTCCTCATCATTTGGAAAGAAATGATCTACATCTTTCTTTTCACGCTTGCACTGACGTATTTCGAATTGCGCATGGAGATGAATGTAGACCGGTGGGGGAAATTGCTCGCTGTCTACTCATTAATCGGTTTTGTACTCTCTCTCTTGTTGGTCTTTAGAACGAACACGGCATATGACCGTTGGTGGGAAGGTCGAAAAAAATGGGGAGAAATGGTAAATAATACCCGCAATTTAGCCACCAAAATTTCGGTGATGATTGACGATAAACCGACCCGCGATTATTTTGCGCGCATGATTGGTAACTATGCATACGCCGTAAAAGAACACTTGCGTGAAGGGGTTAAATTTGAAGAACTCGACCTCACAGATGAAGAAAAATCCATTTTAGAAAACGCCAGTCATCTTCCCAATATCATTGATAAATGGTTGTATGCAAAAACCTATTCGCTCAAAAAGGAGGGCAAAATCTCAGAACAGGATTTTATCGTGATTGATGTTAATTTAAAAGCACTGGCCGACATTTTAGGTGCTTGCGAACGCATTCGAAATACCCCTATTCCCTACTCCTACAGTATCTTCTTGAAAAAATTCATTTTTATATACGTCACTACCATTCCATTAGCACTTGTCGGTGATTTTGGCTATTACTCCAGTCTCATAGCTATGTTTATTTTCTATGTTTTGGTGAGTATGGAAATTTTGGCAGAAGAAATCGAAGATCCTTTTGGATTAGATGATAACGACCTGCCAACAGATGATTTGTGTGCGAAAATCAAAATGAATGCAGAGGAACTCTTGCACTAAGGTGTAAAGGCCCTTGGCGTTCCGTTTGGACCAAGTTCAACACCTTCTTTAAATGTTTTTTCAACAACAGGTTTCCCCTTCTTGTCAAAAACATACATTTTGCCATCTTTCACGCCATCCTTATAATTGATTTCTTGCGTCACATAATGAGGCCTCCAATTGAAGAGCAACATTTTGCCGTCTAATCTACCGTCTTTATAATTGATGATACGACTGGGTTTAGATCCTCCTGCAAAATAATAGATCCACTCCCCTTCTTCTTTCCCATCTTTATAATCACCCTCATGGGTCATTCCTCCATCTTTTTCACTGTACCAAATCCAATGCCCATCTTTCACACTTTCTCGTAAAACCCGTTTGGCAAATGGACCGTATTTAACGCCTTTTTTATGATTGACAATTTTATACGAACCGGCCTCCAATAATTTGCCTTTTTTCGTGTAGCGCAACCATAAACCATCCTTTAAATCATGATCATAAGTTCCTTTTAAATGCAATTTGCCGTTTTTATAATAGGATAACCATTCGCCATGCAAACTACCCATGTCAAACGTGGCTTCATTCTTTAAATCGCCATTGTCATACCATTGCTGCCATTTACCATTTTCTTTTCCCGCAGCAAACGTCCCTTCTTTGAGGAGTTTTCCATTTTCATACCAGGTACGCCACATACCTTCTTCAACATCATTGGCATAGGTTCCCTCTTTCCAACGACTGCCATCTTTATAGAAAAAATCCCATTTCCCATCTCTTAAACCTGCCTTAAAATAGCCTTGACTTTCAATGTGAACCGAATCGCCAGGATACCAATACTTCCAAAAACCATCTTGCTTATCGGCAATAAAATCGCCTTCCATATCCTTGGTTCCCACATTCGTAAACCACGTCCAATGTCCTACTTTCTGACCATCCTGAAACGTGCCCGTAATATTGGTTTTTCCATTGTCGTAATTTTTAACATAATCGCCGGTTAATCGCCCATTTGTATAGGTCATTACACGATCAATTTGACCGGTATAAAACCAATAGTACCATTTACCATCCTTTTCATTGTTCACATACTGTCCCCGAACAAAAAGATTACCCGCAGCCGAAAACTCTTCAAAATCTCCATCTTTTAAACCATCTTTATAGCTGTAAAACTCTTGTAAATGACCCGTACTCGAATAATAAATAAAGGTTCTACCATTCCCCTCTGTTAAGGTTTGCGTGCTATCTGTTCTCCAAAAATTTTGTACGTATGAAACCGAATCTAAAATAGTTTCCTCCATCATGTGGTAGCCGTTGCTATAATAATACTTCCAATCACCTGTTGGTGTGTCCATGGTATAATAACCTATTTCTTTCACATTACCATTTTCGTACCATTGCGTACAAACACTGTCCTGTTTTCCCATCTTAAAAAAACCCCTCTCCTTTGGTCGTCCATTCGGATAAAATAGCACCACTTCACCATTCAATTCACCCTTCAAATAATTGCGCTCTTCCTCTAATCGACCTTGACGATCCCAATAACGCCACAAACCATGCTCTAACGTTGTTTGACCGTTAAATGCATCCGCATAATAATACCCTTGGCTGCGGAGCACTGAATTATTGAAATCCCAAAAATTCTTCACCATTTTAGGTTTTGTGCCTTGCCCAAAACTAGCCGAAGCAACTATGAATAAAGTGAAAAGGAGGATGTGATTTTTCATTTTTCTGTTAAAATTATTTCCAATATTGAATCGGTTAGGGATTATAATAAAACCGAACAACTCTATAAGTTAAAATGCAAATTTAGTTACTTTATTTATTTGAGTAAATTGTGAACTCCCTGCACCAAAAAAAGTAATCCAAAGAGGATGAGGATAGAACCTAAGACAAAATTTACGACACGAATCCAACTCGGTGTCAAAAACTCTTTTAACTTTTTCGCCCCACTAATTTTCAACACATCCACACTAAAAAAGGTGACTAGAATCAAACAGATGAAAATTAATTGAACATATGTATGGCCCATTTTTAAAGATTCGGGTGCGGTTGGCAACAAGGTCATCATGGTTAACCAATAAAATAAAACACCAGGGTTTAAACCATTAATCATAAACCCTTTTAACACCATCATTAAATGATTACTTGCTGAAAGACTTTCAGCTTCAACCACTTTTACAGTTGGCAGTACATCCGATTTTTTTGCCTTCAAAATATTGACGATTCCGAAAACAACAAAAGCTCCGCCACCTAATACTTTTAAGTAGTGTCTTTTATCACTTTCCATCAACTCATGCACCTCTTGAAAAAACAAAAAAGCAATCGTAACATAAATTAAATCGCTAATTAAAACGCCCAAATCTAAATAAAGTGCAGACTTAATTCCTTTGGTTATACTCGTTTCAATGAGAATAAAAAAAGCAGGACCCACCATTATACTTAATAGCAGTCCGTATCCAATTCCGCTTAAAATAATTTCTATCAAAAGGTTCTTTTTTTGGTACCGTGGATTTATCGGTGCAATTTACTCATTTAAGTACGGATAATGCTCAAAAATGTTCTGATTTATGTCAGTTTAAACCTATAAATCAACATTTAGCTGCACCGTAATCGGACAATGGTCCGAATGAACAACAGCCGGCAAAATGCCCGCCGCTTCAAAATTATCCAACAAATTATCGGTGATAAAATGATAATCAATGCGCCAACCCAAGTTTTTTCCTCGTGCACCAGCGCGGTAGGTCCACCACGAATAATGGTGAGGTTCTTTGTTTAAATGACGAAACGTATCCACAAAACCAAGGGCCAAAAAATCAGTTATCCATTGGCGCTCCTCTGGTAAAAAACCAGACGAATTCTTATTCGAAACCGGGTTGTGAATGTCAATCGGTTCATGGCAAATATTAATATCACCTGATATCAATAATTTAGGTCTGCTTTTGCGCAATTCTTGCACATATTCAAAAAAATCAGCCAAAAATTCCATCTTAAACGCTTGCCGATCGTCTCCACTGCTCCCACTCGGAAAATAACAACTCAAAACCGAAAAATCACCAAAATCAGCACGCAAAATGCGTCCTTCAGCATCATATTTTTCAATGCCGCACCCATATTCCACATGATCGGGTTCCGTCTTCGAAAAAATCGCCACACTGCTGTATCCTTTCTTCTGTGCCGAATACCAATAGGTATGATAACCCGCCGCCTTAAATTCATCCAAATCCAACTGCTCCTTATGCGCTTTCGTTTCTTGCACACAAACAATATCAGGGTCTTCCGATTTTACCCAATCTAACCATCCTTTGCCCATTGCAGCGCGAATGCCATTCACATTGTACGAAATAATTTTTGCCATAATTTTAACTTCTCTCACAAAAATAATGATTTTGATCGTTAACTCTAAACGGAAATGCATTGCAATCAATCGATCCTCTAATTAGGAAATGCTTTGGGCGTGCCCCATACTCTCGTGTCCTCGGTCTGGGTCGCAGTATTCCGGGCTCGCTAACACTCGGTGCTGCGCACTAAACCCTGCATGTTGCTCACGCGGGATTAGTGAAAAAGGCGGATCAATATCCGCCAGTGGTCGGACACGTCCTTCGCAGCGGCTAATTTGATTAAAAAACAAGCAGAAAATGAACGCCCAGTTCTAGCACAGTCGTATAAAATAGGTGTTTAAGCGGATAGAGGGAATCAGCCCAAATTCTAGGCCGCTTCACCAATACAAGTCGGCAATAAATCTTAAATTTGGTAAAACGTAAATTGTTTACGGACTGAGAGCATAACTTTAAGTCAAATAAATAGAAATGGCTAAAACAAAAACATCTTTTTTTTGTCAAAATTGCGGAACAGAATCGCCTAAATGGGTGGGGAAATGTGGTTCGTGTAATGAGTGGAATACCTATGTGGAGGAAGTGATCCAAAAAACGCCGAAGAGTGCTACACCTTTTTCGTCTTCAAATACACAGCGTGCTGCAAAACCACACCGCATTAATGAAATCGAAGAATATGAGGAGCGCCGCATGATGCTTGTAGACAATGAGCTCAATCGTGTTTTGGGCGGTGGCATTGTTCCGGGCTCATTGGTATTGTTTGGCGGCGAACCGGGCATTGGGAAATCCACACTTTTGCTTCAAATTGCAGTGCGCGAACCTGATAAAAAAATCCTGTACATCTCCGGTGAGGAAAGTGAGCAGCAGATCAGTATGCGCGCCGATCGTATCGGTAAACAAAATAAGGACTGTTATGTCTTAACCGAAACATCAATGGAGAATATCTTCATTCAAGTTGAGGCCGTAAAACCAGATATTTTAATCATTGATTCGATTCAAACCGTGCAAACTTCGACGATAGAATCTTCACCAGGTAGTGTATCACAAATAAAAGAATGTACGGCCGAATTTTTGCGTTATGCCAAAGAATCCGGCACACCCGTTTTTTTAATTGGTCATATTACCAAAGAAGGATCCTTGGCCGGACCAAAAGTGTTGGAGCATATGGTAGATGCCGTGCTTATTTTTGAAGGAGACCGAAACCACGTTTATCGCCTAGTACGTTCTATCAAAAATAGATTTGGTTCTACCAATGAATTGGGGATTTATGAAATGAATGGAACGGGTTTAAGAGAGGTCGAAAATCCGTCTGAAATTTTAATTACACACAATGACGAACGCTTGAGTGGTATCGCCATTGCATCCATGGTGGAGGGTGTGCGACCAATGCTCATTGAGATTCAGGCCTTGGTGAGCACAGCAGCCTATGGCACACCTCAACGCTCATCAACAGGATTTGATTTGCGTCGACTGAACATGCTTTTAGCTGTTCTTGAAAAAAGATGCGGTTTTAAACTGGGCGCCAAAGACGTGTTTTTAAATTTGGCTGGCGGAATAAAAGCAAACGACCCTGCGCTTGATTTGGGGGTGGTATGTGCCATCATGTCTTCCAACGTCAACATGCCCATTAATCCTAAAATTTGCTTATCGGCTGAATTGAGTTTATCAGGAGAAATACGTGCCGCAAATCGCATGGATCAACGCATATCTGAGGCGGAAAAAATGGGCTTTGAAGAAATCATCATTTCGAAGTACAATAAGGGAATTAAACAAAGTGATTACGGCATCAAAATTCATCAAGTAAGTAAAGTTGAAGATGCTATTCGTATTATTTTCGGTTAAACAATCACGATCAAAGGACTGTTTACACAATATTTTAGTCTAAAAACTGTTATTTGTAATTAAATTTGAACAAGGACGGAAAAAGCAGCACGTCAACTGCATGCTATATTCCAATCATCCTGTTAATTAGACTAAAATGAAACGATACCTCTTCATTACGCTTATAGGTTTTTTTGGATTAAAGCAACAGGCATTCTCTCAAATAGGAATGAATCAATGGCGCATCCACTTTTCAGCTTTTAATACCAAAGGAATTGCGGCAACAAGCACCAATATTTATATGGCGTGTTCAAACGGCATTGTTCGTTACGATTTGGAGGACAATACAGTCAATCAATTAACTGTTACGAATGGAATGAGTGACTTGGATATTTCTTCGATTGCTGCAAGTCAAGAAGTTGCTGTTGTTGGTTATGTCAATGGCAATATGGATGTCATTGAAGGAAATCGCATCACCAATGTTCCTTGGATTAAAGTAGCAGACGTATCGGGCGATAAAACCATTCATAATTTTCATTTTGACGAGGAGTATATCTATGTTGCTACGGGAATAGGTTTGATTCTTTTCGACAATTCAAAAAAAGAAATAAAGGACACCTATTATCCGTATCCTGAACCCGTTGTTTATGACGTGACCGTGTATCGCGACACTATTTTTGCAGCAACCCAAAATGGGATTTACTTTGCTCCAAAATCGCGTAACTTTTTAAACGATTTTACAAATTGGGAAAAGAAAGAGGATTTACCACCTACGGTAAAAAACAAAAAATTCACAAAAATTGAAATGTTCAATGATCACCTCTTTTTCTTGTACGACGATATTGCCTTCAATGCGGATACTCTTTATTATTCTCAAAACAATGTCCTCAATCGTTATCCAAGCCCTTCAAACATCAACAATATAAAAGCGGCAGATGATCGACTTGTCATCAGCTTAACTTCGTCAGTAATTATTTGGGACGCATCCTTTACACAAATTGAAATCATCTACGACTATGTTTCTGGCACACCGGCCCCAAAAGATGCCTTGTATGCCGCAGATAAATATTGGATCGCAGATGAGAGTAATGGAATGGTCAAAGGCATAAATAGTTTTGATGCGACATCAATTTTCTCAAATACACCTGCGACTGATGGAACCTATCGAATAGACATTCAATATGGAAAAACATTAATTGCCGGCGGAGGATTAACTCAAAATTTACAGAACAATTATTTTAGAAATGGGGTCTATCTGTTTGAAAATGAAGAATGGACGAATTACAATCACAAAACAGATCCTTCCATAGTTTTTGAGGAGGATTGGGATTTTATTAGTGTTGCCGTGAATCAAAACAATACCAATGAGTTTGCCTTTGCAAGTTTCTCTCAAGGTGGCTTAAAGGTTGTATCTGAAGGAGGTGCAATTACTGCTGTTTATAATGCAGAGAATTCAATATTAGAAGCCCAAGGAGAGACAATGGCCATTTCCGATATGAAATATGACGACGACGGCAATTTATGGATCATCAACAAAGGCATTCAACCGCTGAAAGTGTTTACAAAAGACGGCGAACAATATGCGTTCTCATTGGGTGCAGCAGCAAATGAGAAATTCCCATACCGCCTTTTAATTGATAATGATGGGAATAAATGGGTAGCTGTCACGAATGTTGGATTGATTGCTTTTAATGATAATGGAACATTTGATGATCCGTCAGATGATCAGTTGCGTATCCTTTCAGCGGCGGAGGGAAATGGAAATTTACCTTCCACCTTTGTCAAAGGTTTAGCACAAGATGCGGATGGGGAAATTTGGATCGGCACAGAAGAGGGCCTTGTAATCCTTTATTCGCGAGCGAATCTTTATGACGGTGGATACGGTGAATTTGATGCCGCCCCAATTATCTTACCTGTGGATGGAGAAAATGAACGTTTATTAGGAGAAACATACATTACAGCCATTACTATTGACGGTGGAAATAGAAAATGGGTGGGCACAAATTCTTCTGGCGTATTTTGCTTTTCTCCAGATGGCCGAACAGAAATTTACCGGTTTACTTCAGAAAACAGTCCGCTTGTATCAAACAATATTTTAGACATTAAAGTGGATCAACTATCGGGCGAAGTGTTTATTGCAACTGAAAAAGGATTGGTATCATTCCGTGCAGATGCCAGTTTAGCCGATCGTGAATTCAGCAATGTGACGGTCTTTCCAAATCCTGTGCGTCCAGATTTTGCAGGTCCGATCACCATCATGGGCTTAGGTTATGATTCGGATATAAAAATAACCGATATCTCTGGCAATCTGATTTATCAAACCGTTTCAAACGGTGGAACGGTTATTTGGGATGGCAACACCCTTCAAGGAAACCGCGTTCAGTCGGGGGTATATTTGGTATGGAGCGGAATTACAACGGGCAAAGGAAAAGATGTCGCTAAAATATTGTTCATCAATTAATGGCAACACATAAAACCAAGGCCATTGTTATTCGAAAAACCAATTACTCCGAAACGAGCCTTATTCTTCAAGTTCTTACGCCTAATGACGGCTTAAAAAGTTTCATTTTTCAGGGTGCAAAACGAAAAAATAAAAAAGGCAATATTGTTGCTCCTTTGGCACAACTCGAAATTGAATATTATCAGCGAAACGATAGTGATTTGGCTAAAATTTCAACGATAGAATCGGCTTTGATTTATAAAACCATTCCTTTTGACCCTTATAAATCAAGTGTTGTTTTTTTTATCAATGAAATTTTACAACATACCTTGAGGGATAATGAAAAGCATGAAGGGCTCTTCCCTTTTCTTTGCACTATTTTGGAAGTGCTGGATGTTTCTGAATCTATCGCAAATTTCCCCATTAAATTTCTGTATCGCTATACCAAATACCTAGGCTTTTATCCGAATGAAGTGCCAGAAGCGCGCTATTTAGATTTGAGAGAATGTGCCTATACGAAATACCAACCCAATCATAATGCCTTTCTATCTGAATTTAAAACACATTTATTATTGGCTTTTTCACGTTGCGATTTTGACGGTGATAATGATCCCACAATCGATTTGAATACACGAAGAGAATTGGTTTATGATCTTTTAAAATATTATGAAGAAGTGATCGATAATTTCAAACCTGTTCAGAGCTTAAGTGTATTGGAAGCCACTTTTCATCATTAAAAAAGGGTGACAAATTAATTGCCACCCTTTTTTGAGTTTAAATTAAAGCGGAACTATCTGACTATTATCTTTTTCGATACGGACTGATTTTCAGTTTTAATTACTATAAAATAGATCCCCTGTGCCATAGCCGATAAATCAAATTGAACTTGCCCCTGCTCCATATCTTGAACAATTTCTGACACAACAATCTCACCCAATACATTTCGAATTTCCAATGAAACCGATTGGGGTTGGATAAAATTAAATTGCACCAAAAAGGCACCACTTGTGGGATTTGGATAGACGGATAAACTTTTCCCTAAGTCAATCCCTTCGATACCCGATCCATCATCAATAAATACGGTCACTTCCAATTCTGTCGTGCATCCGTCTGCGTTGGTAGCAGCACAAATATAGGTTGTTGTAACAGCTGGTGAGACAGTTATAGTTGATGTCGTCCCGAGCAACGTAACCCCTTCATACCACTCCCAAGTGACACCGCCAGTTACACTCAGGTTAACAGATGCGCCTGGTGCAATAATTTGATCAGGCGTAATTGTTGGCGCAAAAAGATTAATATTGGAAACGATTGCTGTGCCCGTTTCTTCGCAATTCGAGTCATCCGTTATACTGTAGTTATACGTTCCTGAAGACAGACCATAAAATAGTGGAGATGGGAAAAATGTTGCACCACCATTGATGGAATAGTCATAAGGACCGCCGTCACCGCCAGTTACGGCAAAGTTAATAACACCTTCTTCATCATTACATATTTCATCCGTAATAGCGGGCGTAACGATCAATTCAGGAAAGACAACCAAGGTATATTCACCAGAAACATCTGATTCACACGATCCAGAAGCAATTAAACTAATTGTCCACGTTCCAATATCAAAGGTAGTGGTCAGGTTGGCTTCATCATAAAAATAATCATCTACACCATCCGTGATATCCCAGTAATAATCGGTTGTATTTAGAGATCCAAATCCATTCATAGTAACCTCCATATCCTCGCACGTTTCAGTCATAGGAAAAGAAACGACTGCAACTGGTGAGGGTCCATTTGAGGTCAGCACATCCAGAATAAGTGAACAATTAGGCTCTCCAACAAAAACGTCTGATGTAAGTATCCAACCCAAACCAGCAACATTGCAACTGGTAGTACTTGGACCGGCAGGACGATCGGCAAAATTTGTAGAAGCAAACAGAACGGTATCAAATCCAGAAGAATAATCGAATTGGACCCCTACCCAATAATTGCCCGAAACGGGAATTCCACTATCAAAATTCACCACATTAAAAAATCCTTCATTCAGGTCGTTAATTGGCACTACTTTCGACCCAAGAATCGTTCCCGGCTCTCCCGAAACATCATTCCACACGCGAAATGTAACATTACTCGCTCCAGCGATATCGTCCACTTGATAGATGGGTACACGAACACCTTTAACAAATGTCGGTGAAGGGGCATTAAAGGATTCGGCATACGCATTGACCAGATCACCGCCAAAAAGTGTTAACTGTGCAGGGTAATAACCCGCTTCAATTCCAACCGTATAAATAGCAGCATTGGCATATTCGGTTGCCGTATAATTGCGCAAAGTATCACAAGCGGTCGTTCCATCTCCACCGGCAAGTACATTGATATAATTCGTTTTTGTCTCGCTATCACTACCTTCTCCATTTGTAGCTGTTAAAGTAATTGAGTACAATCCCGAAATGTCAAACTGGATGACAGGATTTTCGCTCGCAGCCGTCGTTCCACCAATAAAAGTAACACCTGGTGCAGGACTAACGGACCACAGCCAAGAAGTAGGATAATTGGTACTTAAATCAGAAAAATTAATAGACCCCGTTGCAATGACAGTTGTTATATCCGCTTCAAAATCAGCAACCGGAGGCATAGGAAAAGGTGATTCACAGGCGTCAGAAGTTGTGAGTAGCGCACGCGAACCTTCTAGAACAAGGTGCATTAAATCAACCTGATCAGCGGTAAACATGACTGTGCAATTTGCATAATCCATAAAATTTTCA
>Ga0222659_1000270_pt1 | contig 36649 bp, 29 predicted proteins | sample AntAcemetagen547_FD_179850 | JGI IMG/M metagenome (GOLD analysis project Ga0222659, IMG submission 179850) | Saline water microbial communities from Ace Lake, Antarctica - #547 | ecosystem: Environmental > Aquatic > Non-marine Saline and Alkaline > Saline | place: Antarctica: Ace Lake...
TATTTACAACTTTACCTTGATGAATTTTGCTACAAACTTAACCGCAGATACTTTGGAGATAGACTTTTTGATAGACTTGTACTAGCCGTTGCAAAATCTTACTGGTAAGATTACGGGGAATCAATTTTTTATTGGTTTTAGTTGATGAAGTACGTAAGGTTATTAACATTTTAAAATTTTAAAATAGCGCTGTAAATTTTCTTTTTTTAAAAAATAAATCTCATTCGTTTCTCACACTTTTTGATGATGGAACTGTAAATTCCCAAGTAAAATAAGGATTTACAGCTAAATACACCACCAATATCAGCATTCAACTCAACCTGAAAAACTTACCGTTTACATCAAAAAAAATAAACATTCCACCTTAAATTATTTCATAAAATATGGTTCGATTTGTTGAAAAGTTTGTATTATTGTATAAATCAACTAAATACTATTATGAAACAAATTACTACTATTTTAACATTAGTGGTGCTCCTAATCTTCGGGCAAAACGCCTTTGGCCAAGCACCCACCCCTCTCTATGCGGGTGATAGAAGCTCAAATCAATTTCGTACAATAGATACAACAACTTGGAGTGTTGTTTCAACAGTTACAGCAACATCAGGGGCAGGTTCAGTTTTTGGGATTTATGGAATTTCCATGCATCCTGTAACTGAAGAAATATATGTCCTTTATGAAAACAGTGCTCAATACAATAGACGCTTAGGCACAATTAATCCCATGACAGGTGTTATTTCTGATATTGGTATCATGGGCTCAGGGGGTTTCAACGACATTGACTTTGCCGCTGACGGAACGCTTTATGCGTCTGAAAACAGTTGGGATGGGACCTATCAAATAGAAACAATTAATCCAGTCACGGCTGCAGCAACTTTTTATTATGACCCTCCCGCAGGCTCTTGGGGACAAAATATGTGCTATGATCCATTTGGTGATCGGCTTATAAGAGCGGATCGTTCTCAAGTATCTAGAGTGACTGTTGGTGTTCCTGTTGAAACTTACATTGGTTCTGGTGGAGAAACACAAGCTTTAGTTATGGTTAATTCCAATACGGCCATGATAATGCGATATGGAACTAGATATGCTCTGAATATTACTACAGGGACTCAAACTTTTATGGGATCTATTGGCTTTACTTGCCACGCTTTAGGTTTTGGACAAGTCCCTTGTGACGACTTAGACATCACCGTTACCACCACAGAACTCTGTGAAGGTGATGATGTAACTTTAACTGCGACCTCGCTTACAGGAGGAATAATTTCTTGGGATGGTGGTGTCGTTAACGGGGTGCCTTTTGCCCCAGGTGTTCCGGGTGAATATACCTATAACGTAACAAGTGATTCTGAGGAGGATTGTGAAGCCGACCCTGTTGTTATTAATGTGATCGGTTTACCAACAGTAATAGCTGGTGCAGGTGACATGATTTTCTGTGAGGATGAATCAATAACACTTTCTACTGGTGGTGATGCTGATTTATATGTTTGGAATGATGGCGATCCATTGGATTTATCTCCTGGAATTGGAACGTATACTTTTGATTTAACAGGATACTACACAGAAGGTGGTTGTTTAGGTGAAAATTATGATGAAGTAACTGTTGAGGTGGTTGCATTACCGACTATTACCGCTACTGCTTCTGATACACCGATTTGTTTAAACAACGAAGTTACCTTCAATGGTGGTGGTGGTGTTGAGTACGATTGGGACAATGGAGTTGTAAATGGTGTTCCTTATACACCTGCTTCTACTGGTATCGTAACTTATTCTGTTTACGGAACGGATGCAAACGGTTGTTCAAATATGGCTTCTGTTGATGTAGAAGTTGTTGAACCGGTTTCTGTTTCTGGCGTAGTTTCGGAAGAAATTGCTGGTGATGATGGTTCAATTGACATCACTGTTGCTGGAGGCGCTCCTGCTTATAGCTTTGATTGGGACAACGACGGAACAGGTGATTTTGACGATACTGAAGATTTAACTGGATTAGCTCCAGGATTCTACACGGTTGTTGTTCAATCTGATGCTGGATGTGGTGCAAGCCTTCTTTTCGAAGTTGGAACACAACTTAGTGTTGATGAGTTCGGAAACGCATTGATTAATGTTTATCCAAATCCGACACAAGACAATGTTAATATTGAATTAGCTGGTGCTTTCACTTTTGAAATCGTAAGTATCAATGGTGAGGTTATCATGAATGGTTCAGCAAATGACAAAAAAGTTGTTTCATTAAAAGAACTTGCTGATGGTATTTACTTTGTAAATGTAAAATCAGAAAAAACGGCCACTACAGTGAAGGTTGTTAAAAAATAAGAATCTATTTATTTAATGAAAAAGGATCTTGAGTAATCAAGGTCCTTTTTTGTTTTATAAAATTGTACATTATTTATTTCATGCTTCTATTCAATTTCAAAACCTCCATTTAGCGTTGATCTATACCGCTATTAACTTGACACCTGATAAGTCACTCATTTTAAGGTTGCTTTCAAAAAACAAAATGACCCGGTTAAATTAGAATCAATTGTTCGCTAATTAACGCTGTTTATCTAATGTTTTGAGCGTCATTATGGTAGAGAATGTTTTAAAAAATGGTTTTTCTGAAATTAATTAATCCAAAAAATATCATTATTTCAGTTTTCTTCGTAATATTGTAAAAATCAAAATTCGAAAACATGAAGAAATTTACTACTATGTTACCTCTAGTGGTGCTCCTAATCTTCGGGCAAAATGCCTTTGGCCAAGCACCCACCCCATTGTATATGGGCCAACGTTTTTCAAACGTGCTTACCACAATTGACACTACAGGTGGTGGATGGGCAACTGTTGCAACGGTTTCCATGACTTCTGGTGCGGGTTCTGTAAACGGTGTTTATGGACTTTCACTCAATCCAGAAACAGAGGAAATGTATGTTTTATATCAAAACGCTAGCGCAATGAATCGTAGATTAGGTAGGCTAAATCCTCTAACTGGATCTATTACAGATATAGGTATTTCTAATAATATGAATGATATTACCTTCGCTGATGATGCTACACTCTACGCCATGCAAGGAAGTTGGGACGGTACTTACGATATTCACAATATCAATACCGTAACTGGTGTAAATAGTTTCCAGTACAATTTAATTATGGCCTCGGGAGGTTGGGGTGCTCATGGAATTACTTATGACCCGTTTAATGATAATTTTTTAGCTACAGGATTTAACGGGTTATACCGTTTTGATCCTGTTGGCGGTTCTGAGACTTATGTAGGATCAGGAATAGGAAGTGAAACTCAAGCAATGGTCGTTGTCAGTCCAACTAGAGCGATTGCCGTTAATTATGGAAATAGATATTCAATTAATACCGTTACTGGTGGTGCTACATTCTTAGGGCCTGCTGGGGGTAACGTTCACGCACTTGCCTTTGGTAAGGTTCCGTGTGAAGATTTAGATATTACCGTAACAACAACCGAACTCTGTGAAGGAGATAACGTCACCTTAACGGCTGTTTCAGCCACAGGAGGAACATTAGCGTGGGACGGTGGTGTCGTCAACGGGGTGCCTTTTGCGCCTGGTGTGCCCGGTGTTTATACGTATAATGTAACAAGTGATTCTGAGGATGATTGTGATGCAGATCCCGTTACTATAACTGTAATTGGTTTACCTACTGTTTTAGCCGGAGCTGGTGATTTAATTTTCTGTGAGGATCAATCAATTACGCTATCTGCTGGTGGTGACGCTGATTTGTATGAGTGGAATGATGGGGCACCTTTAGATTTAACACCGGGTGTTGGTACGTATACCTTTGATTTAACTGGATATTATACAGAAGGTGGATGTTTGGGTGAAAACTATGATGAAGTAACTGTTGAGGTTGTTGCATTGCCTACTATTACCGCTACTGCTTCTGATACACCGATTTGTTTAAACAACGAAGTTACCTTCAACGGTGGTGGAGGTGTTGAATACGAGTGGGATAATGATGTAATAAATGGTGTTGCTTATACACCTGCTTCAACAGGGACTGTAACTTATACTGTTTACGGTACGGATGAAAACGGATGTTCTAATATGGCTTCTGTTGATGTTGAAGTTGTGCCTGCTGTGAGTATTACTGCTGTTGCAACTGACGAGATTGTTGGTGGTGACGCTACTTTAGATATTACTATTTCTGGTGGAGCCCCTGCTTATACATTTGATTGGGATAATGATGGAACAGGTGATTTTGATGACACAGAAGATTTAACAGGTTTAACTGCTGGTGAATACACTGTGGTTGTTCAATCTGAAGCTGGCTGTTCAACAACAGCAACTTACCGTGTTGACAGTCAATTAAGTATTGGTGAATTAGACGGTGCTTCTATCGCTGTATATCCAAATCCTACTCAAGATAATATTACAATTTTATCTACAGGAAACTTCAATTTTGAGGTAGTAGCAATCAATGGAGAGGTTCTTTTCAGTGGTTCAGCTACTGATACTAAAAACATCTCTTTAATTGATTTTGCTGACGGTGTTTATTTTGTGAATGTTACAACATCTGCTACAACATCTACAATTAAGGTTGTTAAAAAATAATTAGCTTATTAATAAATTAAAAAGGTCTCGGTAACTCGAGATCTTTTTTTTTGCCTTAAATTTAGGTATGAAACGAATCGGACTTATAGTATTGTTGCTTTTACCCATTATTGGATTATCTCAAAATGCAAAACTGACCAAAGTAAAACTAAAGCAAGACAAATCAGCTTTATATTATTATAATAAAGACAGCGTTTGTATTGAAGATAAAAAAGAGGTGTCAAAACTACTTTTTGGGTTTCATCAGTTCTTTAAAATGGTTCGTGAGGATAATTTTGAAGGATATCTAAGCTGTCTCACCTCCAAAACACTCGAGCGAATAGTACCCGACAAATTAGACCGTAAATACAAAAAATTTAGGGGTTATAATGCAAACTTAACAGGCAAAATTATTGTTAAATCTATACAGCCCGGTCAAAAAGAATACCTGGACGAAGAAGGAATACCGGTTTATACTTGCACTGTATACTTACCAGAGGGTCAGGAGATCATTAGACGGGTTGGTTTTGACCCTTTAAAACGCAATAGATCTGAAGAAGCAAAAAATCTTCTTGCCCTGCTTATAGCGAAAGAAAACGACGAATACAAAGTAGTTATTCTTTGGTAAAAGTTAAAATGACCTTGTCAATAAGTTAGTTGGTTCCCCTTGTTCAACAGTCCCATCATCCTTCAAATGGACAACGGAATCTGCCATTTCGAAAATAACGTCTTTCCGGTGACTTACCATTAAAATTGTAGAACCCGTTTCTTTTTGAACAAGGCGCAATTCACCGATAAGATCCCCAATTGATGCGTCGTCTAATGCTGAAAAAGGTTCATCCAACAAAAGAATTTGTGGTTGTTGACACAGCGCGCGCACAATAGACACCCTTTGACGTTCCCCACCAGAAAGTTCACCTGGATACGATTTTAATAGTTTTACCAAATCCGTTACCGCTAATAAATGTTTAACTTGATCCGAAACCTCATTCGTAACAGAGGCATATTTGAGATTCCCTTCGACCGTCATATTCGGAAAAAGATTATAGTCTTGAAAGACAAATCCAACCTTACGCGCGGACAAACTTAAATTGATGTTTCTGCTTTGATCATACCACACCTCATCCTTATATGTAATCGTTCCCCGGTCAGCTCTATCTAATCCGGCAATTATTCTTAAAACAGTTGACTTTCCAACGCCAGAGCGACCATAAATTGCCGAAGTTTGACCCAATTCAAAATTAGCCCTACAAGAAACCACCGTGTTTCGTTGTTTCGTTTTAAACGTCTTATTTAAATCAATTTTAAGCAAGGTTGGAGCGATTAGATTTTCGTGTCAATAAATTTAAGAAGAAGATCAATATAAAACTGACGATTAAGAGGATGATTGCATAAGAATGAACAGTTTCATAGTTCATAGCATTCATCTCGTCATAAATAGCAACTGACGCCACATTCGTCTCTTTCATTTTACCGCCAATCATCAATACTAAGCCAAACTCACCAATGGTGTGCGCAAAAGTTAAAAGCACACCATTTAATATGGCTTTACGAATGATAGGGAGGTACACAAACCACAGAGCATTAATTCGGGATTTGTTTAATAATTTCGTCGACTCAATTAAATTTTTTGGAATTCCCCTAAATCCATTGATAATCGGAGTAAGCATAAAGGGTGTACAAAAAATGATCGATCCCAATAAAATTCCTGGAAAACTAAAGGCCAAGGTAATCCCAAAAGTCGACTCAATGAAGTGTCCAATAGTACTATTTGGTCCTAAAAAAATTAGAAAATAAAAACCAAGTACGGTAGGGGGTAAAACAATTGGCAATAAAATTATACTTTCAAGAAAAACCTTACCCTTCCATCTAGAAAACGCCAAAAAATACGCCGTGGGAATTCCAATGATAAAAAGGATGCTTGTCGTAAGACAAGCCAATTTAAACGTAACATAGAATGGTGTAAAGTCCATTAATCTACAAGATAACCGAAGTAAACGAGAATAGCCTTACATTTTGCCGAAGAAAGAAAAGTTTTTAGTTTTTCTGTCGGACCATTATTCTCGTTTTTTCCATGATTTAATACCACTGCCCCTTGTTCAATTGGATCAAAATAGTTCGGATCTACTTCTATAAAACCGAAACGATCCTCGTTATCTATACGAAACGAATAACTTGTGAAAGCAGCGTCTACGGATCCCGTGGTTAAATATTGATTGATTTGTCCTATGCTTTCTCCTATAATAAGTCGTTCTTCAAGACCATCTTTAAAACCAGATTTAATCAAATATTGATCTGCGGCTATTCCATATGGAGCCAAACGCGTGTCGGCTAATCCAATACGTGACAACCCTAGGTCTTTTAGAGCTGCTTCTATTGATTCATAGCTCGACTCTTTATTGTAAACAAAAACTAACCGTCCTTTTGCATACGTGAAAGGCTGATCTCCATTTCCTTTTTCATAAATAGCCTGAGGATATGCCAAATCGGCCGAAATAAATAAATCATAAGGAGCTCCATTTTCAATTTGAGCAGCTAACATTCCAGAAGATCCTGATGTAATATTACATTCAACTCCCTCATCCAATTCGAAAACAACCGCTATTGAATCCATGGCGTACTGCATATTAGCCGCACATGCAACTGTAACAGTTTCAGCAGTTATTGTCGTATCATTCGCTGGACCACAGCCCAATAAAAAAATCATCCCTACTAAAACCCAACCTTTCATTCTCTGTAATTTCACTGTTTAAAACTAAATAATAGATTTTAAAATATTATTTAAAGCCTAAAGATAACCAAAAGTAGAAAAAAAGTGTAGATTTTAATGAATAGTCACCTAAATCAATTTAAGGTAGAAAAGAACGTAAGGTTTTACTTATCTTTGTTGGATAAAATTAAGAGTTTAGCTCATGTACAGGACACATAACTGCGGCGAATTGCGTGCGCAACATATCGGTGAGAAAGTAAGCGTTGCAGGTTGGGTTCAAACAACCCGCAACAAAGGAAATATTATTTGGATCGATTTACGTGACCGTTATGGGTTGATTCAAATCGTTGGGGAAACCGGTGTTGTTACGGATCAAGTTTTGGAAGAATTGAAAGGATTAGGGCGTGAGTTTGTGGTTCAAATTGAAGGAGAAGTGATTGAGCGATATGACAAAAACCCTAAGATGGTCACGGGTGATATCGAAATCAAAGCCACCGCCGTTAATTTATTGAACGCCTCATTGGTTCCTCCTTTTGAAATTGAGGATGATGTAAATGTTGGTGAAGAACTAAAAATGAAATATCGTTATTTAGATCTTCGCCGGAAACCCGTTCAGGATAAACTTAAATTAAGACATAAAGTATCGCTTGAAACGCGAAAATATTTGGATACAGTTGATTTTATGGAGATCGAAACACCGTATCTCATCAAATCAACTCCTGAAGGAGCGCGGGATTTTGTTGTGCCAAGTCGCATGAACCCTGGCCAATTTTACGCCCTACCCCAATCCCCACAAACGTTTAAACAATTGTTGATGGTTTCTGGGTATGACCGTTACTATCAAATCGTGAAGTGTTTTAGAGATGAAGACCTCAGAGCTGATCGTCAACCGGAGTTTACACAAATTGATTGTGAAATGGCGTTTGTAGACCAAGAAGATATTCTAAACACCTTTGAAGGTCTCATAAAACACCTTTTCAAGACGTGCAGAAATCATGAGTTCGAAGGTGATTTTCCTCGAATGACTTACGCGGAAGCTATGGAAAGATATGGCTCTGACAAACCCGATATTCGGTTTGGAATGGAGTTTATAAACCTTAATGATTTAGCGAAAGGTAAAGGTTTCGGTGTTTTTGATCATGCCGAATTAGTTGTGGCTATTAATGCAAAAGGGTGTGGCGAATATTCACGTAAACAATTGGACGCGCTTGTGGATTGGGTAAAACGTCCTCAAATTGGAGCAACAGGGTTGATCTATTCAAAGTGTAATGAAGATGGTTCTTTTAAATCTTCGGTTGATAAATTTTTCGATCAAGAAGCGCTGGCTAATTGGGCATCCGCTTGCGAAGCAGAGGCAGGAGATTTAATCCTTGTTTTATGCGGCGATACAGACAAAGTAAGGTCTCAAATGAATGAACTTCGTTTACATATGGGAACTCAAACTGGATTGCGCGATCCAAATGTATTTGCCCCTTTATGGGTACTCGACTTTCCTTTATTGGAATGGGATGAAGAAAGTGGACGTTATCATGCTATGCACCACCCTTTTACCTCTCCTAAAAAAGAGGATTTTGATTTAATTGATACGGAACCTGGTAAAGTTCGCGCCAATGCTTATGATTTAGCTATGAATGGTGTCGAGTTGGGTGGTGGATCCATTCGAATTCACAATAAACAACTCCAAGCACGGATGTTTGAATTACTTGGTTTTTCAGACGAGGAGGCAAAAGCACAATTTGGCTTTTTAATGAATGCTTTTGAATATGGTGCTCCACCGCATGGCGGCTTAGCTTTTGGATTTGACCGACTCGTTGCTACAATGGGAGGATCTGATTCAATTCGTGATTATATCGCTTTTCCTAAAAATAATAGTGGCCGTGATGTTATGATCGACTCCCCTGCCCCTTTAGGAAAAGATCAACTAGATGAATTATTTTTAACAACGATAAATCCTAAAGAATAGCAAACACCCCAAGCTTATGCGCTTCCACGTAACACTTGTATTTCTTTTCCTCAATTTCCTAAGTTTTGCTAATGAAGAAAATCTAAGATCCTTCATTAGCCAAAACCCAGATTCTGTTTTGAATGAAGCAAAATTGGCTTTGAAAAAAACAGCAGATCCTCTTGAAAGAGCGGGATATTTGCATACAATTGGTTTATGTCAGCATGAACAAGGAGAAACACATTTAGCAATTCAGTCTTACTTGAAAGAAGGCGAAATATTACATAAATATGCTAAACAGGAAATTGAATTAGATATTGAAAATAAACTTGCGCTTTCCAATAGTTATTACACTTTAGGTGAATTAATTACGGCGGATAGTATCTTACAATTAAGCTATCTTTCCTTACCAAAAATTAATAATTATTCATTACAAATTAACGTCCTACTACAAACGGGCTGGCTGAGCCGCGAACGTGGGCGACACAGTGAAGCACTCGGATATTATCTTGATGCCCTTGTTATCGCAGAAAATAGTCGAGATGAAATTCAAATGGCCAATGCGTATGCGCGTATAGCTTTTGTTTATCATGTCATGGAGGATTATAAAACGGCCGAACGATATTATGATCAGGCACTCGAACTCTATCAAAAATTAGGTTTAAAAAAAGAAGAAGGGCGCTTGTATAATAATTACGGTCTATTGTATCAAGACAGGGAAATTCCTGTAAAGGCAATCTATTATTATGAAAAATCAATTGAAATGTGTCAAGCTATTGGCAATACGAGGGGTGCTGCAATTGCTAAAGAAAACCTTGGGGTTGTTTGCTTTGAATACCTCAAAAATAATACCGTTGCAATTGATCATTTTGATTATAGTCTAAATGTTTGGAGAACAATGGGAGACATCTATGGCCAGGCACAAAACTTAGTGTATAAGGTCAATGTTTACCTCGATCAAAATGACTTCAGAAAAGTAGTCGATACGGCACAATTAGCAGTAGATTTAGCGCGTAAATCAGGGGCTAAAGATGTTGAAAGAGACGCACTTTTTCAATTGTCGAAAGGTTTCGAAGGTTTAAACAAAATTGAAGACGCCTACCATTCTTTCTTTGCCTATGTCAGTTTAAAGGATAGTCTTGAATCGCTTAATAATTTTGAAAAGATTAACCTTATGAGTCAACGTCATGAATTACAAAAAATTCATGTACAAGACTCGCTGAATATGGTGATTGAATACAATAACAACAAAGCAATTGTAGAGGCACAATATAAAGAACAACGGTTCTGGACCATCCTACTTTCGTCTGCCTTTATAGCACTCATTATCATTGTGTTCATTTTAATCCGTTCACGAAATAAGCAGGTTCAATCGGCTAAAATTATTGCGGATACCAATACGATTCTCAAAACAAAAAATCGCGAAATTATTGACAGCATTACCTATGCGAAAAATATACAAAATTCAATTTTACCAACAGAAGAGGACATTCATAGACTCTTTCCCTCTCATTTTCTTTATTATCGCCCAAAGGATATTGTTGCAGGAGATTTTTACTGGATTCAAGAAACTCAAGGAACAGAACCTCTACATTTCTTAGCGGTTGCAGATTGCACCGGTCACGGTGTTCCGGGTGCTATGGTAAGTATCGTATGTGCCAATGCGCTCAATAAAAGTGTTGTCGAAATGAAATTGACCAAACCTGCTGAGATATTAGAGGAGGTGAATAAAATTGTTCGTCAAAATTTAAGTAGAGGCACGCAACAGCTGAATGATGGCATGGATATTTGTCTGCTCGCCATCAAAAAACTGAATGCGTCTCAGTTTGAAGTGCAATATTCAGGTGCAAATAATCCTCTTTGGTATATTCGAAAAGGTGTTGGTGAATTAGAAGAAATTAAAGCCACCAAACGCCCTGTTGGCGATCATATCATTGTAAAAGCGTTCGAAAACCACACGCATATTTTTGAAAAAGGTGACTTACTTTATCTCTTTACGGATGGATACGCTGATCAATTTGGTGGTCCTCGTCAGAAGAAATTCAATTATAAATCACTCAAAGATTTATTTTCAAATCACCATAATGAAAGTCTAGCTCGACAAAAGGAAATTTACGACCAAATACACCAAGAGTGGAAAAACGATTATGACCAAATAGATGATATTTGTGTGATGGGTGTTAAATTATAAATTGATTGATTTGGTATTAATATCCATTTAATAAGTTCGTTGATTTTAGTTTTGATTCACCTTATTTGTGATTTTTATCACTACCGTTTTATCCCTTTAATCTGTATCTTTGCAAAAACTCCTGTATGAAAGCACTTGTCGGCTTTATCATTATTATTGTTATCGGTATTTCAATTGCCGTCACACTCAATTTACAACATTATTCAGACGACCCTGAATCACCTTATAATCGCAATGAAAATAATCGGTTGAAAATTTTCAGTCCTTTTGATGTGAATCCTGATTTAGTGGACAGCACATTGCAGGATAAAAAGAAGGACCATACGGTTGGTGATTTTTCTTTTGTTAATCAATTGGGCGATACCATCACAAAAGTAAATGTGAGTGGAAAAATCTATGTCGTGGACTATTTCTTTACCACGTGTGGTGGTATATGTCCGAAAATGACAAAACAATTGCAACGCGTACAAGCTGAATTTCTGACTGATCCAAATTTTTTAATTCTCAGTCATACCGTCAACCCTAAAATAGACACAGTTGAAGTGATGTATAAATATGCCGAACGATTTGAGGCTAATTCTTCAAAATGGTGGTTCTTAACGGGATCAAAAGAAGATTTGTATACAATGGCAAGAAAATCTTATTTGGTGGTCCCAGATCAAGCAGATCCAAATTATAAGCATGGTGATGAATCTGATTTTATTCATACGGAGAACTTCGTCTTAATTGACCCAGACGGACGAATTCGTGGAATGTATGACGGCACAAACGAAGGGGAAGTTTCGGAACTAATCCGAGATATCTACGATCTAAAACGTGAATATACTTTCGACTAATAAATTTATGGTACAAAAAAGGGTTGAAAGATCGCTGTCCGATCTTTACATTTAGGATAATCTTTTAAATCAAGTTCAATCGATCCATTAATTCATCTTTATAAGATCCACCAATTGGTACAATTTTTTTATCCTTCTCCAAGTGAAGGTTTGGATATTCAATTGCAGCTATTTTGTCCAAACGGACAATAAAAGAGCGGTGCACACGAATAAACTGATCACTTGATAGCTTATTCACAATGTCTTTCATGGTTGAATGAATCGTATATCTAACCTCGAATGCGTTAATGACAACATAATCTTTTAATGCCTCAAGATAATAAATATCAGCGGTCTTGATTTTTACAAGACGACTTTTAGATTTAACAAAAATGAAATCCTTAGATTCCTTATTTTCGATTAAGGAATAAAATAAATCTCGTTCTTTCAGTACTTCACGTTCTTTTGAATACTTGTACAAAGCCATTTCAATCGACGTATGTAAATCGACTTCTTTAAACGGTTTAATGATGTATCCATAAGGTTCTGTCACCTTCGCTTTCGCAAGTGTAGCTTCGTCTGCATAAGCTGTTAAATAGATCACAGGTATATTTAATTCTCGCTTAACGCGTTCTGCGGTTTCAATTCCATTGATATTACCTTTCAACATAATGTCCATTAAGATAATGTCTGGATTTTCGGAAGAGGCTAATTCAAACGCTTTTTCGCCTGTTGAAGCAGCACCAACTACATTATAACCTAGTTTTTTTAAACTATGCTGAATATCTTTGGATACGATACTTTCGTCTTCTACAACGAGAACATTTGTTTTTGCCATAATGCGCCTTACAATTCTTGCTTATCAAATATAATTAAATATTTCGTACCTGAATCCGTTTTTAATATAAGTTCTCCGTCAATTTGATCGACCAAGGCGTCAACTAGCCCCAAACCAAGTGATTCACTCTCTTCTATTTTAAAGCCTTCTGGAAGGCCCGCACCAAAATCTTCTACGCGTATAGTGATTCGATTATTTACTTCTTTTATTTCAATCTGAATTTCTCCGCCATCCTCTTCGGGATAAGCGTATTTTAAGGAATTAGAAACCAGTTCATTTAAAATTAAACCACACGGAATGGCTTGATCCAATACTAAATGAATGCGCTCTATGTCCAAGTTAAGTTTTGTTTTACCTGAAAAAAGTTGATAGGAATGTACGAGATTTTGAATCAAATTAGTGATATAATCATGAAAATCAATCGAAGAAAAATCTTTTGTTTGATACAAACTTTCATGAATGTATGACATTGATCGAATGCGGTTTTGACTTTCATTAATAATCTCTAACGTTTTCTCGTCTTCTACATAGGACGACTGAAGATTTAGAATACTACTGATCACTTGCAAATTATTTTTGACGCGGTGATGGACTTCTTTTAGTAGAACTTCTTTCTCCTTAACAGATTCAATCAAACGCGTTTCAAATTCAACCTTATCTGTTACATCTCGCGAAATAACAATTACTTCATTTCCATTTACCCGAGAATAACGATTTTCATAAACCATTTTTTTTACCGTTTTACCAATGATAAATGGAATGATAAAATTTTGAGTGTGAACCCTACCCGTTCTTAGCGCTTTTCGAATATTGTATAAAAAGAGTTTACCTTGTTTTTGATGCTTAAAGACATCCAAAATATGCTTTCCTTCCAAAACTTTCGTGTGAGCAAAAGTATCAAGAAGCTCCTCCCCTTCCTGATTCAATCGAGCATAGGTAAAAGATCCCTGTTTGTTTACTTTGAATAATAAATCTGGTATCGCAGAAACAGTAGCACGATTGTTCGCTTCACTATCAGCTATTCGATTTTCATTCTCTACTTTTTCTGTAATATTATGTGCGATAAAAGCAATTTCTTTAATCGGTTCGCCTACCACTTTTACAGGACTGATAAATGATTCAATCCAAATTTCTCCTTTCAACGTAGGAACGTGACTTATCAATTCAACCGATTCACCTCTAAAGGCTTTTTTAAATTTCTTTATCAAATTTCCAAAGGCTGTCTCACTAATTGGAAAGGTTTTCAAAAAATCGATTCCTAAGACAACATTAACATCTAAATAGTCTTTCATGATGTCGGCAAAACTTGAATTGAAAGAAGATATTTGTAGATCTCTATCAATTGTGAGGACGAAAAGATTACTAGAGCTTTCAAAGAGTGCATTTAATTTGGAGGTATTCTCAATCAAATCATGTTGTGTTTCTTGATGACGTCTTATTTCTTCTGATAATTTCTTATTTGTTTCCTCCGCAATTTCCGCACGTATGCGCTGAATGTTATACTCGTTTTGCAAGGTGATATCGGTTAAAATAAGGAGGATTGAATTTTCTGCCTTATAATTCACACTTACTGCGCTCATTGTATAGCGTTTCTCATGAGCAGGATCACCCAAGGTAATTTCAGTATAATTCGTTGTTTTTTCGCCAACCTCTTGTATTATTTCTTTAATAAGAAATTTATATTTCAATGGGAATAAATCAAAAAGATGATTTGTTTTAGAGTTCAAATAATTGCTGTAAACCTCTTCTGCCTCAGAATTTTTATAGACCAGTTTATGGTCGGTAAAAATGAACATTATTGACGGAGAATTTTCAACAATATTTTTAAAACTCTGCACCATTTCTGATAGCTGAATTTCATTCTTGAGTTGTTCAGAAATGTCTTCTACTATCACTTGAACGATTCGCTCATTTTCCATTTCAATCATTGAAAAGCGCGCCGTTGTTGTAAAAATAGATCCGTCCTTTCGATAAAATGAACAGGTCAACTCAAGCTGTTGAGAACTCGTTAATTCACTAATTTGTTTACAATGATTCGCTTTTATTTCTTTGGTATCAGCCGATAAATCATTGAATTTTTTTTCAATAATCAGATAATCTTTGTAACCAAATATATCTGAGCAAACCGTATTTGCATCCAGAATTATAAAATTATCTTCTACTTTTTTTAAGAGTAAAATCGCATTGCTTCCTTTTTCAAATAAGTTACGATACTTCCGTTCTGACAATTGTAAGGATTGACTGTTATTAATTAGTTTATTCAGCCATTGACTCACCAATAATGATCCAAATGAAAAACAGAACACATAGATGACGTACTCTATTTTTAATACTGAATAGTACTGACTTAAAAAGAATAAAAAGACATGAAAGGCAATAAAATAGGATAATGTGGTCTTAAATTCTAACCATAAATAACTGCAAATCATTCCTACAAATAATAAGTAGACCAGTTCTTTTAAGTTTGGCAATTGTATAAAGAAATAAATGCTAACACTCAGCGCAAGCAAAACAAATATTTGATGAAAACAAACCTGATGTCGACGAACAATTCTATTCGATCCGAAAAATAAAAAAAATAAAAATGAACTTAAGACGGCAATCAATAATACTGCATTCTCATAATGATGCGTGAAAAATAATTCGATACAGCTCGCAATGACGATAAAAGGAACGATATAAATAAAACTAGAACGATAGAGTTGAATGATTGAATAGTTTAATTCGATCGTTTCATCAATAATATTTTCGTTCTTAAATTTCATTCATTCGTTTCAATAATAGGCTCTACCTTAAACCCATCTATTCTATTAATCTCACCCCTTTTATATTCGATCACTTGAATGAGTTCGCCCCTATCATTATATTCATGCCAATTACCATGTTTCTCTCCACCTAAATATTTGCCTTCTTTTTTTATCAAACCATTGAGGTGATAATAGACGTGTTTGCCTTTGGCTTCCCCGTCACTGTACTCTCCTATAAAAGCCAATTTACCACTTTTATAATAATGTTTCCATATTCCATCTTCTAAACCCATAGAATAACTTCCTACCTCTTTGAAATCTCCTACATGATAAAACCATGAGCCTTCACGTAAACCATTATAATAATCTCCTTGTGTCAATTCATTCCCTAATGAATCGTATTCAAATACAGTCCCCTCTAGGAGCTCTTGACGGTTATAAAATTCTTTTCTTTTCAGTTGTCCATTTTGATAATACCAATTCCACTCCCCACTTAATTGATTCTCTTTAAATGATCCTTCCTGCTCTTTTTTACCATTTTCATAATAATAAATCCATTTGCCATCTTTTCGACTATTGACATATGCCCCTTTTGCCAATACAACACCTGTTTTTCCATAATACACCCAGTCTCCCTCATAAACTCCATCACCTCTTATAATACCCTCAGCAACGATAGTATCTTTTTCATAAATATACCCGTTGATTATTTTTCCTTCCTCATCATATTCCCGATAGATACCTGTTCGCATGCCCTCGTTCAAACCACCAACTAGTTTTTCATTCCCATTGGGATAAAATTCACGATACAAATCAATAATAACAAGATCTTCACTATGACCAGCTATCGAATCTCCGTACATTTTTTGTAAATCCACTAACTTCCCTTTTTTATCAAACGTTTTGACTAAACCATTTTTTATACCCCCTTGATAAGACATTTCTGTTTCGATATTTCCATTCGGAAAATAGGTTCGCCAAACACCTGCCTTTTTACCATTTTCATCATATCTATTAAACGTTTGACGGTCTTTTAAATAACCATTATCATACTTTTCTTCGGTAATAATAATTCCCAATGAATCGTATTCAAAGGCTAAACCCTCTGGTTTTCCATCTACAAGCAATGTACGCTTCTTTAAAACTCCATTCGAATAATAGTCTAATTCTTCATCCTGCGGAATGTCGTTCCAATAAAATAGTTCCTTTATCCGATTTCCGCTGGTGTCATAATAAACTGCGCAACCAAATTTTTTGTCATCATGATAATCTAACACTTGTTTCTTACGGCCTTCGCTGTCAAAAAAGACCCACAAACTGTCGGATAAACCTTTTTCTTTATTCCCGATTGACTTTAATGTGCCATCAGGATAATAATTTCGCCAAATACCTGTGGGCAATCCATCTTTAAAATAGCCCTCACTCGCAATCCGACCGTTTGGGTAGTAAAAACTATTTTCACCATTCGGATCAATTTCTTGCGCACGCGCCACCATATTTACCAACAATACAAGGATTACCTTAATACTATTAACTATTATTTTTTTATAGATGTAGAAAGAATACTTATTATTATTAGGGCTGTTCATTTGTTCATAAATCGTTTAGATCAATTCGCTTTTCTAAATTACTTCTTTTTTTTAATAAATTACCAACAGATTAAAACATATCTTTTGTCTGTAAATCAATGCTAATTTAAGGTTATGAACATTTCACTCCTTTTTCATTTCTGTGTAAAACTTCTTTGTTGATTTTTCAAAATTATGTCAATAAGTTCGTGTTAAAAAAAAGGCTAAGTTAAATTGCTTATTCATTTATTTATATACCTGAAATTAAAAATTCATAAACCTAATTTTTAACTCTTTTTTAATACGTCATTTATGAGCTAGTTTTTAACAATTGAGACGGTATTATGTTCGACTGAAGACTGCCGCGAATGGCCGATTTAAGTGGTGTTCGAATTTTTAGTGAATTAGATGTGAATAATTATCAACAATTGGTTTTTTCCTTTCGAAATAAAACAATAGCTTTGAAAAAACTTTTATTATGGCTATTCCAATTGGCTGCGATCATGCAGGTTTTGAATTAAAAGAGAAGGTGGTTGAATACCTGGTTAACAAGGATTATTCTGTTCAAGATTACGGAACTTACAGTTTGGATAGTGTGGATTATCCAGATTTTGGACATAAAGTTGCGGAACATGTGGAGCGTACCGGGGAACTGGGTATTGTTATTTGTGGAAGTGGTAACGGGATCAATATGACGGTGAATAAACATCAAGGTATTCGTTCTGCACTATGTTGGACGAAAGAAATTGCAGAATTAGCACGCTTACATAATAATGCGAATATCATTGCTGTTCCCGCTCGTTTTGTAAGTGAAGAATTAGCGCTTGAAATGATTAGTGTTTTCTTAGATACTGCTTTTGAAGGTGGTCGTCATGCAAATCGTGTGAATAAAATCAGTTGTAGCTAGACGCCAATTATTCTCTAATTAATTGCTCGATAAACAGATTTGTCTTTTCTACAAATTTGTCATAATAGATTCCCGTTCCAGGGCCATTAAATCCGGTGTGAATTCGTCGTATGTTTCCTTTTTTATCAATAAAAATAAGTGTAGGAAATGAGCTAATTTTATTAAGCATTGGAAAGAGCTCTCCCGCGCAATCTTTGCATGCTTTACCGCCTATCAAAAATGTATAGTTGAGGGCTAAATTCTCTTTATAACGGGTTACTTTTTCAATTTTTTCCTCAAGGGTTTCTTGTGTCTCAAATGTAACGGCGAGAATTTCTAAATTGTCGTTGTATTTGTCTTTTTGTTCCTTTAGATAACGACTTTCATCTAAACAATTTGGACACCATGTGCCCATTATTTGGATGAGTGTCACTTTAACTTTCGTTTTTATATTTGGATAGGTATAAATAGTATTGTTTAAATCTGGTAAAGAAAGTTCTATTGTTTTATTATTAACCAAATAAGTCAACGAATCTGGATCAGTTAGTTTGGCATTTTCATTTCTAACTGCATACCATTTGGCCGAATAATGTGTGCCTGAAAGGAAATCGCCCCATAATGTATCGTTTACTAACTTAGAACGAAATAGAAAAGCATGCGATCCGTCAAAAGTGGATAAATATAAACTGTCGTTTGATGTATTTCCTTCTAAATAGCGATAGTCTCCTGTTTCTGTTAAAAAGGTTCCTTTTATTTCATTTTTTTTACAGTTGGCCGACTCACAGCAAGCTGGGTGCAGGGGGTTAAAAAGTCCAATTGCTTTTTCTGGTACTTGATCATAATCAAATGTTACTTCCCATTTTCCGAAAATAGATAGTGCTGATGGTGATGCACTGAACCGTGTATTTTGTCCACTCGTGGCGGTGAAAGGGATACTGTAATTCGGTCCTTTGGTATAATTAAACCAAGATCCAATTATTTTGTCTTTTGCGAAAATTTTTGCCTTGAGTTGCGAATCAAAAGTGGGGAATGTGATAATGAGTGAGTCATTTTTATAGATGATTTCTTTTAACTCTATGGATTCATCCGCGTTTTGGATGTATAAACAAATATTGGTTTGTTTTTTTTCCAATAAAAAAGATACAGGTAAAATCGTCGTTTCATTCAGTTGAAATTCAAGATGCCATAAGCCAGTATTAATTTTTGAATTTTTGGAATGTACTTGTAATGAGAAGATTAAAAAAAGGAGTAGGCCGATAATTTTCATTTCCGTTTTACGTTTTAGAAACAACGAAAGCTACTGTAGATGCCAAAGTTGCGGCTTAAAGATATAAAATTTATAATTTCTGATGCATCTCGTGCAACTTTTAAATAAACTTGTAGGTCTTATCTAATGGAAAGAGTATTATGACGGAAGAACAATTAGTAAAAGCATGTATTTCCGGAGATGCGATTGCCCAAAAAACGTTCTATGATTTATTTGCGAAAAAAATGATGGGGGTTTGTTTGCGCTATTCTTCTAATGGAGACGAGGCACAAGATGTTCTTCAGGATGGGTTTATTAAAGTGTTTAATAAATTACCTGATTTTGTTAGTAAAGGTTCGTTGGAAGGCTGGGTAAGGCGCATTATGGTAAATACCGCGCTCGATCAGTATAGAAAGAATAAAAAATTTCAACAAAATGTCGAAATCGATAGTGTTTCGTATAAATTGGAGAACAATGATTTTATTGTTGAACGAATTAATGCGCAAGACCTCTTGAAAATAATTCAATCGATTCCGGAAGGCTATCGTGTTGTTTTTAACCTTTTCGCAATTGAAGGGTATTCGCATAAAGAAATTGCAGAGCAGCTTGGAGTAACTGAAAGTACATCAAAGTCACAGTTCTCTAGAGCAAAAAAAATGTTGAGAAAACGATTAATTGAAAGTAATATTGTAGAAGAAAGTGAGCGATAATATAAACATAGAGGAGCTTTTTCGATCGAATTTAGGTTCGTTAGAAGCAGATGTTAGTCCAAAGGCTTGGTCTAATATTCAGCAAGGCTTAAATGCTCCGGCGGGTGTAACATCTGCAGCAGCAGCTAAAACAGGATTGAGTTTTATTACAAAATCAATTATTGTCTCTACAGGAATTGTAGCTGCAACAATTACTGGTATTTATTTATGGAATAATGATCAACCACAAAACAATTCAAACCAATCTATTGTCACTGTGGATGATCAGCACAGAATAGAAGAGGACCAAACTAAGCCGTTAACAGATCGGATTAATTCAGGACCTCAAAGGGTTGATTTGATGGAAGGAAATGATGTAATTAATCCGGAACGACAGGCATCTGACGAAATCTCTCTGCCAACATCTGAGAGGAATAGTAGGGGATTGGAAAACGAAACCACTGTGAATAGTGGTTCTACAGAGGGCCTAGTTAGTGATGATCACAACGAAGGAAATGGTGATGCACAGATAACTGATGATGGTGCTGCTGCACATAATGAAATAGAGAAGCCCGAAGATAATCAAGATGCTGATGAAACACCAGTTCAAAAATATTTAGTTGTTAATCCTTCTTATTCGATTTTGAATGATCAAAATGATGCGCCAGCAACGTATATTTTTGAGGCGAATGCTGAAAATTGCTCAAGTGTCCGTTGGGATTTTGGGGATGGAACAACAGGCGAAGGATTTGAAGTTGAACACACTTATGAAAAGCCGGGAAATTACAAAGTACAAATGATTGCTAAAGCTGGTCAACAAAACATGATGAAATCCATGTCAATAAAGGTTGAAAGCATTGCGAAAATAGCAGAAGTTAACTCTAATATCTTCTCTCCAAATGGAGACGGTATAAATGATGAGTATTTCATTGAATCTGAAAACATTGAAGAGCTAGCAATTATTGTAACAGATGCAAAAGGAACGATTATTTGGAAATCCAATGAAGTTCGTTTTAACTGGAACGGAACAGACTTAGCTGGAAACCTTTTACCATCAGGTAATTATAGTTACGTTTTAGTGGCTGTTGGAACGGATGGTGGGAATATCGAACGGAGAGGTTTTATTACACTTCAACGGTAGTATTTAAAAGTTATTTTAGAAAAGCGCCTTGGGTTTCAGGGCGCTTTTTTATTTTTTAGGTGCATATAATTTAAATTCCGTAACGAAGAATAAAATCAAGCGTATATGTGGGTTAGAATCATAGGCTTTTTATACATTTTATTCATAAATCAATTACGTGAAATTAGTTTTAAATCTTCTTTTTTTATTCTTTGCTGCTTTTGTTTTTGGTCAAGAGGAGGTAACGCTTTCGTTTGAGCCGAAAGGAGGAAAGTTTGAAGAATCGATCTCCGTTATCTTATCATCTGATTCTGGAGCAAGTATTTATTATACCCTAGATGGTTCGCTCCCAAATTCTGGTTCTGCACGCTATACGAAACCTATTCCTGTTAAAGAGGTGAGTGTTATTAGGGCTGTTGCTTATTCTCAAGGGAAACGCTCTTCTACGATTACACAGTCTTATTTCTGTGATCGCGCATACAGTTTGCCGATTATTTCAATTGCTACAAATCCTGGAAATTTATGGGATTATAGTTCAGGTATCTATGTAAAAGGTTGTTGCGCAGATACGATTGAACCCTATTTAGGGGCCAATTTTTGGAAAGATTGGGAGAAATATGCCAATATTGAAATGTATGATGAGAAAGGTCAATTATGTTTCAATCAAGGTGTGGGAATAAATTTATTTGGTGGTTATAGTCGCATGTTGCCGCAAAAATCCCTCGCCATTTTTGCACGCGCTAAATACGGTGAAAAACGAATTGATTATCCTATTTTTCCAGAACGTGATTTTGATGAATACAAATCGTTTATTATTCGGAATTCCGGCGGGGACTTTCAACGTACCCATTTTAGAGACGCTTTTATGACACAATTGGCAGCACCGACAGGAGTTGCTATTCAAGCGTATCGTCCTGCAATTGTTTTCTTAAATGGTCAGTATTGGGGTATTCAAAACTTGCGTGAAAAAATTAGTGAACATTACCTCGATTCTAATTTTGGTGTGGATAAAGATAATGTCGACATTCTCCGTCATAATGGTGTGGTCAGACATGGAACCTCTAAGAATTATAAAGCTTTACTTTATTTTTTAAGGACAAAAGATTTATCGAAAGACGCCGTGGTGGATGAGTTGCGAGTGTTTATGGATATTGAAGATTATATACGTTACAATATCGCAGAAACGTATTCTGATAATCGTGATGCTGGAGGAAATATACGTTATTGGAGAGAACGAACAGATTCGTCAAAATGGCGCTGGGTATTGTATGATCTGGATTTAGGTTTGGGTAATAATGAACCTTTGGGCTATAAACACAATACCGTAAAAAAATTCACTAATGCGAATACGGAGGCATGGCCCGATCCTGCTTGGTCTACTTTCATTATTCGTTCTCTATTAAAAAACAAAAAGTTAGAAGTACAATATATAAATACATTTGCCGATCACTTAAACACGGTTTACAGTGAAGAAACGGCTTTGGCTTTAGTAGATAAAATGCAGAACAACCTCAAAGATGAGATGCCTTATCACACAAAAAGGTGGTTTACTTCTTATCAAAATTGGGAACATCATGTGGGTATCCTTAAGAAGTTTGTAAGTGAGCGACCAAAGTACCTTCGTCAATTCATCATGGAAAAATTTGGATTAAAAGGCACGTTGAATGTGGCTATAAAATGTCCGAATAAAGATGTTGCAAAAGTGGAATTTAATAGTCTAAAAATCAAGGAGGACTTTACTGGCATTTATTTTAAAAATGTTCCGGTTACCATAACGGTTGAACCGAAACATGATTATATTTTTAAAGGTTGGAAAGGGAGAACAGAAACTGAAATGTCTATTACTATTGTTCCAACAACCGACCTTATTTTGGAACCTGTTTTTGAAGCAAAACAAAAAAGCGCCTTTTATGATTCACTGATTTTTAATGAGTTATCTGTTTATCAACCAGAGGATGACTCTTCTAAAGATTGGGTTGAATTGTACAATCGCTCAGCTAAAACACTTGATTTGAGTGGGTGGGTGTTTACAGACAATGATTATAAAGGTGGTTTTATCATTCCACCCGGAACAGTGGTTCAACCACATGCCTATTGCATCCTTACTGAAAGTTTAACAAATTTCAGAGCCTATTATTCAGCAGATTCAATTCAAACGATTGGAGATTTCGATTTTGGATTATCTAAAAAATCAGAACAGTTGAAATTATATGACAAGCAGGGTTACTTGGTTGATTCGTTAACCTATCAGAAGCAGGATTGGGATACCTTAGCCACACTAAACCTGGTTCACCCCGATTCATCTCGATATGATCAAAACCATTGGAACGTAGAAAATCAATCGATAGGAGGTAGGAGTGAAGCGTATCGTAAATATCTCAAACACGAAGCCGACAAGGCCTATTGGACAAAAATTTATTATATCGGTGGCGGTAGCTTTTTTTTTATCTTGGTCGCTGGACTCTTATTACGCCGATCTTCTAAAAAACGAAAGTTTAAGGGCCCTAGAAAACAATTAATTACGGGCTCGGGCTGTATCTGAATAATTATTGTGATAAAGAGCAATTGGTTCCTCCTGTTATGATCGAAGTTGAATTCCCGCGCCCTGAGCTTAGCTGAAGGGTAAGTTCTGGTCTCAGAAAATAATGTAAACAATCGAAGGTAAATGAAACTGAAGGGTAGAAGTGTTTTATTTTATTTTGTTAAAGGTGCCTTCCTGTCAATCCTTTTCTTTTTTGCCGTTTCTTTTTTAAGCCTGTTTTCTAATTTTGATAAACAATCATGGCAATTAGCACCACATCTAAAAATTGGTTGGCCATTAATTTATTATGAACAGTTTAGAGTAGGAAATGCGGTTGCGCTTAATGGTGGCTGGAACCCTGACTATCTCCTAATGGATTGTTTGTTGTTTTTTGTGGTGATTAGTGGCTTGTATTTCTTTTGGAAATTTACAAGAAGTTGACTCTTAGATTTATTTACACATATAATATCTGCCAATAACTGAAGTTGAATTCCCGCGCCCTGAGCGCAGTCGAAGGGCAAGGTACAAAAAAAACCCAACGTAAAACTTACGTTGGGTTTGCTCGAGGTCCCGAGCGGATTTGAACCGCTGTAGATGGTTTTGCAGACCACTGCCTAACCGCTCGGCCACAGGACCTTAAATTATGATTTTGGCTTTAACCCTAAATCAGGAGAGCAAAGATAAAAATAAATTTTATTGAACCTTGCTAAAAACTAAACAAAATCGCCTACCCCTCAATAATTACAGCCACTTCTTTCACTAAACCTTGAATAGGAGGACTTTGTTTGCGTACTTTTACACTTGCAGTTATTAAGGTTTGAAATTCTGTTTTAAAGCGCACTAGAATCCGATTTGCGACATGTTCAATAAGTTTTGAACGAATGGCCATTTCTTCCACCACGATATTGCGAACAGCAACATAATCGATTGTATCAATAAGTTCATCTGATTCTGCAGATCTTGTAAAATTTGTAGAGAGGATGACGTCAACAACATACTTGCCGCCCAAACGGCTTTCTTCTTCCATACAACCGTGATAAGCAAATACTTCTATACCGGTAACTTCAATTAAGTTTTTCATAAATTAGCGGCTTTTAATGTATTGATTGCTTCTATTCCATTTTCCATTCTAGAAATGACAGTGTCTTTTCCTAAAGTAGCGCAAATATCAAACATAGAAGGGCCCATTCCCTTACCCGTTACTAATAATCTAAACCCAGGTCCAACATGTCCAAAACCGTATTCCTTTTTTGCTAAATAAGCGCTAAAAGCAGTTTCAATATTCTCTGTGGTGAAATGGGTGATGGTTTTTAATTCAGTTAGTAATTCTGCCATGATTAAAGGCGTTTCGTCTTTCCATTTTTTAGAAACAGTTTTGTCATCATAAGTCGTCACAGGATTGAAAAAATAATCGCCTTCAACAAGAATGTCCTGTATGAATGTAGCGCGTTCTTTCATTAGTTCACAAACTTTTGCTAAATAATGTGGTTCAAGATTTTGGTTGGCCTCATCTAAAAGTGGATGCAGTAACGCAGCTAAATCTTCATTGCTTGTGCTTCGTAAATAGAATTGGTTAAACCATTTTGTTTTGTCTGGATCAAATCGGGCGCCTGATTTTCCAACACGATCAAACGTAAATAATTGGACCATTTCTTCTAATGACATGATTTCTTTATTGTCGCCAGGATTCCAACCCAATAAAGCTAACATATTTAGAAACGCCTCTGCGAAATAACCGTCTTCTCTATACCCGCTGTATTTTTCACCTTCTGCGGATAGCCAGTTGATAGGGAAAACAGGGAAACCTAAACGATCACCGTCTCTTTTACTTAATTTTCCTTTTCCGTCTGGTCGCAGAATAAGCGGTAAATGTGCGAATTTAGGACGCTCCCAACCGAATGAATCATACATAAAAGCATGAAGTGGGGCAGATGGTAGCCATTCTTCACCACGAATCACATGTGTTATTTCCATGAGATGATCGTCCACAATGTTCGCCATATGATAGGTGGGCACCCCTGTTTCTTTAACTAATACTTTATCATCTAAGTTGTTTGTATTTACTGTTACCCAACCACGGATGTCATCTTCAAGTTTAATGTCTGTATTGCGAGGCATTTTAATACGTACTGTGTATGGATCGCCTTGGGCAATTCTTTTTTCTACTTCTTCCTTTGAAAGAGATAATGAGTTTTTCATTGATGAGCGGGTTACCCCGTTGTACTGCCAATTGGGCAGTCCCATTGCTTCTGACTGATCGCGCATTTTTTGTAAGTCTTCTGCCGTGTCAAATGCGAGGTAAGCATGTCCCGAATTGATTAACTGATCAATATAGGGTTTGTAAGTGTCTTTCCTTTCAGACTGTATGTATGGGCCTTTATCGCCGCCATAACCGAAGCCTTCCGTTGGTTGAATGCCGCACCACTTTAAGGATTCTAATATGTATTCAGTTGCTCCTGGTACAAATCGCTTTTCATCTGTGTCCTCTATTCTTAGCAAAAAATCGCCTCCGTGTTTTTTAGCAAAGAGATAATTGTAAAGGGCCGTCCTAACGCCTCCCATATGCAAAGGGCCTGTCGGACTTGGTGCAAATCGAACTCTAACTTTCATGTGTGTGCTTTTTTCTTGCGCGGCTGCTCCACGCTGTTTACGCTTTTCAAAAATATAACGGCGCAAAGATACTGATTTAGCCTGAAATACGTTATTTATTGTATCGTTCGTCTTATCATTATATGTAACTTAGTAGGTTAGGGCCTAAAATATGATTTGCTTTTAGGTTTTGATTGAACGGTTTTGCATGATTATTGTACGTTCATTCGTTAAAAGGGATAGAGTATAGTTGTTTAAATAGAAGATACATTGAATACATTTCAAAAAGTTATAAATCAAGTAGAGCTTTTTATTAAGAAGTACTACAAGAATCAGATGTTAAAAGGGGCAATCCTTTTTTTAGCTTTGCTTTTGTCGAGTTATCTTGTGGTAACTGGCTTGGAATACGTTGGACGTTTTGGTTCGGGTATGCGTCTTATGCTATTGCTAAGTTTTATAGGGTTAAATGTATTTCTACTCATTCGCTTCTTAATGATCCCTTTGTTGAGATTGAATAAATTAGGAAAGCATCTGTCCTTAATGGAAGCCTCTGATATGCTCGGTAAGATTTTTCCTGATGTAGGTGATAAATTAAAAAACACACTTCAATTGAATAATGATAAGGCGGCAATGGAGATGAATCTCGATCTTGTTAATGCCAGTATCGAACAACGGTCTGAAAATTTATCAATAGTTCCTTTCGGAAAAGCAATAGATTTAAAAGAAAATCGTCGTTATTTAAAATACCTTTTACCCGTGTTTGCCGTGTTTATTGCAATTGCGGTTATTGCACCACGTTGGTTTTTTGAGGGTACCGAAAGGGTTGTTTATTTTGGAACTGATTATGCTGAGCCAGCGCCCTTTGATTTTATATTGGATAGTGATTATGATGCGGTTGAAGGAGCAAATTATACGCTAAAAATTAGGTTAAAGGGTAATGAAATTCCGAATGAAGTTAAGATTTATTCGAATAAGGGAAATTATAATTTAAAGCAAACCTCTAAGGTTACCTTTGAGTATGACTTCGCAAACCTGAATGAAAGCCTTACTTTTTATTGTGTTGCGAATGGGTTTGAATCAAAAGAGTTCGAAGTCGGCATGTTGCATAAACCGGTTATAGATGACATTAGCTTGTCTGTAATTTATCCAAAGCATACAGGTAAAGCTTCTGAAGAATTCCAGAATACGGGTGATGTCGTTATTCCTGAAGGTTCGGTTATTGAATGGAATATTGGAGCCACTAATTTGAAACGCATGGATGTCGTATTTCCGGACACAACCTTGGTTTTAAATAATTCACTTTCAAATAGATATAGTTTTAAGAAGGTCTTTCTTGCCTCTGCTAAGTATACGTTAAGTTTGAGTTCGGAGGATATTCAAAATGCAGATTCTTTGTTTTATGAAGTAAACGTGGTAAAGGATGAATATCCGACAATTTCGATTTCTGAAGAGGTGGATTCATCTAATAGTTTATTACGGTTTATTGAGGGTCGTGTCAGTGATGATTATGGTTTTAGGAGCCTTACGGTTAAATTGAGTGTTACAGGGAAGGATACTTCGTATGCGATTACGAAAAGTTTAAAGGTAAACCCAAAATTGCAAACACAATTGTTTTCCTATACCTTGGATATTCGTCAGTTTAATCTCAAGCCGGGTTATAAATTAGACTATACGTTCATTGTTACGGATAATGATGAATTGAATGGATATAAATCAACTGTTTCATCTCGTGGGTTTTTTGAAGTTCCTGATTTAGATGAGTTGGAAAATTTAATGGGTGAAAAGGATGATGCTTTAAAGGATCAAATGGATCAAGCAACAAAAGACGCGAAGGAATTAAAACAAGAGATAAAGGAGGTAAAAAGTGAGCTTATTAATAAGGCTGATTTGGATTGGAAAGATAAACAGAGTCTGGAAAATTTGATGGAGATGCAAAAAGAGCTTGAAAAGAAAATGGAAGAAATTAAAAAAGATTATGATGAATCAAAGGAGGAGAAAGATAATTTTTTAGAGAATTCAGAGGAACTTAAAAAGAAGCAAGAAGAATTGCAGCGTTTAATGGAGGAGTTAATGGATGATGAATTAAAAGAGTTATTCGACGAATTACAGAAATTAATGGAGGAGATGAATAAGGATAAATTGGTCGAGAATTTGGAGCAGATGGAGCAGCAATCGGAAACTATGGAAGAGGAATTGGATCGGATGTTGGAACAATTTAAGAATATGGAATTGGATCAGAAACTGGAGAATTTGGAGGAGCAATTGCGTGAGTTGGCCGAGGAACAATTAGCATTAAAAGAGCAGTCTGAAAACAATGAAATGAATGAAGAGGAGTTAGCGAAACAACAGGAAAAATTGAACGAGAAGTTTGATGAGATCCAAAAGGATATGGATGAGATTCAGGAGAAAAATGATGAGTTAGAAAAACCGCGTGATATTAATTTTGACGAAGAGAAGGAAGAGAATATTGATAAGGAAATGGATGATTCAAAGGAGAGTTTGGATGACGGTAAACAGAAAAAAGCGGAAGAAAGTCAACAGAAGGCAGCTGATATGATGAAGGAGATGGCGGATGACGCAGCGGCCATGAAGTCAGCAAGTGAGCAACAACAGCAAGCCGAAGACATGGACGCATTGCGTTTTTTACTGGAAAATTTAATAGCACTTTCTTATCAACAAGAAAATTTAATGAATCAATATGGTCAAACACCAACGAATGATCCGAAGTATCTGAAATTAAATCGTGAACAAATTGACATTACAAAGTCAACTGAAATTGTAAACGATTCATTGGTTGCTTTAGCGAAACGTGTAATGGAGTTATCATCAGCAATTAATCAGGAATTAAATGACCTTTCTTATAATTTGGATAAGTCCTTGGCTTACTCGGAAGAGCGGAGAACGGGTGCCTTAATGCAGCATCAGCAATATTCCATGACGAGTTACAATAATTTAGCTTTGATGCTTGCAGAGGTGTTGGAACAGATGCAAAATCAGATGAAAAATAAGATGCCTGGAAATGGTTCGTGTGACAATCCTGGTGGAACTGGAAGTGGTGAGTCGGGTAAGAAGATGACCATGGAGCAAATGAAAAAAGCATTGGAAGAGCAGATTGCGAATATGAAAGGTGGTAAAAGTCCAGGGGGTGAAGAAGGAGAGGGTAAAAAAGGAGAGAATGGACAAACTCCTGGCGGTGAGGGAGGGTCTATTCCTCAATTATCCGCGAAAGAAAAGGCACAAATGGCAGCCGAACAAGGACGAATAAGGGATGGCTTAAAAGAATTAAAGCAACAATTGAATAGTGATGGTAGTGGAGCAGGGAATGGTTTAGATGATCTTATTCAGGATCTAGATGATTTACAAAATGATTTGATTAATGGTCGAGTGGGTTCCGATTTTATGAAGCGTCAAGAAGATATTTATACACGTTTGTTAGAGAGTGAAAAAGCCTTACGTGAGCGCGGTTATAGTGAGGAAAGAGAAGCAAAAGAAGGAAAAAATCAACCTGATAGTAACCTTAAAGAATTTACGGAGTATACCAAAAAGAAGGACGCAGAATTGGAGTTTATACGCTCTCTTCCTGTTGGACTTCGAGTCTATTATAAAGGACTTGTGAATGAGTATTTTAATTCTGTAAATAAATAATGAATGCATAGTATTGAAATTGGGTCGGATTTAAAGTATATATCGGAAGTTGAACTTCTGATAGACGCGGTTTGTGATGACCTTAAATTGAACGAAGATCATTATGGAAATATTTTGATTGCAGTGACGGAGGCAGTGAATAATGCAATTGTACATGGCAATGGAAGTGTTGGGGATAAGAAGGTGAGAGTGGACGTGCAAACGGCTCCGGATAAGGTAATCTTTGTAGTGCTAGATGAGGGTTCAGGTTTTGATTTTAATAATTTACCAGATCCAACGGCTCCCGAGAATCTTGAAAAACCAGATGGTCGCGGAATTTTTCTCATGAAGAATCTTTCCGACGAAGTGGATTTTGATTTGAATGGTTCGAAAGTTAGTATTACCTTTGCAGCCGAACATGGATAACGAAATTACATATCATTTTTTAGATATAGAAATTCCGGACTTCAATCCGGAATTTTTTAGTTTATGGCTAAGCACTGTTTTGGCTGACCATTCTTATGAGTTGGGTGAATTGACTTATGTTTTTTGTACAGATGATTATTTGTTAGAAATGAATCGTGAACATTTAAATCATGATTATTTTACTGATATCATTACGTTTAATTATAACGTAGATTTTAGTTTGAGTGGAGATGTTTTCATTAGTTATGATCGTATAATAGATCATGCCGGTGAATATGGGGTCTCTGTTTATGATGAGTTATGTAGGGTGATTGTGCATGGAGTTTTGCATTTGGTAGGGTATAATGACAAATCAGATCAAGAGCAAGAAATAATGACAGAGATGGAAAATAAATATTTGAACAAGCGAGAGCGTTTCACGTGAAACGTTTCGTGCTTGTTCCACGTGAAACAAAATTATGTTACCAGAATATGATATTATAGTTGTGGGGGGCGGTCACGCTGGTTGCGAGGCCGCTTATTCTGCTGCGAAAATGGGCTCCAAAGTTTTATTGGTGACTATGAATTTGGCGACAATTGCACAAATGTCATGCAATCCAGCTATGGGTGGTGTTGCAAAGGGACAGATTGTTCGAGAAATTGATGCACTTGGTGGTGGGTCCGGGATTGTTACTGATAAGTCTGCTATACAATTCAAGATGTTGAATTTAAGTAAAGGTCCTGCTATGTGGAGTCCTCGTGTGCAAAGTGATCGTATGCGTTTTGCTGAGGAGTGGCGTTTACTTTTAGAGTCCAATGAGAATGTTGATTTTTGGCAGGATATGGTCAATGGTTTGGTGATGGACGGTGACACTCTAAAAGGAGTGACCACGTTTATGGGTCAAACGATCCAATCTAAAGCGGTAATATTGACCAATGGAACGTTCTTAAATGGCTTGATTCATTTGGGTGAAAAGAATTTTAAGGGCGGGCGTTCTGGTGAAAGTGCAAGTTATGGTATTACGGAGCAATTGATGGATCTTGGTTTTGAAACTGGACGTATGAAGACGGGAACACCGCCTAGAGTGGATGGTCGTTCGTTGGATTATTCGAAAATGGAGGAGCAACCGGGGGATGAATTTCCTTCTCGGTTTTCGTTTTCACGTGAAACAATTACCTTGCCGAAGCAACGAAGTTGTTATATCACCTATACAAATCAAGAAACGCACGATATTCTGAGGACTGGCTTTGATCGTAGTCCTATGTTTAATGGTGCTATAAAAAGTGTAGGACCGCGTTATTGTCCTTCAATAGAAGATAAGATTAATCGTTTTGCAGAGCGTGATCGTCATCAAATTTTTGTTGAACCGGAAGGATGGAATACGATTGAAATTTATGTAAATGGTTTTAGTACGTCTTTGCCTGAAGAAGTTCAGTTAGCAGCAATGAAAACAATTCCTGGGTTTGAAAATGTAAAAATGTTTCGCCCTGGATACGCAATCGAGTATGATTATTTCCCACCAACCCAATTAAAACATAGTTTAGAAACAAAGCTTGTAAAGCATCTTTATTTTGCGGGGCAGATTAATGGAACAACGGGGTATGAGGAAGCTGCTTCTCAAGGTTTAATGGCAGGAATCAATGCGCATAATAAATTGGTAGCTAAGCCTGAGTTTATATTGGGTAGGTCAGATGCTTATATTGGCGTTTTGGTTGATGATTTAATCACGAAGGGTACAAAGGAACCGTATAGAATGTTTACGTCTCGTGCAGAATATCGTATTTTGTTGCGTCAGGATAATGCGGATCTAAGGTTAACGAAATTGGGGTTTGATATTGGTTTAGCAGGAGCGGAACGGTTGGAGTTGGTAAACCTTAAAATAAAACACACAAGGGAAATAATTAATTTACTTGAAACGGTGAGTCTATTACCTCAAGAGGTAAATATTTATATGGAGGAGATTGGATCTGCACTTATCAAACAAAAATCCAAGGCAGATGGTATTCTAAGAAGGCCACACGTTTCCTTAGAGGGTTTAATAAAATCTTCTCCTTTCCTAAAAAAGAAGTTGGATGCTTTGGGCGCATTGCATGAGGACGCTTTAATACAAGCTGAAATCCAAATTAAATACGAAGGGTATATAACCCGAGAAGAGGAAATGGCGAATAAGATGGATCGTTTGGAGAATGTTAAAATTCCTCCAGCAACGGACTATGCTTTGTTGTCCTCTTTATCTTCTGAAGCGGTTGAAAAATTAACGAAGATTCAACCTGTAACGATTGGGCAGGCCAGTCGTATAAGTGGTGTTTCTCCGTCTGATATATCTATTTTACTCATCTATTTAGGCCGATAATGAATACCATTACACATTGTCCAATTTGTGCTGGAACTGAATTTAAACAATTTTTGAATGCTGTTGATTATACGGTTTCACGTGAAACGTTTTCAATTGTTTCGTGTGCTAAATGTGGTTTTCATTTTACGAATACTATTCCGTCAATTGATAAGATAGGGGACTATTATAAGTCTGAATCGTATGTTTCGCATTCATCAACGAATAAGGGTTTGATTAATAAACTCTATCAACGGGTGCGTAAACATACGCTGAAACAAAAATTAGCTCTCGTTTCTCGATTAGCAAATGGTAGATCTATTTTGGATATTGGTGCGGGAACAGGGCATTTCTTGAATGTTTGCCAGCAGGCAGGGTGGAATGCTTTGGGACTCGAACCGGATGCTGATGCACGCGCTTTTGCTAAAAAGGAATTTGGGGTTGAATTGAAATCAACGGATGAATTGCATGATTTGGCGCCCAATTCAAAAGATGTGATTACCATGTGGCATGTATTGGAGCATGTCTATGAGTTACGTAAAGATGTCGAACAAATTGTGAATATTCTAAAAGAGGATGGTGTGCTTGTAGTGGCTGTTCCTAATCGAAATTCGTTTGATGCGAAACGCTATCGGGAATTTTGGGCGGCTTATGATTTGCCTATTCATTTATATCATTTCGTGCCAAATGATATTAAAACGCTATTTGGGCAATTTCAAATGGAAGTCACCGAAATTTTACCCATGAAATTTGATGCCTATTATGTTTCTATGTTGAGTGAAAAATATAAAGGTGGAAATATCATCAAGGCTTTTTTCAATGGATGGCGCTCTAATTTAAAGGCAAAAACAGGATCGTATTCCTCACAGATCTATATTTTGAAGAAAAAACGCAATTAGAAGCGATTTAAAAGCATTTTGTCTGTTTTAATATCCAATCTATAAGGACGGTATGAGATCGTTAAATACAACGCACGTGTTTTGTAAGCGCACTTTATCTGTTAAGTGTTTGATATATAAGGCACTATCTTATTTGGTACTAAAAACCTTGACTTCGGCTCCGCTCAGCCTGCGGAAAGCTGCACACGTTTATAACGTAGCTAACTATAATGAGAGGTCGGCTCCGCTGAAACCCCGAGCATATTAAATTTAATACGTGGATTAATAACCATGTCGCTGATTAGCCTGCGTGTGTTTTACAAAAAAATGAATGACCTCGGCAGGCTGAGCGACTGGAGCTGAGCCTGCCGAAGTCAGAGAGGGCTCACCATGAACGCTGTCTATGAGCATATGGTTTTAACACGACGTAACGCACTACGATCTACTTTCACCTTCGTTTTTATCTGAGAATTTTCACATACGATCTACCATGCACCGCCCACTACCCACTAAAGACTAACAACTAAAGACTAACCCCCCTTACCGCTTGATACAATTCCCCCACCATAATTGAAAGACCAAAACTATAATAAGCTCGATTAAATGAGGATCGAACTTCTGGAGTCGTATTGAATAACACGCGATACCCAATTGAAAAACGAGGAGCCAACCAAGTTAAAATATAATATTTAGTTTGAATACCTGCCGCAAGACCGGAAAAGGGGACCACAGGTAAAGGTAAAAATGTTCCCGTACTGTCTTCATAATAGCCCGTGATATTACCAAAAAGGAATTCGGTAGGAATGGAAAACTCCCATTTTTTAGTTTTGTAGAGGACGCGTTCATAAAATAATGAACCAAATCCTGCATTAAAAACAACGCGTGATGTATCTGTTGCACCAGGTTGATTCACCCGCACATCTGTAAAAACTACATTGCGATCTAATCCATAAAAACCTATGCCAAAACGGTGAACACCAAGGTATTGTACGCCGAGTCTTAATCCATTTATTTTTACCGGACGACCGCGAAAAAAGGAACGCCGAGCGTCTAAACCAAGAATAGGTTTCCATTTTTTTGGACCCAAATCTGGAGGTAAAAACACGTGATGGTTGCGGTTTTTTATAAGAGTGTCTTCTTGTGATTGACTTGATAAACAAGTAAATAGCGTGATAATTGCGAAGAAGAAAAGCGATTTCATTGCGTATCAAATGTAAAGAGATCTTTCTTAAGAAAATAAGTGTTCTGTTAAATAGGGTGAACACGTTGCTGTTAATTAGAGTACTTGTTACTTTTAGGGGGAAATGCATTTATAAGGTTATGAAGTCAATTATTTTGGCAAGTCTTGGTTTTATTGTAGGTCTTTCGTCTTGCACAACAGAAATAAATAAGCTGAGTTTTCAACGTTTGACCTATCAAGTTTCGCCTGTACAGGACCACAAAAAAAATGACGAGATCGATTCGACAGGGATTATTGAGGCGAAAGGACTAAATTTTATAGATATAAACGGGTTAAAACAAGGTTTATGGGAAGAAAGAGGATGGAAGAATACGCTTGTTTCTCACGTTTCTTATGTCAATGATATCGCCCATGGACCGTATGTCATTAAAGAGGGCTATTATAAGATAGGAACCTTTATTAATGGTAAAAAAGAAGGTGTCGAACGGTGGACGTATACGCTCGATAGTCCAGACAATGATTTGGTTGTAATTTATTTTGAAGATGATTCGATACAATGGCAGGCACATCCTGCTGCAGATCATGATCAACTCATTCCGGTTAAAGGAATTGACGTTTTTGTTGATTCTAGCATGGTAGAGGTTCCTTTTTACAACGGACAAACGTGGTATAAAGGTTTGTATATCGATAATAAACCGAAAGGAATTCACACGATTTATTACCCCAATGGGAAATTGCAAGGTTGGGTGAATTATGACTTGTTGCAGGCAGAAAGCTTTGATTCGCTTGGAAATTTTGTAAGTCGTGATTCAGTGTGGTGGAGTGGAACTAATTACCTGATTGTTCCAAAAAATTTTCGAAAGAGATAAGAAGTTGGATCGATATTGCTGCGTTTAAACATTCCTCTGTACCTTTAAGGCTTCTTTACATCAATCAATAAATGAAATTCGAATATACACTCCAAGAAGAAGATTATTTAAGTTTTCAGCTTTATACGGCACAACAACGACCGCGCTTTTACTTGCGTCAAAAGAATGGACGCTTTTTTTTAGCACTCATTTTTGCGACAATGGGTATCTACTTTGGTTATTCTAAAGAATGGGGTATGGTGACCTATTTTAGTCTGCTAACACTCGTCATTTTTCTCTTTTACCCGCGCTATTTCAGGTGGAGACAAAAAATGCATTATTTGCGTTTTGTTCGTCAGCATTATCGCAGTGCTTTTGGTGCCACTGAAACCTTTGAGCGAATTGGTAAAACAGTCAAATTATCAAATCAAACAGGTGAGGGTGTTTTACCGCAAGATGAACTTGAAGCATGGGTAGAAACGGGACAGCATTTTTATGTCATTTTAAAGTCGAGTAGTGGTTTGGTGATTCCAAAAGCACAGGTGGATGTAGATGGTTTAAGGAAAGATTTGATGGCTTTAAATATTGAGCATTCGACAGATTTAGACTGGGTTTGGTGATGAAAAGCAAGGACTTAGCAATATTTTTTCCCCAAAAATAACTTGTTAATTCAATTCTTTTCCCTACATTAGGGTCTAAACTTTAAAAACCCATTGTATGAAATCACCAATCACCAATCACCAATCACCAATCACCAATCACCAATCACCAATCACCTAATCATCCTATTTTTGGGACTTTTTTTTATTAATCTTCAATCCGTTTTTGGTCAAGCATTTGCCTTTGATAGTAAGGTTGTTGGTGATCCACGTGTAGCGGGAGATCATATGGGGCACCACGGGGGAAACGCTATTTTTGGTGACTATATGGTTGCTGGAGCGCATTTGGCCTCTAATACAACAGGAGGGGTAACTACACCTCAAG
>Ga0222659_1000280_pt1 | contig 36089 bp, 20 predicted proteins | sample AntAcemetagen547_FD_179850 | JGI IMG/M metagenome (GOLD analysis project Ga0222659, IMG submission 179850) | Saline water microbial communities from Ace Lake, Antarctica - #547 | ecosystem: Environmental > Aquatic > Non-marine Saline and Alkaline > Saline | place: Antarctica: Ace Lake...
GCAATTTGCTTTAACACCTCATCTTCAGGCCCCTCCTTCTCATACTTAGAACTACCAAGCATAAACCGAGCTGTTTCGTAGAACGGAGTAAGTGTTTCTTTCCAATTACGGATGCTTGACCAAGCCGGATTATCGAAAAAAGCATCTGGCGGGAACATGTGTGTGTTGGCGTACACCAAACTCCCGCCTCCAACTCCCGCACCTCCCAAAACCATAATTCGGTTTAGGAAATTGATTTTCTGAATACCGAAAGCTTTAAAAGCTGGTGCCCAAAGAAATTTCCTCACATTCCAATTAGTCTTGGGGAAATCTTTCGATTCCCAGCGTTTACCCATTTCAAGAACCAGCACGTCATAACCTTTCTCGGTAAGACGCATGGCTGAAACACTGCCGCCAAAGCCAGAACCTATTACAATGTGGTCATAAACCTTTTCGTCAGACATTAATAAATCTTGCGGTTATACAATTGTAAAGGAAGCGTAGACGGTTCAATACCCAATCCGTGTTCATTGGCATTCGTTTCCAACAAATAGGTCGTTTTGTCCAATTTAGAAATTTTAAACACGCCATTGATGAAGGCGTCAAGCTGTAGCTGCATCAAGTCAGGCTCAATCAAACTCCACGTTCCTTCAACCTTGTATTGCAATGTATCACCGGCATAATATTCCCCTGTACAGCGATCGTTTCCAAAGTATTTCACGATATATCTGTAATCAGGATTATCCTCAACATACCCTGGTAAAAGTATCGTGTTCAGGTTAGTTCCGAAACCTGGAATAATTGCATCGTAGTTCTCAAAGGCTGCGTCTTTTAAGCCAAAATCGACAAACACCGCACATCCCGAAAACGCAAGGATCACAACTGAAAGCATTGAAGTCAATATGTAATTCGTGGTTTTTTGCATCCCACCAAAAATAGTGAATGAACGATTGCATCAAAGCTTAGCTTAAAAGAGCACTAATCCTCGGATAGCGTGTCTATAATATTTACATTTGCACGAATTCTAATCCCAACGATAAAAATTCGCCCATGTCGTTAGACGCAAACAAGTTCCAAGGTGAGGGACTTACCTATGACGATGTTCTCCTAGTTCCAGCTTATTCTGAAATAATGCCGCGCGATGTAAATACGAGCAGCAAGTTTACTCGGAATATTAGCATCAACGTACCGATTGTTTCTGCAGCAATGGACACTGTAACTGAAGCTGCCATGGCAATAGCCATAGCTCAGGAAGGTGGCATTGGTGTTATTCACAAGAACATGAGTATTGCTAAGCAGGCTCAAGAAGTTCGGAAGGTAAAACGTGCCGAGAGTGGAATGATTCTGGACCCAGTAACGCTAAAAGCTGATGCGTTGGTTGGCGATGCCGAGAACATGATGGCAGAATTCAAAATTGGGGGAATTCCAGTAGTTGACGACAACTACAAACTGGTAGGAATCATCACCAATCGCGACCTTCGGTTTGAAAAGAATATGAAACGGCCTATCAGCGAGTTGATGACTTCAGATGGGCTGATTACCATTACCGATGTGCAAGATTTGGAGGAGACAGAGGCGATGCTTCAAAAACACCGTATTGAGAAACTTCCGGTTGTAGACAAGGATTACAAATTGGTTGGGTTGATTACTTACAAGGATCTTATCAAAACCAAATTGCGACCAAATGCGTGTAAAGATGAGCACGGTCGATTAAGAGTTGCAGCAGCAGTTGGTGTAACGCCAGACATGATTGATCGCGTTACTGCTTTAGAAGCAGTTGGAGTTGATGCCATTATCATCGACACGGCTCACGGTCATTCAAAAGGTGTTCTTACTTCTTTGAAAGCAGCGAAAGATGCTTTCCCGAATCTTGATGTAGTTGTGGGAAATATTGCCACAGCAGAAGCCGCTTTAATGCTTGTTGAGCATGGAGCAGATGCCGTTAAGGTTGGAATCGGCCCAGGTTCTATATGTACCACGCGAATTATTGCAGGCGTTGGAGTTCCACAACTTACCGCTGTGATGGATGTAGCTCGCGCTCTTAGAGGCACGGGTGTTCCTGTAATTGCTGATGGTGGCGTGAAATTTACTGGAGACATTGTAAAGGCAATGGTTGCGGGTGCAGATGTGGTAATGGCAGGAAGCATGTTTGCTGGGACTGAAGAATCTCCAGGCAGAACCATAATACTAGAAGGAAGAAAATTCAAAACCTACCGTGGAATGGGTTCTATTGAGGCGATGCAAAAAGGCTCGAAAGACCGTTACTTCCAAGATGCAGAAGACGACATTAAGAAGCTCGTCCCCGAAGGAATTGTAGGTCGTGTTCCGTATAAAGGAACACTTACCGAAGTAATGTATCAGGTTATTGGTGGATTACGTGCAGGAATGGGATACTGCGGTGCAGGAACCATTGCAGACCTACAAAACGCCAAGTTTATCAAGATATCGCCAGCTGGTTTCAGAGAGAGCCATCCGCATAGTGTTACCATCACCAGCGAAGCACCGAATTACAGTCCTCAATAGCACTGCTTTGGTGCGCTCATTTTTCTATTTTTGCGCTCTGTAATAAACAACCTCATTAGACTATGAAGAACACAATTTTGAAAACAGCGCTGCTTTTTAGCGTATTACTATTGGGCTCTGACCTTTTTGCTCAAGAAAAAAACCCTGCTCTGTTAACCGTTGATGGGCAAAGCATTTCGCTCGCTGAATTTGAAGCCGTTTACAAGAAAAACAACCGAAATGAGGTTGTGGATCAGAAAGACCTTGAAGAATATCTAGAGCTTTACATCAACTTCAGATTAAAAGTTCGCGAAGCTGAATCGCTCGGTTTAGACACCTTGAAGAAGTTCATTGAGGAGTTAAAAGGCTACCAAAAGCAATTAGCTAAGCCGTACCTAACGGATAAATCTGTAACCGAAAAGCTGATTAAAGAAGCCTATGACCGCTCATTAGAAGACGTTCGTGCTAGTCACATTCTATTGAAGGTTGGACCAGATGCTTTGCCAAAAGATACTTTGGCGGTTTACAATAAGATTATGGCGTTGAAAACACGTGCGTCTAAAGAAGACTTTGCCACACTTGCCAAAAAAAACTCTGAAGACCCATCTGCAAAAGATAACGGTGGTGATCTTGGATGGTTCTCTGTTCTAAGAATGGTTTATCCATTTGAAAATGCAGCATTCAACACACCAGTTGGCAAAATAAGCGCTCCAGTTAGAACGCGATTTGGCTACCATATTATTAAAGTTCAAGACAAACGAGATGCACAAGGAGAAATTCGTGCAGCTCACATCATGATTAAAACTGAAAAAGAGGCTACCGAAGAGAGTGTTACCAAATCGAAAGAGAAAATTAATGAGGTGAATGAGCTTTTGAAGAAGGGGCAAAGTTTTGAAGACCTCGCTAAAAAGTATTCTGAGGACAAAGGTTCTGCTGTAAAGGGTGGCGAGCTTCCGAAGTTTGGTGCTGGCAGAATGGTTCCTGCTTTTGAAGCTGCCGCTTACGCTTTGGAAAATGACGGAGATGTTTCAGAACCAACTCTTACGGATTACGGATGGCACATCATCAAGCGATTAGAGCGTTACACAATTCCCGAGTTTGAAGATTCTAAGAGCGACTTAAGTGCCCAGGTTGCCAAAGACAGTCGTTCGCAAATGAGTAAAATTTCTGTATTGAACCGAGTAAAGAAAGACTATAGTTTCAAGGAAGACAGAAAGGCATTGGCAGCCGTTGAAAACGTGCTTGATTCTACTTTAGTTGAAGGGAAATGGAACGCTGATGCCGCCAACAGATTGGAAGAAACGCTTTTCAGCCTTGACAAGAAAAACTACACTCAAACTGATTTTGCAGCATATATCGCTTCTCACCAAGCCAGAAGAAAACCAGATGCATTAGCTGCAATTATGAACGGGCTTTATTCTCAGTACGTTGACGAAAGTCTTCTTGGGTATGAAGAAGAAAAACTCTCCGACAAATACCCAGAATACAAAGCGCTACTTAGAGAATACCGTGATGGAATCTTGCTTTTTGACCTTACGGATGACAAGGTTTGGTCTAAAGCAGTTAAGGATACTGCTGGTTTGAAAGCATTCCACGCGAAAAACGGGGACAAGTTTATGTGGGGCAAAAGAATGGATGCCGAAATCTACTATTGCCAGAAAGATTCTATTGTCAAACCATTGAAAACTGCTCTTGAAAAGAAGGCAAAAAAAGGCAAGCCTACTTCTGATGAACTTGTTAAAGAATTCAATACTAGCTCTAAGTTGAACCTGCGCGTTGAGAAAGACCTTTATGAAGCGGATGATGAGGAGATTTTGAAAGACGTGAAATGGGAGAAAGGTGTTTATGGCCCAATCAAAAACGGTGAGAATCAAGTATTAATTCTTGTAAAAGAGGTTCTTGAACCTACCGCAAAAACATTGAAAGAAGCACGTGGATTGGTTACTGCGGATTATCAGAATTTCCTAGAAAAGGAATGGATTTCAGAATTGCGTGGAAAGTACAAGTTCGAAGCAAATCGTGATTTGTTAAAGGAGATTAAATAAGCCATTCTTGCATAGTACAACTGCATTGAAACTTCTCACCCTGCTACTTTTGGTAGTGGGGTGTGATGTTTTTAAGAAGCAGGAAACTCGTACCGTAATTGCTAAAGTAAAAGGGCATGAACTATATTTAGACGAGTTCGTATCTGCGCTTCCTAACGGAGCCAGTTCTGAGGATAGTACAAGCTTTGCAAACAGCTTTATAAAAACTTGGGCCACGGAAATGCTGCTTATGGATAAAGCAGAACTAAACCTTCCCAATGAAGCCAAGAATGTCAGTGCTCAATTGGAGGAATACCGTAGATCTTTGGTTATTTACAAGTATCAAAAGCAGTTAGTTAGTCAGCGATTAGACACAACGTTTTCTGCTTCGCAGATTGAGGTGTATTACAACAATAACAAGAAGAATTTCGAGTTACAGAACAACATTGCTAGAGCGGTTTTTGTTAAGCTGGACATCGACTCCAAATATTTAGAGAAAGTGAAGAGGTTGTGTCGTTCAGAAAAAGAAGAAGACAGATTAGAATTGGAAGAGTTTTGTGTACAACACGCCATAGCGTTTCACCTAAACGACAAACAATGGATTCCGTTGGAGGAGCTACTGAATCAAGCTCCTAAAACTGGTTACCTTAATGTCAACTATTTTTCATCCTACCATTTTGCCCACGTGCAGGATTCCATGGCACATTATCTGCTTGATGTGAAAGAAGTAAAATACAAGAACAGCGTTTCTCCATTAGAGTTTGAAAAAGAAAACATCAGAAATATACTTTTGAATCAGCGCAAGTTGGAGCTAATCCAAAAGCTGGAGAAAGACATATTTGAAGAAGCGGTTTCGAAAAACCAATTCGAAATCCTGAACGATTAACATGAGAAAATCACTTTTTACCCTTGTCCTAACTGCACTAACCACTTTCGGATATGCTCAGGAAAAAGGCCAGCCAGTGGATAAGGTAATAGCTGTTGTTGGTGGTAGCATTACGCTACAATCTGAATTGGAAACACAGTACTTACAGATGCTTTCATCTGGATATGAACCCAATGACGATAGCCGCTGTATTCTATTTGAAGAATTGCTTTACGGCAACCTTCTACTCCACCGCGCAAAGGTTGACAGCGTTGAAGTAAGCGATGGCGAAGTGGAATCAGAACTTACACGAAGGCTTGAGTATTTTATTGGCCAGCTGGGTTCTAAAGAGAAATTGGAAGAGTATTACGAAAAGTCACTTCTAGAAATAAAGGATGAATTCCGTGAGTTAATTAAAGAGCAATTACTATCTCAGAGAATGCAGGAAAGCATAACTGGCGACACGAAAGTTACCCCAGCAGAAACACGCATCTATTTCAACAAGATTCCTAAGGATAGTCTTCCGTTCATCAATACCGAAATTGAATTGGGACGAATTATGAAACGCCCAGAAGTTACAAAAGCACAAAAGGCTTCAGCAAGAGCAAAATCCGATGAGCTGCGCCAGCGAATTCGTGATGGAGAAAGTTTTCGCGCGTTGGCAATTTTGTATTCTGAAGACCCTGGGTCATCAAAGAATGGTGGAGACCTTGGTTTCTTTGAACGTGGCCAGATGGTTCCTGAGTTTGATGCCATTGCCTTCAGACTGAAGGAGGATTCTGTTTCTGAAGTATTTGAAACCAGCTACGGCTTTCACTTCATGGAAATGATGGAACGAAGAGGTGAACAGATTAATGTTCGTCACATCTTGGTTCGTGCTAAAACTTCGGAAGAGGACTTAGAGAAAGCAAGTATTTTCCTTGATAGCATTCACGGATTGATTGAAGAAGGAAAAATGACATTTGCTATGGCAGCTGAGAAATTCTCAGATGACGAAGAAAGCAAAGCCAATGGCGGAACTATGTTCAATCCGATGACAGGCGCAACTGAATTCGACATGGAACAGTTAGGGTCGATTGACCAGCGTTTGTTTCTGACCATCGAAAACATGGAGGCAGGTGAGATTTCCAAGGCAGTAAAAGCTCAATCTCCAGATGGAAAGGAATCTTACAATCTGTTCTTTTTAAAGTCACAGACTGAACCACATGTTGCTAACATGCAAGATGATTATCAGCGAATTCAGCAAGCGGCATTGGCACAAAAGAAGAATCAGCAAATTGAGAATTGGATTAACGAAAAAGCGGCTAAAACCTACATTCGAATAGACGAGGACTATACGGATTGTCCTTTTTCTCATAGTTGGGATAAAAAGAATCAAGCACAGAAATGACACAATACAAAAGTGATGTAGAAGGAATGGAGGCGCTTCAAGGCGCGTACAAGAACCTTACTAACGAAATAGGCAAAGCCATTATTGGACAAGATGAAGTGGTCAAAAAAGTGCTCATATCAGTTTTCAGCCATGGCCATTGTCTTTTAATTGGTGTTCCAGGACTGGCAAAAACTCTTTTGGTCAACAGTATTTCAGATGCGCTTGGCTTAAGCTACAACCGAATTCAGTTTACGCCCGACCTAATGCCATCAGACATTATTGGAACGGAAATTCTAAATGACCAACGTCAATTCCAGTTTGTAAAAGGGCCATTGTTTGCCAATATCGTTTTGGCAGATGAGATTAACCGTACGCCACCAAAAACGCAGGCAGCCTTGCTAGAGGCAATGCAGGAAGAGGCTGTAACAACAGGTGGAACACGCCACCAATTACCGCATCCGTTCTTTGTGCTTGCCACACAAAACCCGATTGAGCAAGAAGGAACATACCCTTTGCCTGAAGCGCAGCTAGACCGTTTCATGTTCAATGTGTGGCTGGACTATCCTTCTTATCAGGAAGAATTAGATGTAGTTAAACTGACCACTACCGACAAGAAAGTGAAGCTTAATCCTGTTCTCAATGCTGAAGACATCATTTACTTCCAGCAATTGATTCGCAGAATTCCTGTGCCAGATAACGTGTATGAATATGCTGTGAAATTGGCTACCAGTACTCGCCCGAACACCGAATTGGCAAATGCCAAGGTGAATGAATACGTGAACTGGGGAGCAGGACCACGGGCTTCTCAATACCTGATTATTGGCGCCAAGACGCATGCGGCCATCAACGGTAGATTTTCACCAGACATTGCAGATGTTCGTGCTGTAGCAGAACCAATTCTTCGCCACCGCATTGTGCGTAACTACAAAGCCGAAGCAGAAGGAATTACGGTTGAAGATATCATTGCAGAGCTGGTAAAAGGGTGATTGGTTTTCTCTCCAAGGCTACTACCGGATGGGCAAATAAAAAAGGCAATCCCTTTAAAGAGGGTCAAGAAAAGCTTCATCAATAGTGGAATTCGAACCACAATTTTCAGGCTATAAAACTAAAGTGGAGCAAAGCTTTGCTGACCAAAATTTCATGGAGCACATTGGTGCCAAGTTGGTAGAGTTGAGTCCCGGCTTTTGTGAAATCCATATTCCATTCAACGAAAACCTAACACAACAGAATGGATTTTTCCATGCTGGCGTAGTTGGAACTTTGGCAGACAACACAGCAGGTTATGCGAGTCTTTCGCTTATGAAAGAGCGTTCTTCTGTTCTCAGTGTAGAATTCAAACTTAACTTAATGCGGCCTGCTAATGGCGAGTTATTGATTGGAAAAGGTCATGTGCTCAAATACGGCAAAACTCTCACTATTTGCAGGGCAGATATGTTCATTGTAAAGGACGGAGTTGAGAAATTATGTGCCGCAGCCCAATTGACAATGATTGAGTTAAACCCAAAATCTAGCTCATAAAAAAAGCCACCCGAAAGTGGCTTTTTCAATTATCAATATAATTTCTTATCGAGCGATTCCCACTTTCACCACTTTGTGAATAGTGTTGAATTTTCCATCCACGCTCTGCATCTGAACCATGTAATTTCCAGTCGCAACCTTGTTCATTGGTAGAACATATTGAGCTTGGCGTGCTTCAATTTTGTCTGAGTGCACAAGCTTTCCGCTCATGTCAAACAATTGAAGGTCAATGTCTGATTCGTTGTTTCCCAAGTCGATATTCAAGAATTCAGAAGTTGGATTTGGATACATATTCAAACGAATATCAGCCAAGGTTTCTTCAATAGAAGTAACAGTCAATTGCGTTTGATGAAATCCTTGAGTAAGGATGTTGGTTCCGTTATCGTACGTGTCAATAACTACTTCACCAAGCGTCCAGCTTAGTTGAGTTGTTCCATTATCGAAATGCTCTCCAGCACTTGCAATTACCTCTGGAGAAATTGATTGCGCCATTCCAAACATTGGGAGAGCAGCTAAAGAAAGGATGGTTAAAAACTTCATGATTTTTGATTTAATAAAACGAATATACGGATCGATACTGTCACTAGTTTCGTAAACGAGAAAAAACAGAAACCCCAGTAACAGACAAAAAACAGAAAGCCTATGAGTAATATCGTTCAGTTCAACTTTCCAACCGTTATCCGTTTCGGAATCGGTGCCATCAAAGAACTTCCGCAGCACCTTAAAAATCAAGGAAAAAAGAGGCCACTTTTAGTAACGGACCCCATCGTGGCAACACTTCCCTTCTTTCTTGAAATTGTTGAAGATCTAAAAAAAGCAGGCCTCACTCCTACCGTTTATGCTGAGATGCACAAGAATCCTGTAAAATCGGATGTCATGAAGGGAAAGGCAGTTTTTGCTGGAGCTGATTGTGATTGTATTGTCGGAATTGGTGGCGGTGTAGGTTTGGATGTTGCTCGTTCAATCGCTTTAGCAATTAACCACCACAGAGATTTGTTTGATTATGACGATTTGATTGGTGGTGATAAATACGTTACCGAAGATGTGCCGTATTTCGTTGCTGTTCCTACGACAAGCGGAACTGGAAGTGAGGTTGGAAGAAGCGCTATTATTGCCGATGATGTAACACATCAGAAAAAGATTCTTTTCTCACCTAAGCTTTTGGCAGGCGTTGTTTTTGCTGATCCTGCCTTAACATTCGGTCTGCCATCATTTATAACGGCAGCTACCGGTATGGATGCGCTTACACATAATATGGAAGCTTATCTGGCCAAAAACTACCATCCAATGTGTGATGGAATTGCACTAGAAGGAATCAAGCTCATAGCTAAATCGATTGAAAAAGCTACACACGAAGGCAATAATGCTGAAGCTCGTTCAGATATGATGCTGGCAAGTTTAATGGGAGCCGTAGCCTTCCAGAAAGGGCTTGGCGTGGTCCATTCTTTAGCGCACCCGATGTCGCAATTGTTAGATACCCATCACGGTTTAGCAAATGCAGTTAACCTACCTTATGGAATGGAATTCAATTTAGGTGGATTTGAATCTCGTTTTGAGGATATGGCAAACGCTATGGGGTTGAAAAACGGAAACGGTACCCAGCTGATTGATGAGCTTTTCAAGTTAAACGAACGTCTTGGTTTACCAACCAAGCTTTCGGATATAGATGTAAAGGAAGAGCACTTAGACTTGTTGGCGGATCTTGCTATTGCAGACTTCTGTCATCCGAATAATCCGAAACCTGTAACTAGAGATAATTTCTACGATCTTTACCGTTCGGCACTTTAATTGCTAGAAGAATTTCACACAAAATCTATTACACAATGAAAAACACAGTTATTGCTTTAGTTGCCCTGTTTGCAACGTCAACTTTTGCCTTTGCGCAGGATGAAGCCGCAGGTGGCGCAGCTTTCAAGTTTGAAGCCGAGACGGTTGATTACGGAACAATCGAAAATGACTCAGACGGCAATCGCGAGTTCAAATTTACAAACGTTGGTACGGAGCCATTAATCATTTCAAATGCGAAAGGTTCTTGCGGATGTACCACGCCAGAATGGCCAAAAGAGCCGATTGCTTCAGGGAAATCAGCAAGTATCAAAGTTCATTATGATACCAAGAGAACTGGAAACTTCACTAAGACAGTAACACTTACTTCCAATGCTGTTGAGTCCACCAAAGTGCTTACAATCAAAGGCAATGTGAATGCGCCAGCAGCGGCTCCAGCGCATGATGCAAATGATGGAACTGACCATTCAGGTCACAACCATTGATTTCTAACGAATGATTTGAGAAGCCGATGCAGAAATGTATCGGCTTTTTTTGTTGGGTTGAATTCTGAGGCGCGTTCAATGGGAGACATGATGTAATGAGACGCGATAAATCGCGTCTCTACGGGATGCGTGAACGGTTCTTAATCTCTTCGGCTAGCAACTCTGTTGGATCTTCATTATTCTTTACTTGAAGAAAGTTCCCCTCTCCCAAATTAGCTAGCTTTTTCATCAAGCGACCAGCTTCCTTATCGTCTCCAAACCCGATAATTGAAAGGACAATGCCTTTATCTGAATTGTCCTTTACCATTTGAACTGCGTCCTTCTCCGAAAATTTTGAAGAGTTAAATTTCCCATCCGTAGCAATAATGAGCTGATTATTTCCTCCAGCAATAAGTTGCTTTTCAAGACTTTCGTAAGCGGCTTCCATTCCGTTTACACCATTAGTATAACCCGAAGCTTGCAAACTGTCCACCAGTGCTACAATTGCCTGATTGTCGGTAACTGGTGTTGGCGGTAATACTTCCCACGAAGTTGAATTATAGGCAATCATGGTTAGTACATCTACCTCTCGAAGCATGAAAACCAATCTCCGAATGGACGATTTCAGTTTATCCATTTTATCATCGTCCTTCATAGAACCAGAAACGTCTAGCAAGAGAAGCACATTATTAGGACGGTACTTTGTAGATGAAAATTCGAGTTCTGGTTCAGCCTCAACTTCTTGCTGGGCTTCAGTAACCTCCGATTCTGTCAAGGCAGCTTCGACCTCTTTTTCGATTTGCAATAAACGATTATCGATTATCGATTTGTGATTTTCCTGTTCCAGCTGACTATTGGTACTTATTCCAAGGTCAGTATCTTCTTCAACCTGCTCTGACTTCTGAAATCTGGCACCTGAAATCTCCGTGACTTCATCCCATTGCTCGTTTGAACTTATACCCAAATCAAACTCCTCAATATGTTCTGATTGTGGCTCAATCGGTTCTTCAGCAAAAACCTCATTGGTTGTAATCCCTAGGTCGATTTGTTTGATTGGCGATAAACGATTATCGATTAACGATTGGCGATTTTCCTCATCCAACTGGTCATTGGTTGCGATTCCAAGGTCTAACGCCTCTTCCATTTCTGTGGACGATGGACTATCGACTATTGACTCCGTTGAACCATCGGCTATCGGCTGGCTAAACTGTCGATTCAAATAGACTACTTGTGTTCGGTTACGTTTGGTAAAAGTGATTTCATCCTCTCCCTTTTCATAACCACTTTTAGAAGCCACTGCAATGTATTTTCCAGGCTCAATCCAATTAACAGCAACGCCTTCGATGTTGGTTCCGTTTATAGCTTTTCGGATTCCTCGGTCAAACACCTCCACACTCGCGTTTGGAATGGGTCGGTTTGTGGCTGCATCAACCACCTGAATCACATTTAGCTCTCCCTTTTTAGCTGGTGTAGGATTCTGGAAAGATGGGCAAGCCGTTAAGGCATTCGCGTAAATTGACTTAATATTTCCACGCACCGTCAACTTTTCAGACTTGTTAGAAGCATTGCTATAAACCTCAACACTTCTAGAAAACGAACCTGTTTTACCTGTGTAATATTGAATGGTTATCTCACCCGTTTCGCCCGGTTGAATGGCACTGTTGGGGTAGCGTACCAAAACCTCTCTATCGTGGCGCTGAGGTAAAAACATCAGCTTATCATTACCTGTGTTTTTAAAGCTGAAAGTGGCCGGTGGGCTATTCCAATCTCCAACGGTTCCGAAGTTTACCGTAGTTGTTTCCCAATTCACCTTTTGAGCCGAAAGACCAAACGGTAATAATGCCAAAACAAGTATGTAAAAAAGACGTCCCATTCAGCGATAAAGTTAGCCAACGGGATTAGCGCAGACGTATTGCAAATGTATCTTTACGCCATGATTAAAATTGGAGTTTCCGCGTGCTTTTTCCATCCCCAACTAGACAGAGCAACCTTCGGGCCGAAAACACTTTCTTATCTCGAAAACGACATGGCTGTTTATGTAGCTCGTCCAAACGTTATGCCTATTCTCATTCCCGAATTGCCACACGCTGAAAAGCTGGCAATGATTAACGAAATGGACGGGTTGGTTCTTCAAGGTGGAGTTGATTTGGCACCCGAAACGTACGGAGAACAACCCATTGGAAGATGGCTAGGAGACCGTATTCGAGATGAATATGAGCTAGAATTAATAAAGCTTTTCCTTGATGCGGGGAAACCTGTTCTTGGAATCTGTCGCGGGTTTCAGGTGATGAATGCTTATTACGGAGGAACGCTTTTTCAAGACCTCGAAACACAGCGACCCGAAAGTATCAAGCACCGTGATGCGGCTGAGTATGACCACGTTCATCATAGTGTACGTTTTGAGCAAGGGTCGTTCTTCGAAACACTACATTCAGATGAGAAAGATCCGATGGTAAATTCCGTTCATCATCAGGCGGTTAAAGAGATTGGTAAAGGCCTTATTCCGCAGGCTTACTGTACAGATGACAACATATTAGAGGCTTTCACTCACGAAAGTGCTGAGCCTGGAAAAATTATGGGCGTGCAATGGCATCCAGAATTCTTTCATACTATGGGCGACAAACTCATTGATCCATTCAAGATTATTGACGCATTTCTATCATTCGTTAAAACAGATAAATGAAAATCATAAACCCCGCCACTGAGGCGGTTATCAAAGAAGTAGCTGAGGACAACGCTGCTTCAATCCAAGGGAAGTTTGAAACGGCAAAAGCAGCACAAAAGGTTTGGGCAAAAGTTCCTTTGAAAGAACGAATTGCTTGTATCGCTAAGTTCAACGAACTGATGTTAGCAAATGCAGATATGATTGCTTCAGACCTCTCTTCCGAAGTAGGAAAACCGCTGGGACAGGCAAAAGGCGAAATCAATGGAGGACTTGGAAGAAGCCAATTCTTTGTAGAAAACAGCGAGAAATATCTGGCTGAAGAATGGATGGTTTCGGAAGGGGCAACGCGCGAGAAAATCACGTATGAACCACTTGGTGTCATTGCAAATATCTCAGCTTGGAATTATCCAATTCTTGTTGGTTTCAATGTGTTTATTCCAGCCTTAATTGGTGGGAATGCTGTGCTTTACAAACCATCGGAATTCAGTACGCTAACAGGACTCAACATGGCTGAAATGTTGTGGAAAGCAGGAATTCCAAAAGACGTTTTTCAAGTGGTAATTGGAGCTAAAGATGCAGGAGAAACGTTGCTTAACCTTCCTCTTGATGGTTACTTCTTTACTGGTTCTTATGCTACTGGAAAGTACATTGCCGAGCGTGTAGCTGGCAAACTCGTTCCTGTTGGATTAGAGTTAGGTGGTAAAGACCCGATGTATGTTTCTGAGGATGTAGATGTAAAGGCTACAGCCGCATCTGGTGTTGAAGGTGCATTCTACAACAACGGACAAAGTTGTTGTGCCGTAGAGCGTATTTATGTTCAGGAAAAAATTTATGACGAATACGTTGCTGCTTATGTGGAAGAAGCGAAACTGATGAAAATAGGAGACCCGACTGAGGAAGAGACTTTCCTTGGCTCGCTTACCAGACCACAGCAAATTGCTGTTTTGGAAGAACAAGTGAAAGATGCCGTTGACAAAGGCGCCTCTCTTCTTCTTGGTGGTAAACGTTCGGATAAACCAGGGTATTACTTTGAGCCAACAGTTCTATCCAATGTAAATCATTCCATGAAAGTGATGATGGACGAAAGCTTTGGTCCCATTATCGGGATTCAGAAGGTAAAAGATGATGCAGAAGCAATTGAGTTAATGCTTGACACGCCTTATGGACTCACGTCATCGGTTTTCACTAATGATGAAACCCGCGCTTTAGGGCTCATGCAACAGCTTAATTCTGGTACGGTTTACTGGAATTGTTGTGATCGCGTAAGTCCAAATATTCCTTGGAGTGGCCGTGGCAACTCTGGTTTGGGATCCACTTTATCTCATGCTGGAATCAGAACGTTTGTTCAGCCAAAGAGTTATCATTTGAGAGGGTAAAGCTTATCTAAATCAGTTGCAAACTGATTGTGTTGTTTTCCACACGAGTTGTAAACTCGCGCGAGCACGGTTGCTAAAAAGGTCTGCAATTGGGTCTGGCACTCTAACAATTGGGTCTGGCACTCTAACAATTGAGTCTGGCACTCTAGCAATTGAGTCTTACACTCAAACAATTGAGTCTGGCGCTCTAACAATTGAGTCTGGCACTCTAACAATTGAGTCTTACACTCAAACAATTGAGTCTGGCGCTCTAACAATTGAGTCTGGCACTCTAACAATTGGGTCTGGCGCTCTAACAATTGAGTCTGGCACTCTAGCAATTGAGTCTTACACTCAAACAATTGAGTCTGGCGCTCTAACAATTGAGTCTTGCACTCTAACAATTGAGTCTTGCACTCTAACAATTGAGTCTGGCGCTCTAACAATTGAGTCTTGCACTCTAACAATTGGGTCTGGCGCTCTAACAATTGAGTCTGGCGCTCTAACAATTGAGTCTTGCACTCTAACAATTGGGTCTGGCGCTCTAACAATTGAGTCTTGCAGTGGCGCGAGTGTGGAGTGTGTTCAATAAACTGTGTCAGTAGTGAGAAATGATAACCTTGAAAACTGAAAATGAAAGAAGAAAAGCAAGACAAATTTACTGGTGATAAAGCAGTTGGAGACTGATTGTGTTCTATTCAACACGGGTTACAAACTCGCGCGAGCATTGGGCCTGAAGATAAGAAGATCAGTTACAAACTGATTGTGTGCTATTCCACACAAGTGACGCTGCGCTTAACACTTGCGCGAGCGGGGCGATTGCATCGCGTGGCCATTGTGCTGTTGTGGTTTAGGTTAATGGCTGGTATGGTTTGCGGACGCGTTGCAAACGCGCCCGAGCGGGGTTATTACTGCATAAATCAAGAACTCTCCGCGGCTGCTGCCGCGCGATTGCATCGCGTGGCCATAGTGCTGTTGTGGTTTAGGTTAATGGCTGGTATGGTTTGCGGACGCGCCCGAGCGGGCATGAAAACAAGTTAGTGAAATAGTGCTATCCGTGGGTTGCTGCCGCGCGATTGCATCTCGTGGCCATAGTGCTATTGTGGTTTCGGTTAATGGCTGGTATGGTTTGCGGACGCGCCCGAGCGGGCATGAAAACAAGTTAGTGAAATAGTGCTATCCGCGGCTGCTGCCGCGCGATTGCATCGCGTGGCCCTAGTGCTGTTGTGGTTTCGGTTAATGGCTGGTATGGTTTGCGGACGCGTTGCAAACGCGCCCGAGCGGGGTAATTCTTTAAATCAGTTGCAAACTGACCAACAGCACGCGTTACGCGAAAAGCTAAACGCGCGCCAGCGGGTAATCGCATGGATGTTGATAGGTTTTACAGTGGTGTCAGCTCTGGTAGGACTGGTCGTAAGTACCCTTACAGTTTACGGGTTCTTCAATGAATGAATGTGGGATGCCCACTCACAGACGAACGCAACAGAATCCAACCTTAGTTGGGTTTTTCAATAGGATTCAAGCCCATTTCGACTTGAAGCTTGTCGATGACCCCTTCTTGAAAAATCGCTATCGCTTGACTCTTTTCTGTTGGAGTCATTTCGTGTTCATTCTTGTAGTCAGAACCTTCTTGTTTAACCGCAGTAACGGATATATGAGCGTCATTAGGATGAGACAGCCAATAGTCCTCATCTCCTGCATATCTAAACACAACCAAATGGATAAAATCACTTTTGGAAATTGAAATTTTGACATACGTACCACTATCACCGTCTAATGGTATTTTTCTCAACGATTCTTCGTGTTCAATTAGCAAACCAACTGCTGCTTCCAGAGAGTCCTTCGAAACATTATATGAATAGCTAACGATAGACCCATGGGTCCCCCCTTGCCAAACTGGGAAAAACTTACAGGAAGAAATCCCAAAGCTGAAAACCATGACCACTACATACCTTAAAATATCCTTCATGATCCAGCTCCCATTACTGGGTTTTTGGTTTCTACGGTCTTAAGTGTTCTGGTAATGCTTTTAGCGGTTTTGGTAGACTTTTTGTAAAACTCCAATAGACCAAACGATTTAAGAAGTGTTAGCCTAACTCTTGTTCCATCTGTTATACTTTTTCCAGTAACATTATCTGTTCCACTTTTCAGTATGGCATTAGCGGAATTTCTTGCATCGTAATTTGCAGGCGTTGATAAGTCAGACTTTGAACCTTCCCACCCGTGCAATCCACCAGGAATCGCATTGTCAAAATCAATATCGTGTTGCATCGCTATAGCATCTGCTGCATCCTGAGGTTCCCTTCGATAATCATCTCGACCTTCAAATTCAGGTGGGTTGTTAGGTCCAATATACACGGAACCTAGGAAGTTTCCGGTCCAATCCTCCATCATAGGATTCTCACCTGGGCCTATTTGCCCTTCAACGCTTCTGCGCGCATAAAGACGACCTCCATCTGCGTCAAAATACTGGTATTGAGCCATACCAATTTCTGTTGGGTCCATTGGTTTTCCTGTCCTCTTATCCATAACTTGAAATCCAAGAATTGAATTCCGACCGTCAGTAATAGCCTTGATCTGGGAGTTTGTGATTTTTCCAATAAATGTAACCTCATCATCCACCAAAGTGTATTGGTAGATATACTCTTCCAATCCATCTACATCAATCGCCCATATAGGCTTGTTGCCCGCAAATTGATACGGGGTATACCATGGGTAATTTTTAGTTAAAGGGTCAACGCTCAAGAATTTCGCAATCCTAGGGTTATAAATTCTGAACCCGTAATCGTAGCTATTACCGTTACCAGACACCTCATCATCCTTTTCCTTACCGTTGAAGCCGAATCTGTGTGTATTCACTATCAAGAAGAATCAAAAACGGCTCCTTTCGGAGCCGTTTCTTTTATTGTTGCTTAATTAGCTTCTGAACCGTCATTTGGTTATCAGCATAAATACGGAGGAAGTAAACGCCATCAGGCATATGGCTAAGGTCATACTGCTTACGCAAGCTGCTTGTATTGCCTAGACCTTCGTCTAACCATACTTGCTTACCTACCATGTCGTATAGACCAACGGTCATATTCATTTGTTGGGACATCTCAACTTCAAGGGTAAACTGTCCGTTGTTAGGATTAGGATACACACTCACATTTCCATCAAAGTTGGCTTCTTCTATACCAACACAACATGTCATTTCATAAACGAATGAGCAGCCTTCACAACCATTGGCATCAACTACACATACTTGATAATAACCTCTCTGGGTAATTACGTAAGTAGGGTCAGTTGCTCCCGGAATTGGCCCCATATTAGATGGCCCAGCTCCGTAGAACCATTGGTATGAAACAAAATCGCCTGGGTTTGTCATTATCAATGAATCTCCAGACTCAAGAACAAGTGGGTCTGGTGTCCAAACAGTCACAGTAACTGGTACAGACTGCAAAGAACTGTCGATACAGCCATTACCGTCTAATACAGTAGGCCAGTAATCACCAGATTCAATAACGTTTACGGTCTGAGTAGTTGAACCGCTATTCCATAAGTAGGAAGCGTAACCAGGATCTGCAGTCAAGTTTACCGATTCACCAACACAGAATTCTAGTGGGCCGTCAGGAGTAACGCTGCTAATTGGCATTGGCTCATTCATAATAAGTATTACCTCGCTTGAACCTACACAACCGAATTGGTTGGTTACAGTTAAAACGATTGTGTCTGATTGATACCACTCAATTATTGGTGTAACATCACCTGTTGTCCAAGAGTACTCCGTAAATCCTGGGTTTCCAGATAAGGTAACGGTGTCCCCAATACAGAACTCTAATGTTCCTCCGGGAGTAATAACTGGGTCAGGAATTGGATTAACAATCACTGTAACAGCATCTGTACCAATACATCCATTCGCATCTATAACCGTAACCTCATACAAAGCCGTTACATCGGTTAATACTGTTTGAGTAGTATCACCATTAGTCCAGTCGTAAGAGGCGTAGCCTCCACCAGCATCCAAGGTAATGGCACAAACAGTTGTATCGTTACCTAAATCAATCTGCGGAGCAAGCAGCACATTATAATTGGCCGAGGCGGTTGCATCGCAACCATTAGCAGCCTCAAAGGTGTAATTTACATTTATAGCTCCTTCTCCGGCAAGATCTGGGAAGAATAAATCTCCAACAATTGGGAATCCATTATAATCTACGGTGTAAAAGCCACTAATTGGTAACCCACCAACCAATTCAACTAATTCTTCATTTGTACATGCAGTGGCTGCAAGGCTCAAGCTAACCGCTGGTACACTAAGTACATTGTATGAAAGTCCAGGACTGGTAGCGGTACAGTTGCTTAAATCTGTTCCAACAGCTACAACAGTTTGACCATCAGCAATTACTGAAGTGAGATATGGGTTTGCAGAACCAACCGATGTTCCGTCAATAAAAAACTCATACGTATCTGCTCCAGATGCTGTGAATTCAATTGGCGTGCCATCACAAATGGTCATATCTGTAGGGTCCGCAGTTATGGAAACAGTTAAAGAACCTGGGTCGCTTAATGAAACTACATCTGTAGAACTACAACCATTGGCATCTATAACTGTAACGGAATACTGTCCTGCACTAAGTCCGACTGCAACAGGATTTGTTTGGGCTGTAGGAGTCCAGCTATATTGATATGCGGGAACACCACCGATAGTAATTGCATTTGCAAAACCATCTACTGCACCGCATGCTGAAGGATTTACAAAGGACACGATACCTACTTCAATTTCTGGATGTACTACGTACGTTTCTGGAGCGCTAGTGGCGGCACAAAGCTGCGTGTCGAGACCCAATACTGCGATTACATCTCCATCAATTAAAGTGTCTGTTACGTAAGGGTTTTGAGTAGTAACCTGCACTCCGTTTACAAAGAATATATACGTGGATGCTCCAGAACCTGTAAAAGTCACTTCATCTCCGCCACAAATTGTGCTGTTGGTTGCTGTCGAAGTCAAAGTAGTCGGACTTGAACCAACATCACTTAGAGACTGACTGGTTGATGCTGTACAACCTGCATCATCGGTCACTTCTACAAAATAAGAACCTGAATTAAGCGTAGCAACCGTTGGTCCGGATGGTCCGTGACCCCATGCATAGGTGTAGCTTGGGGTACCACCAATAGCTTCAGCGGTAATTACACCATCGGTAGCACCGCACGAAGTAGGATTAGTAAAACTAACGATGCTAATCGTTGGGCTATCGCTAACCGTTACAGGGATTCCTGCACTCTCAACTCCACATTGGTTGGCATCCGTTGCAATAACTGATACTACTTGACCATTGGTTATTGAAGATGTAACGAATACCGTTGTAGAGCTAGGAGCACCTTGAGATACACCATCAACAAGGAATTCGTAAACAATGCCTCCAGCAGCAAAAAAGGATATGGTTTCTCCAGCGCAGATTGTCGTATCCGCATCATCAGCAACCAATGTTACAATTGGGCCTGGATTAACGATAGGATAAATAATATTACTTGTAGCTGTACAGTTTGCAATATCTGTACCTGTAGCAACTACAGATTCACCATCAACCAACGTTGCAGTCACATACGGATTGGTAGAAGAAACAGACACTCCGTTTATGAAAAACTCATAATCAACAGAGCCCGATGCCGTAAAAGTAACGCTCTCGCCATCGCAAATTTCATTGGTAGGGTCTTCGCTGCTAGACAATGTAACTGGCGATGCTCCAGGATCATTTAACGCATAGGTTTCAGTTGAAGAACATGCATTATCATCAGTAACTGTTATGGTATAAGGACCTGCAAATAACCCAGAAATATTGGGTGTAATCTGAGTGTTGCTCCAAGCATAAGAATATGGGGGGAGTCCGCCAGATACTGAAGTTTGAATTACACCGTCAGGTGTAGCACAAGCAGAAGGATTGGAAACTGTTTCTATAATTTCCGGCAATTCAAATACGGTATGACCAATACCTTGTGTCGTGTAAGAGCAGAAGTTAAAATCGGTTCCTACCACGTATACAGTTTGACCATCTTGCAGCGAATTGGTCGTAAATGGGTTTTGAGTACTTACAGGAACAGCATCAACATAATATTGATACTGAAAAGCTCCAGTTGCACTAAATGTTACACTTTCTCCCGCACAAATAGTATTATCAACATCACTACTGGTTAAGAATACCTGCGAAGCTCCTGGGTCATTCAATGAAATTGAAGAGAAGTCAGTACATCCAGTAGCGTCTGTTACAAGTACCTCATAAGGACCAGCAGATAGTCCGGAAATAGTGGCACCAACAGACCCGTTGCTCCAAGTATATATATAAGGCGGTGCACCACCAGATGCAATAGCCGTAATGCTACCATCCGAAGCTCCACAGGCAGAAGGCCCGCCAATGTTACCAAAACCAAGAGACGGTGCTGCCGTAACAGCTATTACAACATTAACGCAAGCTGTTGCATTACATGGTCCTTCGGCTCTAACAAAATAGTTAGCCGTAGACAATGGGTTGACAACAACCGTAGCACCTGAACCTACTAGTTGACCTCCACAAGCACCGATGTACCAAAGCCATTGAGCATTAGTACCTAGTGTGCCGCCATTTACCGTAAGCGTAACAGGTGCACCAGCACATGCAACAGTTGCGCTGGCCGTTATAGAAGTTGGTTCGATTGACTCCGTATCAATCAACACATCGAACGTACATGAAGACGTGTTACCTGAGGCATCAACAGCATTATAGGTGACTGCAGTGGTTCCCTGAGGGAAGATTCCTCCAGAAGCAATACTACCCAGAGCAACACTAACAGTAGCACCTGGGCAGTTATCAGTTACAGTAGGCAGCGGATAATTAACTGTTGTATTACAACCTGCGAAGACAGTGCCTGGACAGGTGATTACTGGGTTTTGTGTATCATTTACTGTAACGGTGAATGATTGTACGGAAGTGTTTCCATACGGGTCTGTTGCCTGATATGTAATGGTGGTTGTTCCAACATTAAAAGTACTTCCACTGTTAGGCCCTGCTATTTGGGAAACTGTAGCTCCACACGCATCGGTAGCCGTTGGTGCAGTAAAAGTTACGGTAGTATTACAAGAGTTTGGGTCTGCGTTAACCGTAATATTAGCTGGGGCGGTTAAAACAGGTGGCGTTACATCAGGAGTTGTTGTAATATCAACCTGATAGAAAGTTAAACACACTGGGGCTCCTGAAGCATTATCTCCAACACTAAGAGACCAAGGGCCAGCTGCGGGTGTGCCATTATAATTTGCCAAGTTTCCATTATTAGGGTCGAATGTGCCTGTTATTGGTGTACCTGTTGGATTGAGACCACCTGTACTGAAGGTGGTTATGACGGTAGATATCGTTTGAGCTCCCGACCAAGTTCCAGCTACTGCCAAATCTTCAGCCCCAGTAGGACCGTTGATTCTGAAACTTGTTTCATTATGTAAAGAGTTGCCTGATGTTGGTGCTCCACACGTACCAGCCGTCTTAGACCAACCGATTACCACGTTGACGTCAGAAATCAAACAGCCGCTGGTAAAATCACTATTAGAGAACGATACTGATGGCTGTGTGCTGCCAAAGTTTCCAACACCATCAATGCTTACAGAGGAGGGCGCCACATAAGAACGGGAGACTGTCTGTGAAAGCGCGGTGCCTCCAGCCAGAACAAACATTAACGCGAATACACCAAAAAGTAAAATATGTTTCATGGAATTTCAATTCGGGGTTAGAGTAAAAAATTCAATGGACTAAATTAAGATTTTTCACACTTGCATTATTGTTCAAAACTAATATTCCTGTAGAACACAGAAAAAGGGGCAAGCCCCTTCTTCCTGAATTCAAACAATATGTCTGCAAAAATTATCTCTTAACCAATCGCTTAGTTGCTACGCCTTCGTCAGTGACTAACTGGATATTATAAATTCCAGCTCCTAGGTGACCAATATTAAAGCTTCTTCGAATAGAAGATACATCGTCAATCACCTCAGGTTGCATAACTTCTCTTCCGGTAACATCCGTAAGAATCAGTGTCACTTTAACTGATTTTCCAAATTCTGCTTCTAACGTAAAATTCTCGTTAGTTGGATTTGGATAGATGCCGATGTTATACAAATCGGTCAGATTAGCAACTCCCGTAAATGTGAACTCCACATTAAATGAAGCACCTGAACAGCCATTATCATCCCACCCTTGTACAGAGTAGTTTCCGCTTGTGGAAGGGACAACTACGGGACCAACTGCGCCAGGAAGTGGAACACCATTGAAATACCATTGGTATTGGCTGAACGGTTGGTTGGTGACAACAATACTATCGCCTTGTTGCTCTACAATTGGCTGAGGATCCCAAACCTCAATATAAATTGGGTTACCAACGAGCGTGGTATCTAAACAGCCATTAGCATCTAGAACCGTTACACAATAATCTCCTGTTTGTGTTACTACAATAGACGGAGTTGTAGAACCACTACACCAGAGGTAAGAGAGATACGGTCCTGGTTCAACAGTAAGGCTAACGCTACCTCCATCACAGAACGCTGTTACTCCGCTTGGAACTATTGTTGGTGCTACCGTGGTATTGACTACCACCTCAACCGAGTCTGAGGTATTGAAACATCCGTTGTTTGGATCTTCAACGGTAACCGCGTAGGCTCCTGCTTGCCAAACATCCAAGGTTTGTCCTGTCTCAGAGTTTGGACTCCAGAAATAAGACGTAAGACCACCGTTAGCCGAAAGGGTGGCTGTATCTCCGTTGCAAATTTCTATCGTTCCACTTGGTGTTATGATGGCATTTGGCAACTGAAGGGTGGATACAATCACCTCATCCGTTCCACTGCAACCAAATTCATCCCAAACTTGAACTTCTACAACTCCTGGAGTTGTAACCGTGATGTCCTGTCCCGTTTCACTGGTACTCCATTGGTAAGTATCATATCCGGCTCCAACATCCAAACTAACCGTGCCTCCGACACAGAACTCAAGTGGCCCACTTGCTACAATAATTGGGTCTAAAAGATTACTAACGGTAACGGAGATGCCGTCTGTACCAACACAGCCATTTTGATCTGTTACATCAACGATGTAAGCACCTGTTGTGGTAACCGTGATGGATTGTGAAATCTCAAGGTTTGACCATGCATATGAAGACCCAGCATTTCCAGCATCCAACGTAAGTGAGGCTGCCGTGCAAATTATCGTATCATTCCCCAAATCAACAACTGGTGGTTGGTTTACAACTACTTGAACAGCAGCAGATGTTCCAGAACAACCAGCGGCTGTTGTAACGGTAACATTATAAGATCCAGCCTGATTTACTGTAGTTGTTTGGCCATTGGTGCTATTATTCCAGTTATACGCGGAATATCCACCTCCTGCATTTAAGACTAAATCATCGCCTTCACAAATTTCTGAAGTTCCACTCGGTGTGATGTTTGGAAGCGGCACGTCAGTAACAGTAACCTGCTGATCTGCAAAATTTGTACAGCCATTTACATCCGTATAAGTGTAAGTAACCGTGTAAATTCCAGTTCCTGCAGCGACTGGACTGAAGGATGAACCCACCATTCCGGTTCCACTAAAAGTTCCTCCTACGGGGCTTCCTACAAGTGGAGCATTCGAAGCATTTTCGCAATAAGATGCGGCAAGACCGGTAAAGGAAACCACAGGCAATTCATTTACCGTTACTTGCTGTTCGTCAAAACTTGTACATCCAAAAGGATCGACATATGTGTATTCAATTGTTCGAATTCCTGAGCCAGCATCTACCGGAATAAAATCATTCCCCGTAATACCTAATCCAGCGAAGGTTCCTCCAGTTGGTGCTCCTGTAAGTGTGTAAGCCGTGGCATCATCTTCACAATAAGCAGGAGCTAAACCAGTAAATGAAACCACTGGCAAACCATTTACATCTACGCCTTGCGTTTCGCTGTCAGTACAGCCGTTAACATCCGTATAAGTATATGTAATGAAGATGGTTCCGACTCCCGCGATAGATGGAACAAACGAATTACCGCTAATTCCCAATCCGCTAAACGTTCCTCCCGCAGGTGTTCCTGTAAGTGGTACTGGTGTAGTTTGATTGATACAATACTGAACGTCAAGCCCCGTGAAGCTAACCGCTGGCAAAGTATTAAAGACCACCGTTACATTATCAGAGTCTGTACATCCGTTGTTGTCCTCAGTCCATGTAAACACGTACGTTCCTGCTGCATCAACAGTAACTGTTGCGTCTGGGTCAGAATCACTTGGAGTAAACGTTGCTGATCCGGGACCACTTGCTGTCCATGTTCCATTCCCAACGCTTGCTGTTCCATTCAAATCAAAATCTAGATCGCATTCAGAGCCTCCCAAACCAGCTTCGGCTAATGGTTGCTCATAAAAGTTGACTGTTATTGAGGCGTCATCCGAACAAATTCCATTTACCTCAGTCCAAGTAAATGTGTACGTTCCGTAGGTATCAACTAAAGCAGTGGCGGTTGCATTATTTGGATTACTAAAAAAGGCACCTCCAGCACCGGTATAAGTCCAAGTTCCAGTTCCGAAACTAGCTGTTCCGCTAAAGCTAAAACTCAAATCACATTCATCACCCCCAGCGCCAGCATCGGCAACTGGCTGATTGTAAAAAGTAACTAGTGCTTCATCCTCATCAGTACACGAACCGTTTTCTTCCGTCCATGTAAACGTGTAAATTCCTGACTGTGAAACAGAAGCAGTTGTAGCTGGGTCTGAATCATCTAGGAAGATTGCTATGCTTGGGCCTGCAGACGTCCATTGTCCAGAACCTGTACTTAGCAATGCAGACAAAACAAAATCAGAATCACATTCTTCTCCTCCAGAACCAGCATTGGCAATTGGCTGCTCGTAGAAATTAACGGTCATTGAACGGGAATCTACACAGGTGCCATTTGTTTCAGTCCATGTAAACTCGTACGTGCCATAGATATCAACAGTGATAACGTTTATCGCTGAAGTTGCATTACTGAAAGTTGCAGTTCCTGGACCAACAGATTGAGACCATAATCCTGTGCCCACACTTGCAATTGCATTGGTTAAGAAATCCAAATCGCATTCATCTCCACCTGGGCCTGTAGCAGCTGTAGGTTGCTCGTAAAAATTAACTGTAACAGAAGCTGCATCTGAGCATGTTCCATTAATCTCTGTCCATGTGAACGTGTACGTTCCATAGTTGGGTGATACCGATACAACAGAATTCGGGTCAAGATCATCGACAAAAGTGGCAAGTCCCGGCCCTGTACCTGTCCATAAACCAACACCTGAAGACGCGGTTGCATTCAGGGCGAAGTCTAAATCGCATTCATCACCACCTATTCCAGCATTAGCAGCAGGTTGGTTGTAGAAATTAATTAGGACCGAAGAGTTATCAGTACACGTTCCGTTGGTCTCAGTCCAATTGAAATTATAAGCCCCATGCGTATCAACAGTTACTCCTGTAACTGGATCCGAGTCATCCGCAAACGTTGCAATTCCTGCACCTGTATACGTCCAAACACCAGAACCAACGCTAGCCGTGGCAGCCATCGTATAGCTCAGACTGCATGAGGCATCATCGAGGCCAGCATTGGTAACAGGCTGCTCGTAGAAATTGACAATCACATCATCTACGGAAGAACAGTTTCCATTCGTTTCAGTCCAAGTAAAAACATACGTACCGAAATTACTGACCGTCACGGGCGTATTGGCATTGGAAGCACTTGTGAAAGTAGATAAGCCAGGGCCACTTACCGTCCAAGCGCCTGTGCCTACAGTTGGTACGGCAGAGAAGGTGAAATCTAAATCACATTCATCACCACCCGAACCAGCATTAGCTACAGGAAGGTCATCGAATGTTACAGTTACCGATGCAGCATTCGTACACCCACCATTATCCTCAGTCCAAGTAAAGGAATAACTACCGTATGCATCAACCGTTGCAACAGCATTCGCGCTAGTAGCGTTTGGTGCGTAGGTGGCAGTTCCTGGCCCCGCAGCAGTCCACGTTCCCGTTCCAACGCTAGGGGTTGCGCCTAGCTGAAAATTAAGGTCGCATTCGCCACCACCGAAGCCGGCATTGGCATCTGGTACTTCGTAAAACGTAACCGAAATTTCGTCAAAATCTGAGCACAGCCCATTTACCTCTGTCCATCTGAACACATACGTTCCGGTTGCTGAAACCTGAACAATTGAAGTTGCCACATTAATATTTGAGAAGAATGGAACGCCTGGTCCGCTAATAAGAGTCCATGTTCCAATTCCTACGGTAGGAACAGCTGAGAATGTAAAATCTAAATTGCATTCGTCTCCTCCTAATCCCGCATTGGTAACTGGTTGCTCATCTATCGATACAACTTGCAATTCAGAATCCGAACAGCCATTCAAATCTGTAAAAGAATAGGTTATGTTGTATGGTCCAGTAGGTCCAGCAGAAGCCGGATCAAACGTTCCTTGACCACCTCCCAAATTGGTTACACCTGCGCCCGAATAAGTACCGCCACTTTGACTTCCCACAAGGGTTGATGCTGATTCGGTTTCGCAGTATGCGGTATTTAGGCCAGTGAAACTAACATTAGGGAGTGGTGTGACAATCACCTGTGCAGTACCTATAAAATCTGAAGTACGCGTACAGCCAGTAGCATCTTGTATAGACACGTAGCTATATGTAACCGTTGTAGGTGGTGTTACATCAAATGTACCGCCACTAACAATTCCCGTTTGAGTATAAAAATTCACACCATCTGTAATCTCTACATTAAAAGGTCCGGCTCCAGAAGTGAACGTGAAAGTTAGTGTGGTCTGATTTCCTAAACAAATTGGTGAAGGCGCAAGAGAGAGTGTACCATTTGGTATTGGGTCTACCGTTACATTGAATGTACAAGCAGTACTATTTCCTGATGCATCCGTTGCTGTATATTCCACAACAGTGTTACCATCGGGAAACAAACCAGGTGCTAAACCTGCCGTTAGCGTAGTTGAGACTACACAATTATCTGTACCAACTGGTGGAGTAAACGTTACTAGGGCACTACAATTAGAAGTGATTGAGGTGACACTTATATCTCCGGGACAAGTAATTGCTGGGTCTTCAAAGTCCTCTACTTCAACTGTAAATGAGCAAGAAGCCATATTTCCTGATGGATCACTTGCTTGCCAGTTTACAGTTGACGTACCTACTGGAAAAAACCCTCCAGAAGCAATTCCACTGCTCAAAGAAGGAGTAGCACCACAGGCATCGCTTGCTGTTACGTTGTATGTAACTGCTTTACCGCATTGACCAGCGGTTGCACTTGTGCTAATATCAGCAGGGCAGTTAATGACCGGGTTCGTAACGTCTCTAAAAATTACCACATCACTGGTAGAAGCTGTACAGATTCCGTTTGAAATTGTCCACCTGAAGGTTGCAGATGCGCTGATTACAGTAACCGCAGATGTTGGGCTTGTTAACGAGGTAACTGCTGCCGAGCCAGAGACTACCGTCCAAGCACCAGCACCAATACTTGGTGCGTTTGCTGCAAGCGTGGTAGTTGTTCCGCAGATCGTTTGATTAGATCCAGCACTTGAAGTAGTTGGCGCTCGATGAACCAAAATATTCTGTGTAGTTGTGCAATAACCGAACGTGTAAGTAACAATATAAGTGGCTGATGCACCAGTAGGTGTTGGTGCAGTAAATGTTGTTCCACTAACACCTGTTCCGGTAAAAGTCCCCCGATCTCCACTTCCAGATATAAGAGTTCCCGAAACGCTTGCTGGGGGTTGCTGTTAAACCTCTTGTTTGCCCCTCACACATTGCAGCAGAAGAGGAGATAATGCTTAGGTTATTGTTTTGTCTTACGCTAACTGTAATGGATGCAGTACCTCCAGGTTGACAGTTATACTGGCTTACCTGAACTCGAGTGTAATCCGTAAAACTGGGTGTAATATTTACTGATGCAGATACTCCTGTACATAAAGGACCACTATCATCATTGTAAGCATAAGGACCCGTAGTAGCTGTACCTTGAAAACAACTTATCTGCGTATCCACTGAGCTTCCACAGGTACTGACTGAATAACAACCACCAGCAAGAACGGGCATCTGAAAATACTGCCCTGGCCCGAAGTTATTTGGAGTACTGGCAAACGTACCGCAATTTGGAATAAGAGTTCCGTACAAATACGCTACACCACCCGGAGCAAGACCGTTGGGTGCTCTATTGCAAAACGTACCAAAAGCTGTGTTTGTACCGCATTGTGCCAGAGCGTTTGATCCGATAAGGAAAGTAAAAACAGCTGTGCTGAGCGCGAATAGAAATCTGTTCATGTAAATCGTCTTCAGTTAAATTAGGAGGAAGCTACACACTCATCCTGTAAAGAATGAACATGTAGCTTACGAAAATACCTAATTTCTATAACCGAGAACGAAACATCCGCCACCGAAGATAATTGAACTACGACAGCTTACTTGCGAAAGCGTGTCGTCTATTAGTTTCTAATCACAGTTTTCACCGCAACACCTTCATTAGTTACCAATCTTAGTTGGTATACGCCCATGGCAAGATGCTCCATATCAAATGTTCGTCTTATGCTAGAAACATCTGCGAGGTTTTCTGGTATTATAATTTGACGTCCAGTCATATCCATCAGCGAAATTGTTCCGGAAATCCGTTTTCCGAAATCAACCTCCAAAGTGAAGAAGTTATTTGTTGGGTTAGGATAGACCTTGATGTCATACAGGCTGCCCAAGTCTGCAACTCCCGTAAACGTGTATTCAATATTGGACGAACTACCCTGACAATCGTTTTCATCCCAAACAATTACTTGATAATTACCGCTTTCGTTAGGCACGTGAAAGTCGACTATTGCCCCAGGAATTGGTGCCCCATTAAAATACCACTGATACTGCGCAAAGGGTCCGTTAGCAACAACCAAAGAGTCTCCCTGCTCTGCCACTTGAGGATTAGGATCCCACACTTGTATGGAAAGTGGGTTACCTTGAAGCGTACTGTCTAAGCAACCATTAGCATCAAGAACTGTAACTCCGTAATCTCCTGTTTGTGTTACCACAATAGAAGGTGTGGTAGATCCGCTTGACCAAAGGAATGAGCTGTATGGACCAGGATCAACCGATAGACTAACGCTCTCACCAGCACAGAACTCTGTAGCGCCACTTGGGACAATTGTTGGTGGCACACTGCTGTTAACAGTTACTACAACAGCGTTTGAAGTAGCCTCACATTCGTTGTTCGGATCAACCACAGTTACTGTGTATGTACCAGCCTGCCAAACCTCAATTGACGGTGTGGCCTGTAAGCCAGGACTCCACTCGTAAGAAGCAAATGTGTTACTGGCAAAAAGAGTAACCGTATCGGCACTGCAAATAGCTATTGGTCCACTAGGTTGAATCACCGCATTTGGAAGTTGAAGAACAGAAACAATCTCATCATCTGAGCCAGAACAGCCAAACTGATCCACTACTGTAACCTCAAAAACACCAGGAGTAAAAACAGTGATGGCTTGGTCGTTAGAACCGTTGCTCCATGAATAATTCAGAAATCCTGAACCTGCATCTAGGGTGACGGAATCTCCATCACAGAAAATGACAGGTCCGTTTGCAACTACAACCGGATCAAGCAGCGTACTGACTGATACTAAAATCTCGTCTGCACCTACACAACCATTCGAATTCGTTACATCAACCGAATAAACTCCTGTTGTGCTTACTGTAATGGACTGGGTAATTTCCAATGTTGACCATGAGAAATCCAAACCTGGATTACCAGCATCAAGGGTGAAAGTTGACCCTATACAAACCGTAGAGTCTGGACCAAGATTAACAACTGGCAATGCGTTTACAATTACAGTTACATCAGCAGATGTGCCAATACATCCTGCTGCTGTAGTTACTGTTACTCTGTAATCATCAGCAGCGCTGACCGAAATAGACTGTCCGTTAGCACCATTGCTCCATAGATAACCAGCGAAACCGGCACCAGCATCAAGCGTAATGTTCTCGCCCGCACAAATCTCAGATGTACCAGAAGGTGTAATTACCGGAAGAGGTAAGTCATTAACAGTAACCTGCTGAACGCTCGTGTTTGTACATCCGTTTCCATCCGTATAGGTGTAAACGATTGTATGTAACCCGCTAGTAGCAGCAAGCGGACTAAATGAATTTCCAATGATTCCTGGGCCAGCGAACGTTCCACCGGAAGGCGTTCCTATCAGTGCTACGTTTGGAGCATCTTCACAATACGCTGCCGAAAGTCCAGTAAAAGAAACTACTGGAAGCTCGTTAACAACCACAGATTGCTGGTCAGAACTAGCACATCCAAAAGGATCTGTATAAGAATAGGTAATTACGTGTGTGCCATTATTAGCAACAGATGGTGTGAATTGACCTGCCGAAATTCCAGAACCCGAGAATGTTCCGCCACTTGGCAAACCAACTAGGGTGTAAGCGGTAGCATCATCTTCACAATACGTGACATCTAAGCCTGAGAACGAGACATTAGGAAGTCCGTTTACATCAACCGATTGCATTTCGCTATCTGTACATCCGTTTATATCTGTGTAGGTGTATGTAACGAAGATGGCACCAACTCCAGCTAAGGATGGCACAAAGGAATTACCGCTAATTCCTAAACCACTAAACGTTCCTCCAATAGGAGTTCCGGTAAGTGCAACTGGCGTTGATATATCCACGCAATATTGAGCGTCTAATCCAGTAAAAGCCACTGTTGGAAGCGCATTAAACGCAATAACCAAATCATCAGCATCTATACAGCCATTGTTATCCTCCGTCCAAGTAAAGGTGTATGAACCTGAGGCATCCACAGTAACTATTGCGTTTACATCATTTGCATTAGGGCTGAAAGTAGCAACGCCTGGACCTACAAACATCCACGTTCCAGAACCGACAGAAGCCGATCCATTAAACGTAAAGTCAAGATCACATTGATCGGTGCCTGTTCCAGCATCAGCAATTGGCTGCTCATAGAAGTTTACAGTAACCGAAGCAGCATCAGAACAAATACCATTCTCCTCTGTCCAAGTGAACGTATACGTTCCATAAGCATCAACTGTTGCTGTTGAAGTAGCGCTGTTCACGTTAGTAAATGATGCGTTTCCTGGTCCTGAACCAGACCATATTCCAATTCCGAAACTCGGAACAGCACTAAATACGAAGTTCAAATCGCACTCATCGCCTCCAGATCCAGCATCAGCAATAGGTTGGTCGTAAAAGTTAACTAATACATCATCTGCATCAGAACAAACTCCGTTTGTCTCTGTCCAAATAAAAGTATACGCACCCGATTGAGAAACAGTAACTACGGTAGAAGCAGCTGTACTAGAACCAAACGTTGCTGTTCCCGGACCCGTAAAAGTCCATTCACCAGAACCAACACTTACATTAGCCGCGAGCACAAAGGAGAAATCACATTCATCTCCTCCCAAACCTGCGTTAGCAACTGGTTGCTCGTAGAAGTTAACGGTCATTGTGAGGAAGTCAATACACGTTCCGTTGGTTTCGGTCCATGTAAACTCATAAGTTCCGTAAGTATCAACGGTAATCGTGTTTATTGCCGAAGAAGCATTGCTAAAGGTTGAAGTTCCTGCCCCGCTTGTTTGTGACCAAAGCCCTGTTCCAACACTAGGAATAGCAGTTGTAAGGAAATCAAGATCACATTCATCTCCTCCAAGACCAGGAATGGCCGTTGGCTGTTCGTAGAAATTAACCGTAACCGATGCTGCATCAGAACATGTTCCGTTGATTTCCGTCCACATGAACGTATAGGTTCCATAAGCAGAAACAGACACATCGGTGGCAGCAGAAATATCATTAACAAAAGTGGCTGTGCCTGGACCTGTTGCTGTCCAGAGACCAACTCCAACTGAAGCTGTACCATTAAGAGTGAAATCTAGGTCACATTCATCTCCTCCTGCTCCTGCGTTTGCAACTGGTTGTTCGTAGTAATTGACTACAACTGCTGAGTTGTCGGAGCATGTTCCATTGGTCTCAGACCATTCATAGATGTATGTTCCATATTGAGTAACGATAACCGTTGTACTTGGGTCCGAATCAACCAAGAAAGAAGAAGTTCCAGGTCCGTTGGTTTGTAACCAAAGCCCATCACCAACGCTAGGGTTGGCGGCAAACTGGAAGTTCAAGTCGCATTCGTCTCCTCCAAGGCCGGCATCTGCTACAGGTTGCTCGTAGAAATTAACAGATGCGAAATCAACGGCTGTACAGTTTCCATTTGTTTCTGTCCAAGTGAAAAGATATGCACCATACGTATCAACAGTTACCGTAGCAGTAGGACTGTTGGGATCGCTATAGAAAGCGTTACCAGGTCCAGCAGCCGTCCAAACTCCTGTACCAATGCTTGGCGATCCGTTGAAGGTGAAATTCAAATCACATTCATCACCATCATCACCAGCATTCGCGTTGGTCTGCTGATCAAAGTTTACAGTAATATTAGCATCATCAGTACAACCGAAATTGTCTTCGCTCCAAGTGAAAATATAAATCCCGTAAGCATCTACCTCCGCAAGTGCAGCTGGATCATTCTCATCGGGAGTAAAAGTTATTGTTCCTGGGCCAGTAGCTGTCCATGTTCCAATTCCAACACTAGGTGTAGCCCCAAGCGTGAAGTCGAAATCACATTCTCCACCACCGAAACCTGCATTTGCCACAGGTTGATCAAAGAAGTTTACCGTTACAGTAGCAGCATCAGAACATGTTCCGTTCACCTCTTCCCATTGAAAAACATACTGACCAATGACAGAAACAGTAACCGTTGTGGTGGCAGAAGCTAGATTAACGAATGAAGAAGTTCCGGGTCCACCTACTTGTGTCCACGTTCCGTTACCCACGCTTGCTACAGCGTTAAAAACATGGTTAAGGTCACATTCGTTGCCATTTGTTCCTGCATTTGCAACTGGTGGTTGATAGAAGTTAACCGTTACCGATGAGGCATTGGTACAATTCAAGTTGGTTTCTGTCCAAGTGAACTGATACGTTCCGTACTGAGAGACACTAACTGTTCCAGCGGCAGCATTCGGCACGAAATTCGAGAATCCAGGGCCTCCAGTCTGTGACCACGTTCCGGTTCCTACAGACGGTGTTGCGCCTAAGTTGAAGTTAAGGTCGCACTCGTTTCCGCCACTACCCGCATTTGACACAGGCGCGCCAACTTGAGTAACAGCAATTTGGTCAGAAGAAGAGCAACCGTTTATAGTAGCCGTTACTTCAAATACATACACTCCGAGTGTTCCGGAAGATACGATAGCAGCAACAGCAGCTGTATTGTTAACGATTGTGGCTGCCGGACCAGAAATTTGAATCCACGAGTGAGAAGTCACTGGAATATTTGTGGTCGGAGTCAAGTTATAGGTAAGCTGACATTGGCTCTGATCAACCCCAAGCGAAACAGTCGGTTGCTGATAGAAATTAACCGTTATCTGCTCGCTATCCGAACATTGTCCGTTTACCTCTCTCCATTGAAACGTATAGGTTCCATAGGCCGTAACCTGAACACCAGAGGTGGCAGAATTCGCGTTAGAGAAGAAGGCATTTCCAGGACCTCCGAAAAGCGACCACGTTCCAACACCAACAGAAGGAACTGCGGAGAATGTGTAATCAAGATCACATTGATTAACCGAAGCACCTGCATCAGCTATTGGCTGTGCATCCACAATCGTGCTGAGGATAACAGAATTAGTACAACTGTTAATATCAGTGAATGTGTATGTAACGGTGTGCGTACCTACGCCAGCCACGGATGGACTGAAAGTAGCTGTTCCATTACCAAGGTCCGTAATTCCAATGCCAGTAAAAACTCCACCAGGAGCACGGTTTCCAATTAATGTTGCCGATGCGCCCGTTTGGCAATAAGCACTAGCCAACCCAGTAAAACTTACCGTTGGCAATGGGTTCACAATAACTTGGATGTTTCCAGCAAATCCACCTGTTCGTACACATCCATTATTATCTGTAATAGAAGTGAAATTGTAGGTGACGCTTGTAGGTGGAGTCACGTTGAATGTGGTTCCCGTGCTGACGTTAGCCAATGAGAAGTTCGTTATTCCGTCCGTGAAGGCGATGCTGTACGGGCCTGTTCCATTAGTAAATGTGAACGTAAGTGTAGTCTGGTCCCCAAAACAGATTGGAGTGAATACGGCCATTGTTCCGTTGGGAAGCGGATTAACGCTGATGGTAGTTGAACTTGCAACTGGAGACCTAGTACAACCATTGGCATCTGTTATAAAAACAATGTTGTAAACCGTGGTAATCAACGGTGAAACCGAAACCGTATGTCCGTTGGAGATGTTGGTAAGATTGTAGGATGAAGTCCCGTCCGAATAAGTGACGTTAAACGGGCCCGTTCCAACTGTAAAATTGAAAGTAAGGTTTGTGGCACCTCCCGAACAAGTAGTAGTTGCTCCAGAAATTGTTCCCACCGGAAGAGGATTGACCGAAATTGTAGCGGCTCCTGAAAAACCTGTAGTTCGTGTACAGCCATTGCCAGCAGCATCAATTATGCTAACCAGAGTATAAGTAGTTGCTGTGCTTGGGCTAACAGAAACTGTATGACCAGAGTTAATGTCATTTAGACTGAAGGTGGTGATACCGTTAGAGTACACCACGTCATAAGGTGGCGTTCCGGCCAAAAAGTTAAAGGTGAGGTTCGTACTTCCGGTGTTGCATATTGTGTCTGTTCCAGAAATGGAACCTTGTGGCAGCGGATTCACATTCACCGTGGCTGTTCCTCCCGTACCTGGGCAAGAATTAGCCGTAGAAGAGATAGTATATGTTACCGTTCCCTGAACCGTTCCAGTATTAATGAGCGTTTGAGCAATTGTAGAACCAGGCGAAGCTGAATACCCACTTACCTGTGGATTTACACTTGAAGCCGTCCAACTATAGGTTGTGCCAGCTACTGAAGAAGTTAGAACAACGTTGGATGCCGTACCAGAACAAATTGTTGATATACTCGGAGTGGCAACAACATTTGGAACAGGATTAACCGTTACAATTGTTTGAATAGCTGCACCTGGGCATCCATTTGCGGTTGGTGTAATTGTGTAGGTTACGGTACCGGCAGTAGTTCCTGAGTTGGTAAGTGTTTGACTAATGGATGCACTTGTTCCGTTTGAGTATCCACCCATGTTTCCGTTAGAACCTACTGCGGTATAGGAGAAAGTTGTTCCACTCACATTACTTCCTAGGCTAATGTTTGTTGAACTATTGCTGCAAATGGTTGCAGCCGAATTTGTTGCCGTAGCAGTTGGTGTTGGTTTTACTGTAACGGTAATACAATTGTTTGCCCATGTTGCTCCACCGCAATCTGGTGTACCTGTTGGGTTCACCTGAACCTGATAAGAACGCGTTACTGTTAAACCAGCAGGCGGATTATACGTGGCAGATGTAGCGCCCGATATGGATGTTGCTCCTCCCGTAGAAGGGCAAGAAGTTCCATCCTTGTAATACCATTGATAGGTGTATGTTCCTGCGCCTCCGGATGGTGCAACGGTCATTGAAGCTGGGTCGGCCGGAGAACACAGGGAACCACCTCCACCGGTAATATT
>Ga0222659_1000283_pt1 | contig 35892 bp, 33 predicted proteins | sample AntAcemetagen547_FD_179850 | JGI IMG/M metagenome (GOLD analysis project Ga0222659, IMG submission 179850) | Saline water microbial communities from Ace Lake, Antarctica - #547 | ecosystem: Environmental > Aquatic > Non-marine Saline and Alkaline > Saline | place: Antarctica: Ace Lake...
TGATCTATTCAGAGACTGCCTGATCGCTCACATCGGCAAACTCCAACCCGTGTTGAAGGATCAAATCATCGCCCTTGATGGCAAGAGGCTTCGAGGTAGTCACAGCCTAAAAGGTGGAGAAGCCATCGATCTGTTAGTCTCCCGCATGGCAGCCTCTTTCGTCCGTATCGACCGCAACACTCCCATGCTTCTTCCGCCCGATCTGCGTGACTGGGTTTCCGAGGACGATCTGGTTCATTTTGGTTGCTGTCCGATACCTCACCGCCGACACCCATCCCGGCCACGACACCATCTGCAAATTCCGCGGGGAGAACCGGCCCCACCATCGAGACCATCTTCGTGATCATCAAATCGGCGATCAGTTTCTGGGAATTCAGTCTGCGCGGAAAAGAGAAAGTCACCGGCGAATGGGATCTTGTATGCCTCAGCTATAACATTAAAAGGTTGCATGGACTGAAGCTTGGATTGGCGGGATGATCCCGTCCGGTCGAGGATAGTCTGTCGAAACAGGGGAAAAGCTCCCGGAACCAATCGCAGAACAGGGAAGGAAAGCTTCCAGAGAAACAATCGCTAGCCTCGTCAAATTTAGGCAGGGGAAATTCAGCGATCTCTCGTATTTCAGTCCGACAGGCTCCTAGGGTAGGCACCCTGGGCTTCTTCACCCAGAGCTACAACGCGCAGGCCGCAGTGGACGACGATGGCAGTCAACTCGTCGTCGGTCAGCATGTCAGGCAGAGCGCTAGCGACTACGCAGAGTTGTGAACGGAGTGGCCAGTATCCCTAGCCGCCTTTAAGGATTCATTTTTGAGACAATCCTGAAGTTCCTACCGGTGAGAATTTCAGTTGCTGAAATAGAAGGGCTGTGGAATTCCACCCTCCGCTCACTTGCTCATCAACATCTGGACCTCTTTCGAATTGAGGATCGCCCATTGGCTGGGTTCGAGATCTCCTAGCCAGAGTTTGCCTATACGCACACGCAGGAGTTTGGTGACCTGGTAGCCGAGAGTCTCGAACATGACGCGAATGTGCCGCTTGGCTCCATGATCGAGGATGACCTTGATACGTCGGGCGGAAATCCGCTCGATGTTCTTGGCCTTGAGTTTGCCTTCTTCGGTGAAAACTCCGGCGAGAAATTGGTCGAGATGTGCGTTTTCGAAAGCTTGGTTCGAGGTCACGAGGTATTCCTTTTCAACCGATTTCGACGGATGCATCAACTGTTGCGAAAGGTCACCGTCATTGGTAAGAATCAGCATACCCTCGGAATCCGTGTCGAGGCGGCCGACATGGTGGAGATTATGCATTGAGGCCGGAAGCAGGTCGTAGATCGTTTGGCGTCCCAGCTCGTCACTGCGCGTGCAGACGTATCCACGAGGCTTGTGAAAAATGACCACAATCTCCTCTTTGGGGAAAACCCGTTTACCATCGACGCGGACGCTATCTGCCTCGACGACGCGGGTGGCGAGCTTAAGGCAAGGCTCTCCGTTGACTTCAATCCGCCCGGTCGCTATCAGCTCATCACAGGCACGACGCGAACCAACGGCGCATGACGCCAGGTATTTGTTGAGACGGACTCCCTCAGACATAATGTTTCAAAGGTTCCGTGAGTTTCACACGGAGAATGGGAGCAAAAAAAACGAAAAAACGCCGAAGGATCAGCCTTCGTGTTTGGTCTTAGGAAGACCGATCGGTGACGTCCCTTGTTTCCACTCGCCGCGCTCTTTGAGAAGCTTCACACGCTCGAAACGTTTGAGGACGGAGCGTTTGCCGCCGACGGTGGCGCTTGATTTTAGTGAGTTGTGCTTGGACATCGTAGAGCGTGGTTAGACGGTTGGGGCGCGGAAACTAGTTCGCTTTCCCGCCAGTGGCAATGCGAAAATACGATAATTTTTTAGAAAAATATCGGAATGCTACACATTCAAAAAACAGTGACTTTTTTCACCTTCTCGGTGCGGCTCCGAAGATATAGTCTCGCGGCAAACATAACCATCAGGAAAGGCCATCGGACAATGCTCTGATTTTCTCCACGCCCCCCACCAAACGAAGGGAATCCGAGGCTGCACAATCTCGCATACTCCCAGTTTGATATGAAAATGGATGAGATCGAATCAACCATATATTTTGTAACTTGTTTAATGTGAAAAAGTTAGGGCGCACCTAAAAGCTGGTGCGCCCCCTTCGAGATTCGAATCGTTTAACCCACACTATTCAGTGGACTCTTCTCCGGTGGATGGCAAAAGCACTTTATCGATCACATGGATGACTCCATTTGAAGCCATGATGTCGGCTTGAATCACTTTCGCTCCGTCGATCATGACAGCACCTCCATCGAGAGTGACGGTTGCCTCGCTACCTTGGACAGTCGCGAGGGGCATGGTAGCTATGTCTTCAGCCACGATTTGTTGTGGGGCGACATGATAGGTAAGAATGCTGATCAATTTCTCCTTGTTCTCCGGTTCGAGTAGTTTGACCACGGTCCCTTCCGGAAGGGCTTCGAAAGCTGCGTTGTTCGGAGCGAACACGGTAAATGGCCCTTCACCTTTCAGTGTCTCGACAAGGTCTGCGGCTTTGATAGCCGCGACAAGTATGCTGAAGTCTTCGGCACCAGCCGCGATAGTCACGATGTCTTGTTTCGCTTCGGCAGGTGCCTTTGCCTCATCAGCGCCTTTATGGGCGTCCGCGTAAATCAGACCAGTGCTGGCTGTGGCTGCGAATGCTGCTGCTAGTATGGTATTTGTATTCATAGGTTCGTTGTGGTTTTCAAACAGTAAGATCCTCTATTATTAACAGACACGAACCGCATCTCCGCCAAGTCACGGAAAAACTAACTTTTTACGACTTTTACTTGAAAGATCTCCGAGCCATTCAAGTTTAATGGTTATACCTTTTCCCGAGAGGCCGAGCGTTCATTTTTATCCAGCCAGACCATCAGCATCGCGACATCAGCCGGAGTGATTCCTGGGATACGACCCGCCTGCCCCACCGTCTCCGGACGGATTTCCGTGAACCTGGTCTTCGCCTCTTTTTTCAACGCTGGAATGCCATCGTAGTCGATATCCGAGGGAATCTTCCGCCCGGTCTGGCGTGCCATACGATCAATCTGTTTCTGCTGCCTCCCGAGATGGCCGGCATACTTGAAATCGATTTCGATCAGTGGCCAATATTCGGTGGAAAACTCTCCGCGCATCTCCTGCGGTAAATTTTGCCATGTATTTTCGCCACGGCGAAGCCATTGGTCGAGTTTCGAACCTTCATGGGTTGTCTTCCGGATCCACGTATCGGCACGCTTGAGCTCCGCCACCTTTTGGTTCATGCGATCCAAGCGTTCACCGGAGACGAGTCCGGTTTCCGCCCCCTTTCTTGTCAGACGCAAGTCCGCGTTGTCCTGACGCAGCAGCAGCCGGTATTCCGCGCGACTAGTGAACATCCGGTAGGGTTCGGTGCAGCCACGGGTCACGAGGTCGTCGACCATCACTCCGAGATAGGCCTCCTCCCTGCCAAGCACGAATGGTTGTTTCCGCGCCACTTTGAGCGCCGCGTTGGTTCCTGCGATCAGGCCCTGGCCTGCGGCTTCTTCATATCCGGATGTTCCGTTGATCTGCCCTGCGAAGTAAAGCCCCTCGATCCGCTTGGTCTCCAAGGTCGGTTTCAGTTGGGTGGGCGGACAGTAATCATACTCCACCGCGTAACCCGGGCGGAGAATCTCGCATTTCTCCAAGCCGGGGATCGTGCGGAGGAAATCGAGCTGAACCTCGTAAGGAAGAGAGGTGGAAACACCGTTGACGTAGAATTCGGAAGTGTGCCTGCCTTCCGGTTCGAGAAAGATCTGGTGCCTTTCTTTTTCGGCGAAACGCACGACCTTGTCCTCAATCGAAGGGCAATACCTTGGGCCTACCCCCTCAATTACCCCACAATACATCGGAGATTGATGGAGATTTGCGGCAATAATCTCGTGAGTTCTGGCGTTCGTGTAGGTGATCCAGCAGGGTAATTGTTCCACGTGGAACGTCGAATCATCCCAAGCATTCAGGGTGAAGAGGTCATCGGGACGTTTTTCTATACGATCAGCCATGAAACTGAACTTCGGAACCGGGGTATCACCCACCTGCTTCTCACACTTGGAGAAATCAAGAGACTTCCCACTCAGGCGGCATGGAGTCCCGGTTTTGAACCGCTCAACGTCGAATCCAAGTTGATTCAGGGAATCGGAAACCGTCGAAGTCGCATCCCCCATCCTTCCGCCCTTTTCGTTCTTCAGGCCGACATGCATCAACCCCTTCATGAAGGTTCCCGCACTGAGGATCACGGTCTTACCGGAAATCTCCATACCCAGAGAGGTACTAACCCCGGTGATACGATCATTCCCATCCACCAAAAGTTCGGCGACATTTCCCTGATGGAGATCGATCCCCTCTGTTCCTTCAATTTCTGCTTTCGCGCGAAATTGGTAAGCTTTCTTGTCACACTGCGCGCGAGGCGCCCTGACTGATGGCCCCTTGGAGCCATTCAACATCCGCCACTGGATTCCAGTCGCATCCGTATTGATACCCATGAATCCGCCCAGTGCGTCAATCTCCCGGACCATATGACCCTTTCCCAATCCCCCGATTGCGGGATTACAGGACATCTGGCCAATCGTATCGAGATTCTGTGTAAGCACGGCCACTTGTGCGCCAATTCGGGCGGCGGCAAATGCAGCCTCAACACCAGCATGGCCGGCACCGATCACAATCACATCATAGTCTTTCGGGTAGCGGAACATCTGTGGGCAGCGAGTTTAGCACAGCTTTCGCTACCTGCAATCTCGGACTGAAACGCCCGGAACGTTCCACGTGGAACATTCTCACTCGGTTTTATCCAAAATCCCCGCACTCGCTCGGGGCAGTAGCTCATCCAGTGTGAATTCGATGCTTTTTGTCCGATTCGCCAAAATAATCCTGCTAACCCCGAATTCCGCCAATACCTGACGGCAGGCACCGCAGGGAGAAATCGGAACCCCGGTATCCGCTACCACTGCGACCGCATCGAACTCCGTGATCCCCTGCGCAACAGCCGCACCGATGGCGACGCGCTCGGCGCAGTTCGTCAGGCCGTAGGAAATATTTTCGACATTACAACCAAGGAAAACCTGACCGTCCGCAGCAAGCAGCGCGGCACCGACCTTGAACTTGGAATACGGTGCGTAAGCATTTTCCCGTGCGGACCAAGCGGCAGAAACCAGTTCTTGTTCGGATGACATGGAAGAACCCTATCACCCGTTGGCTAAGGCCACCAGAACCGCTTTTTGAGCGTGGAGCCGGTTTTCAGCCTGCTGGAAAATGGTGTCCGCATGCTTCTCGAGCACTTCCTCACTGATCTCCTTGCCGCGGTATGCCGGCAGGCAATGGAGAACGATATGATTCGCCGCCGCGCCTTTGAGCAGGTCCGCGTTCAATTCAAATTCGGCAAACTCCGCTTCCTTCTCCTTCTGATTCTCCTGCCCCATTGAGAGCCAGACATCGGTATTGATCACGTCTGCACCTGCAACAGCCTCGGCTGGGTCGGTGCAGATTTTCAGACCGTCATAGTCGAGGTGTTCAAGAAAATCCTTTGGCGGTTGGCAGGAAACAGGCGATGCGAGCGTGAGCTCAAAGTTCAGGATTTTCGCAGCCCAGATCCACGAGCGGGTCATATTGGAGAAGCCGTCGCCGATAAAGGCAACTTTCTTACCTTCCCAGCCGCCGAGTTTTTCATGAACGGTCAGCAAGTCTGCGAGGATCTGGCAAGGATGCTCGTCGTCCGTTAGGGCGTTGATCACCGGGAGTTTGGAATAGTTGGCGAAATCGATGATATCCTGCTGAGCGAAGGTCCGAATCACAACTCCATGCACCATTCTTCCAAGCACCCGGGCGGTGTCCTTGATCGGCTCGCCGCGACCCAACTGAATATCATTTCCAGAGAGAAACATCGGAAAACCGCCGAGCTCGCGGATGCCAACCTCAAAGGAAACTCGCGTCCGGGTGGAGGATTTCGTGAAAATCATCGCCCAAGTCTGCCCAGCTAGCGGTTGCTCGGAGTGGTTTCCGCGCTCGGCTTTGAGCTTCGCGGCCTCGTTGACGAGAATCGCGATCTCAGCCGCACTTAGTTCTTCGATGGAAAGTAGATTCTTCATAATTGATTTTTGGGTGAAATAGAGTCTCAAGCACCGTAGCCCGAAAGCACGCGCTTGATAATGGAAAGGGCCTCATCGACCTCTTCGTCGGTGACATTTAGCGGAGGCAAGAGGCGGATCGTATTCGGACCGGCGGGAACCATCAGGAGTCCCTCGGCCATCAGTGCTTTTGCGACGGTGATACCCGGAGTGACTTCTCCCTCGGTCGGGACCAGCGACGGTTCAAGACCTATACCCAGCAACAAGCCGAGTCCCCGGATCTCGGTGACGACTGGAAGGTTCCAGGAAGTGATTTCCGCACGGATACGTTTCTCCTGCTTGATTGCATTGGCGGCGAGGTCCTTCTCCCGGATTTCCCTGAGAGTTTCGAGCGCCGCCGCACAAACCAGAGGATTTCCTCCGTAAGTCGATCCATGCGAGCCAGGCCCCATGATCGACGAAAGTTTTTTGCCGGAATCATCCACTACCCGATCACTCAGCCAGAACGCACCGATCGGAACGCCCCCGCCCATACCTTTGGCCCATGAAATTCCATCCGGCTTGATCTCCGGTGCGATCGCGCGCCATGCCATCGCTTCGCCGCAACGCCCGAAGCCCGCCTGGACCTCATCGAACATCAGCAACAAGTCGTGCTTTTTCCTGAGCGCATCGAGAGTCTCAAAAAATTCTTTCGTGGCAACATGCACCCCACCCTCGCCCTGCACGGGTTCAAGCAAGAAACCGACAGTTTCTTTGCTCACCGCGTTTTCGAGCGTGGCAAGGTCATTGTACGGCAGATAGCGGAAGCCCGGCAGCATCGGATCGAATCCCTGCTGAATCTTGGCCTGACCGGTGGCCGCCATGCTCCCGAGCGTGCGGCCGTGAAAGGATTGCTGGAAAGTGATCACCTCGAAGCGCGGCTTGCCATCGGCCAGCGGCTTGAGATGCCCGTAGCGACGGGCGGACTTGATCAGGCCGTCATTGGCTTCAGCTCCGGAGTTGGAGAAAAAGATTTTTCCTGGCAGGCGGATGTCCTTTTCATTCATCTCTTGAGCCATAACTCCTTGAGAATCAGTGTAATATAGATTTGAAGCATGCATCAACTTCCCCGCCTGTGTACGGATCGCCTCGACCACCCGCGGATGACAATGCCCTAACGAACAAACGGCGATACCCATGCAGAAATCGAGATATTCCCGCCCGGTATCATCTCGGACGCGCGCACCCTGTCCCTCGACAAGCGTGAGTGGAAAGCGGCCGTAGGTGGCCATGACGTGATCATTGAATATCTCGATGGTGTTCATTTTTGGCTCCGGATGGCTTCCGGAAAGGGGCGGACGCTATATGCTTGGCGTGAAATAGCAAACTACTTTCGGAAATGTTCCATCGCGGTCGCGCCTCTGATGGAAACGGTTCGAGGCCGACCGCTTGTAGCGGTTCTTTCACTAATTTTTTTCCCGCTCTTCATGATAGCCTTCGGGAGAAACCGCGTCGAACCGGAGAATCCCGATCCGGCTGAATCGCAAAATTCGTGACATTTCATAGTTCTGTGCGAAATCATCTGGTAATGCCAACAACCCGATCAGAACAAATTGCTTTGGTGCTGCGCGTGCTGATGGGCGCGTGGTTCGTTTACGCAGGCGGTTTAAAAATCTTCGGCACCGGCCTGGACCGCTTCGTCATTGATATCGAGAACTACCGGCTCGTCAGCGGAAGTCTCGCCGTAGCGGTCGCCTATTTCATCCCATGGCTGGAAGTCGTCGCCGGTCTTTGTTTTATGCTGGGTATTATGGGAAAAGGCACGTGGCTGGCGATGCTCGGCCTGGTCCTTGCCTTCACCGTATCAGTCGGTTCGGCCTGGTGGCGAGGTCTGGATATCAGTTGCGGATGCCTCGGTGGGACGGAAACAATCTCTTACTGGAAGAAAGCGATCGAGTTCGCCGCCTATTTCGCAGCTCTCGCATGGATCGCGTGGGTTGAGTGGAAAAAGCCCCCGTCGGGCGAAACCGAAAATCCGCTTCCCGAAACCTAGGAGTTTTCTTTGCGCATTCCGATTTTTCAGAGAAAACTACGTCATGCGTTTTACGGAAAAGCTGCAACAGCGGGTGAAGTCCAGTGGATCGAGGCTCTGTGTCGGTCTTGACCCGAGACCTGGCGAACACGGCGCGAGCTACGCCAAGGATTTCCTTCTCCGCGTGATCGAGGAAACTTCCGTATGGGCGGCCGCTTTCAAGCCGAACATGGCTTACTTCGAAGCCATGGGCATTGAGGGCATTCGAACTCTTGAAGACGTGCTCGCGGAAATTCCCGCAGACATTCCCGTGATTCTCGACGCGAAACGCAGCGACATCGGCGAAACGCAGAAATACTACGCGCAGGGATACTTCAAAGGGTGGAACGTCGATGCCGTCACGCTCAATCCATTTCTTGGCTACGATTCCATCGAGCCCTTTCTCGATTACGAGGGCAAAGCCGTCTATCTGCTGGCAGTGACCTCGAATGCGGGCTCCGCTGATTTCCAGCAACAGGAACTGAAAGACGGGCGCAAGGTTTTCGAACTGGTCACAGCTCTCGGTGAGCGTGCCAAATCCGAGGAGCGCGCCACCGATGTCGGCTATGTCGTCGGCCTGACCAACGCGGAAAGCGTGCTTCCGAAAATGCCGGACGCCCCGCTGCTGGTTCCCGGTCTCGGTGCCCAGGGTGGCGATCTCGGCGTGCTCGCAGCAGCAGGTAGAACGGCCCCCGATGTGATCAACGTCTCCCGCGGCATCCTTTACGCACAAGATGAAAAAGGTTTTCGCGCACGCGCCGAATACTGGATGGAGAAAATAGCACTCGGCTACGGCACAGCCCGAGACACCGCTCCCGACTAGCCATGATCCCGCCTCCAGGAAACGAATATTCCGGCCTTGCTCCACAACGAGGATGGCCCGGGCGCAACGCGAAATTCCTGCGCCACCACATCGTGCCCGGAATGTTCCGCAAGTTGGGCGGAGCGATGCTTGAACCCGTCCTCACCCCACCGGAAAACGATCGGGTTCGCATCACTTGGATTGGCCACGCTTCTTTTTTCCTGCAGTTCGCGGGAAACTCCGTCGTCGTCGATCCGAACTGGGCGAAGTGGCACGGCCCTGTGAAACGCCAGCGCCACCCCGGACTGCGGCTCGAGGGCGTGCCAGAGGTTGATCTCATTCTAGTCACACACGCCCATTTCGACCACTTGCACAAACCCAGCCTGAAAGTCCTCCAGTCCAGCGAAGGTATCGTCGTCCCGAAAGGCAGCGCTTCGTTAGTGAAAAAACTTGGATTTTCCGCAGTCCACGAAGTTGGGATTTGGGACGAAATGCGGGTCAAGGGCATGGAAATCATCCACACACCCTGCCATCACTGGGGTGCGCGCTACGTTCACGATACCCACCGCGACTACGGTGGTTACATCGTCAAGGCCGATGGCAAGAGCGTCTTCCACTGCGGAGATAGTACTTACTTCAACGGCTTCACCGAAATCGGCAAACGTCACGACATCGACATCGCCCTGATGCCCATCGGCGCATACGAATCCCCGAGCGGCCGCGATGTCCACATGAATCCGGAACAAGCCGTCCGCGCCTTCGCAGACCTCGGCGCGAAGGTCCTCATCCCCATGCACTACGGCACCTTTCCACTCGGCAACGAAGCCCTCCACGAACCCGTTGAGCGCCTCCTCACCGAAGCCGACCGCCTCGGCATCAGCGAGAAAATCCTCATCCCCGAAGAGGGAGTCGGAATAGAATGGTGAATACCCACCGGTCGCTCCGAGACGAAATCGTCACACAATACCCTTCTGGGAGCGAATTCATATTTTGCTCAACTATTTCTTCCGAAGCACCACTCTAAATGCGTTTAATATTCCGATAAGGCATTCAAAATGCTCATATAGCAGAGCTTCTATATCTTTACCGCTTGAAAAACCGACTTCCATCTTTGCTTCTGCTGGTGTGCTCACTCATCTTCGCACCTTTGTCGCAAGCCGATCCTACCGAAAACCTTGGCGCGACCGAACTTCTCATCCTTGCGGAAAAATCCTACAACGAAGCTGACTGGCAAACCGCCGCCGACTCATTCAACAAGTTTCTCGCCAGCTTCGGCGGACTCCCGGAAACCGTAAATGCAGTCGCCCGCGTCAAACCCCTCCTCGCCACCTGCCTCGTCAAACTCGAACAATACGAAGAAGCCCTTCCTGTTCTAAACGAATTACTCGCGTCCAAGGACCTCTCGCCCGCCCAGCGCCTCGACATGCTTTTCTTCGCAGGCCTGGCCAACATGCAAACCGGAGATCAAAACGCCGCCCGTCAGAATCTCGGGCAGGTTTTCTCCGACCCGAAAGTCGATCCCAAACGCCGCATGGACTCCCTCATGCTCGGCGGCACCACCTACGTCATCGAGGAAAATTGGGAAGAGGCCGCCGCCTTTTTCGAGAAACACACCCCGGATATACTCGCCTTTGATCCGCAGGCTGGAACCAAGGCTAAGCTGCTCCACCTCCACGCCCTGATGCAGCTCGAGTCATGGGACGCGACGATTCCCATCCTCCTTTCCATCCACGAAAATATCCAGCACACCCACCGTATCGTCACTTTCGCCTCTCTGCTCATCCAGATCGGCAACCAGCTTCTCGAAGAGGGCAGGTTCCACGAAGCGATCACCGTCCTTCGTCTCGTCCCCACTACCGCGAAGATCGAGAAACTTCTCAACCAGCGCCTCGACGAATCCAAGGCAATACTAAAAATCTCTCTCGCCAGAAAGGATCCCGATGCCTCGAAACTCGAAATCACGATCAAAGAAATCGAGTCCGAGTTGGCAACTCTCTCAAACTTTAAACAATTCGACAGCGCCTCCCGCCTCCGCCTCGCCAGCGCCTACTTCCAGCTCGGACGCACCCGCGAGGCTTGTCTCATTCTCGATCAGATGGTCCGCCAGATGGACCCCGACCCGGTAGTCGAATCCGCAACCGCCTCCCTGATCCGCGGCTGGATGTCCCTCGAACGTTATGCCCGCTCTGAACGCACCGCAGACCTCTACCTCGAGCGCCTGGCATCCCTCGAAGACAAGCCCAACCTCGCCGACATCCTATTTCTCAAAGGCCAGGCTCTCGAAGGCCTCAAGGAATTCGCCAGCGCCGCCGCCGCATACCGCGAAACCGCCGAGCAATTCCCAGACAAACCAATCGCCACCAAAGCGAGGTTCATGGAAGCATACTGCGTCCTCCAGCTCGAGCGCTACGCCGAAGCCGGTTCCCTGTTCCAGACCCAGCTCGACGGGAAAAAACCAACCGACCCGATGTGGGAGGACTTCACCTACTGGCGCGGCATGGCCACCTATTTCCAAGACCAATGGGAACCCGCCCGCGAGACATTCCAAGACTATATCGAGACCGCACGGAAATCCAACCTCACCGGTGAATACATCGACGATTCCATCTTCCGCATCGGCTACAGCCATTTCTCCCAAGCCGACTACCCCAAAGCCATCGAAACACTCGAGACCCTCTGGGAAAACCACCCGGAAAGCGAATGGCTACCCGAGGGACTTCTCGCTCTCGGTGATTCCCACGCTGCCCAGGGCGACCTCGATGAAGCCGACCGAATATACCAGGAGATCACCGTCGAGGCCCCGGGCTTCCACGACGAGGCATGGATGAAACGCGGCAACATCCTCAAAATGAAAAAAGACTTCGAAGCCATGGAACGCCTCTTCGAAGAGTTCATCGCGGAGCGCCCCGACAGCCCCCGAATCGCCGAAGGACTCTACTGGATCGCATGGGTAGCAAAGAAAAAAGACGACCCCGGCAAAGCCCGCTCGATCTATCTCGACACCATCGCGAAATACGGAAACGACACCGTCCGACCCGGCCTCGAAGACATCTTCATCGCCCTCCAGGACCTCTACAAAGGAGAGGAAAAATTCGAACTCCTCACCAGCCTCGAAACCCAGAGGTCCCTCGCCACCTCGACCCGGAAAGACCGGCTCGCCACCCGCCTCGCATGGGCCATCGCCCAGCTCCGGCTGACCATGAAGTCGATCCCGGAACAACAACGCGTCACCGAATCCAGAAACGAACTCGTCTCCCTCGCCACCACTGCCGATCCCAGGGAAACATCCCCCCGCATCCTCGCAGATATCGCCGACGCCCTCGTTGCCGACAACCAACCCGACCTCGCATACCAGACCTACGACGACCTTCGTAAATGGTGGCCGCGCTCTCCCTTCCGCGACCGCGCCTTCGCCGGCAAAGCCTTCATCGAACTCGAGAACGGAGAGGACGCAGCCGCCATCGAGAGCTTCGAGAAATTCGAGAAATACTCCCTCATGCCGAAATCCGCTCCCGACGAAAACGGCGTCTCCATCGTCGAAAGCGAACTCGGCGGAAAAGTCGCCCTCGCCAAAGCCAAGCTCCTCTCCACACGCAATCCCCCCAAAGCTCTGCACACCCTGCTCGCCGTCCAGAAAAGCAAAGTCATGCCCGCCGCCGTCCGCGCCGACGCCCTCCTCGCCACCGGCTTCTACTACGTTTCCCGTAAAAGCCCTCGCGAAGCCCTCCCGTATTTCGAGCAAGTCTACCTTCTCTTCAACCGCTTCCCGGAAAAAGTCGCCACCGCATACTACCAACGCGCCAAAGCCCTCGAAGATCTCGGCATGACCGGAAAAGCCCGCGAGGTTTACTCCGAACTCGCCACCCGTCCCGACCTTGCCGAGTTCGACTCATCGTCCCTCGCCCGCCAGCGCGCCACCAGCCTCGGCGGCGTGATCCCTCCGCTCGACTCCTCGGTCGGCACCGTCAAACCGGAACCCGCAGCTGAATGATCCGCCCGCTACACATCGCCGCGATTCTCCTCACCTGTTGCCCCGGCAGCCGGGCCCAGGATCCGGAAAAAATCCAGCGCTTCATCGAGTCCAGACCCGAACAAGACATCGTCACATGGCGGGATGAGGCCCGCGGCGAACCCTTCACCGTCCGCTTCATCAGCGCCGACGGGAAAGACCTCACCGTCGAGAAGAGCCTCGCCAACGGCCTCGCCCGCCGGACCGTCCCGTTCCGGGAAATCGCCAGCATCACCTTCCGCTTCACCCCCACCGAAGCCGCCGCCCACGAAGACCCCAAGCCCACCCACGTCCCTCTCCTCGGAGCCCTCTGGGAAAACCGTAAACCGACCCTCCGCGTCAACAACCCCGAAACAATACTCACCGGTATCTGCCTCGCCACCGCGCTCCGCTCCGAACCCACCCCTGAAACCCTCAAACGCGCCTCCGCCGTCCTTTCCCAAGTCCTCGCCAAAGACATCCCGCCCCATCTCAGGGAAAGCGCGAAGGGAGAGAACCTCATCATCGAATTCCTAACCGCCTTGACCGCGGACAACATCCCCCTCGCCGAAGAGATAGCATGGAAAATCACTTCGGAGACCGATTACCCGGACGCCATGCTGCTCGCCACCGGCTTCCTCGGCGAGCGCCACTTCGAACAGCTCCAAGCACTCGAAAAAGAACACCCGCGCTGGCACCTCGACGATGAGGTCCGCCCGCTCCGCGAGCGCCTCTACCACCTCTCCCTGGACTTCCCGCTTTATCCCAGCCTCTTCCATCCCAACCGGAAAAGAGCCGCCTCCGAGGGCCTGAGAGCCACCGCCGAAGTCTATCGCTTCGCCAAGTCACCCGAGCTCAGGCTCGCTGCTCTCGAGGACCTCGCCGCCCTCTATCCCGAGTCCCAAGCCGCGAAAGATACCGCGGCCCTCCTCTCCGATCTTCGCGCCAACCGCCCCGAACCCGAGCTACCCGAGGTTGCGACGGACGAAGAAGACCAAGCCGATCCCGAACCCTCCCAACCCACAACCATTCCCCCGAAACCCAAGACCTACAATCTCTTCACCGACTGATTCCTTCTCGTCGGGAAGACAAAATAGAAAATCTCCAACCAACTGAAACTCCGTGAGACATCCAGCAAACATCATCCGCCTCCTCGCCATCTCCGCCGCCATCGTCATGGTGGCCATTTCCTTGACATCCCAACGGGCCACCGCGCAGGAAACCGCGCCGCCCCCCGCCGCCGAAGCTCCCGCCGCCGAGACCGAAAACCTCCTCGACGTCTACTCGAAAGGCGGCTGGATCATGCACTTCATCGCCCTCACATCCATCGGCGTCATCGGCATCATCTCTTTCTGCGGAATGAAGATCACCCGCAAAAACCTCTCACCGCGCGATCTCGAAAGCTCCCTCGCCGACGCGCTCACCGCCCAGGACGTCAACGCCGCCCTTGACCTCTGCAAGAACAACTCCAGCTCCCTCTCCCACGTCATTCAGGAAACCTTCACCAAGGCCGCCGCCGGCGTCGAAGTCTATTCCAAGCAGGATCTCGAAACCGTCGCCGCCGAAACCATCTTCCACGAGGAAACCAAATACATGCTCTGGATCAACATGCTCAACGCACTCGCCGCCGTCGCTCCCATGATGGGCCTGCTCGGAACCGTCTCAGGCATGATCGGCTCCTTCGACCAGCTCGCCGCCGGAGCAACCAAGCCATCCGACTTCGCAGGCGGAATCGGCGAAGCCATGATCACCACCGCCGCCGCCCTCATCGTCGCCATCCCCTCCATGCTTGCCTACTTCGTCTTCCGCAACATGCTCCAGGGCCTCGTCAGCCAGATCGCGAACACCTCCTCCAACCTCATCACACGCTTCGTCAGCGGAGTCCCCGCCGCCCAGCCGGAACCCGCCGAAGCCTGAACCCGAAAAACCTTCCGAATCATGCTGCGACGAAGACCGGACGACGACGTGGGGATGCAAATCGCCCCCATGGTCGATATCACCTGGATCATGATCATCTTTTTCATGGTCACCAACCAGATTCAGGAAAACCAATACGACGTCCCCATCGACCTGCCCGTCGCCTCCGCCGCAACCGTCCCCGAGGACATGGAGGGCCGCGTCATCGTCAACCTCGACAAGGAAGGCACCTTCTACCTCGGCAGCGAACCCCTCGCGCTTCCCGAACTCACCAGCCAACTCAAGCGCCGCATGATCGAGTTCCCACCGCTTAAAGTCTACCTCCGCGCAGACGCCAAGACCGCCGCCCTGAAAACCAAGGAATTCTACCGCGCCTGCACCGAAGCCGGAGCCATCGAAATCGTCCTCGGCACCTTCAACCAAAACCGCTGATCCACCCGCCATGCCAATCCTCCGTCGCCGCGCAGAACCCTCCATCGAGGTCCAGCTTGCCCCCATGGCGGACATCGGCTTCCTCCTCATCTGCTTCTTCATTATCTCCTCCAGACCTCCCCGCTACGAGGCTGATCTCAGCATGACCCTTCCCGGATCGGTCTCCGACGAAGTCTCCGTCGAACTCCCCGAAGACCTCCGGCTCGCCATCCTCCCGGACGGAAACATCGAGGTCAACGAAGGCATCGTCGGCCAACCCGGCGACTCGGAACTCCCCGCCCTCGTCAGCCTCCTGTCACGCTTCAAGGAATCCGCCACGCTCAACCAGAGCGAGGCGCTCGTCACCGTCGACGCCGCCAACGACACCACACACCAGCGAATCATCGACGTCCTCAACGCCTGCGGAAAAGCCGGCATCCGCGGCGTCACCCTCGCCGACAACACCGAAGAAGACCCCTGACCATGAGTGACGACATCTTCGAGAAAATCAACCAGCAGCGGAAAAGTTCACGTAAATCCGTCGGAGCGGCACTCATCGCCAGCGTCATCATCCACTCCGTCATCGGCATCGTCGGCGGCGTCTGGATCATCGCCACCTACATCAACAAGGAGGAAACCCGATTCGTCGCCCCACCCCAGCCGAAGATCAAAATCCCGCCACAGACCCGCCAGCACCGCATGAACCTCGCCGCACACGAGGCGCTCGCTTCCAAACCCACTTTCCAGAAACGCCTCGTCAGCCTGCGGGAAACAGCCTTCGCGCTCCCGGAAGCTCCCGCCGTCAACGTCGATAACATGCTCACCCCCGATCCGTCCGCCATTGCCAGCAGCATCGTTTCCGGTCTCGCCAATACCGCGGGCTCAGGATCCGGTCTCGGCCAGGGCGGCTCCGGCGGCAACGGCCTCGGCAACGCCATCAACTTCCTCGGAATCGATGCCACCGGCAAACGCATCCTCCTCATCTTCGATGTCTCCGGGTCCGTCGTCAACAAAGCCGAAGCCTCCGGAATGCCCCTCACCCGCATCAAGGAGGAAACCATCAAGTTCATCGACAAACTTCCCGCGGATTCCAAATTCGGAATCATACAGTTCGTCCGGAACTACAAACCCTTCCGCCCCGAACTCATCCCCGCCACCGTCCCCAACCGCGAACTCGCCCGCCAATGGATCAACTCGGAATGGTCCGAATCCGGAACCATGTCCGCACGCGGAAAAGGTGTGGTTTCACCCAAACCCAACGGCCTCCCGCCCATCCTCCGCGCCGCCTACAAATACAAACCCGATGTCATCTTCCTCGTCGCCGACGGCTCTTTCCAGCGCACCACCGTCGCCGGCGGCAGCGAAACCGTCGATGAAGACGAATTCGAAGACCTCCTCAAAGAACTCAACAAGACCGCAGCTGAGAAAATCCCCCTCCATTTCATCGGCTTCCAAATGCGCGACGACGACACCAGCACCTGGAAAAAACTCACCCGCCGCCAAGGTGGCTCCTTCAAGGAACTCAAATAAGGCAAACAGGAAAGCCGTCCATTCACGAAGCTCCACCCGCAATCCTTTTCGCACCCGCGACACCAATCGCGGACCCCGCCGCAAATTAGCATTGCACCCCCCGTACCCGAGCTTAAGCCTTTCGACATATGTCGCCTCTCGTCTTCCTCACACTCATCCTCGTTCTCGGCGTCGCCGCGCAGTGGTTCGCATGGAAGTTCAAGCTCCCTTCCATACTCCTGCTACTCGCCTTCGGATTCGCCCTCGGCCAGTTTTCCGGTGTCCGCATCGATGATTTCCTCGCTGCGGGAGACGGCCATTCCAGCCCGCTCCTCTCCGCTGTCGGCCTCTTAGTAGCGATCATACTCTTCGAGGGTGGCTTGACGCTCAAGTTCAAGGAACTCAGGGAATCCGGCCTGCCCATCCTCAGGCTCTGCACCTCTGCGGTAATTCTTTCCGCGACGCTTACCACGGTATTCATGATCTTTGCCCTTGGCTACGACTGGCGCCTCGCCGCACTCATCGGATCCATCCTGACCGTCACCGGCCCCACCGTCATCGCCCCACTTTTGCGTCACGTGAACCCGACCAGAAAAATGGCCTCCATCGTGAAATGGGAAGGCATCGTCGTCGATCCCATCGGAGCCATCCTCGCGGTTCTCGTTTTCAAAATCGCCATCGCAGGTAATTTCGCCGACGCCCATCAGGAGTTCTGGCAGGCACTCGGCATCATGTTCGCTGTCGGGGTCGTTGGCGCTTTGATTCTCGCCAAGGCTGTGGAACTCCTGCTGAAACACCACCTCGTCCCCGATTTCCTCCAGCCGGTCTTCCTGCTCGCGGTCGTCGCTCTGGCATTCACCGCGTCGAACCTTATCGAGAAAGAAGCAGGTCTGCTCACGGTGACCGTACTCGGGATCGCCCTTGCAAACCAGCGCTCCGTCTCCGTCCGGCACATACTCGAGTTCAAGGAGAACCTCCGCATCCTGATCATCTCCCTGCTCTTCATCGTTCTCTCCGGGCGCATCTCCGCCGAAGAACTCAGCGGAGCACTCATCAAAGGCGGATACCTGCTCGCCTTCCTCGTCCTCGTCGGCCGTCCGCTCTCGGTCTTCGGCTCGATGATTTTCTCTAAAAACACCTCCATGAAAGAGCGGACCTTCCTCTCCTTTCTTGCTCCGCGCGGGATCGTGGCAGCAGCCGTCACCTCTATCTTCGCTCTGGAGTTCGAGGATGCTGCGAAGCAAGGAAGTTTCGGCGAGCAACTTTCACCCGTGATCGCCACGCAATCTCGCGAACTCGTCGCACTGGTTTTCCTCATCATTGTCGGCACCGTCCTGATTTACGGCTTGGCGGCGACACCGCTGGCACGTCGCTTGGGCGTTGCTGCGAAAAACGTCACCGGTGTGCTTTTTGCCGGGGCGGATCCGTGGGCCCGGTCACTTGCCAAAATACTTCAAGACGACGGCCACCGCGTGCTGTTGTTGGATACGAATTACAACAACGTTTCCTCAGCGAAAATGCTCGGACTCGAAGCTATCCGCGCGAATATTTTATCCGAATTCGCGGAGGAAGAGCTGGATCTAAATGGCATCGGGACACTCATCGCAGGCACACCCAACGATGATGTGAACTCGATGGCCGCGCAACGGTTCACCCACCAGTTCAGCAGAGGAGGCGTTTGGCAACTCTCTCCCACCGATCGCGAAAAACATCATAAGAAGTCGCCATCAGAAGAAATCCGTAGTCAGAACCCTTTCACTTCCAGACCAGACCACCGCTTGCTTTCAACCATCCAGCAAGAGGGTGGCCAGATGAAAAAATCCCCGATCACGGAAAAATTCAACTTCGAGAAATTCAAGGAGACCTACCCATCGGCTATCGTCATGTTTCTGTCGGATTCAAAAGGCCTGCGTCCCGCCCCGGCAGATTTAAGCAAAGTCAGCGAAGGAACCAACATCTACGCACTGGTACCCAAGGACGAACTACCGCCGCAGGTTTGAGTCCTTCTCGGCGCTCTACTGGTGGAGAATGGTTTTTCGATGGCACTACCTCGAAGAAGCACGCACGCAAATCCTCGTTTCCGCACCAAAAGAAAAATCCCCGCAACCGATTAGATTGCGGGGATATCAAAATGGTACACCCGAAGGGATTCGAACCCCTGGCCTCCTGATTCGTAGTCAGGCGCTCTATCCAGCTGAGCTACGGGTGCATCGGACGTGAAGTCACGGGCGGAAAAGGAAGCATCTTCGGGGATCTGCTGTCAAGGATATCAATAAGCTTTTTAGAAAAATCATGGACGGCTATCGAGTTGGAAAATCTGCCCGGACGTGAAAGGCATCGCCTCTTCCAGAAACAAAATGAATCCCGCAGCCGCCTCAGGCGTGTTGAATTCGCCGAGAAAATGTTGCTCCCGCACGACCACTTTGTGCTTTTCGGAAACGGCAGCGGTCATGGGCGTTGCCAGAAAACCCGGCAAAACAGCGTTCACACGTATCCCTTGTCCTCCCCAGTCCGAGGCTAGTTGCTTGGTCAGGCCGAGCAGGGCTGCCTTCGCCGTGGCATATGCCGCTTGACCAACCGCAGGACGAATCGCCGCGTAGCTTGAGACAAAAACCACATGGCCCTTCCCTCGCTGCGCCATCAGAGGAACCGCCGCCATCGCACAATTTGCCGCAGCTTGATAATTCACCCGCAAAACCTCATCCCAATTCTCCTCACCAAGACGACTCAGCGGTTGATCCCGAATGATTCCAGCCGCACAAACCAACAAATCGCAGGGATTCTCGGAAAAATATGCACCGACCGCCCCCCGGTCCGTGAGATCCAGGTCTTTGCTGCCAAGGGCTTTCACGTCCCAACCGGATTCACGGAACCTTCCGCAAATCGCAGCTCCCAACCCTCCTGTTCCGCCCGTGATTACAACCCGTTTCAACGACTCCATTCTCAGCAGGAACAAACTGTGAATAAAGCCTCAAAAACTTGTGATAAGTCGGGTGCATCCATTTCAGATAGCCGAAGTATCGCAAGTTACAAGGGTGGTGCCGTGAGAATTTCCCAACTTATCATTCCCGTGGAACGCCTTTGAAAGCACTGAGGAACAGCCCATTTCCCGAGTTATGAACATGATTAAGATGAAGATCTTATAGGGTCAAAAAATAGCATATTCATAGAGAGTGGGCACAACTCGAAATTTCGAAGACGTTCTGTCCGCATTCCATTGCACTTGGAAACTGATCCGGATCTGTCATCTTGCAAAGACTTTCACCCTCTCATGTTTCCCGCACTAAAACGCTTCTTCGCGCTACTCCTGGTTTTTGTCATCTTTTTCTTTTTGGTGATCGCGCTCAGGACATGGCGGGAGGGCGGTGAGTTTTCAGCTCTCATTCCTTCCTTCCTCCAAAAGTCGGAAACCTACCGTCCCGAAGCCTTCACCCCTTCCGACAAGCCCGCATTGAATCTCAGCGATGTGGAGATCATATCCCGGCTCAACGAGGAATACGCCCGTCTGACCAACGCAGTCGTTCCATCGGTTGTCAGCATTGATACCTCAGGCTTCCGCACCGAGCGCCAGGTGGATTCATGGGGCCGCTCCCAGACGCGTAATTATCCCACCCAAGGCCAGGGGTCTGGTGTCATTGTCTCGAAGGAAGGCCATGTGGTTACGAACCACCATGTGATTGCCGGGCAGCAGCAGATCCGTGTCACACTGCACAATGGGAAAATCTATAGCGCCACGATGATCGGTGAGGATCGCCTGCTTGATATCGCGGTTATCAAAATCAATTCCAACGAAACGTTCAGCCCTCTCATGCTTGGTGATTCATCCTTGGCCAAGGTCGGCCAACTTGTATTCGCGGTCGGAAATCCATTCGGCCTCGGGGAAACCGTTACCCAGGGGATCATCTCGGCAAAGGAACGCTCGCTATCGGATAGTCAGCGCAACCTTTTCCAAACTGATGCGGCCATCAATCCGGGAAATTCCGGTGGCCCCTTGGTCAATCTCACCGGCGAAATCATCGGAATCAACGTCGCGATTCTCAGTGTCGATAAAGATAATCCTAGTTTCCAGGGAGTTGGTTTCTCGCTCCCGTCAAACGACGTCAAAGAAGCACTTGAACAAATCATCAAGCGCGGTCGACCGATCCGCGGCTTTCTCGGTGTCCGCATGTTGGATCTGGATCCAACCGTTCGCGCCAAGCTCGGCTATCAGGGTTCCACAGGTGCCGCTGCGTTTGTGATCACGCCGGGTTCACCTGCCGAGCTCGCCGGCCTCAGGCCGAAAGACATTGTCTTGGAATACGATGGCGAAGTCATCACCAGCACCGATCACCTCATCTCGCTTGTGCGTCATACCGAAATCGGTAGCAAAATTACCATGCTGGCTTGGCGGGCAGGAGAAACCATCGAATTGGAGGCAACCATCGTGGAAGCGAATCCTTCATTTCAAATCGAGGAGGAAATAACCTCTACCAGGAATCAACGTAATAATTCAGAGATGCTTGAGAGAATTGGCGTCAAGGTCCGTAACCTTACCGAATCCGAGGCAACCCGCGGCTTCCGGGGTGTCATCGTTTCACAGCTTCTTCCGACCGGCGAGGCCAAGGATCTTCTATTACCCGGAGATATCATCATCGCCCTGAACAACTCGCCAATTTCCGATAGCAACGAATTCTACCTACAACTCGCCGCCTCGGCCGCAGTGCAAATCACCAGCCTCCACCTGATGAGAGATGGAAAACCGATGCGAGTGAACATTCCCATTCCAGACTGACAGTATAGGATATTCTCCATCAGTTTGTTCGACTTTCTCCCGCACTCTCCAGAAACTCTTCATCGAGGCTAAAACATCCAGACTCATGAAAAACAAAGTCCCCTATTTCTTTTTAGCTCTTTCCGTGGTTCTAGCTGCGGCCGCTCTCGCGCTGCTCATACTACGGCCTGGTGCGAAAGACCCGGCCCCCCCTACCGGGCAACCCGCAGCACCCGAGCCTGAGACCGTCGCAACGCCTGAACCGATCAAAGGACTCGATCAACCCATGCCTGACAAGAGCTCTGAAGAAACCGACAAGAATCTCGATGTCGAATACTCCGCAGTCAATCCCGAGGACCTCCTTAACCGCATTGGCGATGCCCTTGAAAAAGGTGACATTGCCGCAGTCTCCAAATTCATCGGCAAGGAGGTGCTTGATCCCCAGAGCCTCGCCCGCCTCAATGACCTTGCTAAAAATGGGCCACTACGTCTCCGTCGTCCCGGTGGTGTCCGTGAAATCGGTGAGCTGGAGCTCAATCGCCTCGCCCGCTGGGCGCTTGAACTCGACGAGCGCGAACCCGGTCGCGACCGTATCTTCTTCGATCTCCGCCGTGTTGATGGCAAATGGCTGGTTGAAAAAATGACCCTGCCTCCCGGTCCGGGTGAACCTGTCCCGAAGGCGGTTTTCGCCGATTCACTCGGCGTCGCCGACGCGTTTCTCCAAGCCGTCCTCAGGCAGGATTTTGAGTTCGCACGTGATTTCGTCGATTCCGAAAGAGTCTCCGAAGCGAAGATTGCCGCACTTTGTATTCTCTTTGAAGAGGGAGGGTATCGCATGCGCTCCTCCAAGCCTGTCCGAGCCATGTTCAAGCGGGACGATGCGGTCGGCTACCTCGCCAACGTTGAAACGGCCGATGGAACCCAGAGCGCACAATTCGCGTTGAACCTCCGCCAGCCAACCGAACCAGCCAACTGGTTGGTCACCGAGATCAATCTCGACAATCTCCTCGCGGACTACGCGTCGCGTGTCGCCGACGGAGATGTTTACTACTCACCGCTCGTGAAAAACCCAGCCGGAGGCGAAACTCTCGCCCTCTACTTCGGGTTCGATGAGGATTCCATGAGCGCTCGCACCCGCCGCCAGCTTGAGATCGTAGCCTCCATGTTGAAAAGCGACGCTGCCAAGAAAATAACCCTCAGCGGCCATACAGATGCTCTTGGTACGAAGGAATACAACGACGAGCTTTCCTCCGACCGGGCTGTCGTCGTCCGCGATTTTCTCGCAGAGGCAGGGGTCTCCGCCGAACAAATCATCACCATTGCCAAAGGAGCCTCCCAGCCCCGTCGCCCCAACGTCACCGAAACCGGCGAGGACAATCCCGAAGGTCGCCGCGCCAACCGCCGCACCGAAATCTACCTCGATTTCTAGTCACGCCGGATTCTCACAAACCCGGCGGTGTGCCGTAGCCAACCATGCGGCTTTTACTTCCCTCACGGGGGACACGGAAATCATAGACGCCGAATCCGTTGCCTTTCTTACCACGGTAGGAGCGACCGTTGGTGGCGTTGATCATCACCGGGCGGCCATCCTTTTTCTCGAATCCGAGGAACATGCCGACATGTGTGATATCCACTTTCCGGCCGTCGGTGGGTTCGTAGGTTCCCGACCAGAAAACAAGATCGCCGGGCTTGAGCTCGGCAAAGCTTTTGTCTTCGGTGTCTTTCGCAGAACTGGCGACAAGGTGAAGCTTCGAGTTTTCCTTCACCCAGAGAAACTGGCCGGAAGAGGTCCGCGGAGATTCCAGGCCGACCTTGTGCAGAACGAAGTGCATCGCACCGGAACAATCGAAGCCTCCGTCAGCGGCACCGTTTCCGCCATACTTGTAAGGCATACCGGCGACGTCCTTACCAGCTTGGATGGCGGTTTCGATGAGTTTCTGGCGTGGCTCGGAGAGTTCGCCGAAATCGCTGAGCTCCGAGGTTTCAAGAAGCGGCAGGGACTCGCACGTGGCAGTGACTACAAACAGGAGAGAAACAAGGAAGGCTGGCACCGGATTGCAGAACATAAAAAGAACGTAGCACCACGCGGAGTCGCGCACAAACCCGCGATTTCCTTTTGCAAAAGGCGGGGCTGGCCTGCATTTTCAAGGGACATTGAGCAAACTCCGACAGATCCTGATCCTCAGCGACGGCAAGGCCGGTCACGAGAACCAGTCGCTTGGTCTCGCCGAGGCGATGTCGCGTCGCGTTCCCACAGAGTTCAGTGTGCTCCATCTGGACATGGCAAAAAGTCTGGTGCCGCGAATCCGCCAGGCGATCAGTGACAGCCGCAAATTTCCGAAGCCGCAATACGTCATAGCGGCCGGGCACGGGACGCATCTTTCCCTGTTGCGCGTGGCGTGGAAGTACGATGCTTGTAGTATTGTTCTGATGAAGCCGGATCTTCCGCTGGGATGGTTCGGATGGTGCGTCGCACCGGAGCACGATTTCAAGAAGCCACCCCGAAGCAAGCGGGTCATTGTCAGCAAGGGTGCGCTGAACCGGGTGGTGCCGCGAGAAGGCGAGAGATCGGGGAAGCTGTTCTTGATCGGCGGGCCTTCGAAGATTCACGGATATGATGAGGGCGAGCTGATCGGGAGGATCCGCGAGATTTCGGAAGGCGGCGGGTGGCAGGTCGCGGATTCGCGCAGAACGCCGGGGACGTTTCTGACGGCCCTGGAAAAAGAAGTTCCCGATCTGGAAATCTTCCCCCATCAGCAGACAGGGAAAGGTTGGCTTGCCGAACGCTTGTCGACGGCTGCGGAGGTTTGGGTCACGGAGGATTCCGTTTCGATGATTTACGAAGCGCTGACCGGTGGTGCGAAGGTGGGGGTTTTGGAGATGCCGAGATTGAGAGCGGATGCCCGGGTGATGCGGGGTTTGGAGACTTTAAGGGAGGAGGGGTATTTCATCGGCAATGATGAAAAATCCAATGGTACGCTCGCGGAGGCGGACCGCTGTGCGGGTGTCATACTCGATGCTGAAGAGTGATTTCCACCTTCATCGCCCTTGCACGGGTTTCATTTCAGGGTAAGCAAGGGCTGTGGTGAACAAGGCGGACAAACGATCAACATTCCCGCTGCTCTGGGTGGTGTTCTTCATCCACGGTATGGCACCGGGTTTCTGGATTCCATCGCTAACCAATATTCTCAAAGCCGAAGGCCTCGGAGCTTGGGTCGCCTGGGCGTTTGCGATTCCTCCCGTGTGCTCTTTGTTCGCGCCTTTGATCGTTGGGGCCCTTGCGGATGAGCGCATTGCCGCACAGAAACTTTTGGCGTTCAGCTCCTTGTTGGGAGCTGTGATTCTTGCGGTGACCTTTCTCTTTTTGGATATCGGACTCTCACCGATCTGGTTTCTCTCAGGTCTAGCGGTTTACTCTTTGGTCTCAAGTCCATCCTGGGGATTGATCACAACGATCAGCCTCACTCACTTGCATGACGGTGAACGGAATTTTCCACTGGTGCGTGTGGGAGCGACCTTCGGGTGGATGGCGGCAGGATTCCTGACCAGCTATGTGCTGCAGGCGGATGCAACACCTGTGGCCGGCTACGCCGCAGCCTGTGCCCGGTTGCTGACAGGTTTGTTGGCGTTCGCCTTGCCGAACACACCTCCTTTGGGCTCTGGGAAATCGTGGCGGAAGGCGCTCGGTCTCGGAGCTTTCGGACTGTTCCGAAATCGCAATCACGCGGTTCTGCTAATAGTGACCGGGCTATTTTCAATACCACTCGCTGCGTTCTACATGTATTCGGCGGAATTGTTCCAAAGCCTCGGTAACAAAGCTCCAACCGCTTCGGTCAGCATGGCGCAGTGGAGTGAGGTGGTGGCGATGTTCCTCCTCGGAACGATGATGGTGAAATACCGGCTCAAGACTCTCCTAATGTGGGGACTGGGCCTATCGGTTTTACGATTTTCAATGAGTGGCTATGCCGGCCTGAGTGGCGTCATAGGTTGGCATTTTGCCGGTGTGGCACTGCACGGTGTTTGTTACACAATCTATTTCGTCACCGCGCAGGTGTATCTCAACCGACGTGTCGATCCATCTCTCCGGGCGCAGGCGCAGGGCTTGCTTTCGCTCATGTCGGCTGGAATCGGGCCGCTGGTGGGCGCGTTTTTCTGCGGCTGGTTACACGGTGTTTGTGTCGATTCCAACGGTGATGGCTGGCAAGTTTTCTGGTGGATTCTCGCCGGAATTATCGGGGTGTGTTGGATCGCATTCGGTGCGCTTTACAAAAGCATGAGAGCGGGACACTGAAACGCCCGTTAGGCCAGTTCGCAAGCCAACCGAATCGCGGCGATCATGGAGGCGGGGTTGGCTTGGCCTTTTCCGGCGATGGAGAAGGCGGTGCCGTGATCCGGAGAGGTCCGGGGTTTGGGAAGGCCGAGTGTGACGTTCACGGCCTCGTCAAAGTCGAGGAGTTTCAGGGGGATGAGGCCTTGGTCGTGATACATGGCGATCACCGCATCGAATTTCCCCCGGGCGGCGTCGCGGAAGATCGCGTCGGGGACGTAGGGACCGGTGAAGGAAGCGGTGTTGGCTTCGTTCAGGGCGGTCACGGCAGGGGCGATGACGGTTTTTTCCTCGTTGCCGAAAGCGCCGTTTTCCCCTGCGTGGGGGTTGAGTCCACAGACGGCAATGTTGGGGGATTCGATTCCTTTTCGGCGGAGGAAATCGGCAGTCAGATACCCGATGGAGAAAATCGACTGGGCGGTGAGAAGGCTCGGGACCTCGGCGATGGAGTTGTGAATAGTCGCGAGGCCGACCGTGAGGCTAGGGCCGGTGAGGAGCATCCCGTAGGTGTCGAGCCCGAAGGCGTCTGCGAAAAATTCGGTCTGTCCGGGAAAGCGGAAACCGACGGATTGCAGGCCTTCTTTGGAAACCGGAGCGGTCGCGACGGCAGCGGCATCGGTTTCCTTGAGAAGCCGGACGGATTCCTCCAATGCGTCGAGTGCTGCCTGGGCGGATTCACGAGTGGGTTTTCCGGGGATGCCGGCGAAGCGGTCGCCGATCACACGGAACTCGAAGCCCTCGGGAAGTTGCCCGGATGCGAGGGCGGCATCGACCACCTCCGGGCCAATGCCTGCGGGGTCGCCAAGTGTGATGAGAATTTCTTTCACGTTCTAGAGATGGACGTTGAAAGGCGCGGCTGCAAGTTGGAAGGCTAGTTACTCTTCCTCCTCCAGACCAAGCGCTTGCCGGACAACTGCCCGCTCTTCCATCACGAGGTCGAGCAACGCGCCGTCGTTCTTGGTTTTGATCCACTCCACCCCGGCGCGGAGCATTCGGACGCCGATCTGCATTTCCGGATAGCCTTCGGAAACGCTTTCCCAATCGGATACCCAGCTGTCGAGAGCCGCGTGGTTGAGGTCGCTTTGCTGGAGTTTTCGCGCATGAAAAACTAGTATTACCGATAAACCGAAAATGAATCCTTTACCTTCAAGCAGCGGAAGCATTTTTTTCAAAGCGGATATCCATTTCTCTGAACGCTCTCTCATTCCGTAGGCGGCATCAGTCACGACTTCACCTAGGGAGCTTTCAAGAAATTCCTTGGGAATATCTGGAGTTTTTGTTTGCGATAGAAATAGGATAACTGATTCTATGCTTTGTTCGTAGAGTCGCAAATCTCTATAAACTTCGGATAGTCCAAATAGTGCGTGAGCAGAAATGGCATCGTCTGAATCGGTAGCCTTCGAAAGATCGGCTAAAGCACTTTCAAGTTTACCATTCCTCCTAAAGTAATTACCCCTACACAAATGAGCCCCTGCCAAAATATATTTGGGGATATTTGACATACAGCAAATGACGTCTAAATCATTTTTTGCCCCGTCAATATTTCCGCTTCGGATACTGCACTTAACGCGAGCAAACAAAGCCTGCGCCAATAGCGGCGGCCTCACTTCACGCATTTTTTCTACCCTATTGCTGTCAGCGATAGCCTTGTCGTCTTGCTCAAGTTCTGAATACAAGTAGGCTCGTTTAGTAAGAGCTTCTGATAGGATGTCCTCTGGGATTTCTGGAATTTCTATGGCTGCATCTAAATCGGCAAGAGCTTCCTTATGAGAGCATAAGCCGATCTGACATTTCCCCCGAAGAACTAATGCCTCACTGACCATGTGAGGCTTTATTTTCTCATCTTTTACAACCTGATTCAAGTCAATTACTGCTTCGGCATATAGTCCATTTGAGTAACGCGCCTGGCCTCTTAGATAGTAAATCGAAGTGGAATAATATTTAGTTATATCTGGTGATTCTAGTGCTAGAGAAAAATCGATTAATGCATCTTCGTGGTGACCAAGCATCTGGTGACAGGCAGCTCTGCATAAAAGCGCTCCATCTTGTTCAAAAGAGGAATTATTCTGTAAGACAATGACCTGAGTCATGGCTTCAACACTTTCCGGAAACTTATTCGAAGCGAAACATGCCCACCCGTATTTGGACCAGGCACCAGGATTTTTTGTCTCCTCTGCTATTCCGCGGAGATCTTCAAGTTCGCTAGCACTGCATTTCTTCCAGTTGATATCATCAAGGCATGCCAACATCAACGAATGTCTGAACTCATTTCCCTCAGTATCGATTTTCTGAAGGGCCAACTCGAAATAATCCCGTCCGAAGGTTCCGGGCAAGATTCCTTCCAGTCGTTTTTCCAGATCCGGCCTGTCATACCAGACCCGCATGAAATCGACGATCAGCGTAAGCGGTTGGCGGTTGTTCATTTCCTTCAATTGGAAGGAAAGGCGCATGAGAGGTTCGGCGAGTTCGTAGAGGGATTCTTTTCCGCGCCCCTTCGAGACGAGATAGCCTTTCTCGCGCAGTTGTTTCAACTGGCCGCTCACGGTGTTCTGTTTCGTGAAAATCCCTTCGGAGATCGCCTTGACGCTGGCGGGGTGGACTTGCTGGCAAAGGTATTGGACGATTTCCTGTTGCTGGGGGGAGAGCCAGCGCATGCGCTCCTGGAAGTAGGGCGTGAGCTGGCGGTCCACGGTTTCCTCGAAGAGGCGGACGAGGTTGTCGAGCGAGTCCTTGGTGAGGAAATCGGAGAGTATGAGATAGAGGCGCGGGTTCCCCCCGGAGAGGTGGTGGATGGCTCTCATCCGCGCCTTGCCGCGTGTGGAGGCGATGAATTCCGCGAGGGGCTGATCCTTGTTGAGGGTGGCGATTTTCTCCAGAAGCTCGGCGGCTTCATCGACCGTGAGGGGTTCGAGATGGTTGATGTCGAAAAAGCCGTAGAAGGGTTTTGCTTTGCTGGAAATGGCCGATGTCAGACCCTGTGCGGTGGCCACGATTGCGAAGCGGGGATGATCCTGGATGAAGCCGCGCCATGTCCTTTGCTCGACCTCGTTCATGGCATTGAAGATCGAATCGAGGTTTTCGATGATGAGGACGACGGTGCGGTCGTGCAACTGGCGGATCAGGGCTTGCCCGATGATTTCGCGGGCGTCGGCCGGTTCCTTTCCGCGGATCGCATCGAGTTCACCGGCGGAGAATTCTGCGGGATACTGATCCGCGAGCTTGCGGTAGATGCGGAGGAGCAGGTGCAGGAATGTGGTGCTGGTCTGGTCTTCATTCAGCCATGCAAAGCGCATTTTCCCGGCAAGATCCTTCTGCAACGAAAGCCGGTGATGGATGAGGGTGGTGAGATAGGATTTCCCCATGCCGCGCGGCCCGATGAGCAGGAGTCGGTGCTTGTCCGGGCTGATGACGCTCTCGCGGATTTTCCCGACAGCGGATTCCAGCAGGGCGTGGCGTTTGACCAGGATTTTCTCCAGCTCCTCCGGCTGGTCGCGCTGGGGGGTGAATACGTGGAATAATGTAGGTTCGGACATTTTGACTGGGGTTAGGATTGGCGGGAGAGTGACCACCAGCGGCGGACGATTTCGAGGTAGAAGACGTAGCCATCCGCTCCCTTGACGAGGTAATGGTCGCTGCAAAGCAACTCCAGCAGCTTGCGCAGGTCTTCCTCGGGGTAGGCGGTTTTTGCAGCAAGGGCGTTTCTGATTTTCTCGAAGTCCATCGGAATTCCTGGTGCCAAGGCATCCAGGACATGGAAAGCGGGCATCGCCTTCTTGCCGTAATATTTCGGCAGGCGATCACGGTAATGCGGCAGATCCCAATCAAGGGCCTTTGAGACCAATTGAACCTCAAAGCAATGAGCTGCGTCTTCGTTGGTCAGGCTCCTGTCGCGCGGCAGGCGTGAGATCAGCAGGTGGATGTAGAAGGCAACGTTACCGGTGAGCTCCGCGATGTGAGTGGCGAGAGCCTGCGGGTCGTCGCAAATCAATCTCTCCCCTTCTATGAGTGCTTCCGCAAGATCGCGGGCATCCTCGGGATCGAGAGGGCCGGGTTGGCAGTGGGACATCCGGTTGAGGGGAGTGCCTATGTAGCCACCTTCCTTTAGCTCAGCCAGAACGTGATGAAGGCCGATGGATCCTGTGAGAAATAGGCGGACACGATCATAATCCTGTGCAAGGGAGCGCAGCGTATCCAAAACCTCCATGGCCGTCTCCGGCCCCTCTTTTCTAACGATGTTGTCGATCATGAAGGGAAGCTCGTCCCAAAAGAAGACCATGCGGCAGCCCATGTCCTTCATGGCTTCCTCAAGGTCGGCAAATGTTCGCTCTAGGACTTCCTTCCACGGTGCCGCATCCTGTTGCCCCGGTAGCTTGAGGACTCCGGCGATTTCCAACTCCCCGAGCTTGCCAACCCATTTTTCCATGGTGCGGAGTGTTTTGCTTTTCCCACCCAAGACATCGGCCGAATCCTTAAATGCACGGGTGGCAAACTCAGCGGCGCTGTGGCATCGGCCAAGATCCGCTTTCACGCTCATCCATCCTTCCGGGGATTCGGCGTGCATTTTGATCATGATCTGGGTCTTTCCGATCCGGCGCAGGTCGTTCACGTAAATGCCCTGACCTTCGAGAATCCTCCAGTAATCCGCGATCACCTGATCCCTTCCGAACATGTTTTCAGGGCTGATTTGTCCTCCTGGATTCGTTTTCATGGTAAGACTCTAAATTTCATACACGTAATGTCAAGTGCGTTGTTTTCGTCGCGCGTTGATTTTGATGTATTTAAAAATGAAGATATTTCAGTCAGGTAAAATGCGTCCAGAGAGCTTGCAGGGATTGGCACAACCTACAAAGCTTCGCCGCGATGCTGAATGAAGGAACCAAAGACCGTTTCGGAGGAATCGCGCGCCTCTACGGGGAGCGCGCGCTGGAAAGGTTTGTGGAATCGCGGGTCGTGGTCGTCGGGATCGGTGGAGTGGGATCGTGGACGGTCGAGGCGCTGGCGCGATCCGGGATCGGGAAAATCCGCATGGTCGATCTCGATGAAATCTGCATCACCAATGTCAACCGCCAGCTCCACGCGATGGATGGCCAGATCGGGCGACAGAAAACCGAGGCGATGGCGGAAAGAGTGCGGGCGATCAACCCGGATTGCGAACTGGAGGTGATCGAAGGTTTTTTCACGGAGCGCTCCGTGGAAGAGGTTCTCGGAGGCGAGGTGGACGGAGTGATCGACGCGATCGACTCCATGAAACACAAGGCTCTGCTCGTCGCGGAATGCCGTAAGCGTGGTCTTCCTGTGGTGACTTGCGGCGGTGCTGGAGGCAGGAGGGATGCGACCCGGATCTGCATGCGGGACCTGGCGTTTTCCGGTAAGGACGCGCTACTTCACCAGCTCCGCAAAAACCTCCGTAAAAATCATGGCTTCGCAGCCGTGCCCATGGGTTCGAAGCCGGAGCCAATGGGTGTGGTCGCGGTCTTTTCCGATGAGCCCCCCGTCTATCCGGGAAGCAACGGCGAAGTCTCATGCAACCGCCCCGATGACGCCGACATGCGCCTCAACTGCGCCACCGGCTATGGCACCGCGACCCACGTCACCGCCACCTTCGGAGTGGTCGCGGCGGGTGCGATGCTGGATGTGCTTTCGCAGGTAGATCCCTGCTAGGAAATCATTTGCCCCAGCGCTCCATGAGTGTGGTCGCCATGTCGCTTGGAGTTTCGGCGACGGCGAACATTTTCAGCACGTCGAGGTGATTGGTGCCGTAGTCGAGCGAAAGCTGTGCGTGCTTTCCGCCAAAGAAGGGAGTATTCTCCTTGCGGCTGCTCAAGCTTATTCTACCCTTCAAAAAGTAACACTTTTCGGACGGCTTGACAGCGATAGAAAAAGTGTTCATAAGAACGCTATGAAGTCCGAATCACATTCCAGCCCCCGTCCTGTGGGTGTCGATCTTTTTTCGGGTGCGGGGGGGGATGTCGCTGGGTTTTGAACAGGCGGGGTTCCACGTCGCCGCAGCTGTGGAAATTGATCCCATCCACGCTTGTATCCACCATTTCAATTTTCCACAGACTACGGTGATTCCGGAATCTGTTCAAAATCTTACGGGGGCGGAAATCCGCAAACGGGCGGGCATTAAAGGCAAAGTGGATGTCGTTTTCGGAGGTGCGCCTTGCCAGGTGTTTTCGATGATCGGAAAAAGGATTTTCGACGATCCACGAAATAGTCTGGTCGGGGACTTCGTCCGTATCGTTTGCGAACTCGATGCGGATTACTTTGTGTTCGAGAACGTCAAAGGTCTGACGGTTGGTGAGCACCGGAAATTTCTGGAGCAGCTTATCGAGACTTTTGAGGACAAGGGATATTCCGTCCGGATGCCGTGGTCGGTTTTGAACGCCAGCTCGTATGGTGTGCCGCAGGACAGGAAGAGGCTGTTCCTTCTCGGTGCGAAAAAGGGTCTTCCTGTCCCGTCTTATCCGGCTCCCACAACCTATCGCCCCGACAGAACCCCTCAGCTTGGGCTTAGCCCCGCCCCAACCTGCTCCGAAGCACTGGGCGACCTCCCCGATGCGGATCGGTTCGCGACCCTGAACAAATCTGATGAAGTGAAAACATCCGCTTGGGGCGATGCTTCCGATTACGGAAACGAAATGCGTTGCTCGAACCCTGCTTCCTGGCATTGCGGGCAGATGCGCCTCTGGGATCCCACCATCCTGACTTCCAGCGCCCAAACCTCCCATTCCGATATTTCCAAAACCCGCTTCACGGAAACCGATCCCGGCTCGGTGGAGCCGATCTCCCGCTTTTTCAAACTCAGCCCAACGGGAGTGTCGAACACGTTGCGGGCAGGCACGGACGCAGCGCGGGGCGCATTCACCAGTCCACGGCCTATCCACTACGAAAAACCCCGCTGCGTCACTGTCCGCGAGATGGCGAGACTTCATGGTTTTCCTGATTGGTTCCGCTTCCACCGGACGAAATGGCATGGGGCACGCCAGATCGGCAACGCCGTCCCACCGCCGCTCGCCCGGGCTGTCGCATCCGAGGTGATCTCCGCGATGGGGGTCACGCCGAGCAGGAGCTTGGAAGCGATCCCCTTGGGCGATGTTTCGTTGCTCTCCATGGAAATGTCCCATGCCGCAAAATTCTGGGGAATCGAATGCCCGATCCAGAAACGCGACAAGAAAAGCGGTGCGCGGAAACGCTCGCAACAGGAGACGGAGCGCGAGCGTCTTTTGCAGATAGCGGTTTGATGAAAGGGTTAACCTTTCGCTTTCACAAAAACCCCACGGTATGGCTTGGTTGGATTGCCCTTCTTCGTGAGGATTCCCGCATCAACGAAAGTCTGGAGCTTTTCTTCGCGGGTCATTTTATTGAGGCGCTTTTGAAACCGTTTCCATGCTTCCTCAATCGGTGAGGTTTTTGGAGGGGAATATGGCTTGCTCTCGATCACGGAATTAAAGTGGCCTGAAATAGCCGATGATGCAAGCCGGATTCCGGATTGCGATCTGGATGTGGGACTTCATGTGGATCGAAGATCCCTCGAATGCCGGTTCGTCCTCTTGAAACATGCCACGGACTGAATCGTATGCTGGGAATTCAGCGTCATTATCGAATCCCTTCATGAGCCAGGCGATCATCGAGCAATCACGGTATCTCAACAGGTGATCTCGTTCTCCTTTTTTCGACGATAGATTTTTTGGAACTTCTTTTCCGATTGCTTCATAAGTGGCTTTGAATCCTGGGTATGCTTCTGCGAGTATCCGAGTTGAGCGGATGTCCATCATATCCAGGCAGTTTCCAAGGTGAATGACCGCGCCAAGCACATCGGGTGTTGTGATCTTTTTCCGTGCCGCCTGTTCCTCCGCCCATTCGAAAGCCCGATCCGGTCCGTGTTCCCAGAAGTAGATCCCATGCCCCAGCCAGTCGTAGGGTTTCTCGCTTTTCTGCAACGTATCGTTTCCGGATAACACCCGATCCGCCACGGACTTGTCGCAGCCGTGGTAGCCGAGAACGAGACGCTGGTATTGGAAGGCTTGGTTCATGGGGTGAAACTATGGATTCTTGGCCAAAGCGTCCAGAATGCTTCTCGCGGCATAAGCACGCGGGCACCTCTCTCTAAGAAGAAAATCCATGTAGGGCATCGGCGGAGCCCACCATTTATTTGCCACTTATCCGGTGTCTGAAGTGCTTTACACTTGAATGCAGCAAGCCATATTTGGCCTGAAAATGGAAGCGCCGAAGACACTTACTCCTGACATTCGACCCAAAGTCATCGATCTGTTTTGTGGTTGCGGAGGATTTTCCTTAGGAGCCGCTCGTGCGGGCTTCAATGTTGTGGCTGGTGTCGACCTTGATTCACACGCAATAGCTACTCACAAGCGGAATTTTAGAAAATCTCGGCATCTGGAGCTCGACCTAGCGAAAACGGGCTCGGATGAATTGATGCAACTTGCGGGAATCAAAGCAGACGAGCTTTCCGGAATTATCGGAGGCCCTCCTTGCCAAGGCTTTAGTGCAATGGGATCAAATAACACGGACGATCCACGTAACAAACTCTTCAATCGCTTCTTTGAGTTGGTGGCGGAAATCAGTCCCGATTTTTTTGTTTGTGAGAATGTGCCAGGTCTCCTCAGAGCCAATTACGATCCGATTCGAGCCGAAGCACTAAAAATTGTTGATGATGAGTATCTGGTCATTGGCCCAATGAAACTGAAGGCTTCGGATTACGGCGCTCCGACCATACGAACTAGGGCATTCTTCGTTGGTACTAAACGGAAATTGCATCTCTCGCTCAAAGCCGAAGACTTTCTGCCTGATCTTTCGATACCAACCACAAATGTCGGGCGAGCTCTAGCTGGCCTTCCAAGGAAGATAAGTGAGAAATGGCAAGATGAGGATGATGGTTGGAGAAAAATTAACACCCAAGAACAGGGTGACTACTTCTATAAGCGATTAGGAGGACTCATCCCACCGGGCTTAGGTGACAGGGAATCAAAAAAGCGTTTGAAAGAGGATTTCCGAGTGTCTGGTTGTCTTGGCACCGTTCACCAAACAAATGTAATTACCCGATTTTCAGCGGTGCCTGGAGGAAAGAGCGACAAAATCTCACGCGCACCCAGATTGGCACTTGATGGATTCTGTCCCACTTTACGCGCTGGAACAGGAAGTGATCGCGGTAGTTACCAGGCAGTGAGGCCCATTCATCCAACGGAAAATCGGGTGATCACGCCCCGAGAGGCCGCCCGGTTGCAGGGATTTCCTGATTGGTTTAGATTTGACCGAACAAAGTGGCACAGTTTCCGGCAGATCGGAAATAGCGTCAGCCCCCTAGTTTCTGAATTTATACTCCGAGTGATCTCCAAGCAAATAAATAAGTATTAATAAAATAAATGGAAAGTATAACTTCTGCAAAACCCACAAAGAATTTTTTTGTGAATTTATTTATCCGAGATATCGATATAGAAGGTGCAATATTTGATCTGGTCGATAATTCAATTGATGGAGCAAATAGGCATGTCAAATCTCCTGAAACATCAAAAAAATACGCAGGGAGGTGGATTGATCTGACTATCAATAATTGCGAATTCTCTCTTCTTGATAATTGTGGAGGAATACCAGAAAAACTCATAAAGTATGCATTTCGTTTCGGACGCGCCAGTGATAGGCCAGAAGAAACATCGAAAACCGTAGGTATTTATGGCATCGGCATGAAAAGATCAATGTATCGTCTTGGTACATCCGGTCGCGTTGTGTCGCGTAATTCTAGCCGAGAATTCGAAGTCGATTTCAGTGAAGAATGGACAAAAGACGATGATAATTGGGATCTATCAGTATTGACCCACAAAAAGCACTCACTGGAAGAATTGGGCACAAATTTCAAAGTGGAGAATTGAAGTGGCCTCCTTATCGTTGCCAGTAAATTCTTAGATTTGTTGTTGAAGGGAGCCGGTCGCTCGGCGGCGTGTTTGTTTGGTGTTGGAGAGAGGGCGGGCGTGGTCAAGCTGACGTCAGCTTGCG
>Ga0222659_1000288_pt1 | contig 35203 bp, 26 predicted proteins | sample AntAcemetagen547_FD_179850 | JGI IMG/M metagenome (GOLD analysis project Ga0222659, IMG submission 179850) | Saline water microbial communities from Ace Lake, Antarctica - #547 | ecosystem: Environmental > Aquatic > Non-marine Saline and Alkaline > Saline | place: Antarctica: Ace Lake...
CGGGAGGTAGCTTCACCACTGGAGTAATGGACTTCGGGTTTGACGGAAGTGGGTCGGGTTCCATCAGCGTCATAGGTTCTACCGCCACCAAGCTCGAAGCGAACACCCTTAAACTTATAGGAGGAGCAAGCCCAGCAACTGCTAACTTCACCTTCGACAATTCCGGGGTGAACTATTGGGATCTGATTGGTGGTAGTGCTACCACCCTGTTTATCGACAGTACCTCTATTCTTACCGTAGATCTGGGAACATACGATGCGGTGAACGGTGATAACTTGTTCGCTTACAATAGTCTCGCCCCAGGGGTAAGCGGAACTTTTGATACCGCCAATATTAGTATAACAGGTGATACATTCGGTGGGGCATTCACTCTCGGCGCAAGTGCAGGTAGCCTGGACCCAGGAGAGTATTACATTGACTATACAGCCGATTTCGACGGTGGCGGCGCGGTTGTTCTCTACGCAAATAATGCCGTAATTCCCGAGCCCTCGACATTCGCTTTGCTGGGAATCGCACTACTGATTTTAGGTGCATTTGGCAGACGCAAAGTCAAGGAATCGCTGAACTAAGAAATGCAGGCAGAACATGTTAACCGATAACAAAAAGGAAATTCCGTGGATACAAGGGGCTTTCCAAAATACGCTGGAAGCACCAAATAATGCAAAGGGCCAATGGTACATCAACGACCACTGCATCCTCGTAGATTCTTCTGATCAAATTCATTGGTTTGGAATCACGAATCCTTATCCTGAGGATGGGAAACTGTACGGACCAGGGAGTCATCGGCATATTGGCCATGCGGTCGCCGCGCATCCCTTTGGTCCATGGACCATGCGGGAGCACGCCTTTTCACTGCCTGACGGAACGACCGAGAATATCGGAGCCTGCTTTGTCGTACTGTTTGGATCGGAATACCGGATGATTTATACATACAATGAAGCCTTTCACTTTGCTCGTAGCGACGATATGGATGACTGGCAGAAGTTGCCCGAAGCTGGGTTCCTAGACTTGGGACCCGCAACCCGAGATCCCTGTGTTTTACAGTTAGATGATGGCTCTTACCTTCTTTATGGAACCTCCGCTGTGTATGCTGATATGAGTGCCATTGTTCTAGCATCAAGTCATGACCTTATACACTGGAAGACCGAACCACCTGCCCTGATCTCCAACGTGCAGAGAACCTGTGGAGCATTGGAATCCCCCTTTGTGTACAGGCGAGGTGAGGAGTATTACTTGTTTCTCAATTTCAGTCACCGCCAGTACCAAGAAACATTAGTTTTTCACAGCAGAGATCCCCATTACTTCGACTGGAATTCACCCGTCTGCACCCTTTTTGCACACGCCGCAGAGTTATTTGACTGGCGAGGACAGTTGTATATCACGCACTGTGGAATCGAGGATAGACATTGGTCTAAGATAGGTGCTCCGTATGGCCTGTGGTTGGCGGAGCTTCAGTGGGCCAAACCCATCATGGCCAACAACGAACAGTCGTGACGAGAGACTGCAGATCTCAGCCGTAACCCTATGCAACTTTTATATATTCAACAGTCAAATAGATAGAGCAATACGATGATCAAAACACCCGCCCCTCACCTGATGCTAAGCTTACTGCTTTTAGGAAGCCTATTGCTTACTAAACTATGCGCAGCAAATGAGCTGCGAACTTGGACAAGTGTTTCAGATTTCACTGTCGAAGCCTCATTGATCAAGGTTGAAAACGGCAAAGTCATCCTTCAGAAGGATGACGGAGAGAACGTCACGGTTGCTATCAGAATTCTGAGCCAGGCGGATCAAGACTACCTGAAAAAACCCACCACAAATCGAATGGGGCCAGGAGTAATACCCGCCAAAGCCCCGAACCTGCTCCCCCTACTCGCGAACACGACCTGGACGATGAACTTAACCCCGAAACAAAATAGATCTCCAGAACGACTTTCTCAAGAGATCAAGGTGCATATGATCTATGAAGGTAGCACCTACACGGCTGCCATGGGGGAAACGGGAAGGCTGTATATCCAACCTAAAATTACCGCAGAATCTCCTTATCGCGTAAACGCTCCCATGACGATCGGATGGGGGCACAGTTACAAGCAGGGTTCTAAGTATGTCTCAAGGGAACTACTCGAATACGTGGATCCACCCGTCCCCCAAAGGAATCCCGCGTCGGTAAAATTAAAGGCGCTGCTTGAAGACGAAAGCAGCATCTCGATAGAAATTGATTTCACCCCCACCTCCTTTACGGTACAATCATTTCTCACCGACCCACCTGACACAAAAACACCCACCCTATTTGGTTGGGGTTTTGGCATTCCCCCCTCCCATCAATTTCCCATGGGCATGAAATGGGCGGAATCGACGAGCTATCTGAAAGAGGGGGAAATTCAAATCGAAACCTTGGATGATAAAGAAGAACTCGATCTGGTCACCTCACAGACCCTATCACGTATCATCAAAGAGATTGAGGAAAGTAATCGTTGGCAGGATCGTAAGGTGACCATCGAAAGGATAAAAGAAAAAGGGACTGTAACGAAAATAAGCATACATAACTACACAGGTAGGCCTCTCTATCATGGCTACGCACTGCAAAGTAAAAACAACACCATCGCCTTCCAGTCAGGAGAGGAGTCAAAGCGCTTAAATCCAGCAAGCTTCCAGGTCACGATTGAATAACCTTCAAAATAAATAAGATGCCCCCAAACATTCTACTCATCACCGGTGATCATGTGCGCGCCGACGCCTTGGCGGGCACCGCGGGTTCCGTATCCGATACCGGCCTCCATCAGGCCTGCCCTCTGCCTGCTCTGGATCGGTTATGTCGGCAGGGAAATGCCTTTACACATGCCTTTGCCGCAAATCCAATTTGCGTTCCATCCAGAGCCTCCATCACCAGCGGCCGCTACCCCCACCACTGCCTAGGATTGAAAGGGAATTATGGAGGAATCTTGGAAGGGCAACCAAAAGTAGCGGAGCATTTTGCTGCACAGGGATATCGCACTTGCGCGATCGGGAAGTTGCATTATCTCCCTTACACGCCTCCCAACGAGCCGACCGTTTTACATGGATTTCAGCATGCAGAGTTGTGCGAGGAAGGACGCATGATTGCCAAGTTTGGTCGAGAAAAAGGTCAAGAAGCCTATCATGATTTCATGTCGGAACAGGGATGGGGAGGTTATGAACGATCCCATGGTATCGGAAACAATGATGTACACCCCGCCAGCGTTCCTTTTCCTGCAGACCTTCATGAAGAAGCCTGGGTTGCCCAGCGCGCCACCGCCTGGATGGATACCCAAGCATCGTCCGATCAGCCATGGCTCATGTGGGCTTCCTTTACCAAGCCCCACCCGCCTTACGATCCGCCGGCACCCTACGACCGCATGATCGACCCCCGCCATATCAGCGCCCCCTTTCTTGCCGAAATGACCGACGAAGAGTGTATGCTTCGGGATCCTGACGTATGTCGACGAAAATATCAGTACGGCTGGGATACCCTGTCACCCCAAGCCCTTCAGGTTATTCGGGCACACTACATGGGGCTCATGGCGTTTCAGGACGCCATGATCGGGCGGATGTTGGAAAAGCTCGACGCCTTGGGAATCATGGATAATACGCTCATTGTATACAGTTCGGATCACGGAGATCTTTTGGGTGACTTTGGACGGTTTTTTAAATCGTGTTTGTTCGATGCATCCGCACGGATACCCTTGGTGATCAAACCACCGCTGTCCGCAGAGTATTCACCCGGTAGTCGTGATCAACTCTGCTCATTGATTGACCTGCTTCCAACGTTTTGTGATATCGCCAATATCCCCACACCCGAGGGATTGGATGGCCAGTCCCTGAGGCCGGTTCTGCAAGATGCTTCGGTAGAAATTCGAGAGTTGGTGGTTACCCAGACACTCGATCCGGGTCAGCAGAAATACATGCTTCGTACTCGTCGATGGAAATACTGTTACCATGAACTAGGTGCGACAGAAGAATTGTACGACGCCGAAGGGGATTATGAAAAAACCAATTTGGCTGCCAAACCAGAAATGCAGTCCCTTCTCAAAGAATTTCGTGAGCATCTTCGAAACTGGTGTCAGGACAACGGGGATGAAGCCATGCTTGATCCTAAACAGGCCACGGGGCTTGCTGTTACCCCCATCCCTGAGGGCTATGAAAGAGCAGAGATTAAACCCTCCAACTTCGGTTGGCGGCATTATTAACCAACTTCACTCTTCCTGATCTCGCCGGAAATTGCTTTGGCACTTTTACCTATAAACCAAATCTTCCATAAAAGAGGATGAAGAGTTTGGACACGGAGAGGAGGGAGGCCTGACCGATGGAGTGAGGGACGCGGAGCCAGCAGGATGGAAGGAATGCCGCGAGCCCCGAAAGAACCCCATGTTGCGGCATCTCCTTCCGATTTGTCCGGTGATATGGTATACATTAACCGAAGGTCCACAAACAGGGGTTCGGCAAACAGGGGTATCTTCCGAGGCTCGCCGAACCATGCCGCCACTTGCATGGCTCCCTGGCCGTCTCCGAACGACAGCTCGGGAAGGCGGCTTTCCCTCACTTCATCGTACAAGCTCTCCCTCCTCTCCGTGGTAAAATCCCAGTGCTTAGGTTCTACGCCGGGTTCAGGAAGTCTGAACCTGTGTTAACCGGATAGGCATGCTTTTATCTTGCCCTTGTCGTGATTCGCGAAATCAGACAAAAGTCGTTGCGATGATTTCGGAACTGCTTTATGTCAAATTATACGTAGGTATTAATTGAGGAACGAAAGGTGAAAAGATGATAGAGCAGGAACTTACCCGACAAATTATTGGAGCCGCCATTGAGGTACATAAAGAATGGGGGCCGGGCCTCTCAGAGAGCGTTTATGAGAAAAGTCTTTGTAGGGAGTTAGAATTGCGGGGGTTGAAATTCGACCGTCAGACACGAGTTCCATTGATGTATAAAGGTGAATCTGTGGGCGAAGATCTTCTGTACGATGTCCGCGTTGAAGGAAAAGTGATAGTGGAAAATAAACATGTAAAAGAAGTCCTTCCAGTACATGAGGCGCAATTATTGACTTATATGAAACGTACAGGGTGCCGTGTTGGCCTTTTGTTTAATTACAAGGTGTCCAAATTGAAATCAGATGGAATCCGACGTTTGGTTTTGTAAATATGGGTTGAGGATTTTGCCACGAAGATTTTGGAAGGCTTGCCCGATGGAGTGAGGGACGCGGAGCCAGCAGGATGGAAGGAATGCCGCCCTTTCGACAAGCTCAAGACAGGAAGCCCCGGAAAAACCCCGTTTTGCGGCATCTCCTTCCGGTGGGCTCGAGTAAATGGGATCCACCCGCCGAAGGCCCACCGGATGAGCGTTTGCAAACGGGGTTCTTCTGGGGCTCGCAAACGTCATCCGCCATTTGCATGGCTCCGTGCCCCTCCGTGCTTCTCCCTCTTTCTCCGTGAAAAAATCTCCGAGATCTGGGCGTGCATCTTGTGGATGAAAAACGTCTGGCAGAGATGATAATGGAGGCTGAAGAATTAGCGGTTAGCGGATAACAGGGCATTGAGGGTTAGGTCGTGGACGTGCCCGTTTGAAATGATGATGCCTCCACTGTGGATGGTGGGCTTGCCCACGAGATCGGAAAACCGCCCCCCGGCTTCGGTGATGATGCAGGCGGCGGCCGCGCAATCCCATGCTTTATCGAGCAGGTTGACGCAAACCTCGAGTGCACCCTCGGCAATCAGCCCGTAGGTGAACCCGTCCATGAATCCGTAAACGTAATCCCATTGCCCCATCAGATTCAGTAGAGCCTCAGCGCGGGGGGGTGCCGGCCTCCTGAATGTAGCCGAGCGCGGAACCGGTCACCTGATTGAGTTGCGCGGTATCCGACACATGAATCGGTTTGCCATTTTTAAACGCGCCGCACCCGGCGGCGGCCCAATAGGTGGTGGTGAGCGCGGGAAGCTCGATCACCCCGACGACGGGACGGCCATCTTCTTCGAGAGCGACTAACGCGGAGTGAGTGGGGATGCCGCGAATGAATGGACGGGTTCCATCGATGGGGTCAACGATCCAGCACCGGCCACTCGGCCCGTGATGTTGTCCGGTTTCTTCGCCTAGAAAACTATCGTTGGGAAACACGTCTCTGAGAGTGTCGAAGATAACCTGTTCACAACGCTTATCAATTTCCGTAACGGGTGAGGCGTCCGATTTACGCTCGACTTGAAGCCGGTCACGCTGGGCTTCCATCTGAAGGACTCCAGCCAGTGCCGCCGCTTTGCGGGCGGTCTCAAGTTCGCGTTCGTAGTTCATTTCGATTTCCTTTGTTTGTGGCGATACCGTACGGAAAAATCTGCTTGTAACAATCCCCATTCCTTTCAGGCGCATCGTAATTTTTCGTTTGTAGTCTTATTTCTCCACCGGCACCACGATGCCCCGCATAATGATATTCTGGCAGAAGGCGAACACTAAAAATGTAGGTACAGATGCAATGAGTAAGGAGGCAAATACCACGCCTTCACCACTTCGTTGCTGCAACTGATAGAGCCACGGCATAAGGGTCCACATTTTTTCATCCTGACAGATGAGTAGCGCCATCATGAAATTACTGTAGGCTTGGGTAAACGCACTCAGAGCAATCACCGCCAGAATAGGCTTGGAAAGACTCATGGTAATTTGCCAGAAAATTCGAAATTCGCCAGCGCCATCAATCTCCGCGCTTTCATACAATTCCCGAGGCAAGCTGTCAAAAAACCCTTTAAGTAGGAAAATGGAATATCCATTCGCGAGCCCAGGCAAAATCAGGGCCCAAAATGTATTCAGCAACTGAAACTCCCTAAGCATAAGAAAGACAGGGATCTGGGTGACCATAGGGGGAAACGCCATGGTCATCATTAAGAAGAGCAGCACCTTGTACTGGGAGGGAGGTTGATATCGGCTCAAGGCATAGGCTGCGAGAGGATTGACAATAAGAGAAGAAAGAATGGCGAGCGCGCAATAGATGACCGTGTTGATAACTCCACGACCATGCAGAACAATATAATCAACCACGGTAATGTAATTTCTCGCCGTAAATTCACGACGAAGCGACCCCGTTTCCCCTAAAAATTCTCGGTAATGAAACCCTTGTTGCGGAGGAAGAATCTCGAGCCATGAAGCGAGATTCAAATCCATGGCTTGATTGAATTTATTTATTGTCCCATACGTTTCGCGCAGATGATCACGAAACATAAAATCGACACTATGTATATAGAGGTGTTCATCAGCAACTTGATGGAGTTTTTCAGTCTGCGGATCTTTCCAGCCTTCAATAAATTCACTCCAGTCAGATTGAACCAGTCCAAGGGGGGGGACACTCGTAATCATCGGGACGTCTGAAAATGAGGAGTAGTCTGTACCATAATTTCTATTCAAGCCTAGGATTGTCATGTATTTAGCTTGTAGATATTCATGATACTGGGGGGTAGCTTCAGGCTTAACTCGAACCCAATAGAGATTGAGTAAAGAACGGACGAAGATCAACCAGTCTTCCCGTTCAGCCAGAGTACGACCCGGCCCGCTAGGGACCTCACGATCAAGGTGTACTTGCTCCCATGATGAGTAGCGGGTACCGCGAGCTTTGTTACATACTTCCAAATCGCGCGTGTATTTCGTCTGTAAATAAACAATACGATAAAACCCTTCGGGACTGCTATAGAATCGACTGCTTAAAGGCTGTTCGGATGTGTATTCACGAAACGCTTCATAAAGAGGTTGCCTCGAAGGCTTATTTCGACGAAGCAGAAACACCTCAGGGTGAACATTGAAGGCATTCCAATTTATGAAATCTGTCTCCAGAGCTTCATTGAGCCGGGTAATGTCACCGTCGAACTGATCAAGCATTTCCTTTTTAAATTTACGCAAATGATAGGGCGATACCCCTTTGGAAACAGGAGCGGCTAGATGTCCTAAGGTCTGAGAGTAAAACGAGAGAGACGCCTCTACGCAAAACTGAGCCCAGGCTTCGACCAGTTCAGGATTGAAGTCCGTAGGCTCTTCTAGCGTGTTGAAGGAAGGAAGGGAGACGCCATACGACACTTGCATGTTTTCCAAAGACTCATTGAAAAGAGAACCAACAAACTTTCGATAAAGGGCCTTCTGGTTTACCAAATATAGCGGGATGATACGCGAATCCGCGCTGTCAACAGAGCTCTTTGTGCTACCCGCAACCATAAGGGCGAAAGGGTAAAGCATGGTAACCGACCCCACAGTTAGGCCAACGTACACGCTCCAGATAAGGAGTCTCACTCTAAGGCTTTTGCGGCCAATGGTAGAGATAATTCCCATGTTATTTCCCCTTCTCCACGGAACCCGCCGCACGAAATTCGACTCGGCTCAAGATTTTCAATTGATGAACCGTAAAACCTATCAACATGAACCCAAGTAACCAGGCCATGGCAGTAGCCGCACCAAAATTTAAATAGGTGAAGGCTTTATACCAAATATGTAGTCCAACCACTTCGGTGTTGCCTCCTCCGCCGGTCATCACTAAAATATTCCCCGTAGCAGAATACCAGGCACCAATGAAGGCCCCTACAAAGTTAATGATAATCAATGCTTTAAGCGTAGGGAAAACGATAAAAAGAATTTTATCGAGAAAGGTGGCGCCATCAATATCAGCCGCTTCGTAGTAATCATCAGGAATCCCTTTTAAGGCCGCGAGATAGATGAGACATCCAGGCCCCATACCCGCCCAGACCATGGGCAACACACAGGCAAGCATGGCAGTGTCAGGGTTGGTAAGCCATCGGTAAGGTTCAGGGGTGAAATCAAACAATCTTGCAGGGAAATGAATAATCAGACCCAACCATGTTTCATCCGATGGAAAGAGAATGGGCGCAGCTAAGCTGCCACAGGTGATAAATAGAATAAGTCCTACGACAATAAACCCATAGGCGGGTCGATGAAATTCATGCACCCACAATCGGCGAGCGAAGGCCACGCAAATTGCTAGGAGAATCAACCCCAACCCAATAAATCCAATGGCAGGAATTCTCAGAACAAGTGCATTCAAGGCGCCGCGTGCGCTGGGCTGATAGAACTGTTTCCACAACAGAATCGTCACTAATCCCGTGACCACCGCCGGTAAATAAAAAATCAAACGGTACAGTAACTTCCCACGCGGAACCTCCTGTAGGGCAATAGCCAGTATGATAGGGGGAACAAAGGTCAAGCCAATCACCAACATACTATAGCGCAAGGCATTCCACACCGAAAGCCACCAGACATTATCAAAGAGAACATCCCCAAAGTTATCCACCCCGACAAACGTGGACTCCCCAATCAACTTATAGTCGTAAAACGCCATCACAGAACCTCGTAAAAGTGGAACATAACTCCAAACGAGGATGGCCAGTACAGCCGGAATCAACAGAACATATGCCCACCCATAGCGTTTAAAATCCCAAGCCTTTTCACGCTCTCCTCCCGTTGCCGTTGGCGCCGTAAACGATTTAGTTATCCGCTTAAACACAAAGGAAAAGGTTACCAGAATAGATGCCAAAACGATCCAGGCAACAATCCGTCTTTTAAGACGCTCCGCTGGAGTCACAATACCAATCATTATTTGATTAGCCCGGACCACAGCATCTTTGAGCAGCTCTTGCATCAGAGCCAGCCGCTCTTCCGGGTCTTCAGGTAATTTATCATTTAATGCGAGCTGCTCCGCCTTCTGAATCGGAAACGTCATTAATTCGTAAGCGACGTTACTGTTGCGGCCGTAGGGTTCGGGTTTTCCGGTTTCAATCGCGATCCGAAACGTTTCACTCCACCCTTTGGGTGCCAATCGCTCAATTTCCGTGTAGCCAAAACGCTGCAGTAATTCTGGATTCATAAAGCGCCCGAGACCGCCTTCGACCATCATACGTGTTTTAATTTCTGTGGCTTCTTCCCCATCATAAAAACGAATATATTCCCAGGCGGCATCACGAACCGCAGGTTCCTCAATTTGAGAGAACAGCCCCATCATACGTGCATTCAACTCCGCGCCACGGATCCCATTCGGACCCAGAGGAACGGGAACCATGCCCGTGACATCAGGGTTAATGCTAGTAAAGACCCGTTCATCGATATACGCGGTCTTCATCCCAATTTCGCCTCGATTCCACTTGCTCTTCGAACTTTGCTGAGCGTCTTTTGCTGCATAACCACGCTGTACGTTCCCCTGCTTATCGATCCATTTCTCCGTAGATAAGCGAGTGTAAAATTCCAACGCAACTGCAGCTTCCCGGGTGTCGAAAACACATTGCCACTGGTCGGTGTCTTCATCGTAGGTCATGACCTCCCCCCCGGCGGACCAGAGGAAACTGACCCAATACCAGGACTCTTGCTTTCCCCGACCTAAGGCAATTCCATAATGACCCTTTTCAGGATCTGTGATGACCCGGCAATCATTAAGCATTTGATCCCAGGTATAGTGGATGGTCGGGTCAGGAAGATTGTGCATATTGAACAAATCTTTTCTAAACATCAATACACGGCCCAAGGCACCCCCATAGGGAAATGCCCATACCTGTTTGTTGTCATTACTTGGACCTTTGCGTCGAATCACCGGCCAGATCTTTTCATTTACCCGTAAATCCACCTCCTCTTCATCCATCATGGCGATGTATTCATCTAAGGGATACAAGAAGTTATTTTGAATATAATTATCGGACTTCCTGAAATTAACAAAGAGAACATCAGGAGCCAACCCCCCTGCGATCTGAAGTAGATCACTCTCCACGCCTTCAATGCGAATGCCCGTGGAACGATGTAACTCAATCTCAACGTGGTCCCAGTTATGAGTCCCATATTTTTCTGGATTCGCTTTGTAGATATCTCGCCAACGCTCGGCAAAAATCTCTGGAAAGCGACGCTTAAATGCTTTAAGCGCAGCCACCTCAGCCAACGAGGATGTCGCGGTATTACTAGGGTCCGGAAGGTCAAACACCTTTACATGAATGGTGGTGTACCCGTCTCCATCTTCAATCCAGCCCGCAAAACTCAGCGAGGGTAACAGAATCAAAAACAATAGGATAAACCAAGGTCGCAATCCCACTACACGACAGCCCTTACCAGAGACCTTTAAGCCATCTGCACCTGCATGAATAAACGACATATCCGCTACTGTTTCAAACATCACAGGTATAACTTTCGATAAGGGTTGTATTCATTTCACGATACATTAACATTATTTATGTGATAGTCAATAGCTTAAGGTGCGTAAGGATAGTTAGCAGAAAACGGAACTGGGTCTACATCAAAATTTCGTAGACGTTTCCAAACCCGCTTTTGTCTGATGAAAAGATAATGCCTTTATCTGACGGCGTATGGATCGGATGTGGATGTACATCCTGGCAACACAAACTGGTATCGTGACGGCACAGTTTTTCTACCTGCGCCCGCCCCGTTTCAGATAATCGTACTAAGTTAATCCACCCATCCCGATCATCCATTACGAAGCTACGATCATCATTGAGCATCGTACAATGCAGTACACGGATCTTGTCAAAATCTACCCGCCACTTAAATTCCCCCTCCCAAGTCCGGGTTTCAATGTACTTTTTGGATACATTCGCATTTTCATTTCCATGATAAATGATCAAAGACCCATCCTGAGAAAAATTCTCATGAACCACGTTGATGTCATGAGGCTGGTCAAACAACATACTTATCTTGTCATGTTCATCCAATTTCCAAATCCGTACATAGGGATCCCCGACCAGGTATGACATCGCCTCGCTGCAAAAAATCAACCGATCATTGCGTCCCGGCTGGAACTGAACATGCGTAACCCAGAAGGGCACTTCTGCTTTGACCGTACACCTCCCCGTAGCGGTATCAATATAACACAACTTGGTATGCCGCCCCGTAGCGATCAAACGATGGGCCACGGACGCCAATTGTCCGTTCTGTCCCACATCTCCGGGATAGAAAGCTCGTGGATCAGCCACCGGCACACACAGCGTACTGCCATCAGAGGAACAGTGCGTAAATCCTCCAACCCATTCCGCAGGCAAATCGCTAAGATGCTCTGGTTTTCCGCCATCCAACTGACAGCGCATCACTCGGTCATCTTCTACCCAATACACTAAATTCCGATCCGCGTCTAAATACGGAGAGGATTTATTTAGTCCCCGCTTCCCACCTTCTGGAAAACAATAGGCCAAACGAAGTTCTGTACACTGGCTTATCTGATGAAAGGTATGATCCTGGCGATGGATCGCCCAGAGATTGGGAGAGCCACTTCGATCAGAAATAATCGTCAACCACCGATCATCCGAAGTCACCGATAAAGAAGTGAAATAAAAATGCTGGTCGCGATGCTCCCCTTGCGTCCACTGCCGGATCTTCCGGCCGGTTTCGGGATCTTGAAACTCCAGAGGGGGTTGCGGAGATATTTGATTCATCCGAATTTCCTTTTAAAGAATGAGCCAACCTAAATCTGCGGGGTTATCCGTTGAAAAACGTAAACGAGGCTCCTGTGGATGACGCTCAATCCATGAATCTTCGTTCACATGCACGTTCATTCTTAAAGGCCTGCCGAGACGGGCATATCCATCAAATAAAGATAATGGAATGTGGAAGGTGAACCGTGTAGATGTCATTTCAACACGCCAATCCTTATCCATTTGAACTTTAAAGTTTCGTTGGGTTTTTCCCAAAACTAAAGAGGCACTAAACTTTTGAACGGGCCACAGGCGACAAGGTTCCACATCGATCGTCACTTCATCGTCGTCTAAAAAATCACCGTCGACCGTAATCGATAGCACCTGATCGACACACTGCGCACTCCAGCGATATTTTGTATTTGCGATAGATTCCCACACCTCATGGTCATTATTTCGCGATACGGCATAACGGGGTCCTTGCGGGTCTACCCCAGTGTAGGTTGAAAACACATCCCCTCCCCGATCTATACATTCTCTCAACGAAGGAATGCTTTCTGCCAACGCTCGTTCGAGCTGCTGGATCCGTGTCGTCAACTGATCCGGGTCATATTTATAGCCCTCGGCCTCGGAATGAAATCCGAGTCGGGAATCAAGTTGGCAGAGTTCAATCATTTGTTTGGAATGTGAAATCTCCTCTTGCATAATCCGGGTCATTTCCGCCAGCGATTGTTTACGCTGCGTCATTTTGTCGAAAGGCAGGGCCTCTCGCAAGGCGTAAAAGTGGAAGACGTTTCGTGCACTGGCTATCTGCAAGTGAATCGCCTCCGCCAAAGCAATATCCAACAACCGTGCTTGCTGATGCATGTACTTCTTTTTAAGCCCCTCTAGAATCGCCCCCCCCTTGGCCCATCCTTCAACCATATTATCCAGAAGCATAAGAATTTCAGGGAGCGTATGGTCGTAACACATGCACTCACCTATCCGATCCCCGCTTTCGAGCGGGAACGTAAACTTCCAGCTAGGTGAAATGGGCTGATCCACAGGAAACACATGTAACGGCCAGACAATAGAATGGTGCAAAGGCCCGTAATGGGTGAAACCTAAATTTACCGGAAAGTTCGAATAACTGTCCTGGAAATAACGCCAGGCAGCCATCACCTCCCTGGCATCAACTCCCCAATCCGTCCTCGCTAATTTTTCAAGAAAGGCTTCCTCGCTTTCAGGGAAAGGAGCAAAGGAAAGTTCACCTGCAGCTTTATTCATTAAACCGGGATAGTTACCGAAATACCAACATTGCATGACCGAGGAAACCCCTAGCGCATGCATGGCTTTATACTTCTTATACAAAATCCCTGGGACCGGCACAAACGGTACTGTGGCCAATTCATGGGAACAACCCACCTGTATTTTTGCCGACACCCGCGCGTCCTGTTCCATGGCCCGGGTTGCACAATCCGAAAAAATTTCACTGGGACCGGGCCAGGAAAGGAAATAGTCGAGAGCCATCCGCGTTTTGCCCAACTGTTCCACTTGCCCCATCGATTCAAAGTTATATTGAAAGGTCGCTTCCGATGGGAAATGTGCGGCAATCTCTTTCAGCTCATGCATCGTGTTTTCAAGAGACACGCCATTGGCATCATCAAATTGAGGGACATACATCCATGAAATAAGTTCCGCGTCCGACTTCGCTTTCCGCATACCACGCAGGAGCGCCGATACGGTTTCATTCACGACTTCCCAGGGTTTCCGCTTTGAACAACGTGGACAAGTATTCGCAGGGAAATCCGTTACCCAGGAATAACAGTGCGTGGGTCGTTCTCCCATATTGATATCAATCAGCCCTCCCAAGCCCGGCACATTGGAAAATATTTGAAAGGTGCAATCCTCCACATATTGTCGTCCAAGCGGCGAGGAAACACAAAAGTTAATCATCCCCGGCGTTCGCTGGTTTCCCCTTAATTCGGGATAACGCTCTAATACAGAAAGAGGGGCTTGATACTCTGGATTATCTCCGAACCCCCAGGGCTCGATAATAAACACATAAATTTTGATTCCGTAACGTGCACACTTTCTCACCGTTTTCCGCAGTTTTTCAAACCGTTGCTCGCAATCCATTCCAGATTCAGGAAAAAGTTCAGACCGACACAAGTCTTTGAAACTCACACTCAGCCAAAGCGCATTCACTCCTTCATGCGCCAACCGATTCAAATACTCATCTGGATAGTAGTCGACGTCATCAATCAATTCATCCCGATTGATGGGGGGACGTTTAATTGGACCAAAAAAACAGCGCGAAATCCGAGTCTTCACCCACGGTTTTCGCTCGATGATTTGAGGAAACAAATAGGCGCCGCCCGAGCGGAGAATTTCGTCTTCCAGGTAAACCAACCCGCGTCGTATCCCTTCCGTATCCGCCGCTTCGATCACGCAGCCCTCTGTAGCAATAGAAACTTTGAACGCTTCAAAACAGGAGGTGGTGCCCCATTGCGTTACCACCGGATATCCTTCGCTTCCAAGCGGGATGTTTGCCGCATCTAAGAAAGTACGAAAATCGGCATGGGCCGTATCCAACACTCCGTCCGGATCCGGAAAATCGAAATCCAACGACACTCCTTTTGAAAAATCAATTTTACCATGCTGCGCCTGACTACGCTCTAAAAACACTTCTGAAAAGAGAGGCTTTTTGAGCTCATCTATAAATTTCCAATCTGAAACGAAATCATGTGAATTTATCTTAATTTTACTATTCATTTCTGTACCGTTTTGTTTTTTTAATAATCGTCATTTATCCACTATCGGATTGTGCATTCAGTTTCTGGGTTTTGAAATTCATGAGGATGTTGTTGAAATATTTGATTCATCAGAATTTCTTTTTAAAGAATAAGCCAACCTAAATCTGCGGGGTTATCTCTCGATAAACGCAAACGATATTTCTGTGGGTGGCGTTCAATCCATGAGTTTTCATTTACATGCACGTTCACTCTTAAGGGACCCCCTGAGCGGTAATATCCATCGAATAAAGACAAGGGGATGTAGAAGGTGAATCGTGTAGGTGTCATTTCAACTCGCCAACTCGTATCCATTTGAACTTTAAAGTTTCGTTGGTTTTTTCCCCGAACTTCAGAGGCACTAAATTTTTGGGTGGGCCATAAGCGACATGGTTCCACATCGATGGCCACTTCATCTTCGTCTGAGAAATCACCTTCAACCGAAATCGATAGCACCTGATCGACGCACTGCGCACTCCAGCGGTATTTTGTATTTTCGAACGGTTCCCAACTCTCACGGTCACTATTTTGCGATACGGCATAGCAAGGGCCTTGAGGGTCTACCCCGCTGTAGGTTGAAAATACATCCCCTCCCCGATCTATGCATTCTCCCAGCGAAGGAATGGTTTCTGCCAACGCTCGTTGGAGCTGCTGAATCCGCGTCGTCAACTGATCCGGGTCATACTTATACCCCTCGGCGTCAGAATGAAAACCCAGTCGGGAATCAAGTTGGCAGAGTTCAATCATGTGTTTGGAATGCGTGATTTCCTCCTGCATGATTCGGATCATTTTCGCCAGCGATTGTTTGCGCTGCTCCATTTCGTCGAAAGGAAGGGCCTCTCGCAAGGAATAGAATATAAAGACATTTCGTGCACTGGCTATCTGCAAATGGATGGCCTCCACTAACGCAATATCCAGCAGCCGTGCTTGTTGATGAGTATATTTCTTTTTAAGCCCCTCTAGAATCGATACGCCCTTGGCCCATCCTTCAACCATATGATCCAGAAGCATAAGAATTTCAGGGAGCGTATGATCGTAACACATGCACTCGCCTATCCGATCACCACACTCTAGAGGGAAGGTGAATTTCCAACTCGGAGAAATGGGCTGATCCACCGGAAACACATGTAGCGGCCAAATAATAGAATGATGCAGAGGTCCGTAATGTGTGAAACCTAAATTTACCGGGAAGTTCGAATAACTGTCCTGAAAACAGCGCCACGCAGCCATCACCTCCGTAGCATCAACGCCCCAATCTGTCCTCGCCAATTTCTCGAGAAAGGCTTCCTCACTTTCAGGAAAAGGAGCAAAGGAAAGTTCACCCGCCGCTTTGTTCATTAAACCGGGATAGTTCCCGAAATGCCAACATTGCATGACAGAGGAAACACCCAGCGCATGCATGGCTTTATACTTCTTATATAAAATCCCCGGCACCGGTACAAACGGGACCGTGGCCAATTCATGTGAACAACCTACCTGTATTTTTGCCGATACCCGAGCGGGCTGCTTCAGAGCTCGAGTTGCGCAGTCCGAAAAAATCTCGCTGGGACCGGGCCAGGAAAGGAAATAGTCAAGAACCATCCGCGTTTTGCCTAACTGTTCCACTTGCCCCATCGATTCAAAGTTATATTGAAAGGTGGCGTCTGCGGGAAAATGCGCGGCAATTTCTTTCAATTCATGCAGGGTGCTTTCAAGAGACACCCCATTGGCATCATCAAATTGAGGGACATACATCCATGAAATAAGCTCTGCATCCGACTTTGCTTTCCGTATGCCGCGCAGGAGCGCCGATACGGTTTCATTCACGACCTCCCACGGTTTCTTCTTGGCACAACGTGGACAATTGTTCGAAAAAAAATCCCTTACCCTAGAGTAACAATGCGTCGGTCGTTCCCCCATATTGATATCAATCAGCCCCCCCAAGTCTGGCACGTTGGAGAAGATTTGGAAGGTACAATCCTCCACATATTGCCGCCCAAGGGGAGAGGATACACAGAAGCTAATTGCTCCGGCACCTCGGTGATGTCCCGCTAATTCGGGATAGTGTTCCAACACAGATAATGGCGCTTGATGATTTTCTAGATTATTTCCAAAACCCCACGGTTCGATGACAAATATATAAATCTTAATTCCGTAACAGGCACATTCTTTTACCGTTTTACGCAATTTTTCAAATCGTTGTTCACAATCGCTTCCTGATTCCGGAAACATTTCGGACCGACACAGATCTTTGAAACTCACCGTCAGCCAAAGTGCATTCACTCCTTCGTGCGCCAAGCGATTTAAATACTCATCCGGATAGTAGTCGACGTCATCAATCAGCTCATCCCGATTCATGGGAGGCCGTTTAATAGGGCCAAAAAAACAGCGCGAAATTCTAGTCTTCACCCACGGTTTTCGCTCGATGATTTGAGGAAATAAATAGGCGCCGCCCGAGCGGAGAATTTCATCTTCCAAATACACCAATCCTCGGCGTATCCCCTCTGTATCCGCCGCTTCGATTGCGCAGCCTTCTGGAGCAATAGAAATCTTAAACGCTTCAAAACAAGGGGTTGTAGCCCGTTGCGTCAGCACAGGATATCCTTCGCTTCCATGCGGGATGTTTGCCGCTGTTAAGAAGGTACGGAAGTCGTCATAGGCCGTATCCAACACCTTGTCTGGATCCGAAAAATCAAAACCCAGTGACACGCCCTGAGAAAAATCAATTTCACCAGGCTGCGCACGACTACGATCTAAAAAGACTTCTAAAAAGAGGGGCTTTTTGAGCTCATCTATAAATTTCCAGTCTGAAACGAAATCATGTGAATTCATTTCCACCTGTCGTCTTTAGATGATTACGAATTTCATTCGCGACCTGCACACCCAGGAGTTTATATCCCTCATTCGTGTAATGCACATTATTTAGTGCGGGATGACACTCCGGTGTATACGGAAAAATAAAGGAATATAGATCATTCGTTTCGACCCCGGCCTCATCCATAATTTTTTGGGCCACTTGGTTATACAGCAGCATATCAGCAGGCACTCTTCCTTCAGCTTCCACTGGAACCGGAGTACTGCTCGCCCAAAGCACCACGGATGCTGCATTTTTTATAGTGCCAACTAGAACAGAAAGGTTCTGGGCATATTCCTCCAAAGTCACGCGGCGTTCTCCTTCTCGGTTGAACGCGGCATTATTTTTCCGGTTGGTATCGTGAAGACCACAGTTGAAATGAATGAGATCCCATCTGCGCCCCCCTAACCACTCCTGTATATGTTCACGGTATACCTGTGAAGAGCCGCAGTTTGTGGAGGGTCTATACACGTTTGCATGTCCGGCTAATTGCACAGCAACGACCGGCGTGTACCCCATCGATATGGAATCGCCGAGAATCAACACCTGGGGTAGAGCCGTGTCAACTTCTCCAACCAGCGCGGGTTTATGCTTTAGCTCATCTTCACTACTCATAATTTTATACTCCTATGGTTTCATTAACCGTTATTTACTTTGCTTTCGGAAGAATCACGGGCTGACCGCTGTCGCATGATTCGCGTGCGGCCAATCCCACGGCCAAACTACTTCGACCTTCGGCCGCCCCGGTACGGGGACGTTTTCCACTACGGCAACAGGCAACAAATTCGTTAAGAATACGGCTGTCGGCTCCTCCATGTCCCGAGGTGTCCACCTGATCATTTAAGTCGGTCACCACAGGCTCCCCCTTAAATCGTGGTGTAAACGTAACCTTATTATCCTCCAGGTCGGATTCCAATGAACCTTTTGTCCCGGAAACAAAGAGCTGTCGTGTGCTCATAGAACTGACCACGTTAACGGTGTAGGTCGCCCGCACATCATTATCGAATTCAACTATCGCCATCCCGTTATCGAAGGTGTCCTTATCCGAATTGTAGAGGCAGATATCTCGGGGCACGCCGCTATGTTTTTCAATAATGGTCGCAAGATCATTCCACTTATCTGAATCAGGATGATTCACATCATAATAATCCGGACACTCCTGTTGGATTTTACATGCCCGGCAATGGGTACCTCCGTCCGCACGCGGTTTATAATGACTTAAGGAGGAGACCGCATATACCCGCTTGGGCTGTCCACCCGACAGCCAATTCAGCAAATCAAAATCATGCACGGCCTTGGTGATCCATAACCCGCCACCAAATTTACGTAATCGATTCCAGCGTCGGAAGTAGGTACGACCGCCGATATAATGTTCATTCGCTTCAATGGTTTGAAGCTTACCCAATTCGCCCCGCTCAAGCATGTCATGTACAAACTCATAGACGGGCGCATGACGCAAATTCATGCCCAGATAGAAAATACCCGACGCTTTTTCTGATGCTTCAATAATCGCGTCGCAATCCTCCAATGTGATGGCCAAGGGTTTTTCACAATATACATGTTTTCCTGCCGCGAGTGCCGAACACGCTACTTCAACATGCGCATGATCAGGGGTCCCTACGAAAACGGCCTGAACGGCAGGATCACTTAAGGCCTCATCCAAGGAGCTATATTCCACCGCGTCGGTGTTTTCAAACGAAGCCAACATCACCCCGCATAATTCTGGAATCAAATCGAATATTCCGACTACCCTAAGCTGCTCCGGATGACTCTGAGCAAATTTGAATATCATGCTACTTCGTTTACTCGCTCCAATAATTGCAATACCAATGGGTTCACTCATGTTCATTCCTTTTCATTAGGTTGACGTACAAAAATTCGTTAAACTCGTTTGTCATGGATTTCCCCATATCAAACGCCCTCCAGTGCCTCTCCACTATTTTCCCGAAGCTTTTTAAGCAGAGGTAATAAATACGAAGAATCCGGTTCGGTAAAATGAGGGCGCCATTTATGGGGGTCGTCGGGGTAACGGGTCTGATCCCATTCCAAAGCAACCGCCATAATCACTCCATCTAACTCCTGACAGTAGCGATCAATTTGCCCCGGAATTTTCTCTTCCACAAAGTAACTCTCCGCACACAGCTTCGCAACTCGGGCAGACAAGACCATGGAAAACCAAATGTCTTGACTCTGCTTAGGCGAAAATTGAGACGCGTATGCCAAAGTCTGTTCGCCCAAATCCCTTATAGCTTTCAACTCACGCAGATCCTCATCGGACACTTCACAGATTTCGCCCAGAAGCATTTTGGCAAGATCTCCACGCAGATTTAATTGAGGCCAAAGATCCAGAAAATGATCCAGCGCAGGCGAACACGGTTCTGAAAACATATATTCTGAAAAGGCATTGCGGAAGGCCTTAACATCCATTTCACCTCTATGCTCAACCAAGGTTGCACTGTATGCAATGGCATAATATAAGCTATTCGTAAGATATCGATGTGGGCACCAGACGGTATTCATCACCCAGGACAAGTTATGATCAACCGCATGCTCTACGACACGTCGAGTATTATTGAACGCAATCTCCGTTGGAAAGATACGATACCTCAAAAACATGATGGAAGGAGCTGCCATAACCTCTTCGAACCCGTGCTCCTTCAAGTTGCAAAGCGCCTCGTCAGTACCTTCCGCTTCATAATCCCATTCCATGACGCAAACATCTTTACGTAAATACTGAGCTACTCCGGGGCTTTTCTTTAACTTGTCGGCCCAAATGATCGGGGTTTTACCTTTGCCCCTCACATAGCCAATCAGTTCGTTAACATACCTGGCCCACACTTCTTCTGTATTGAGCCCACGCTCCGAGAGGAAGTCGTCCATATTCACTTCATCACAACCTAAATGAAGGTAGGTGGAAGGAAAAAGCCGGACCACTTCATCAATCAATCGGCACATAAGTTTCGTGCCCTCTGGATTGAGTGGATTAATTCCACCGCCTTTTTGACCTCCTTTCGCTTTTTGAAAACCTGCAAACAAATGCTGGTACTCGGGATGGTCCGTTAAATACTGCGTATGTCCAAAGGTCTCCAACTCGGGAATAACTTCAATGTGTTTAGTCGCCGCATAGGCGCAAAGCTTTTCAATATCGTTAACCGAAAACGCATGGGGCATAGCCAAGTGTGAAAAACCAGGGAAGTCGATGGCGCAACCATGATTATCCGAAAAATGAAGCTGAAGATGCGTCATTTTCCAGTCAGCCATAAAATCAATCAGGCGATAATAGTATTCCTGCTTTTCAAGAATACGACAGCAGTCAATCATCAATCCGTTACAGATCATAGGTCTCATCCAATTTGACCAGCATTCCACGAACCTGTACGATTTTTTCATCAATGAGTTTTTTGGAAAAGGAATAACATTGCATCTCCGATTGAAAACCAATGATAGGTTCAATCTCAATAAAGGGTTTCATGGCTTCGGCCAAGGCCATGTCATTTTGGGCAAGTTCCTTCATTCGCAAACACGTAGAATGAATCTGCAGTTTATCCATGGCAGGCAAAGCGTCGCGGAGCTTATAGAACTCGATTACATTTGCGCAGGAACGAAATTGGATCCAGAGGGCTTCTGCAACCGCCAGTGATTTGTTCGCAATATCCAAGTTCGCCCTCCGGCCCACCACTTCTCGGAAAAGCTCTAAGCCTTTTTCCCATTCATACGCCATAGCACGATATGAATCCATCAACTCGTCTGGGGTAAAACCGCCTAGCCACTTTTCTTGTCGGTCTTCATAAGGTTGGCGTACTCGGTCGCGTTGAATCCCCCAATTGTATGGCTTCGATACGCCTTCCTGCGGAGTTAAATACAAGTGATAGGCAGGAGACTTTGCAATCGGGCCCGCAAGGAAAACCATATTAAAAAAAGGATATTTATCGTAGCCCGCATAAAAATGGTTCCACACCTGAACCATATTTTCCGCATGATCCTCCCCCCACTCTACCGCAGCCAAACGATGTAAAAATTCTGGTTCCTCAAGTTGGGGTAGAAATGAAGCTTCCCCGGCAGCTTTATGCATAATGGATGGATAGCCCCCGATAATCCATGACTGCATCACCCCCGTGATGCCTAACTCCTGCAAGTGAATAAATTTCCGATAGGCACTCGTTGGCACCGGAACATACGGCATTGATGGGGTTTCAAAGGTCATACCCAGTTGGAGCTTCGCATAAAGTTTTGTATTGAACGTTTTGGAAACCTCATTTAGGTTTTTAAAAGGCTCGGAAGGTCCAATATACGATAGTGAATATTCGTTGATCGTCCGTAGTTTCCCGCAAATTTCTTTTTTTCCATCATGCTCGAACGTATCGAGAAAATGGATATCCGGATGGAGGTGCTCTAGGATCTCACAATTAAGCTCAACTTGATTATGACCGTAACACCAGGCGATCATTTCCGCATCCGCAGATACCGAGCGCATCCCTTTATAAAACGACTCTAATTCTGTACAATAAACCTCCCAGATCTCTTTTTCTGCGCAACGAGGACAAGGCTGAACGTAACCGGCCGGGCGATTGGTAGGAGGGGGCGAACAGCAGGCCGAGGTCCGCTCTCCACGAAACAGATTAATAAGCCCCCCCAACCCGGGAGCGGATCTGAAGATTTCTGCTGTCGCGTCTTCAATATATTCAAGGACCATGGGGTGTGAGGTGCATAATGTTCGCCCATAATTCCCCCACTTTGAGCCTTTTATTTCCGGATGATTCACAAAAACCGGATCTCTATCATCCTGAATTCTGGGTTCGATAACAAAGAGATAAACTTTGATACCATAGCGACTCGCTTTTTCAACTAGGCGAGCCAGAAGGCCTAGCTTCGTTTTATCCACCGTCATTTCCGGAAAAATTTTGGACGCAATGAGTTCACGATAAATCCCCGCGACCCAAATACCATTCACCCCACAGTGGGCCAAACGATTTAAATATTCCTCGGGATAGGCATCTTCTTCTTTATCTAATTCCCACCCCGTACCAAATCGATAAGAAGCATAAGGTGAGCGGGAGATACGTCGGTGTATTGCGGCACGGCGAGATATACTCCCCAGGGCTAAAGCAGGATACTGCCGAAGACTCATTTCATCTTCCAAATAGATCAGTGCGCGACGAATACCGTCCACAGTGGGTGCTACGATTTTACATCCTGTAGCTTCCACCTGAATCGTATATGCCTCAACAAGATCATCCGTGTCATCGAGTGATAACTGGAACATATACGCACTCCCTGCATTTTCGTCGACCTCCACACAGTGCGTCATAAACGCTCTAAAGTCTTTTAGAACCGTTTCCAACGCTGGGGTCGCAGCAATAGATACTGACAACCCATAGCCTTGTAGAAAATCAACTTCGTCAGGCTTTACTGCGCGATCCCGGTTAAGGATCGAGTCTTGATGCAATGGACTCGATAGCTCCTCGATAAAGGGCAGCTCCAGTTCCTGATTCAAATCTATATAAGGCAAGAGTGTTTCTGCAGTCATGATTCCTTATCCTTTTTTTACCACCGGGATAACCACCCGGAATGAATTTGAAATGGTTTAAAGTTCAACAATCCGCATATGTTTACGGGAGAAGTTTTCGACGCCATTCTTTTTAATCCGAACCCCGTTTTCCCAACGGAGTCCAAAATCTTTATCGTAAAAGAAGGTGTCCATTTGGAAGGTCATATTCTCCTGCAAGTCATAGGTGGAGGTCGACTCCATCCATGGCCGTTCTACTTCCATCATGCCAATACCATGGCAGGGTCCATACAACATGTATTTTTCAAACCCTTGTTGTTTAACCCATGCTTCATATTCACGCACCACCTCGGCCGCAGATTTTCCCGCTTTCAATAAGTCCTGCGTTTTGAAATGTGCTTCCAAGCCAAACTTAACCAATCGGCTTTTCCGTTCAGGTAATTTCCCGATCGAAATAGGCAAACCAACACTTGAGGAATATCCCCCCACGCGTGCACCGATATTGAGCTGAATCACTTCATTTTTCTTAATCTTATTATGGGTCGGTCGGGAGATGGCATTGTTGGTTGCAGGACCGCAGAAACAATACAGGGCATGTCCCTCATATTCTCCGCCTCCTCGATAAATTTCGCGTTGGGCAATTCCAATCACCTGTAATTCCGTCATTCCAGGTTTGATTTCACCCAAAATGGCATCCACCGCGGTTTCACTGATTTTAAATGCTTTACGCATCAATCGAATTTCATTCGCACTTTTATTTATTCTTAAACTGATCAGGGTATCATCCGCCTTAACCAACTTAACCCCTTTCAGCTCTTTCTTCAGGGCCATATACACGGGAAGGGTCGTCACGGAATAGCCAACCAGCCCCAAAGTCTTGAGCTTTTTCCGTCCCATGGCCTTTTTCACAACATCCTTATAGCTAGCCACTTCGATTCCAGGATATTCAGGTTCCGCCGATTCCCGGTATTCGACCATTTTTTCGATTTGTTGAATGTGACTACGCCCCTTGGCATAGGTTTCACTTTCAGGACCAATAAGTAGAATAGGTTTCCCTTCTTTCGGGACAAACACCCCTCCGGCTTCAAAGGTGGGCCAATACTCTGAGAGATACCTTACATTGGCAAAGTCCGCTTCATTTCCATGCACGAGGGCCGCATCGAGTCCGGCCTTCCGTATATTCGCCTGGAAATCAGAAATTCTTTGTTCAAACTCAGCTACGGGTATTTTGTAGGTTGTCGCCATGATTACTCCTTTAGTGATTAAATTTTGTTGGCAAAGTCTTTCGCCTGACGGAAAGTGGCTCCCCGTTCTTTTAGCGCAGTGATTAATCGATCAAACTGCATCACAGCCTCAGGGCCGCAGTTTTTAACTATAAAGTGTTCGGGCCTAATTTGCCCTTCCCCAAATTGAATGTCTCCTTGTGGCATCGGCCAAAATTCCCAGGGATGGAAATAGAAACATAGAAAAGGAGTCTGCCCTACATCGTTGCAATAACGGATGAAGCCATCGATATGTTCCAATAAAGCGTCTGAGCCCTGCGTTCGGAAAAGAGGCCATTGATCCATATCTCGACCATAGGGATCTTTGCTTTCAAGAGAAAGGTTTGCAAAGTTTGGAAGTTCTACAATGGATAGATCGCCTTCTTTTGTCCAGTCATCACGATGAGGGTGATACGGTACCAAGCGATCTCTAAAGAAATACATCGGATACGAGGCATCGGTGACATAGCCCAAATCGTCCAAGGCATTAATCATGGCCGTTGAACCAAATAGTCGAGGCGCACGAAATGACACCGGACGTACTCCCGTGTATTGTTCGATCCACTGTGTAGCCACATCCAAACGATGCGGTACTTCTTCAGGCAAGATAGGCGGCATACCGGCCACCGGGAACACCGCGTCACCGATGGTTTCATGGAATAAGGTATGACAGCCTATTTCATGCCCCGCAGATTTGACCCGATCCGCCACCTCGGGATGTTGCTTTACGCTGTCTCCGGTAAAATAGAAGGTTCCTGTTACATCTTGCTTCTTCATGACATCCAAAAGAATCGGCGTTCCATGAACCAAGCCCTCGTAAAACGGAGTAAAACTACCCACGTCCGTTTCCATATCCATGCCAATCATTACATTTAAATCACTCATTCAACTCAGCCCTTTGTTTACGTGAATACCCCACTGTTCTGCCAATAGGTTGGACAGAACATCAACGGGTCCCTGTGCGATCCAGGTTTCGGAATACAAGTCGCAAGGCCCCACCACATCATCGATCAGCTTCATCGAGCCAATGGTTTCGAGCTCATAGAAATTCAGATCACCGCCGTTGAACACACTATACATATCGCTGGCGGAAAATGGACCCTCGGGCTGGGCATTGTCTGCGATATTGAAATAGACCCCATCTTGCTTCGTCGTTTTACGTAGGATCAACAGCCCACGTTTAACATCTAGAGCGCCTACTAAGGTAGGCTCTGATTCTGTGGTCACCCCAACTTGGAAACGCGTATCTCCACCCAAAGGAAGGAGCACATGATCCTTTGCAACTACCGGATCTTTTTGGGGCTTCCCGTAGAAATCAAAATTAATGGCCGTAGTCGGACGAGGGGTTTTTGCAAAAGCGACTACGCCATCCCCTCCACCAAACTGCTCCAAGGACCATGCCGCCAGCATCAAACGATCCGCCCCGAAACGATCTAAAGGGGTGAGACTATCGTGACAACGATACCCCACCGTTTTGATCGACTCATTTTGGGTGGGCCATGCATCGCCTACACCCGGGGACACCTTACGCTGACAATGTAAGCGGCAGGTCGTTCCCATATGATTCTGTAAGGTGATTTCTTTTTCCATCGTCACGGATTTTGAATCCTGCTGACACACCGTATACGGCGCGGCGGCTATACCGGGTTGTACCACCCAAGCATCAGAACCAGCGACATAGTTGTACGCAAACGCGCCTCCTTCAGGAGCGGGCCACAACGAGTTTCCACCTAAGTTATTAAACTCTTCCGTAGACGGATTTTTTAACCCTTCCACATCTAGGCGATGGATCAACTCTCCTCCGAGCTGGCAAAATATTCGACCCTGTAATCCCGGTGACAGAAGCACGCCTCCATCACCTGATGGACAATTCACCATCGCGGGGTCGTAGGCTTGTAATACATCCAATGACATAATAACGTATTCCTATATTCCGGTTTAAGCCGAGGTATGCAAAGCATCCAAATTTGGACTCAATGGGACCGCACCAGATTCCGTAATTTCATATCCCGTTTCGATCCTCACCCCGTTCCAGGTGGGATGTCCGAAGAAACTGACATCGATACACACCATCATACCGGGCTTGAGCTCATCTTCACTACCCGGACCAAAGAAAGGAGATTCGGCTTCATGCAAACCGATAGTGTGCGCAAAAGGACAAACCAAGTACTGTGATAAGCCGTGCTGTTCAAAGTAGGCTCGAGCTGGCGCATCAATTTCGGAGCCGAGTTTACCGGGTCTCAGTTGCGCCTTGGTCAAACGAAAGGCCTCACGTAGGTGATTCATACATTCCATTTGAGACGCGGTGTACTCGCCAGAAACGGGTAACGAATCGCCAATGACACCCGCGTACCCATTCACCTTTGGGGCCAAACCAATCATCACCAATTCGCCGGCCAGCATTTTGCGAGCACTGGCGGTAGGCACCACAGCACTAGAACGAGGACCACTGCCGACAATAGCGGTAAATCCAAATCCGCTGGCACTTCGTCCACGAGCCGCATACTCCCCTTCAGCCGCGACTTGGATCTCGCTGACCCCTTCCCCAATTTTGGCCTTCATGGCGTCGTAACAGGCATCACCGATTTTGAATGCGCTACGAATCTGCTCTCGCTCCCACTCCGATTTTATAAATCTCAATGCCACGTATGCCTCAGTGACATCCACCAAGTCCACCCCGGAAAAACCAGTTTCAATTTGTCGGTAACAGTCAGCCGGCATGCGATCTCCACCCACTAAACCGACACGTTTCACAGCGCCCAAGGTCTGATTCAGTTCTTCAAATAGATCTGAGAAATCGATAATAGTTGCATTAGGATACTCTTCATCCGGCACCATAAATACTGGGAAATTTCGGGTTGAAGTGATCGCACTATCTAACTTTGCAAATGGCTCACTTTCCGGCCCACCCAGAAGCATCGGGTCGCCCGTGCGGGGTACAAGTACAGCGCCACTCTCAAATTGAGGACACCACCCAGTTAAATACCACCCATTTCCAATATTAAATTCATCATAATAGACGAGTACGAGATCTAGGTTTTGATCTCCCATCAATTTTCGAACACTGGAGAGTCTGTTTTCATATTCCGATTTTATTAGATAAGGCATAATTTTACTTCTTTCGTTTGGGGTTAAAATTCGTACTATCGCGCTCTTCAAGTCGAGGCAAAGGTCCTGCCCGGTGTGTTACTTCTTTTGGGGGGGATTTAAACTTTAGGATATGCTCCACAGCCATCCTTCCCAATTGCTGGTAATCAAGAACCACAGTGGAAAGTGACGGAAGGGTGTACCGACCAAACGGCAGACCGTCACAACCAGCCACGGCAACATCATCCGGAACACGAAGTCCCTTCTTGTGTAGGGTATGAAGCACCACCAAAGCCATTTCATCGCTGGTAAACACCGCATCAAAAGAAACTCCAGCATCTAAAGTTTGGTATAATTTCTCTACGGTACTCACCGCAGAAAAATCGGTCTCCACAATCAGTGTTGGCTCGATCAGGCGGCTTGCTTGCGCCATGGCTTTACGATACCCTTGTTCCACATCTCGAGAAAAGTAATGGTCAGCAAAGCCCTTGAGTAACAATATTCGCTGACATCCCCTTTCCAAAAGATGCTGAACCATCATACGCGAAGCCTCGACGTTATCGAAACTGAGAGAGGAATAGGGCAAGGCCAACTTCGGATCCCCTGTATGATCAACGAGTAGTGCGTGTGGTCGAGCCTCAAGTAATGTACGTAACTGCTGATGTGGCAGATATCCGACAAGGAGTGTGGGGGTCTCTGGAGAAACGCGTAGGATGTCACATAGCATTACAAACTCTTCGAACTCACCCGATACCGTTCGAATCACACAATCATATTTGTGTTCTGCAAGACCACTCTCAATGGCCATCAACAGTTTAGAATAAAAAGCGGTATTCAATTGGAGAGTTAAAACCACCTCAACTTTGGGCCGAACTCTCCCCTCGTCTTTTGAGGAAACTTTTTTCCGCCCCTGAGGAAAATACCCAAGATCTTGAGCCATTTTTAGAACTTGGCGTCGTTTCTTCAACGGTGTGAAAGAATCTGACTGAAGAGCCTCTCTTACCCTCATTTTCGTGAGTCCACACCTATCGGCAATTGTGGTAACCACACTAGTAACAGGTTTGACTTCACGCATAATACAGATACATTAACATTTTAATTGTGATAGTAAAGTCCGAATCTACATAAATCATTTTATTCCATTTTCACTATGAAAAAAGGTAATTACCCTCCCCCCTCCCTCTCTTCTAAATGCCTTCCCTCTCCTCGAATCGCCTCAACAGCTTCCTTTTTCTCCTTGTTCGTCTTTGCTTTATCAGCCAATGCCCTTCCTGCGATTTTGCTTCGCGCCTCCAAAGATTTATCTGTTGATTTCACCACATTAGCGCAAGTTTCAGCGCTTCAATTCACCGGGTTTCTCTTCGCCGCTATCGCAGGTGGCATCATTGCAGATCACGTTGGGAAGAAACGCGTACTTCAATCGGCTTGCGGGTTCCTGCTTGCCGGTGCCGTGGCATGGAGCGTTGCAAGCAATTTTCTGACAGCCTGTATTGGCGGAGTATTAATGGGGATAGGAGGGGGCGTTCTCGAGAGTATGAGCTCTACAGTACTATCGGACCTTTTTCCTGATCGGCGCAAATTTTACTTAAACCTCTCACAAGCATTTTATTGCTTGGGTGCCATACTAGGCCCCGCAATCATGAGCACACTCTTGCCCCTCGGTATAAGTTGGCGTGTTTGCTTTATGGGGGTAGCTGTTGCAGCACTTGTGTTGCTTACCCTCTACTCCAAATCCACACTCCCCATCCCCACCTCATTAGAACGAATCCAGCCAGCAGCCTTAAAGGTGATGGTGAAAAAGAGCTCCTTCACCCTCCCCTGCGCAGCACTCTTCTGTTACGTTTTAACCGAATCCTCTATCGTGATTTATGCCAATACTTACCTACAGACCGTGCACAACGCTCCCGAGCATTGGGCCATCGCCTCTCTCTCGCTTTTCTGGTTTACGATGATGCTTGGGCGCTGGGCCTGTACAAAAATCCCGGAACAAGCCTCTTATGGAACCAGCACGGCAGCCCTTCTCATCGCGGCAGCCAGCATGCTCATTTTACAACAGTGGGCTGAAAGCTGGCAAGTCAGTCTCATGTTGTTTTCTCTGACAGGTCTCACATTCTCAGGCGTCTGGCCTCTGATCATTGGCATGTCTGCCACTCGGAATCCCCTCTATTCGGGAACCGTTCTTGGCAGCACTATCGCGGTGGGATCGCTGGGCTGCATCATGGCTCCTTCCCTGGTGACTGTCTTATTGGGTATCGTGGCAGAAAAAAACGTTTTCCCCCTAATGGCCACCCCTCTTCTGGTAGCTGCCTTTATTATTATACAGATTACTCATCGCATCAATAAAGGTAACTCTCCTAGCCCTGTTAGCCAACTTTAACAAAGTTACCCACTCTTGTATTTCCCCCTCAATTAACAAAGATAAGATCTTGACAGGCCAAAAGTAAGTATCGCAATATTATTAATGTTAAAGTAATGGGGATGCCTTTTTACTATAGCCTCATCCTCTAACCATTAAGGAGCTATCATGAAATTTGCACTTACCTTTCTGTTGACTATGCTGTTCGGATTAGCCCACACGGCCCAAGCAGCGACTTGGGGTGGAGGAACGGGTAACTGGGTTTCGGATAATTGGGGCTTGAACGCACCGGATGGTTCTCCTGGAGATGCTACTTATACCGCCGAGGGCGCCATGATCACTACAGGGGGCGTTATCAATATAAACCCAAGCGATTCCATTGCCGTTGGCAATGCTGTTGTATTTGTCAACAACGGCATCATCAATCATTCTGGAGGAACCGCATCCTACGGTCTACGCTTGGACATGAGAACCCAATATAACCTCTCGGGGGGGACTCTCACAGATGATGGAAGCACCTCTTGGCGTGTCAATTCAGGCGGGGAATATAATATTAGTGGAGGCTCGTGGAGCACCACATCCGCCCTGTTATACCAAGGAAGTGGACTCCTCAATATCACTGGAGGGGATGTAGCATTAGGGGCAATTAATATGGATGATGGGACCCACACGGGAACAACCGTATTTAGAATAACCGGAACCAGTGCAGGAACATTACAGGCGCTTACCACGAGGCTAAGCCCAAATACTGGCGGTTCATCTGAAGCACAATTTATCTTCTCTGATTCAGGAATCGACGCATGGACCACCCAAGGTGGAACAGGGTCATTGACGCTGACTACAGCAGGCGGATCCGCAGATCTGGTCGTCGATATGGCAAACTACAGCACGGCTGGAGTCCAGAACTTTACACTCTTTGATTACAGCACGGCTTCTGGGGCACTGGCTGGGACTTTTGGATCTATCGCGGTTAGCAGCAATGCTAATGGAGCATTCACACTGGGATCAGATGCCTTATCACTTACCCCAGGGCAATATTTCATCGATTACGCTGCGGGTGACGGTTCAGATATTGTGCTCTCCGCTAACAATTTCGTAATTCCCGAGCCTTCTACCCTACTATTGATGGGAATGAGTATTTTGGCCATGTGTGCTTTTCGAGGCTTTCGCTAGGGCATAGAGATCTTAAGGGTGGCGAGAGGGCCTTACTTCAAGGTACTCTCTCGCACCACCAAATTTGCCAACAGTCGGGTACGACTGGCAACGTAGGAGGGATCCTTGCTCTGGCGAAGGATCGTCTCCACTGCCAACCGTCCAAGATTCCTATAATCAAGTACCACCGTTGAAAGTGAGGGGATTGTATAGCGGCTAAACGGCAAGCCATCGCATCCAGCCACCGCAACATCTTCGGGAACACGAAGCCCTCTTTTATGGAGGGTGTGCAATACCGCAAGGGCCATTTCATCATTTGTAAAAATCCCGTCAAAAATAAGGCCGTCATCCAAAACCTCTTGTAATTTTACAACGGTATTTTCTGTGGTGAAATCTGTCTCCACAATTAAAGTAGGATCAACTTCTTGGCCAGCCTGCATCAAAGCTTCTCGATAACCTTGTTCAATGTCTCGAGAGAAATAATGATCAGAAAACCCCTTTAATAAAAGTATACGCTGGCATCCTTTTTCCACGAGATGCCGAATCATGATACGCGAAGCTTCCACGTTATCAAAACTGAGAGATGCATAGGGCAAAGCCAACTTAGGGTCCCCAGTATGATCAACGAGTAGTGCATGCGGTCTAGCCTCGAGCAAGGTACGCAATTGCTGATGCGGTAGATAGCCAACTACCAAGGTCGGAGTTTCTGGCGAAACCCTTAACACATCACACAAAACTACAAATTCCTCGAAGCCACCGGTCGACGTTCGAATCACACAATCATGCTTATGTTCAGCCAATTCAGCCTCAATGGCCGTGAGCAATTCAGAATAAAAGGCCGTGTGTAACTGGACGCCGAAAATCACCTCGACTATAGAGGTTTTCTTCGCACTCTTTACCTGCCGAGGTCGCCCCATCCGAACCCGCGGTTGATACCCCAACGTTTCAGCGGCTTTTAGAATACGATTGCGTGTTTCAACAGAAACAGACTGATCCGAGCGCAACGCTCGACTCACGGTCATACTGCTTACGGCACAAAAGTCAGCAATTTCCTGAATTGTGGCTCCTTTTGACTGAATTTCGCTATTCACTTCATCACTTTCATGTGACGGTTTCATAGGTTCAACATCTCTTTTCAATATCATTTTTCAACATCATTTGTTGTGGGTCTGTCAGCGGTCGAATCAAACTGATTCACTGTTTAAAGTTAACAGAAAGCGCCGGGACTTGCAACAAGGAATTGTCCATAGCCGCCGACACTGGGCCAGTTGGTTTAGGTCTTGCCGTCATCATAGTTGGAATTTTGATCGCGGCGTGGGTACGATCCTGCTCTGAAGGTGACGATGAATTCCTGTAAATATTATGGGTGCAAAAAGAAATGGCTCCGCAAGATCTTAGCTCCCACCGAGATAATCGATGGGAGGCTCTGCAGGTTGCTTGGAACGGTGATGGTTGTGGAGCTTATGAGTCACATATTGATCCATCCTCAGGGCTGGCGTGCTGGATGCATCCTCACCCGCCGGGAAGACCTACAAAATTCTTGACCTTCATTCTAAACCTAACTAAAGTCCAAACCGTGCTGTTTCATGATCCGGGGCAGGCAGGCGGAGTAGCCGAAAACATTAGGCAACCAAGTGAGGTTGGAAGGTTCGCCATTAATCTCTGTAAGGCCTTTCTGCCCCACAGCAAACCTACACGACAGCGCTTCACCGCAGGCGATCAAGTTATCCGAAGAGTACAATCACTCTAAGCACAGAAATATACGCATCTCAAACCTAGAGGCCGTACCTGTTGGTGTACAAGGTCGGTTCGGTATTTTTTTCATCGCTGTCCCATAGAGAGGATAAGAGGTGATGTGAAGCTGACTAGTGGACGGCTTCATTCTTCGACAAAATGAATATCCTGATATTCCTCATAACTATGGAAACCGTGCGTGCTTGCGGGAACCGTCATCAGCAGAAAAGGGTCTTCGTATGATTTAGAGTAATCGTAGCGGAAAGCTCCGAAGGTCCAAGTCTCGTCTATGGGGGGGAGGTTCTCAGAGGAAAATGCGCTCCAGGGGATGGCAATTTCTACGGTGTAGCCCCGGTCGTCATCCTGCCAATCGCCATCGCTCCCCTCACGTTGACTGGCGACACGTGCTTCGCTGGACCAAGTCCGAAAACGATGGATCGTCCCTGACCCGCGACTTGCATAGTGGGCATCATACAGGACCGCATTTGGAGCTACGACAAATTCAAAATAGTTTAGATGGTCGCGGCTGGGTTTGACAAAGAGCTCCACCACATCGCCAAGCCACAAATCCTCATCCGGAATATCACTGTAGGACCAGATATCGTCATCTTCGCAGGTGAACGCCGCATAGAGATACTGCTCATCCCATAGGAGTTGAACAACTCCCTTGGGGATTGGAGAGCTAGGTTCTAGGGGTCGGAAGATCCGGTTGATCGGAAGTTTCTCCGCACGAGCCCAATCGGCTTCATCCAATTCCCCGTCGATCTCAAGCGTGACGCTGCTAACTCGGCAGAGGTAAGCCGGCACGTCCTTCACCGGCAAAGGCTTTGTACAACCTCCACCCAATAGACCGATCAGTCCAATCCAGTAAATACTCTTCATCATTTCACCTTTTTCCTTTATCGTCATTGAACTCTATTGGGTCTAGTTGCTTGTTCCGTTCCAGATCTTCGGCGCTGATGTGATCGACCACACGACCATCGTCCAGATCATCGACTTCCTCCCGGTCCAAGTCACGGAACAGACGAAATAAATCCCGGGTTCCTCCCCAAGTGAACCACACCGTGGAGACCAGTGCGACAAAACCTCCCAACACAAAGGTCTGGAAGAAAAACCAATGGGCCCACCATTCTGCAGGCCAAGGTTTAATGAGATTCCAGATCAAGATCCCAAAAAAGAAAATGATAAAGTGTAAAACAAAAGACCAGATAAAGACCGACCAAGTGATAATCTTATCCCCTCGACTATATTCCTCGTTGATACCAATGAGCTTGCGAAGGATATCTCGCCATCCTTTGATCCCGTGATCGATGACCTTTCCTTCACGCTGGTATTTTCCCCGATGAAGCATGCGTTCCATGTTGAACGATTCTTTGCGCGACAGCAGTGAAAGAGTCAGATAGAGAAAAATAGAGGTCAACATACTTCCGAGTACAATCTCGATGGAATTAATAGGGAATTTGACCGGCGTCACCCGCCAGAGAATATAGGGCTCAAAAGGCCCGGAAGCCGTTTCCAGAATCCGAGTAAATCCTGCTAACCAGCCCCGATGTTCCAGTAGAGGATACAGAGTTCCCGCCCAAATCTTCTGAAAAATTACGCCCGATGTGGCAATTCCAGACCCCACAATCAGGGCGACAAAGGCGGCCAAGGTCGTGCCCCGTTTCCAGTAAAGTCCACCGACAATAACCACCCCAGCGCCTCCGGTCCAAATGGCCCCCGTAATGGCAAAGAACATCAGGATGTAATCCACCTGCCCAAAAAATAGGCTGAAGAAAAAGGCAAAAACCGCCACCGAGGCAATTAGAATTCGCAGTAAACGGATCTGTTGATGCGGGGTGAAAGGCTTTCCTCCGCGTAAGGGGAGGATAATGTCCTGCACAAGAATACTCCCCCAGCTGTGTAGGTAGGTGGAGTCGGTCGAAATCATGAGAAAAATACAAAGTGCACAGAAGGCTCCGACCAAGCCTACGGGTAAAATATACTTTAAGGGGTATGCACTTTACTCAACTGGATACCACATGTTGATTTTTACCCCCGATTATAGACTGGCGATTTTGCGGGGAGCAGTCGGTGGCTAACTGCGCAAGACGATAAAAGAGTAGACCACGGG